>Ga0187843_10000081_pt1 | contig 77486 bp, 73 predicted proteins | sample SpaLakP09_SKY_43_FD_134516 | JGI IMG/M metagenome (GOLD analysis project Ga0187843, IMG submission 134516) | Oligotrophic lake water microbial communities from Sparkling Lake, Wisconsin, USA - SP09_SKY_43 | ecosystem: Environmental > Aquatic > Freshwater > Lake | place: USA: Sparkling Lake...
AACGGGAAACTGAAAATGACCCACACCCAAGAAGAAGAGATGGTCCGCTAATAGCACAATCTACAACGCCTTCGGTTGGAATTAGCTTTCGAGAACCTTCTTTACCAAGCTGAGATTGACCGGGGCGTTTTCCGCCAGCGCCAGTGCGTTTGCGGACCGTGCAAATTTTTCGATTGCACCATAGCTCCGTTCAATCCGGCGCTTTACGTAGCTTAAAGCATCGATGCTGATTGCAGCGCCGCGATCCGCGAGCTGCTTTTGAATCAATTGTTCAATCATTTCATCGTCGGGCGGCCCAATGTCGAGCAACAATGCAGAGCCCAGACGCGATTGCAGGTCGGGTAGCGTAATATTCCATTCCGCAGGCTGCCAACGCGAGATAAGCAACAATGGGACGCCGCTTTCCTGCGACCGGTTCCATGCGTTAAACAAGGTTTCCGCCGGACTGGCCTCTGCGTCATCAATGACCGTGCCGTTTTGCCCCGAAAAATAGCGCGCCATCAGCGATTTTCCCGAGCGCGCAGGCCCCGTTAGAATGGCACAGCGTTTGGCCCATCCAGATGCGCTCGAAAGCCCCGCAAAAGCGGTCGCATTGGATTGCGTAATGATCAGGCTGGACGATGCGCCGCTTCGCAGTTCGTCCAATGGCAAAGCAATTTGGCGCATAATGTCAGATGCTGGTGCTCATGGCCGTGGTGACGGCGGCGTGGGCGCACCAGAATTGCGCGCAGGTTCTGCTTCTTGCAACACCGACTTTACCACATCATCCAAAGACTGGCGCGCAGGCTCTGCCCCATCGACAACCGACAGATCTTCAGCTTCGCCTTCCAATTCCTCTTCCTCGACCACTTCGGGTTCAAGGACGAGCGAGGCATCTGCCCGCAATCGGCCAGAGGCGAGCGCGGATTGGAACAGTTGGTCCATCTTAATCACCGCCTGATCCATCATGCCCGGAATGCCAGCGCTGTTGGCAACACGTAGGGTGAACGAACCAAGATATTTGTTATCCGGCCCATAACGCGCAGAAAAGCGGCCAATGATCGGGCCGCCGGGCCATTGCCGTTCGATACGTGCTATCGGGATAATCACGTCAGCCGCACCAAATTGGTCGAGGATTGTGCGCCACCAAATGCGGCTGCGACGGTCTTTCTGACCCGCGTTCAGCAGCAGTGATTCGCCGCCTGCCCCGCTTGGACGCACATAATCTATCGTGCTGTCAGCCGTGCGATATTTGGCCCAGCTGCGCTGCCATGATGTGCGCTGTTCAAATACCGTCGGCGCGCCTGCCGAATAGGTAACGGGTAACAATAATAACGGCGCAGAACGACGCGTCACACCGCTAACGCCCAGTAATTGGCCGGCACGCGCGCGGTCAAACAATACGCCGAGCTTGGCCACATAACGGCGTGGGCCAATCTGCTCTTGCTCCACCACGATTGCGGCGACGATGCCGTCTAGCGTCGAATCGGACAGGCCAGCGCCAACCGTTCCATGGGTTTTGCGCCACAATGCCGCCCAGGCAATCCGCTGCGCCTGTTCCCACCCCTTTTGCCGGGCATCAAACGCGTTGTTGCCGACGACATTCACAGAGACGCCGGTCACTTCAAAATCACCAGCGCTTGCGATTGGCGCGATGCCGCGCTTTGGACCTTCGATTTGCGCGGCAACGATTCCGCCACCGATCAGCGCCAAAGGCAAGCCAATCGCCGCAATCTGAAACCATTTTCCGCGAGAATTTGTCATTAACGCACCTTTAGGCGACATAGACGTGGAATTCCAACCCTGTTCTCGCTAACGGCGACAAATGGACGCAAAAGAACAGAAGCCCGAATCTTACACCTACGCCAAGGCGGGTGTTTCCATCGAAACCGGTAACGCACTCGTGCGCGCGATTGCGCCGCTGGCGAAATCGACCCGGCGCGCTGGCGCGGATGCCGATCTTGGCGGTTTTGGCGGGTTTTTCGACCTTAAGGCAGCAGGCTTTAATGATCCACTTCTGGTCGCCGCGAATGATGGCGTCGGCACGAAGCTGAAACTGGCCATCGAATCCGGTCGCCATGACGGCGTCGGCATTGATCTTGTCGCGATGTGCGCAAATGACTTGATCGTGCAAGGCGCAGAGCCGCTTTTCTTCCTTGATTATTATGCCACCGGCAAACTCGACAACGCAGTGGCCACATCTGTTGTCGCCAGCATTGCCGAAGGCTGCAAGCAAGCCGGATGCGCGCTGATTGGCGGCGAGACGGCGGAAATGCCGGGCATGTATTCCGAAGGCGACTATGACCTTGCCGGTTTCTGCGTTGGCGCGGTGGAACGCGACCAGGTGCTGACGGCAGATAAGGTCGCGGCGGGCGACGTCATTTTGGGCCTTGCATCATCAGGCGTGCATTCCAATGGTTTCTCGCTGGTTCGGCGCCTTGCCGCAGACAAGGGCTGGAAACTCGACCGTCCAGCCATTTTTGACCAGAATGTCATTCTGATCGACGCACTCATGGCGCCGACCCGCATCTACGTGAAATCGCTGCTTCCGATGGTCCGCACCGGTAAGATTCACGCGATGGCGCATATTACCGGCGGTGGCTTGCTTGAGAATATCCCGCGTATCCTGCCGGACGGTTTGCACGCACATGTCGATGCAGACGCATGGCAACAACCGCGCTTGATGGCATTCTTGCAAGCGCAAGGTCATATCGAGCCAGAGGAAATGGCCCGCACATTCAACTGCGGCATCGGCATGGCGGTGGTTGTGGCTGAAACCGACGTCGCGGGCGTAACCGCCGCGCTTGAGGCAGCTGGGGAAACAGTGTTCCGCATTGGACATATTGCGTCCGGTGAAAAAGGTTGCACGGTTACCGGCAGCATCGAAACCTGGAGCGCCAAAGCCGATTGGACCGCAACGTACAATGGCTGACAACCCTTCCGTCACCCTGAACTTGTTTCAGGGTCTATGTGTCAAAATGGCTCCGGTTGATTTGGCACGATGGATGCTGAAACAAGTTCAGCATGACGGTATTGAGGTAATGGCATGAAAGCCAAAGTCGCCGTCCTCATCTCCGGCGCGGGCACGAATATGGCTGCCTTGTTATACGCTGCCAAACTGCCAAGCTGCCCCTATGAAATTGTTCTGGTAGCCAGCAACAATCCAGATGCTGACGGCCTCAAAATCGCTTCAGCAGAAGGCATCCCGACCTTCATAAAATCCCATATCGGCCTTGACCGTGCCGCGCATGATGTGGTCATGCATGACGCAATCGTCGCGGCCGGCGCCACTTATGTCGCTTTGGCTGGATATATGCGGATATTGTCCACGGCATTTGTGGCAAAATGGGACGGACGCATGCTCAATATCCATCCGTCTTTACTGCCAAAGTATAAAGGGCTGCACACCCATCAACGCGCCATAGAGGCCAAGGACACAGTAGCCGGAACCAGCGTGCATTTGGTCACGGCGGAACTGGACGATGGCCCCGTGCTTGGCCAAATCGAAGTGGCGATTTTGCCAAATGACACCGCCGATACACTTGCCGATCGCGTAAAAATGGCGGAATATCAATTATACCCCAAGACGCTGGCCGACTATGTTTCGCGGGCAACGGACCCAGATTATCTGACATCAAAAGTACGCAAAATCGCCCTGACCCAACCGGAAGCCGATGAAGTGGTATCGCATGGAATGCCGTGCTTTGGCATCGTCGGCGGCAAGAAATTCGCATATGTTTCCATCGACCATCATGGCGACGGAAAAATCGCGCTTTTGGTCAAAATCAGCGGCGTCGAAGAACAGGCGATGCTGATCGATAGCGATGATGAGCGTTACTATCGCCCCGCTTATTTCGGCGATAGCTGGGTGGGCATCAGGCTCGACTTAGGTGACACCGATTGGGACCATATCGGCGAATGGATCGCCAAAAGCTGGCGCGCAGTTGCGCCAAAAAAGCTTACGAAATTTCTGGATATACTCGGCTCGGTCTAATCCGTTGCAGGCCCCATAGGCTTTTTCGAAGTCGATCTCGACTTTTCAGAAAAATTGCAACTGCGCCAAGTTAGAGACATTGACACCAAGCACGAGCTTCGCGCTTGGTGTCAGATAATTTTAGATTGATCGGGTTTAGCCGACGATTTCTTCTGGCTTGAAGAAATACGCGATTTCAATCGCTGCGTTTTCGTCGCTGTCCGAACCGTGGACGCTGTTCGCTTCGATGCTTTCAGCCAGTTCCTTGCGGATCGTGCCGGGTTCAGCATTGGCAGGGTTTGTCGCGCCCATGATGTCGCGGTTACGCTGCATGGCGTTTTCGCCTTCAAGAACCTGAACGACGACTGGGCCGCTGATCATGAAATCAACGAGTTCGCCAAAGAACGGACGCTCACGGTGCACCGCGTAGAAGCCTTCGGCCTGTTCGCGGGTCATGTGGATACGCTTTGAAGCAACGACGCGCAGGCCGGCTTCTTCAAGCATTTTGGTGACTGCACCAGTCAGGTTGCGACGCGTTGCGTCAGGCTTAATGATCGAAAAAGTGCGGGTAACCGACATGAAAAGCTCCATATGTGTAGGGGGAATTTGGCGCGCATCTAACGTCGCTGCACGTTGAGTGCAAGCTTTATGGGCCTTGGACCCATTTGCCGCCGTCCTGTTTCCAATAGCGGCGCTCTACCCCATCACCCAATGTGCGCCATGCGGATCGCGCATTGTCGGTCTGTTCCGGCGGAAAAAGATAAAAAACCCGCTCAAAATCCTCGGTAACCGCACGCCAATTGCCGTCGGCCAGCGCAACAAATTTGGCGCCATTTGCTGCATCGGTATCTTGCGACAACAATATCGGTTGAAGGGCATCATCGCCCTCCCCCGATTTTGCGTGCGCTAAAAAACTGTCCGCCCTTGCGGTCCACAACGCTGCAGAGATCGCATCCAGTTGGCCCGCATCGTCACTGATAATCAGCAGCCGCCCTTTATTGTCCAAGATTCGCTGGGCAATGGCAGGCAGAACTTTTTCAGCAGGATCGCGTGTGAGTTGATAAAAATCGACCTGCATGTCGCGGCAACATCAACCTTCGAAGTTGTCTGCGACAAACCGGTCAAGCAAACGCACGCCAAAGCCGGTTGCGCCCTTATCCCACACGGGCCCCGCTTTATCGGCCCATACGGTCCCGGCGATGTCCAAATGCGCCCATTTCACGCCGTCCTTGATGAAACGACCAAGGAATTGTGCGGCGGTGATGGAACCTGCGCCCTTGCCACCGATATTCTTCATGTCGGCAATCGGGCTGTCGATCATTTTGTCATAAGCCTTCGAAAGCGGGAAACGCCACAGCGGGTCGCCAGAGGCCTTACCCGCAGCGGTCAACTTGTCGGCGAGTTCATCGCTGTTCGAGAACAGGCCAGCATATTCGCTGCCCAGCGATACGATAATCGCGCCGGTCAATGTTGCGAGATCGACAATATATTCGGGGTTATAATTTTCCTGAACCCAATGCAGCGCATCACACAGCACCAGACGACCTTCTGCGTCGGTATTCAGCACCTCAATGGTTTGGCCCGACATTGATGTCACAATGTCGCCGGGGCGTTGTGCGTTGCCGTCAGGCATGTTCTCGACAAGGCCACAGACGCCGACAACATACGCCTTTGCCTTACGTCCAGCCAGCGCCTTCATCGCGCCTGCGACGGCACCTGCGCCGCCCATATCCCACTTCATATCTTCCATGCCCGCGGCTGGCTTGATGGAAATGCCGCCAGTATCAAAGGTTACGCCCTTACCGACCAAAGCAACGGGACGTTCTTGCGAACCGCCGGTACCGTCCCACTTCATCACCAGCAAACGGGCCGGACGACGCGAGCCTTGTGCGACGCCGAGCAATGCACCCATGCCGAGCGCAGCCATATCCTTGTCATCAAGCACGCTGATTTCGACGCCAAGCTCCGCGAGATGCTTACAGCGTTCAACAAAGCTTTCAGGGTAAATGATGTTCGCTGGTTCGGTGACCAGTTCCTTGGTCAAGGCAACGCCTTCCGCAATTGCATGATAGCTCGGCCACAGAGCATTTGCGTCTGCAGGCGCGCTTACCAACGTCAATGTTTCCACCGTCGGCTTTGACGTTTCCGCCAATTTTGTGCGGTATTTGTCCATGCGCCAGTTGCGCAATGTTGCGCCATAGGCCGCTTCTGCGGCTGCTTTCGCGCTGAGGCTTGCGCCATGAATGGCAATATGTTTGGCCCCAGATGTCTGAACCTTAGCAACAATGTCGCCGCCCGCCTTTTGATAATCGCCGGCTTCACCGTCCGCGACACCAACCAAAATGATCCGAACAAGCTTCCCGCCCTCTTCGTTGATGAGCAGAAAGCTTTGCCCTGCCGCACCTTCGAAACGCGCCAATTTTGCGGTCGCGTGCACGATGTCGCTATTTTCCAAAGGAAATGTGAAGTCGGCGAAGGTAGTTTTCGTTACGATGAACGCGAGAACGTCAGCATCTTGGGGGCGTGCATCGGAAAAATTGATCTTCATGGAAATGATATGCCTTTTTTGCGGATAATGGGTTTACAGGCCTATAGGCCTAATTCACCCTTGGATTAAAGCAAAAGATAGGGGACAAATTCCCACTGTTAATCGCAAATACAGCGTTAAATGGGATGATGGGTGGACCCAATGCGATAGCGGCGATAAAGGACTGCACGGTTTTTATGAACATCCCCGCCACCCGCACCTTTTTAACCCGCTTTTGGCTTGCTCCGATTTTTATCGGATGCGGCTCTGTGTCATCTGTGGCACTTGCCCAAACGGAACCCCCAGCAGCAGCCGCACAAAAAGCCAGCGACCAAATCGATTTCTCTGCTGCTGTTGTCGAATATGATTCCAACACAGAAACCGTCACCGCAAGAGGCAACGTAATTGTCAGTCGCGATGGCTATACGGTGCGCGCCGACAATATCATCTGGGACCGCAAAAGCGGGAGGGTTTTCGCTGAAGGCGCCATACGCGCGATAGGCCCAGAGGGCGACGTTGCATATGGTGACAAAATTGAACTCACCGACGCACTGAAAGACGGCGTCATCGACAATCTGCTTGTCGTTTTGGCGGACGAAAGCCGGCTAGCCGCCAAACGCGGCGCACGGAAAGATGGCATCTATACGCTTGATTATGCGGCATATACGGCGTGCAAAGTAATAGACGCTGACGGCTGTCCCAAAAAACCGAGCTGGGAAGTCAAAGCGGTTAAGGTCGTTTACGACCCCAGCAAAAAACGCGTCGTTTACAATGGCGCACGGATCGAACTGTTTGGCCTACCGGTCATTCCGCTGCCATTTCTGTCGCACCCCGTGGATGCCAAAGCTGGCAGCGGCTTTCTTGTACCCAGCATCGGCTTTTCGCGGAATAACGGCGCTGAGCTTGAGCAATCCTATTATTGGCGCATATCCGAAAATCGGGATGCGACTGCAGCGATAACCGCTTTTACCGGCGCAGCACCCTTGGGCAGATTAAATTTCCGGACGCTCGAAAAAAATGGCGCTATCGAACTGAGCGCATACGGAACCTATAGTAATCGTATCAATACAAGCGGCACGTCGACACCTGTCGGCGCCGATGTTTTCCGGGGCTATCTCGAAGGCGCAGGCAAGTTCCAGCTCGACCCAAATTGGTCTATTTCGGCATCGGGCCGTTATGCATCGGACCGCACGTTTTTGCGGCGTTATGACATCAGCCGGGATGACAGGCTCCGCTCTACCTTTGCCGCCGAACGGATTGATAGCAACAGCTACTTCTCGCTTGCAGGCTGGGCAGTCCAGACCTTGCGCACCGGTGATCGCCAAGGTCTAGCGCCGATCGCGCTGCCCGAAATTGATTACCGCCTGCGCATGGATGCGCCCGTTGTCGGCGGTACAATTCAGCTTCAGGCAAACAGCTTGGCCATCGGCCGGACCGAGGGTCAGGACACGCAGCGTGCATTTGCGGCCGCCAAATGGGACCTGCGCACCCTAACGGGGCTTGGGCAAGAACTGACATTCACCATGCTCGCGCGCGGGGATATGTACCACAGCGACGAGAACGCCAGTACATTGACCCCGATTTACCGCGGCGATTCCGGATGGCAGCACCGCGCCATTTTCGCCACTGCCGCGGATGTTAAATGGCCTTTCGTCGGCAAAGCGCTTGGCGGCACACAGATTTTCACGCCGCGCGTCCAAATGGTCGCGGCACCGTCGATTTCCAATTTGAATATTCCAAATGAAGATTCGCGCGCCGTGGATTTGGAAGACAGCAACCTGTTCGCGCTGAACCGTTTCCCGGGTTATGATCGATTTGAAGATGACTATCGTATTACGTACGGATTCGACTGGGCATTGCGTAAATCGGACTTTACCGCGGACATAAGCCTGGGTCAAAGTTACCGCCTGTCCAACCGAGAGTCGATTTTCCCTGATGGAACCGGGCTATCTGACAAAGCATCGGATATTGTCGGCAGGTCCGAATTTCGGTTCAAAGACTTGGTTAAGCTCACACACCGCTTCCGCCTGGACAAAGACAATTTGTCGATACGCCGTAATGAAGTTGACGCCACGGTCGGTTCACGCGGTACATATGTTCAGGCGGGCTATCTGAAACTCAATCGCAATATTGGCCCCACCCTCGAAGACCTCACCGACCGTGAAGAAATTCGCTTGGCAGGCCGCGTGCGTGTTGCACGTTATTGGTCGGTATTTGGTTCAACAATTGTCGATTTGACTGACACTGCGGAGGATCCGACAAGCATTTCCGATGGCTTTGATCCTATCCGGCACCGGCTTGGCGTTTCCTATGATGATGACTGTTTGTCGTTAAGTCTGACGTGGCGGCGCGACTATCAGCCTGTCGGAGATTCGCAGCGTGGAAACAGCTTTCTGTTCCGTCTGGCATTTCGCAATCTCGGTGTGTAAAGCATCCGGAATAAATGCGCGGAGAAGGATGATACTGCTCATCTGCTGTTCAGCAGTGCTTAGTTACCCGTCCCCTCGAACTGTCTGTGTACTGGATTTAAATCAATGAAGTTATTCAAGCGCCTGTCCCTCGTCGCTATGCTCGTTTCCGCAACGGCGCTGACACCGCTGATCGCACAAACTGTCGGCGATGATGCTGCACCAGAAGCCACATTGGCCATTCCAGATGGACAGCAACTATTTGGCAAAAACGACCCGAATGTGCGCCGTGCGACGGCGCAGGTGAATGGCGAAATCATTACAGGCACGGATATTGATCACCGCCTCGCGCTGATCATTGCTGCGAATGATAACAAGCTGCCCCCTGAAGAACTCGCACGTTTCCGCGCACAGATTTTGACTAACCTGATTGATGAAACGCTTCAAATCCAAGAAGCCGCAGCCAATGAGATTGAAGTCACAGACGCTGAAGTGAATCAGTATTTCAATCGCGTGGCGCAACAGAATTTCAATCGGCCCGCGAATGAGGTTGAAAAATATCTGATCTCTATCGGTTCATCGGTAGCGACGTTGAAGCGCCAGATTAAGGGCGAACTTTCGTGGAGCCGCCTGTTGTCGCGCAATGTGCGTCCGTCGGCCAATGTCAGCGACGATGAAGTGAATGCCATTATCGAACGTATCAAGGCAACCAAGGGAACCACGGAATACCGTTTGGGCGAGATTTACCTGTCCGCAACGCCGGAAACGATGCCAGCGGTCGCCGAGAATGCGAAGAAAATCATCGACCAACTGCGTCAGGGCGGCAACTTTGTCGCATATGCGCGCCAGTTTTCGGAAGCCTCAACCGCGTCTGTCGGTGGTGATCTTGGCTGGCTGTCCTTGGCGCAACTGCCGCAGTCGCTCGCAAATGCCGCCGCTAACATGAACGCAAACGAGGTGCAGGCCGTTGCCTCGCCCGGCGGGATTTCGATTTTGCTTTTGATCGACAAGCGTCAGGTCGCAACGTCCGACCCACGCGATTCGATGCTCAGCTTAAAACAGATCGCGATCACCTTTCCAAAAGGCACCGCGGAAGCTGAGGTTGCGCCGCTGGTAAAGCAATTTAGCGAAGAAACGCAGCAAATCACAGGCTGTGGCGCGGCCGATGAAATGGCGCGCAAACTGGGAGCCGATGTGGTCAACCGCGACGGCATTAGAATCCGCGAGCTTCCTGCACCGTTGCAGCAGGTCATGCTGGATTTGCAGATTGGGCAGTCGACACCGCCTTATGGTTCGCTGCAAGACGGCGTTCGCGTCTTTGTCTTGTGCGGTCGTGATGCCCCGCAGGAAGCTGCATCTGAAAGCTTCGACGAAATCATGTCACGGCTGGAAGAAGAGCGCGTAAACAAGCGCGCCCGGATTTACCTGCGCGATTTGCGCCGCGACGCTGTTATCGAATATAACTGATGTCGGTTGGCCGACTGGAACTGCCACTGGCCGTTTCGGTCGGTGACCCGGCGGGCATAGGGCCGGAGATAATCGGCAAAGCGTGGGAGGCCCGCCACGCGGCCGGCTTGGCGCCTTTCTTCGCAATTGGTGATATCGCCAGCTTCGCGCCGCATTGGAATGGTCCGGTCGTCCGCATTGAAGATCCAGCCGAAACCGTTGCGCATTTTGATACGGCTCTTCCGGTCATCCAAGTGCATAATTGCATTTCGATTATCCCGGGCATTCCCGACCTTGATGGCGCGCATTGCGCTTATCAGGCGCTTGAAATGGCGATTGGCTTTGCCCGTGCTGGCAGTGCCGCCGCATTGGTCACGGGCCCTGTATCCAAGGCGCAGTTATACGCGGTAGGTTTCACGCATCCCGGGCAAACAGAGTTCATTGCAGAGCGTTGCGGCGTTTCTAAAAACAATGCCGTGATGATGCTCGCGGGCCCTGACCTGCGCGTTGTCCCAATGACGACGCATATCCCGCTTGTGTCCGTCGCCGAACAGCTTGACGGTCGGCTTATCCGCCAACGCCTGCGTGCGACAGCCAAGGGCCTGCAACGTAATTTTGGCATAGCAAATCCACGGCTGGCCGTTGCTGGGTTTAATCCGCACGCTGGCGAATCGGGCAATATGGGCCGCGAAGAACTGGACATATTTGAACCCGCCATCGAACAAATTCGTGGAGAAGGTTTCGACGTTATTGGTCCCTTGGCTGCCGACACGATGTTTCATGCCGAAGCGCGCTCGCATTATGACGCGGCCTTGTGCGCTTATCATGATCAGGCGCTCATTCCTTTAAAAACGCTGTATTTTCATGATGCGGTAAACATTACGCTGGGGCTGCCGGTTGTCCGCACCTCGCCAGACCATGGCACGGCGTTCGGAATTGCTGGCAAGAATATAGCGCTTCCGCTTTCGATGATTGCGGCCATTAAGATGGCTGAATCTGCGGCACTTCATCGCCTTGCTGCGGCCGATCTTGGCTGATGACGGTGTCGCTCCCTCCGCTTCGAGACGTCATTTCGCGACATGGTTTGTCCGCAAGCAAGGCGCTTGGCCAAAATTTCCTGTTCGATGAAAAGCTGCTTGATCGCATTGCCGCAATTCCGGGCAGCTTGGCGAGCGAGCATGTATATGAGGTTGGCCCCGGCCCCGGCGGCCTCACCAGAGCGCTCCTGCGTGCAGGCGCACAGGTGCTGGCCGTTGAGCGCGACCATCGTTGCCTTCCTGCCTTAGCCGAGCTGTCAGAGGCATTTCCGGGCCAGCTTCGCGTGATTGAAGGTGATGCGTTAAAAATCGATCCCTTCGCTGAAATTGGTGCACCGTTTCACGTTGTTTCAAACCTGCCTTATAATGTCGGCACGGCGCTTGCGGTCGGCTGGCTGGGCGGTAACGCATGGCCGCCACGTTGGAAAAGCCTGACGTTGATGTTCCAACGTGAAGTGGCAGACCGTATTATCGCAGCGCCGGGCACGGGTGCATTTGGCCGGCTCGCGATCTTGGCGCAATGGCGCTCGCATGCGGCAATTGCGATGCCCGTTCATCGTTCCGCATTTACGCCCCCGCCAAAGGTGATGTCGGCGGTGGTGCACATCACGCCCAAGGATGCGCCCGCAGACGTCAAAATGTCTGTGCTCGAAAATCTGACAGGCGCCGCCTTTGGCCAGCGCCGCAAAATGTTGCGGCAGAGCCTGAAGGGCGTCGCCGGCGCGTTAGAAGCGTTGAGCGCCGCCGGAATAGCCGAAGATCGCCGCCCCGAAACGGTCACCATATCGGAATGGTGCGCTCTGGCAAAGGAAGTGGGTTAACGCCATCTAGCAGGGGTGGCTCTTTGGAATATCCAAGGCTAAGAATGCGACATGCACACGCTATCTGCCAGCGAACAACAGGCGCTTGAAACCATAGAGCAACCACACATGCTTGGCCAAGTCCAGAAATGGGCCGCGATCAACAGTGGCTCGGGCAATCTTGACGGCCTTGCCACCATTGCCGGTTTGCTCGCAGACGCATTCTCGACCCTGCCTGGCGAAGTAACACTCGTTGAGCCCGAACCTGTGGATCGTGTGCTATCCGACGGAACGGTGACCACAGTGACGCATGGGCGGCATTTGCTGATGACGGTTCGCCCGGAATGTCCTACACAATTGCTGTTTACCGGACATATGGACACCGTGTTTCCGGCAGACCACAGTTTTCAGACGTTGCGTTGGCTTGACGACGGCACGCTAAATGGCCCCGGTGTGGCCGACATGAAGGGCGGCATTGCTGTGATGCTCGCAGCGTTGAAGGCTGCAGAATCGTCGGGAAAACTCGCACAAACGGGATACCAGATACTCATCAACAGCGATGAAGAGGTTGGCTCGCCATCATCCGCAAAATTGATCGCACAGCTTGCGCAGGACAAGCTTGCTGCGCTCACTTATGAACCGGCGTTGCCCGACGGTACGCTGGCGGGTGAACGTGGCGGAAGCGGCAATTTCTCCATCATCATTGCGGGCAAATCGGCACATGCGGGCCGGAACCCCGACGATGGCCGCAACGCGCTTTTGGCCGCGGCGGACCTCGCGCTGCGGCTCAAGCAACTCTCGCGCGACGGCCTGTCGGTGAACCCCGCCAAAATTGACGGCGGCGGTCCCAATAATGTCGTGCCCGACCATGCGATATTGCGGGTAAACTTTCGTCCGCGCACGCCAGAGATTGTGCAGCAGACGGACGTGGACCTGCGCAAGATTATTGCCGACATTGAACAAGAACACGATGTGCGTGCGCATCTGCACGGCAGTTTCGGTCGCCCGCCAAAGCCCATTGATGACGAAGCTGCAAAGCTGTTTGGCTTGGTCAAGCAATGTGGGGCTGATCTGGGCATTCGGGTCGCATGGCGTTCCAGCGGCGGCGTATGTGATGGCAACAATATCGCCGCCTGCGGTGTGCCCGTTGTCGATACGATGGGTGTACGCGGGGGCAGCATTCACAGTTCCGATGAATTCCTCATTGTCGAAAGCTTGGTCGAACGCGCACAATTATCTGCGCTGACAATTATGCGCTTATCAGAAAAAGGGACTTTATGACCTTCATCATCCGTCCGGCAAATATGGACGATCTTCAGCCAATTTATGAAATGGCCAAAAGGACAGGCGGCGGGTTCACCAACCTTCCACCCGACCGGAAGGCTCTGATGCAAAAGTTGGAGCGGTCGGCCGCCGGCTTTGACCGTGTGGGTGAGGAAGTCGCCGACGATCTATATGTTTTCGTTCTGCAAAACACCGCGACAGGCGAAGTGCGCGGCACATGCCAGATATTTGGCAAAGTAGGCCAAAAATGGCCGTTCTACAGCTATCGCATCGGCGCGCTGACGCAGCATAGCGTTGAACTGGAACGGACATTTCGTGCGGACATCCTTAATCTGTCAACGGACCTCGAGGGCGCGACCGAAGTAGGCGGATTGTTCCTCCATCCCGGCGAGCGGGCTGGCGGCTTAGGCATGCTGATCGCGCGCAGCCGCTATTTGTTCATTCGCAACCACCGTGCCAGATTTGCCGACCGTACGATCGCAGAATTGCGTGGCGTCATCGACGAAGCGGGCGGATCGCCGTTTTGGGACGGTGTTGCCGGTCGCTTTTTCGGCATGAGCTTTCAAGAGGCGGATGAATTTAACGCTAAATTCGGCAACCAGTTTATCGCTGACCTCATGCCAAAGCACCCTGTTTACATTGCCATGCTTCCCGACAGTGCAAAGACCGTCATCGGTGTACCGCATCCTTCAGGCCGCGCTGCAATGCGTATGCTTGAGAACGAGGGATTTGCTTGGGAAAATTACATCGATATCTTTGACGGCGGCCCGACGATGACCGCGCGTACAGATCAAATTCGCAGCATCCGTGACGCGAAGGACGTCATAATAACTGCAGTAAGCGATGACGTTGGCGAACATAAATCAGGGCATAAAAAACTGATAACGCTGGGCCGTCTGCATGCGTTTAAAGCCGCCTATGGCTGGATTGATGATCAAGGCGATAATGTCATTATCGACAGCAATTGTGCACGCGCCTTGGGCATTTCAGCAGGTGATGCTGTAACCTATGTCGAGCGCGCCTGATCATGGCTTTGGTCGAAATAAACTTTGATGGCATTATTGGGCCAAGCCACAATTACGCAGGATTAAGCGTTGGCAACCTGGCATCGTCGCACAATGCCGGCGCACCATCTTATCCAAAGGCTGCTGCCCTGCAGGGCATCGAAAAGATGCGCGCGAACCTGCGCCTTGGATTAGCGCAGGGATTCTTCATGCCGCTCGACCGGCCGAACCAAAATTGGCTTTCCGGACTGTCGACCGACATGCAATCGGCGGAACCCCATATCCGCGCCGCGGCTTTTTCGGCGTCGGCCATGTGGGCCGCCAATGCAGCCACGGTCTCGCCCGCGCCTGATACGGCGGATGGCAAATGTCATCTGTCTGCGGCGAACCTGCTGACGATGGCGCACCGCAGCCATGAATGGACCGGAACGCTTGCGCAGTTAAAACTGGCATTTGCCGATGAAGCACATTTTGCCGTGCACGGACCCGTTCCAGCGCCGTTTGGCGATGAAGGTGCGGCAAACTTCATGCGCCTGTGCCGGACGCATGGGGACGCTGGCATTGAGATATTTGTATATGGCAAATCGGGCGGTCCATTCCCTGCCCGTCAGCATATTGAGGCATCGAAAGCCATTGCGCGGGCGCACCGGCTAGACGCAGCCAAAACATTGTTCGTTCAACAATCCGAGGTCGCGATTGCCGCTGGCGCGTTCCACAATGACGTCGTTGCCGTGGCCAATGAACATGTGCTTTTCACGCATGAGCAGGCGTTTGAACATCCCGAGCAAACCTACGCCGATATCAAGCGGCTCTTGCCCGAAGCAGAGATCATCATTGTGCCTGCCGACCGGGTCAGCCTTGCCGATGCTATTCAAAGCTATCTGTTCAACGCGCAGTTGGTGAGCCTGCCCGACGGCGGAATGGCGCTCATCTTGCCCAGCGAGGCGCAGGACAATGTGCGGGTTTGGGGCTGGCTGAGCGAGATGGTCGCAGGCAATGGCCCAATTCGCAAGCTCGTCCCCGTCGATGTCCGCCAATCCATGGCCAATGGCGGCGGCCCGGCCTGTTTGCGGCTCCGCGTGGTTGCAGATCCCGCCACAGTCGATCCGCGCTTCATCGCCAATGAGGCTAAGCTCGACCAGATTGCCAGCGTGGTTGCTGCATATTGGCCGGAGTCGATTGTGCCAGACCAATTGGGCGATGCGTCATTAATAGATCAGGTGCGCGCGGCGCGCACGGCACTGTTAACCATGTGCGATCTAACCGCACTCGCATAAGCGTCGGTTTTTCTTACAATCGGCGCGTCCGTTAACCATCGTCACCGCTGCAAATGCTGATTTGGCACGGGCATTGCTTCATATTCAGTTAACTATGAAACGCATCCTACGCCTGTTCACGATCAAAACGAAACTGGAGGTCTTCATGATCACCTACGCGCTTGGCTTGGGTGCCGCGAAGCGCGGTCAGGAATATATGATCCAATATCCCGGCAACATCGGGAAAGTGTTCTTTCTGCTGTGCACAGGCGCCGTTTTCATCGCTGCCGCCAAAATGCTTCAAGCGGTCGAATTTGATGCGGCCTTCGGCGAGGATTAACGCTCAGCATCACACTAAATCAGGAAAAGTCCCGGGATTCTGTTGCTCGGCTCCCGGGGGCCGCCGTAACCTTTCTGTTGCCCGGCCGGTCCGGCCGCGTTCTTTTAGTATAAGTTCAGACCGTGAGGCCCAAAATTATGCTGCGAGAGCAAGTGCTTCGTTATCGTTTGCACCTATTGGTTATGAACCATTTCACGGCTTATTCATGCCGGGCAAAAACAATGCTTTTCAACGCACGTCGATCCTAGTTCAGCCCCTCCAAGACCTCTGACAAACAGAGATTTTGGTGGAGCTTCCGGGTACCGCCCCCGGGTCCGCTGCATCTATTGCACACCGCAATTTATCACCATAGCCGGGCGAACCCGGCACCGACCTATATAGGCGCTTTTTCGTGAATGGGAAGTGAAGGCGGTTAAAGACCCTGCATATTTCGGCTCTCCGCCGGAATATGGACCACCAGTCCATCGAGATCGGGTGTCAGCACGATTTGGCAAGACAGACGACTGGTGCGCCGCGCACCGGTAGCAAGGTCGAGCATGTCTTCCTCGTCCTCAACCGACCGGGGCAGTTTATCGAACCAAAGCTTGTCAATGATCACATGGCAGGTTGAACAGGCCATTTGGCCCTCGCACGTGCCTTCCAACGGTTGTCCTGCGGCTTGCGCAATTTCCAGCAGGCGTTGGCCCTCGACCGCTTCGACGTTCTGGACCGTGCCATCGGCATTGATGAACGTGACTTTGATCATAGCATTGCCTCTGCTGACCGGTTGATTGTATCTGCGGCCATATCAATCTCTTCCGCCGTCGTATAGCGACCAAAGCCCAAACGTATGGATGATTTCGCCTGTGCGTCGGTCAGGCCAAGCGCACGCAACACGTGGCTGGGGCGGCCAGAGCCACTGGCGCAGGCAGAACCAGCGGAAAAGGCGATGCTCCGGCACTCCGATATCAACCGCGCGGCGTCGACGCCGTCGCGGCGGATGTTGAGATTGCCTTTATAACGTTGGGCCGTCGAACCGTTGATGGTCCAGTCCGCAAATGCACTGGCGGCGCGATCCCATAAGGCAGAAACATGCATGGCGTCCGCTTCCATGCGCTCTGCCGCCAACTTGGCGGCTGCACCAAAGCCCGCGCACAATGCGGGCGACAATGTGCCCGAGCGCATGCCCTGCTCCTGCCCACCGCCAAGCATTTGCGGCGTGAGCGCAACGCCGTCACGCACCCACAAGGCGCCAATGCCTTTTGGACCGTGGATTTTGTGCGCGGATATGGCGATCATGTCGGGACCATCGGGGATCGGCATGCGTCCAAATGCCTGAACTGCGTCGCATAGGAACAGATTGCCTTGGGCGTGTGCCGCCGCTGCGAGTTCCGCGATTGGCTGAATGGTCCCAATCTCGTTATTGACGAGCATGATGGCCGTTAACGCCTGCCCACTAACGGAATCAGACGCTTGCGTTTCGGGACAAATTAACCCCGCACTATCGACAGGGAAAGTCCGGCCATCTAGATATTCCACAACGTCCAAAACCGCAGCATGTTCGGTCGCGGCAGCGGTGACGGGTAACCCGCATCCCATGATCGCCAGGTTGATCGCCTCGGTCGCACCAGAGGTGAAGATCACGCGCCCGCCCTTCGGCAGCAGCGCCGCGATTTGATCGCGGGCAACTTCCACCACCGCGGCGGCCGCCCTGCCCGCTGCATGTGCGCTATGCGGGTTCGCAAATCCATCCTTCAGCCAAGGCTCCATCGCGGCAAATGCCTCTGGGGCGAGCGGCGTTGTGGCTTGGTAATCGAGGTAGATCATGCAGCTTTGGCGCGGATGACGATATTGCGCCAGACATCCAAAAACCGCGCGATATCGCTTTCGCTGGTATCGGCGTTGAAACTGACGCGGACGACTTCAGAGGCGGATCGTTCGTCCCAACCCATTGCGCCAAGCACATGGCTGGTTTTCAGCGTGCCTGATGAGCACGCGCTTCCAGCAGAGACCGCGATGCCCGCCATATCAAAGTTGATCAGCTGACTTGAGGCCGCAACGCCGGGCATGCGGTAGCTGCCGATGGTCGCAAGGCGGCTGCTTGCTTCTGCAACCACGATGCCGCCGCTGGCAGTAATCTCCGCATCCAACATGTCGCGCAGCCGAATGGCGTTTCCCATCCACGCAAAGCCGGCATCGAGGGCCGTCGCAAATCCGATTGCGGCGGGCAAGTTTTCGGTGCCGCGCCGGTACCCTTGTTCCTGCCCACCTGTTGGCGTCAGCAGCCCAAGGTTGCGGACGAGCAAAGCGCCCATTCCGGGCGGCCCGCCCAATTTGTGTGCTGATACGCACATCAAATCAGCATCTGGCAATGGCAGTTTGCCCGCGCTTTGCGAACAATCGGCAAACAATATTCCGCCATGGGCCCGCACAATATCGGCGATCTCGGCCATCGGTTGAATAACGCCGGTTTCGTTGTTCACGGACTGCACCGCATAGCGGACTGCGCCTTTGATCGCGTTCTGGTCAACATAACCGTCTGGACCAACGGGCAAGCGGGTTGCGCCTGCCACAGCCAAGACCGCATCATGTTCAACCGCGCTCGCCACCGCATCATGGCCACGCAGCGCAATCGCAATCGCCTCGCTTGCGCCGCTGGTAAAAATGACTTCACCATCCCAATTCAGCGCAGCAGCAACGCGAGCGCGGGCGTTCTCCAGCGCAGCGCGGGCTGCGCGGCCCTCGCTATGCGGAGAGGATGGATTGGCCCATCGCGCCATCGCGTCGGCCATCGCTTCGCGCGCCGCCGGGATGACCGGCGTCGTCGCTGCGTGATCCAAATATATGCGGGCTTGGTCGGGCATAATTTCCATGACAGTTGCGAAAATCGTCACTGCTTCTATATAGCTCTACGAAATCCTGCAAAGCCCGAACCGTCGGGCAAAGCTCGGCACCCATCTAAGAATCGAACAATAATATGCCTGCTATTGCTATTCCCGGTCCTGAAGGCCGCCTCGAAGCCCGCTTTTCTCCGCCACCGCGCCCACGTGCACCGATTGCAATGATTTTGCATCCGCACCCCCAAGCCGGCGGAACAATGAACGACCGGATTACGCAGCAGCTGTACAAAACATTTGTCGCGCGCGGATTTGGCGTACTGCGGTTCAACTTTCGCGGCGTTGGCCGCAGCGAAGGCGAATTTGACAATGGTATCGGCGAATTGTCTGACGCAGCATCGGCGCTCGATTGGGTGCAAAGCTTCCACCCCGAAGCGTCAACGACCTGGATTGCAGGCTTCAGCTTTGGTGCATGGATTGGCATGCAGCTTTTGATGCGTCGCCCCGAAATCCGCGGCTTCATCTCGGTATCGCCGCCTGCAAACATGTATGATTTCAGCTTTTTGGCGCCTTGCCCATCATCGGGCATCATCATTCAGGGTGTGAATGACGAGGTCGTCAATCCCAACGCGGTTCAAAAGCTGGTCGATAAACTGCGCACGCAGCGCCACATCACCATTCACCACGACGAAATTCCGCGCGCGAACCATTTCTTTGAAAATGAAATGGATATGCTGATGGCGTCCGTGAACAACTATCTCGATTTCCGGTTGGACCCGAACTCACCGATTAAGTGATTTTTTGCACGCAGAGACGCAGAGATCGCAGAGATCGCAGAGTAATAGTTTTAAAAATAAGACCCTGAAACAAGCGCAAGGTGTCGGCGAAAAACTCTGCGCCCTCTGCGCCTCTGCGTGAAATACTCTTAATGTTGGTCGACGCTGCCCGTCACCAGTGACTGCCCCTTTTGGTCGGGCACAACCCAAATAGCGACATTGGCAAAAATAACGAGAGCGGCAGCGATCATCAGCCACATTTGCTGGCTTGCACCATCACGACTCCAGCGTTTCCAAGCGCCATAGAGAAGCAGGAACGCAGACAGCATGGCGATGGATAAAACGGCGTTTAACATTTCGCCTCTCTAAAGCCGGTGGATAAGCCGCGCAATCGGACAAATAGCGCATAGCCTTTTGCCGCGCGCTGCCATAGGGGGAGCGTATTCCGACTCATGCTGCTACAGGATGTGCTATGCGTATCGCTATCGCCTCAGACCACGCTGCCCTTGCGCTGAAATCAGCGCTCGTCGAATATCTGCTGTCGGCAGGGCATGATGTGAACGATCTCGGCCCGCATGATGAAAGTTCGGTCGACTATCCCGATTATGGTTACAAGCTTGCCGCCGCTGTTGCCGATGGCACCGCAGAACGCGGTGTTGCCTTATGTGGTTCAGGCATTGGCATTTCGATCGCGGTGAACCGCAATCCCGCCGCACGCGCCGCCTTGGTGTCCGAACCATTGTCAGCTCGGCTTGCCCGCGAACATAATGACGCAAATGTTATTGCCATGGGCGCGCGCCTGATTGGCATTGAAATGGCCAAGGCCTGCCTTGATGCCTTTTTAACAACGGAATTTGGCGGCGATCGCCACCAACGCCGCGTCGACAAACTATCCAACCCGAACACGACCAAGGAACCATCATGAGCAGTGCAGCCGCCAATGACATCCAAAGCTCCGGATTTTTTACGCAAAGCCTGACGGAACGCGACCCCGAAATCGCGGGCTGGATTGCGAAGGAACTGGGCCGCCAACAGGACAAGATCGAATTGATCGCGTCGGAAAATATAACGTCGCGCGCCGTGCTTGAAGCGACAGGTTCGATCCTCACCAACAAATATGCCGAAGGCTATCCGGGCAAACGTTATTATGGCGGCTGCGAATATGTCGATGAAATCGAAACCATCGCTATTGAGCGCGCGAAGCAATTGTTCGGCTGTGCTTTTGCAAATGTGCAACCCAATAGCGGCAGCCAGATGAACCAGGCTGTGTTCCTCGCGCTTCTGCAGCCCGGCGACACTTTCATGGGCCTAGACCTCAACGCAGGCGGGCATCTAACCCATGGATCGCCGGTTAACATGTCGGGCAAATGGTTCAATCCAATCGGATATGGTGTCCGCCGCGATGACCACCGGATCGACATGGACGAAGTCGCGCGCATCGCCAGAGAAAACAAACCAAAGCTGATCATCTGCGGCGGCACCGCTTATTCGCGGGGCTGGGACTGGGCCCGATTCCGCGAAATTGCCGATGAAGTTGGCGCTTACCTTCTGGCCGATATGTCGCATATCTCTGGGCTGGTTGCTGGCGGCGCGCATAGCTCGCCTGTGCCGCACGCGCACGTCACGACAAGCACCACGCACAAGTCGTTACGCGGACCGCGCTCGGGCATCATATTGACCAATGACGAGGTATTGGCCAAAAAGTTCAACTCGGCAATTTTCCCGGGGCTGCAGGGTGGTCCGTTGGTGCATGTGATCGCGGCAAAGGCTGTGTGCTTTGCCGATGCGATGAAGCCAGAATTCAAACGCTACGCGGCCAATGTCGTCGAAAATGCGAAGGCACTTGCATCTTCTTTGCAGGAACAAGGGCTCGATATCGTGTCAGGCGGCACCGACAACCACTCGATGCTGGTCGATCTGCGGCCGAAAGAAGCCAAGGGCAAGCATGCCGAGCATGCGCTCGACCGTGCTTCGATTACGTGCAACAAAAACTCGATCCCGTTCGATCCAGAAAAGCCGTTCGTCACGTCCGGCCTCCGCTTGGGCACGCCAGCTGGTACCACCCGTGGTTTTGGTCCGGCGGAATTCCGCCAGATCGGCAGGATGATCGCCGATGTCGTCGAAGGCCTGCGTCACAATGGCGAGGCGGGCGACGGCCAGATCGAAGCACGGATCAAGGACGAAGCCGAGGCACTTTGCGCACGCTTCCCAATCTACCCATCTTGAATTATATAGGTGACTTACCCATCTAATACACAGAAGGGAAATGACCATGGGATTTTGTAACGAGTGCAACGCTGAATATAGCGAAGGGATGAAGTTCTGCCCGCAATGTGGCGCCAAAACGCCTGAGCAGCTTGCGGCCGAAAGCTTCCCCAACCAAGCCAAGCATTATGTCGGTGAAGCCGCTGATGAATTGTGGGGCGCGACCAAGGATGCGTTTCACACGGGCAAGCATTTGGCGGATCAAGATACCGTCAAGAAAGTTGCTGGTGGTGCCGCCATCGGCGCTGCAGCCGCTGTCATTGCCCCAATCGGACTGGCAACTGGCGCATTGATTGGCGCAGGTATTGTTGCCTACCGCCACGTAAACAAGAAAAAGAATCAGGAAAAATAATTGCGCTGCCCATTTTGCGGAAACGACGACAGCCAGGTTAAGGACAGCCGTCCCACCGAAGACAATAGCGCCATCCGCAGACGGCGGCAGTGCGAAGGTTGCGGCGGTCGGTTTACGACCTTTGAGCGCATTCAGTTGCGTGAGCTATCGGTGGTCAAGACCGACGGCAAGCGTGAGCCGTTTGAGCGTGAAAAGCTTGAACGCTCGCTTTCGGTCGCGTGCCGTAAGCGTCCTGTCGACCATGCCCAGATTGAAAAGCTCGCCTCTGCCATTCAGCGGCAGCTGGAAACCTTGGGTGAAAGCGAAATTGAATCCAAACGCATCGGCGAGTTCGTCATGGATGGATTAAAGGCGCTCGACAGCGTGGCCTATATTCGCTTTGCATCGGTCTATAAAGACTTCAGCGAGGCGAAGGATTTTGAAGATTTCGCCGGGAGCGTGGTTGAAGCGGCGCAGAAATGAGTTCGCCGCCCATTATCATTCTTGTTCGGCCGCAATTGGGCGAAAATATCGGCAAAGCCGCCCGCGCCATGCTGAATTTTGGCCTGACGGAAATGCGCCTTGTCGCCCCGCGTGACGGGTGGCCAAACCCGAATGCCGGCCCTGCGGCCTCTGGCGCAGACATTGTGCTCGCCAATGCACAAGTTTTCCCGACGCTTGCCGAAGCGACAGCGGACATCGCACATGTCTACGCAACGACCGTGCGCAAGCGTGGCGTCACCAAGCCGGTCATCACGCCTGAAGCCGCAGCGAAAGAGGTTGTCGGCAATACCGGACGAAGCGCCATCTTGTTCGGTGCGGAACGTTCCGGCCTTGAAAGCGACGAAGTCAATGTTGCGCGCGCCATCATCACTGTGCCGATCAATCCCGAGTTTGGATCACTGAACCTCGCGCAGGCGGTCATTTTATGCGCCTATGAATGGTCGAAAACCCAATCGCTGGCCAGCCCACCGAAAACGGATCTGGAACCGCCAGCGTCACAGTTTGAACTCGACGGTCTGATCGCGCAGCTTGATGCGATGCTGGAACCGTTAAATTACTTCACGCCGATCGATCGTGCCCCCGTCACACGGCGTACGTTGCGCAACTTGCTTACAAAGCCTGCATGGAACGCATATGAAGTGAGGACGTTACGCGGCGTGCTGACGACATTGAACAGAATGCGACCAGCCGAAAAATAGAGGCTTGGTAACAGCGCCTCGGCTGTTTACACCCATGCGCGACAAGGAGCATTTCATGATTAGCACTTTAGTTTTTAGTCTTTTGTTGGCCGCATCGGGTACATCCGAAGCAGCGCCACGCGCCGCAGATGCAGCCGCGCAGGAAGCGCCAAAATCAAAGCCAAAGAAGATCTGCAGAACGACCGGCCTCACGGGTAGCCGCATCGCAAAAAAGCTATGCAAGACCCAAGAGCAATGGGATCAGGCAGAATCTGCGTCTGAGCTTTCGGTCAAAGGCAAGGCGGGCACCACCATGCCGCCACAAATGGACACCGGCATTTAACGCTTAAGCGCGATTGGCATCCCACTTTTCGAGTTCGTAGGCGATGGAGGCTTCAACCAAACGCTCCCACAAGTCGCCGACGATCTCCGCGGGAACACCAGCGTTGCGTGCAGCGTCTTTCACATTTGCCAGCACCTGTTGCTTGCGCGCTTCATCGCGCACCGCATTGCGTTCGGTTTTAATGCGCGCCGCAGCATCCATATAAGCAAAGCGTTGCGCCAGCAGATTGACCAGCTGGGCATCGACAGCGTCGACGCCTGCCCGCACGTCAACCATGTTGGCACAACTCTCGGGATTTTTTGGGCTATCAGTGCTGCTCATGGCAGCGCCTTTAAAGTTGGGTGTGCCTAAAGTCGAGCCAGATGTTGACATATGGCCGATCTGCAGCCATAGGCGCCGCTTCGCAATCGACCCTGCATTCCGGTGAAGCAGGTGTCCGGCACATGTATATGTGTCGCGCGGGACCGGAAACAACGTTGTTAGCAATTGGAGTCTTTAAATGACGAAGCGTACAAGCTCGAAGTATAAACTTGACCGCCGCATGGGTGAAAACATCTGGGGCCGTCCAAAATCACCTGTAAACAAGCGTGAATATGGCCCCGGCCAGCATGGTCAGCGCCGTAAGGGGAAGCTTTCCGATTATGGTATCCAGCTGCGCGCCAAGCAGAAGCTTAAGGGCTATTATGGCGACGTAACTGAAAAGCAGTTCAAGCGTGCGTATCAGGAAGCCAGCAACATGAAGGGCGATACCTCGCAGAACCTTATCGGTCTGCTCGAGCGTCGTTTGGACATGGTTGTATACCGCGCCAAGTTCGCCCCAACCATTTTCGCCGCACGCCAGATCGTTAGCCATGGCCACATTCGCGTCAATGGCGTGAAGTGCAACATCGCAAGCCGTCAGGTTGCGGTGGGTGACGTCATCAGCCTGGGCAACAAGGCCAAGGAAATGGCTTTGGTTATCGAAGCACAAGGCCTCGCCGAGCGTGACGTTCCAGAATATGTCTCTGTAGACGGCAACGACAAGGTCACTTTCGCGCGTATCCCAACGCTCGACGAAGTGCCCTACCCTGTTAAGATGGAACCAAATTTGGTCGTCGAATTCTATTCGCGTTAATCTTACAAACAATCTTACGAAAAAGGCGGTCCTTGTGGCCGCCTTTTTTGTCTAAATCGCAATCACCCGATTGATACCAGCCCGCCCTTGGGCATGTCTAAGGGCAAATTACCCCACGGCCAGCCAGCACCCCTGATGCTACTTCAAATTCAGCTTCGCCTTTAGGAAGTCTGAGCTTTTCTGGAGCATCTCAGCGCGTACCGCACCGTCGTCCAAATAATGGTCCAGATTTTTATAAATGAACAGCTGCGGCGAAGCGCCAGCGTCTTTTAACTGGTCCGCCATAAACTGCGATTGATTGACGTCGACATTTCTATCCAAATCACCGTGAAACATTATGACAGGCGCAGAAATGCGCTTGGCATTTCGGGCTGGGGACCCTTCTACAATATGTGGACCGGAACCAATAAATTCGCGGTTCAGCCAATAGCTCATATAGCCCCGCGCTTGCTCTTTCAGCTTCGCAAGATCGGTCACTGGCGCGACCGCGGCGATTGCTTTGAATAATGAGGGATCCAGCACCGCAGACTGGAGCGCAGCATATCCGCCATATGACCAGCCAAATATCGCGATTTTATCGGGCGCGGCTATTCCTTCCGAAATCAGCCACCGGCCACTTTCGTTGACATCGCCGACTGCCATTTTCCAAGACTGGAAACCGTTTTGCTGATACCAGTCATCTCCATAACCCGCCGATCCGCGGTAGTTGGGTTGCAGGACTGCAAAACCCTGGTGGGCAAAATATTGCGCCAGCCAATCGAATCCCCATTCGTCGCGCGCGCTTGGTCCCCCGTGCGGCATAACAATGGCGGGAAGCCCCTTACCCGTACTGGCAACAGGCAAGGTGAGATAAGCGGGTATCAACGTGCCGTCTGAAGCTTTTACACTGACCGGTTTGACTGGTGCCAGCGTGTAGTTGCCCAATTCGGGGCGACTTGCAAACAATGGGCTAACGCGGTTGGTTGTTTTGTCGAAATAATAAAATTGTCCCGGATTGGTGTCGCTACCCGCCCAAATGACAAGCTTTTGTCCGTCCGCACTCATACCTGCAAAGTTGACTTGCTCCGCGCGTGGCAAGGCCTTTGACAAGGAGGCGCCGAGTTTCCGTAATGCAGGATCGAAATAAGAAGACTCGCGTTTTTCAGTTGCGTAGGTGACGCCGACAATTTTCTTCTGTCGACCCAACGTAATCAAGCCGTCGACGTCCACATCCGGCCGGCTGAATATTTTGGTTTTGGCGCGTGTGCCGTCCAGCTTCACTTTATAGAGAGCCATTCGACCGTCCGTTTTTTCAAAGCCGTAGGCGACGTCCTCGATAGGATCGACGGCATAGGGATTAAATCCGGTGCGGTTGGTCGAGTCATATTCGCTAAGCAACTCCCAATCCGTTCGGCCCGCGATCCGGTAAAGATACCGCCTGATGCCGCTGTCATATTCAGATGCAGTTTTGACGACACCCATAATCCGCACGGTGCCTAGGCCATCACTGATATATTCTGATGCCAGCCGCGTTGGCGCAATGACCTGCTTGGAAACCAAGCTAAGCGTATCTACGCGATCAACCCCATAGCCTTCCTTCGTTTTGGAAATGATTGATCCGATTTTGCCCTCCGGCACATATTCACGACCTAATAGGACTGCACCATCATCTGAAGGCAAAAGGTCAATCAGATTGCCGCCGAAAAAAGACATCCATTCAGCATTTATGCCCTGCCGGACCGAAACGAGTTTCAGTTCCGTGCCGTCTGCGTTGACGGCAACCAAACGACTGGCAGTCACCGGCCCGTCCGAACCTCGCATCACCATGCCGATTTGGCATATCAGCCGGGCATTCGATACCCATTCGCACGAAGACAAACGCTCAGGATCTCCCGAAGCCGCTAGAGCGATACGCGGCGTAGCTGCGTTCGTGATATCGACAGTGTACAATCGGCTGCCCTGCCCCTTGGCTGGCACAATATACGCTATTTTGTTTCCATCAGGCGACATGGATACCTGCTGGATAGCCTCGCGTGCACCAAAGGCGGTTGCGGCGTCATCTTGTGCCGACAAGCTGAAGGGAACGGAGACCGCAATCAAGAAACGAAAAATTTGCAACATAGCCTCCAGAAAATCCGAACGAACACGAAAATTATGTTTGTGAACAACACGCTAATAAAAGGTTTATATGGCAATCAATTTCAGCAGGAGCATTGAAGCCAAATTAAATTCGCCTCTCGTTCTTCTAGGATTTGGCGCGTCGCAGAATAAAATTGCCGCGCTTTTTTGTTTGAGCCTGACCGGCGGGTCTGGCAGAAGGCGCGCAATAATCTTTCCCCCTTAGGAGAATTTCATGCGCCTGCTGTCTCTGGCCCTTGTATCTGTTCTGGCTCTCACCACCGCCTGTCAAAAGGATGGGTCGTTGGACGTCTCCATGGACGCCCTGCCACAGGTCACAGTCCCCGCGCTTTCCGAAGCGACGATGAAAGACGTGACGCGCGAATTGTCACTCGACAGCTACGAAGGCCGCGCACCCGGTTCCGTCGGCGAAGAAAAGACCGTCGCTTATTTGATAGCCAAATTTAAAGCGGCAGGACTTGAGCCCGGCAATAATGGCAGCTGGACGCAGGATGTGCCGCTGATCGAAATCACCGCGAAAAATGTATCGGCGCTCACAATTGCCGACCGCAGCGGCAAAGCCATGTCATTTGCCTATGGCAACGAATATGTCATCGGCAGTTACCGCGAGACACCCAAAACCGATATCGAGAAAAGCGAGATGGTTTTTGTCGGCCACGGCATTGTCGCCCCTGAAAAGGGCTGGAACGACTATGCTGGCGTCGATGTTAAGGGCAAAACCGTCGTCGTCATGGTCAATGACCCCGATTTCGAAAATGAAGGTCTTGATGGCCCGTTCGGTGGCAAGGCCATGACCTATTACGGACGCTGGACATATAAATTTGAAGAGGCTGCGCGTCAGGGCGCTGCTGCCGTTTTGATCATCCACGACACTGCCCCTGCGGCATATGGCTGGAATGTCGTCAACTCCAGTTGGACAGGCACGCAATTCCTGGCGCAGTCAAAGGATGGCGGAAAGAGCCAAACTCAAGCCAATGGCTGGATCCAGAAATCCGTAGCGAAGAAAATTTTTTCAGCCGCCGGTCAGAATCTCGACAAGCAAATGGCCGCAGCCAAGCAAAAAGGCTTTAAGGCGGTTCCGCTGAACTTGACCGCGTCGATGAACTTCGAAAATGACATCGCGCGCAAGGCGAGCAAGAACGTCATTGGTGTCATGAAAGGCACCAAGCGCCCCGACGAATATGTGCTCTACACGGCGCATTGGGACCATCTCGGTCGGTGCACGGCCGCGGCCGATGGCGATGACATTTGCAACGGTGCAGTCGACAATGCCACAGGCACTGCGGCACTGGTCGCGTTGGCCGAAGGCTTTGCCAAAGCCGGCGCGCCGGAGCGTTCGGTTGTGTTCCTTGCGGTGACGGCTGAAGAAAGCGGCCTGCTTGGTTCGAAATTCTACGCCGAAAACCCCGTCTTCCCGCTATCGCAAACCGTCGGCGGCGTGAACATGGATGCGTTTTCCATGTCTGGCCCCGCGAAGAATTTGACCGTCATCGGCAAGGGCAAATCGCAACTTGATCTCTATCTTGAGGCTGCCGCAAAGTCCGAAGGGCGGACACCTGAAACGGAACCGACACCGGAAAAGGGCTTCTACTACCGCTCTGACCATTTCAGCTTTGCCAAGCTTGGCGTGCCGATGGTGTATTTCGAAGGCGGGGACGATCTTGTCACCGGCGGTAAGGCTGCTGCAAAGGCCGCAGCGGAAGATTATGAAAAGAACCGGTACCACGCCCCCGGCGACGAATTTGACGAAAAATGGGATTGGTCGGGCGTCATGTCCGATTTGAAACTATACTATCGCATCGGGCGGATGTTGGCGATGACCGACGCATGGCCAAACTGGAACGACGGCGACGAATTCCGCGCTGTCCGCGACAAGAGCCGCAACGGGAAATAAGCCAATGACGTTCCGTATGCCCGCCGAATGGGCGCCCCATGAAGCCGTCTGGATTGGCTTTCCCAGTTCTGCGGAATATTGGGGTGCGCCGCTCCAACGCGCGCAGCAGCAGATGGCCGCCTTTGCAAACGCGGTGCACGCATCGGGCCAGGGCGAACGGGTGCATGTAATTGCCGGTAACGCAGAGGCCATGGCCGTCGCCCAGGGACTGGTTGACGCTGGCGTACATGTGGAGCTGCGCCAAATTGGCGACGTTTGGTTGCGTGATACGGGCTGCATCATCGTGAAAGATGGGGATCGGCGGATTGCCCGTAATTTTGGTTTCAATGGTTGGGGAAACCGGTTCGACTATCCCGGTGATCAAACCATTGGCCATGAATTGGCCGCGGATTTTGGTTTTGAAATCGCACAGGCGGACTGGATATTTGAAGGCGGATCGATTGACGTCGACGGTGAAGGTCTGGCTGCTACGACCGTTGATTGCCTGTTAAACCCCAACCGCAACCCAACCCTCGATAAGGCTGCGATTGAAGACCGGCTGCGCACTGACTTGGGGATAGAACGGTTGCTTTGGCTCGGCGACGGCCTCGCCAACGACCATACCGACGGCCATATTGATAATCTGGCACGCTTTGTTGGCCCGAACCATATTCTGGTTCCCAGCAGCGCCGGACCCGACGATCCAAACCAAGCTGTCTTTGAAGATGCCCGCGCGCGCGCAGAGGCGTTCGGATGCAAAGTGACGCTGATGCCGTCGGTTGGCCGTTTTGAACAAGACGGGGAAATCGTGCCCGCAAGTTATATGAATTTCTATATCGGCAACCGCACTGTCGTCGTACCGATTTATGGCGGCGCGAACGATGACGCCGCGATTGACGTGTTGGCAAGCATCTACCCCGAACGCGACGTTATCGGAGTCATGGCGGATGCGGTATTGACCGGCGGCGGAAGCTTTCATTGTTCAAGCCAACACGTGCCCGTTTGATGATATTGGATATCGACGCGAAACATAGCATATTCCCAAAACAACCAACCAAGAGGACACCCCCAATGAAAAAGACTTTTCTGATTGCCCTCGCCGCCACTGCACTTGCAGCACCTGCCTATGCTGACCATCACAGCATGAGCAAAGCCGAACATGACAAAATGCATAAGGAACATACCGAACGGCTTGCAAAAATTCTCGCCGACCCGTCGCGCGGTGCCGATGCCAAGCGCGATCAATATCGCCACCCTGCCGAAACGTTCGAATTCTTCCGTTTGCACCCTGACCACGTCATTGGCGAATATGCGCCGGGTGGTGAATGGGTTTCGCGTATCCTTGGCCGTTATGTGAACGAAAAAGGCAAATATACCGGCCTGTATTTCGGCACAAAAAGCCATTTCAGCGATCAACAGAAAGCCGGCATCGCCGCTGGTATTGCAAAGTTCCCTGCTGATGTCGCGGCAGTATCCGGACGTCCGGCGACAGATTTTAACGCGTTTTCGCTCAGCGAAATTCCCGACGGCGCAAAGGGGTCTTTCGACCGCATCCTTGTGATGCGCATGATGCACAATATGATGAACTGGAACATCGCGGACGCCGAAATTAAGGCAATGCGCGACCTGTTGAAGGATGATGGCTTACTGGGCATCGAACAACATCGCGCAAAGGCAGATGCGCCGTTCAGCTACACCAATGGCACCAAAGGCTATATGCGTGAGGCCGATATCATCAAATTCATGGAAGTGAACGGATTTGAGCTGATCGCCAAAAGCGAAGTCAACGCCAATCCAAAAGACAGTGCCAATTGGCCCGATGGCGTTTGGACGCTTCCGCCAGCTTTGCGTTTGAAAGATGTCGACCGCGCAAAGTACGAAGCGATTGGGGAATCCGACCGCATGACATTGCTGTTCAAAAAACGGCCCTGATTGTTGGATGAGTGCTGCCCAGCCGGCCGATGCCCCTCTTAATGCCGTGGATTTTGCGGTTGGGGCATCGCCTGTTGGGCACGCTGGTCGCTGGCATAGCAACGACAATATTATTGTATCTGGTAACAATCTTGATTGCAGCGCGTTTCGGCGTCCGGCTATAGACGTGGCATGACCCGAAATATCACCGTTGCCGCGTTGCAACTGCCCCTGTCGGCAAGCGAAGCCGAAAATATCGATGCTGTATGCGACCTCGTGTCACAGGCCGCAGAGCAAGGCGCGCACATCATCCTGCCGCCTGAACTGTTTTCAGGCCCCTATTTCTGCAAAACGCAGGAGGAAGAACATTTTGCGCTGGCGCGGCCAACGCGCGAACACCCGTCGGTCATCGCCATGGCGAAACTCGCCAAGCAACTTGGCGTGGCCATTCCCACAAGCTTTTTTGAACGTGACGGCGCGCATTTCTACAACAGCGTCGCGATGATTGGTCCCGATGGCGATATTATGGGCGTCTATCGCAAAAGCCATATTCCCGACGGCCCCGGCTATCAGGAGAAATATTATTTCCGCCCTGGAAACACCGGGTTCAAAGTTTGGGAAGTCTTTGGCACGCAAATCGGCGTCGGCATCTGCTGGGACCAATGGTACCCCGAATGCGCACGGGCCATGGCATTGATGGGCGCTGAGCTGCTGTTCTATCCCACCGCTATTGGCGCAGAGCCACAGGATGCAACGTTGGATACACGGCACATGTGGCGCCGGGCCATGGTGGGCCACGCGGTATCAAACTGCATGCCCGTCATCGCCGCAAACCGCATCGGCGCGGAAAACGACCATGGCGGTCTGGCCCAAAAATTCTATGGCACCAGTTTCATCGCCAACGAATGGGGCGATGTTGTCTGCGATTTGGATGATGCGGAAACCGGTATATTGGTTGCAACATTCGACCTGGACCAAGCCCGCGCACACCGCGCAAGCATGGGCTTCTTCCGCGATCGGCGCCCGCAATTATACAGCCGGCTTGTCGAGGATATCTAAGCTGTCACATCTCTACCTCATCGGCATTGGCTCTAATCAGCCACATGCAATCATTGGCGCGCCAAACAAGATCATCGTGCAAGCGGTCGCCGCGTTGGAGATGGACGATATCGACGTCTTCGCGCATTCGGCGACAGTCCAATCAAGCCCCATAGGGCCCTCCTCACGCCTATTTGCAAATGCGGCGGTGGTTGTGTCCACTGATCTTGAACCCCCTGCTCTGCTGGCGCGTCTGCAAGAGATTGAGCAGCATTTTGGTCGCGTCCGGCGCGGCCAAAGCTGGCGCGCACGCGTGCTCGATCTGGATATCCTATTGTGGTCCGGCGGCGTGTGGGCGGACAGCCATCCGGCCTTGGCCATTCCCCATCCCGGACTATGCTCGCGGGGATTTGTCCTGACCCCCGCAGCCATGATTGCCCCCGATTGGCGTGAACCGCTGACGGGGCTGACCATAAGGCAGCTACAATCGCGATTTAACCGACCAAAGGCGCTTGACCGCACAAGTTCCCGCCATTAGGGGGAGCGCTCTCGCACGGACCAATTCGCGGTCTGGTTGGGGGCCCTTAGCTCAGTCGGTAGAGCAACTGACTTTTAATCAGTAGGTCGCTGGTTCGAACCCAGCAGGGCTCACCATATATTTCAATGGTTTAGCTGCTTTCAAAGGCGTCCTGGTGACACTGGGGCGCCACCCAGCAATCACATAGCAATCACGCGAGGTGATTTCGCGAACGGTTCAGCGCTAACAACTGCATGCAATTAGGCATATCCATTCACCTTATCCGTCCCCCGCTGGGTAGAAAGCTGGACGAAAGGTTGCCCCTACCCTTAACCCAATCGTATTCATCTCAGTCGCCTATCAGCCACAGCTACCCTGCACGCCCGCCGCACCGACATTCTGTTGCCAACGAACAGATCCCGGGCGCATTGCTGCTCAACCATGCAAAGGAATTCCTCCTTAGCCCATAATCGTTCCCGTAGCGCCTGACGGGTATCCGTGCGTGTGTACTTGGATAAGCTCTTAGAACGCTCCCTGAGCGCCCCGATGCCCTTCTGCGCACGCGTTACAGCATCATCATACTGCGAGCGGTAAGACAGCCCCCAGCCCTTTACTGAGGCGAAGGCTTTGCCACCCGGGGGCAGAATAAGCTTAGAACAAAGCCGCTTGGTCTGGGGGCAGACAAAGTACCAACGCTTGCCGCCAAACCGCATCCGCCTCGATACCAACTGCACTGTTTGCATAATTGGCTGCCCGAAGCAGGTCCCATCAATTTGTAGGCTGGGATAAGCGATGTCACCGGCGAATGTGGTCGTCAGGAAGATATCACCCACAAGGTTGCTGCCCAGCTGCCATCGGCGCTGGAGCCGGTGATCCATGAACTCCAGCAGCATTCCATTCTTTCGCAGCATGGACATGTCGAGCGCTATGCAATCCTCAACCGTCGGCTTGTGAGTTCGTGTGGCTGGTAAGGGAAAGGCTGCCATACCCTGCTTTCTGACCGAAAACTTTTGTCTAATGATATATTATCACATTACGACGTGGCGCTGTAACTTTATTTGGGTTTGGGCAGACAATTGGGAGGCGTGGCTGGGAAGCGGGGGAGACCATGATATTCGTTTAGGTGTGATGGCCGAAATTGGGCAGGGAGCAGACTGTCTGCATTTATACATCGACCGATACATAGCTGCCGTTAGATCGCTCGGAACGCTTGGTAGTTCTCGCTAACATACAAGCCGTTCACTCCGGTTGGCAAAAGCCGCGGTTCAGACAAAAATCATCGCTAGGCAATCGCCGACACGAGCCAAGCCTTACCCTGCATCATAACGCCTTGCCCGGCTACATAATGCTTTTGGAATAGTTCGACCAAATCCGTTTCAGCTGCCGCGCGAACATCTGCACCTTGTTCCTCTAGAGCGCGTCCAGCCGCCATTGAAGACAGCACGAACGACACCGCATCATGAGCTGTGGCATTCACGCCACCAATTGGTTGAAGCCCATTATATGCCACGACGCTGGCTTCCGAAAAACCGGCGCTCGCGAGTATTTCGTTCAGATAGTCGAGGTCTTCAAACGCGAATGGCCCGGGCGCGCGGGGAACCGCCGGGGGGATATCGACATAGCGACGGACGACGCCCATCATTTCCATCATCCACAAATTGTCGCGTGGTGGGCCCCATACTGCCAGATCAATCTGCGCACCGGGACGCAGCAGACTGTGCAAATTTGCAAAGGCCTTATGCGGTTCGGGGAAAAACATACTGCCAAAACGGGAAAAGAGCCTGTCAAACGGGGCATCTTCCAACTGGACCGTGGCCCCATCAGCGCAGATGAATCCAATGTTGGTTACTCCAGCGTCTTTGGCACGCCGCATAGACGCGGTCGTCAAGTCGGGTGAAATGTCGATGCCAACCACTTCGCCGGAAGGCGCAACGGCCTTTGCTATGGCAATTGTCGTCCCGCCACCACCGCAGCCGATATCAAGCACGCGTTCGCCGGTTTTAAAATCGGCTTGCCGAAGAAGCGCCTCGCCAATGGGGGCGATCATGCCTTCAAAACATGCGAGATTGGCAAGCCATTTGGCACCCATCTCGCCCGCCCAATCTTCGCCCTTCAATGCTTCGGGGCCGTTGTGTATCTCGGTCATTTTTGCGCCGCTCCTTATGCAATCTTTTAGAGCAATACCCATCGGATAGCACTGCCGACGATCGCCAGCGCCGCGACGCTCAGCAGCCAGATGCCGAAGAACCAGCCCAATTGTTTGGCGCGCGGCATCAATGATATCCGTCGTGGCCGACTTTGCCGCGGAACACCCAATAGGACCATGCGGTGTAGGCAACGATGATCGGGACCATGATAGACGCGCCGATCAGCATGAAGACTTGGCTGCGATGTGGCGCGGCTGCTTCCCAAATGGTGACCCGCGCCGGAATGACGTTTGGCCAGATCGAAATGCCAAGGCCAATCAGGCATAAGCCAAACAATGCGAGTGCCCAAAAGAACGGCTGCGCGTCTTTGGTCTGGCGCAGGCTGCGATAGAAGAGGAATGTCACGGCGATGGTGGCAATCGGCACTATGGCCGTTGCCAATACACCCGGATAGCTGAGCCAGCGCAGATAATATTGCGCCTCAAGCGTCAGCGTGGCGAGGCTGATCAGGCCGATCATCAAAAGCAAGCTAATGCCCAGCCGTCCGGCATGCGTGACCGCCTGACGCTGCAATGCACCTTCAGTTTTCCAGTTTAGCCAGCACGCGCCCAAAAGCGCATAGCCGACCACCAGCCCAAAGCCGGTCAAAATGCTAAATGGCGACAGCCATTCCCACCATCCGCCGGCATAGGAACGGCCTTCAACGGTAATGCCTTGGAGCAGCGCGCCAAGTGCTATCCCCTGCGCGAAGGTGGCAATGAACGAGCCCAGCGTGAAGGCGCGATCCCACAGCTCGCGATGTGCGGGGTCACGCCAACGAAATTCGAACGCAACGCCGCGGAACAGAAGGCCAAGCAGCATCGCAATCATCGGGGCATAAAGCGCAGGCAAGATGATGGCATACGCCAGCGGGAAGGCCGCAAGCAAACCGCCTACCCCCATCACCAGCCATGTTTCGTTCCCGTCCCAGACAGGCGCGATGCTGTTCATTGCGGTATCGCGGTCGTTGCCCACTTTGAAAAAGGGAAACAATATGCCGATGCCAAGGTCAAATCCGTCCATGACGACATAAGCAATGATGGCAAAGCCAATGATGCTGGCCCAAATGACTGTCAGATCGATCATGTCGATGCTCCTTCCAATACCGCGGGTGCAGGGGTGATGCCTGCGCTTCGGATAGGGGCACCATCCAGCGTGCTTTCATGCGCCTCCGGTGGTTTCTTCATCAAGCGCAGCAAATACCAAATGCCCATGCCGAACACTGTGAAATATACGACGACAAAGGCGAGAAGCGAGAAAGCGACCGCGGGTGCATCCAATGGCGAGGCGCTATGAACGGTGCGCAACACGCCATAGATTGTGAAGGGTTGCCGCCCAACTTCGGTCACGACCCAGCCGGCAAGCACCGCAATGAAGCCAGAAGGGCCCATCACTAATGCGGCCTTATGGAGCCACGACCATTCATATAACTGCTTTCTTGCCCGCGCGAGCAGGCTCCACATGCCGATGGCTACCATCGCCATGCCGAGACCGACCATGATCCGGAATGCCCAGAAGACAATGCCAACCGGCGGCTCGTCTGCATCGGGGATGGTATCAAGCCCAGCGAGCGGTGCATTCAGATCATGCTTCAGGATCAACGACGACGCTTTGGGAATTTGGATAGCGTAATCGACCGTCCGCTCTTTGCTGTTGGGAATGCCAAACAATATCAATGGCGCGCCATTGGGATGGCTTTGATAATGCCCCTCCATTGCCATGACCTTCGCCGGTTGATGCTCCAACGTGTTGATGCCATGAAAGTCACCCGCCACGACCTGAAGCGGCGCGACGATTGCCGCCATCCACATCGCCATTGAGAACATTTTGCGCGCCCCCGGATTGGCCTTGTCCTTAAGCAAATGCCACGCACCAACCGCCCCCACGGCAAAGGCCGTCGTCAGATAGGCCGCCAGTAAAGTGTGGACAAGGCGGTAGGGGAAGCTGGGGTTGAAGATGATGGTCCACCAGCTATCACCAGGCATGAACTGACCATTGGCCGCAATTTCATATCCCACCGGCGTTTGCATCCAGCTATTCACCGACAATATCCAGAATGCGGAAATGAAGGTGCCAATGGCGACGGCCAGCGTCGCAACAAAGTGGAGCTTACGCCCAACCTTGTTGATGCCAAAAAGCATGACGCCCAGAAAGCCAGCCTCCAAAAAGAATGCCGTCAGCACTTCATAGGCCATTAACGGTCCAATCACCGGTCCGGCCTTGTCCGAAAACACCGACCAGTTGGTGCCGAATTGGTAGGACATGACAATGCCTGAAACGACGCCCATCGCAAAAACGACGGCGAATATCTTGAGCCAGTAACGATAGAGATTGGCGTACACGCCCTTACCGGTTTTGAGCCACAGCCCCTCAAGAACCGCGAGAAAGCTCGCGAGCCCAATCGAAAACGCCGGGAACAGAAAATGGAAGCTTACGGTAAAAGCAAATTGTGCGCGGGCCAGAATTATTGCCCATTCCTGCTCGATCATCATATCAGTCCTCTTGCCATCCACAGATCGGCTGGCGTTTGCGTTTCTTCTTCGCGATTGGCGATTTCCAGCACCGCCTCAAAAGCTTCATTTTGTGAAAGCCACACCCGTCCGGTAAGTTCGTGCAGAAAATGCGCACGTTCGAGCGCGTCCATCACTGGGCCTTTGACTTCGGAGAGGTGCAGGCACACGCCAGCATCGGCCATGCGGTGGTTGATGGCCTCAATGCTCTCCAGAGCCGATGCATCAATCGCGTTGACGGCCGAGGCCATCAGAATGAGATGCTTAAGCTTGGGATGTGCGGCAATCTCCTCCAGCACAAACTCCTCCAGCCAGCGGGCGTTGAGATAGGTCAGGCTTTCGTCGATGCGGATGGTCAGAATGCGGGGGTCGGTGAACACCTTGTGGCGTTTCACATTTCGGAAATGCTCCGTCTCGGGAACCCGTCCCACAATGGCGGCATGTGGCCGTGAGGCGCGCCAGAGGAACAATGCGAGGCTTAGGCCGACGCCGGCCATCACGCCGGGTTCAACGCCAATCAGAAGCGTCACTGCTATTGTCGCTGCCATCGCGGCAAAATCGGCTTTGGAATAATGCCAGATCGCGCGCGGCGTTTTAAAATCGACGAGGCTCAAGACCGCAACGATGATAGTACCTGCCAATGTTGCGATGGGAAGAGAGGCGAGCAATGGCGTCAGGAACAAGGCCGCCAGCAATATGCCAACCGCGGTAAATGCGCCTGCGGTAGGGGTCTCTGCGCCCGCATCAAAGTTGACGACCGAGCGGGCAAATCCGCCCGTCACGGGATAGCCGCCCGAAAAAGCGGCGGCGACATTGGCTGCACCCAGGCCAATAAGTTCCTGATCCGGAACAATGCGCTGCCGCTTTTTCGCTGCGAGCGTTTGCGCGACCGAGACCGATTCCACAAATCCAATGATGCTGAGCAATAAAGCAGGAATGGCCAGTCGCTGCCATAGTTCCGCATCGAACAAGGGAACGGTAAAGGGCGGCAAGCTTTGCGGGATGTCGCCCACCACCTTCACGCCTTTGGCTTCCAGATCGAAGGCAATGACCGCCAAAATCGACAACGCGACCGCAACGATGGGTCCGGCTTTGGCAACAAGATCAGCGGGCCGCGCCGTCAGCCCGAAACCGACGAGCATGGGTTTCAAACCCTTGCGCACCCAGAATAGAAATCCGGTCGCAATCACGCCAATCGCAAGGGTGTAAGGATTTGTGTCCTTGGCATTTTCGATCAACGTCGTGACCAGCTCGGGCAGTGCCTCACCCGACGCCTTAATGCCCAGCAGCGACTTGAGTTGGCTGGTGGCAATAATGATACCGCTCGCGGTGATAAATCCCGACACAACAGGATGCGATAATAGGTTGGCCAAAAAGCCCAGACGCAACACGCCCATGACAATCAGGATCAGCCCGGACAGCAACGCGAGGACAAGCGTGGCGGCAATAAATTCAGCGCTGCCCGGTGCAGCAACGGCGCTCGCCGCTGTCAAAGTCATCAGCGAAATCACCGCCACCGGTCCAACGGCGAGCGCGCGGCTCGTCCCGAACAGGGCATAGGCAATGATGGGAAGAATAGAGGCGTATAGCCCTATTTCCGGTGGCAACCCAGCCAACATGGCATAAGCCAGGCTTTGCGGGATGAGCATTATCGTGACGATTGCGGCGGCGACCAAGTCATTGGTCAACGTCACGCCGCCATAGCCGCGTCCCCATTCCAATATCGGCAAATAGCGCGCCAATTTCATAGCCGTTATGCCGCGCCGATCTTGTGGGGTTTGACCATCCACTCATGCCCTTTGAGCATACCGTGCCAGTAAATTGGCGGAAGGATAGTATCCTTTAACAGCCATGACAGGCGCGATGGACGCGTGCCGTCAATCAGCCAATTCGGGAAGCTCGGCAGCAATTTCCCGCCATAACCAAATTCGGCGAGCACAATCTTGCCGCGCTCAACCGTTAACGGACAACTGCCATAGCCGTCATAATCGGCGACAGGTGGCTTGCCCTCAAGAGCAGCCAATACATTCACCGCGACCACTGGCGCTTGCTTGCGTGCTGCCGCCATTGTCTTGGCGTTTGATGCTGAGCAGGCATCGCCCAATGCAAAGACATTAGGATAGCGCACATGCTGCAATGTCGCTTCATTGACCTCAATGAAACCACTTGCGGCAGCCAGCGGACTGTTGCGCACAAAATCTGGCGCGACTTGCGGCGGGACGACATGGATCATGTCGAACTTTTCGTCGACCCGCGTGACGATGTCGCCGCGTTTCTGTTCAAATGTCGCAATTTTGGCAGGGCCATCGATCGCAACCAGCTTTGATTCAAAATTTAAGTGCGCGTCATAGCGTTCGATATATTCCATCAGTGCGGGCACATAGGCGGCAACCCCGAACAGCACTGCGCCGCTGTTATGGAATTGCACATCAATGTCTTTTAACACCCCGGCACGTTCCCACGCACTGCATGATAGATACATTGATTTTTGCGGCGCGCCTGCACATTTAATCGGCATTGGCGGCTGCGTGAACAGCGCGCGACCTTGCTTGAAATCCTTCACAAGGCGGTTGGTATAAGGGGCAAGGTCGTAACGATAGTTGGACGTTACGCCATTTTGACCAAGCGTTTCGGTCAAGCCGTCGATAGCCGCCCAATCCAGCTTAATGCCGGGGCATGCCACCAGCACGCGATAGGCAACAGAACTTCCATCGGCGAGCAGCACCTTGTTGTCCTCAGGCGCAAATCCAGAGGCTGCCTTTTTGATCCAGTCAACCGCTTTGGGCATGACCGATTTTTCGGTGCGCTTGGTGAATTTAGCCGAGAAAACACCAGCCCCAACCATAGTCCAGCCGGGCTGATAATAATGGTCTTCTGAAGGTTCGATTACGGCAACCGATAGCTTCTGCTTGCGCTTTAACAGGCTGGCGGCTGTGGCGATTCCGGCACTGCCGCCGCCCACAATAACCACATCATAGATTTTGGCGGAGGATGGCGCTGCATCCTGATCTTTTGTCGCCATTTCCCAAAGCTTGGTTGAACGCGCGCCGGAGCGGCAATAGGCAAGAATGGGGGGTGGCATTTGGGCCAGAGCCGCTTTCATCTTCGCCGCATCATCGTCCGTAACTGCGCCTGAGACGGCTGGAACATACGTGAATGACAGGCCAAGCACTTCTGCTTCTTTCTGGATAGCGGCGGCGGATGGTTGCCCCGCCTCTTCGCCATCTGGCCGGTTGCAGATAACCGATTTGAAGCCCTGCGCGGCAGCGTGGTGCACATCTTCTGTCGTCAATTGCCCTGAGACAGAAAAGCCTGGCGTGATGGATTTGAACGTCATTTAGGCCCCGCTTGTTTTGGTTTTTGGGATGTAAAAGGTATGAAGCGTTGCGCGGCCATGCCGACAAACATCGCAACGACAAATGGCGCGACATCGCCCGGCGCGATCGCCAAGTCAGCAAGCGCAGGTCCGGGGCAAAGGCCGGCAATGCCCCAACCCATTCCAAACAATATGGCCCCAATGGCAAGCGGGCGATCGAGCTTGGTCGTGCCTGGTAAATCGAACGTTGGCGCGGCAAGCGGCGCAGACAGCCGCGATCTAATCACCCAAGCCACGGCCATTGGCAGCATGGCGCCACCCATGACGAAAGCGAGCGTTGGATCCCATTGGCCAAGCAGATCCAGAAACGCCTGAACGCGGGCAGGATCTGACATGCCCGAATAGGCAAGACCGGCCCCGAACAGCGTTCCAGAGATTAATGCGATAAGCGCCCGGGTCATAGCCAGCCTCCCGCGCGCAGAATCCCTACGGTAACAAATCCGCTTGCCATGAACATGCCGGTTGCCAATATGGATCGCGGCGAAAGACGCGATAGCCCGCATACGCCGTGGCCACTGGTGCAGCCCGAGCCGAGCCGTGTGCCATAGCCAACGAGTAAGCCACCGATGATCAGCGGCCAGATGGATGCTGGAAAACTGACGTTCACCGCACCAACGGTCTGCGCGATCAGAAGCGCACCAAGCGGAAGGCCGACGACGAATGCGATTGCAACATTTCGCGGCGCTCCGCTATCCGCGATGCCCGTTGCCCGTGCCGCCATTCCGCTGACGCCGGCGATCCGGCCAAGGCCGAGCAGCATGATTGCGGCCGCAAGTCCAATCAGCAAGCCGCCCATAAAGCCCTCAACAGGCATGGCGTTGGGAAAGGCCGATATCATACGGCGTTGACCGGGATTTTGAGGTACGTGACGCCATTGTCGTCTGCCGCGGGCATATGGCCTGCACGCATATTCACTTGCACCGACGGTAAAATCAGACGCGGCATATCCAGCGTCGCATCGCGCGCCTCACGCATCGCGACAAATTCATCCTCGGTTATGCCGTCATGGGCATGGATATTGCCTTTACGCTCGGCCTCCACAGTCGTTTCCCATGCATATTCCGTGCGACCAGCAGGCAGATAGTCGTGGCACATGAAGAGCCGCGTCGTGGCAGGCAGCGACAAAATCCGGCGCAACGACTGGAACAATTGCCGCGCATTTCCGCCGGGAAAATCCGCGCGCGCCGTGCCGTAATCGGGCATGAACATTGTGTCGCCCGTGAACACGGCGTCACCAATGACATAGGCAATGTCCGCAGGCGTATGACCGGGGACATGGAGGACGGTTACGTCCAGCTTCCCAATTTGGAAGTGGTCGCCATCGGCAAAAAGCTGATCAAAATCTGATCCGTCACGCTGAAAATCAGTGCCAGCGTTAAACAGCTTTCCGAATACATTCTGGACGGTAACGATATGTTCGCCGATGGCGATTTTGCCGCCAAGCTTTTGCTGCAGATAAGGTGCTGCCGAAAGGTGATCGGCATGCGCATGGGTTTCGAGCAGCCAATCAACGGCCAAGCCCTGCTGCGCAACATATGCGATAATGGCATCCGCCGACGCGAACGATGTTCGCCCAGAAGCAGGATCAAAATCAAGCACGCTATCAATGATCGCAGCCTGCTTGGTTTCGGGATCGTGGACCACATAGCTGACGGTGAAAGTCGGTTTGTCGAAAAAGGCACGAATTATCGGAACACCCTTTTGGGCATCACTCACCTGCGCGATGGCATTTTCTAACGCTGAGTCGGGCATCGGAAACTCCTATAAATTCATATTTACATAAATTGTGTAATCGATTATCCATGTTGCGTCAATATGACTCTCGTGGCAGCGCCGACCGATGAACAGGATGAAGAAATGAACGACACGAACGCAGTTGCCTCACAGCCCATTAGGATCGGCGAAACAGCGCCGGACTTTCGCGCGCGGACAACGCTCGGGGAACGGAGCCTATCGGAATATCGGGGCCAGTGGCTCATCTTGTTTTCGCACCCTGCGGACTTTACGCCCGTGTGCACGACAGAATTTGTTGCGCTTGCCAAGTCGGCCGCTGCGTTCGAGGCAACTGGTTGTGCATTGCTCGGGCTTTCCGTGGACAGTATCCATTCGCACATTGCCTGGGTGACTGCGATTAAACATAAATTTGGGGTAAATGTTCCTTTCCCCATCATTGAAGATCCCTCCATGGTCATCGGCCGCGCATATGGCATGATTGACGATACTGCAGCGGATAGCGCCGCGGTGCGCTCAACCTATTTCATCGACCCCGACGGCATCATTCGTGCCATCACGACGTATCCGCATAATGTTGGCCGATCGGTCAGTGAAATGCTGCGCCTTCTTCGCGCATTGCAAGCTACTCAGGGCGGCGCTGGCCTTGCTCCAGAAGGATGGCAACCCGGGGACAAATTGCTTGCATTACCAATTATAAACAGCGCCGAAATCAGTGGTGACGATGATTGGTTTTGCCATTTGGCCGACACGAAATGACGTCGCTGTTTGAAAGTCGCGACCGCGCCGTAAAAGCGGCGGATAAGCTAAAAGTCTATGCGCAGCCGCAGCGGCTCATGATCTTGTCTTGCCTTTTGCGCGGTGAACGCACGGTGAGCGAAATTGATGCCGCAACCGGCATAGGCCAACCTGCGCTTAGCCAGCAACTCGCGGAACTGCGCCGCAACGACCTCGTAAAAACGCGCCGTGCGTCCAAGCAAATCTGGTATGATTTAGCGGATGATAAAGTCTGCTTATGCGTTCGCAGCATGGAAGCAATCCTTGGAGACGAAGGCGATGTGGGGCAAATGTTGAATACCGCCCTGCAATTGAACAAGCCTGAGGTACGTTCGCCTACAGCGAGTGGTGCGGCAGGGTTCGCCCGCATCATTTAACGGGGTTATATTCTAGCCATCAAAATATGGCCATTCCAACAGAACGAATGGCTAATTGCTTGGTCTATCGCCTTGAAAGTAGACCATTGATGTCGTCGAAAGAGTTAACCTAGCAACCTTGCAGGTGCAAGGTCCGCTCATAAGGAAGTGAGCCTACGCTGATGATGGCTGAATTTGGGCGCAAAGCAGACATTATCTTAGGTCAAATCATAAACTGTGAACGGCTGCAGGATCTGCTTAAAAATGCCATCTGCGCCAGCTTATCTGCTGCCTCCTCAACAAACACCTATCGCTCAATCAGTCGATACACCCATATTTTCCCCGGTCGGCCTGTGGGTGATCCCTGAGGCTCGCCTGACCCATGTATATGGCTCGGCCACCTTGATGTATGGGGGCTCGCGCTGCGATCCGTAGGGCACGTTGCAGCAGCACTTTACGCGCCAACTCCAGTAGCAGGGTGCGCGCCTCCTTGATCCGCCATTCTAATTCGTTTTTCTGCTCGCGAAGACCGTGAAGCTCGTCAGCGGATTGACCAAATAGATCTCCGTAGAGCGCCCACTCCCCCTAACTTTGATTTTGCGCAGCCAATCCATCTCCACCAGTAGGTCAATACCAGCGTCGACATGATCCCCGCGGAGACCCGCCCAGTTTTTCTGCTTTATGTCACGCGCCGTAAAGCCATCGGCAAGCTTACCTTGCCTTACCTTACGAAGTATTGCCCGGGCTGCTGCTAATCCCACACCAGTGGCTGCCATTGCATAGATCCTACGTGCATGGGCTTCGAGATAGTTCGCCCAGACCAGCGCCTGCTCAACAGCCTCCAAACTCACTGGCCCAGTTCCCCCGCTAGCCAGATGGAAGATCAGAGCGAGGCGTCGGATCAGCCCCCTAAACTTTGAGAAATGTGCTGCCAAAGCTGGTGTAAGATCTGGATCGCGGACCTTTGATTCTAGATCTGTGCGCCAACTTACAAAGACCACCCTTGCCGGTTCGGAAAAGCGGAAAAACGGAATACCCTCCTCTCCGGCCGTGGGATCCACTTCGGCACCAATTTCATCAAAACGCCTAGAGGATAAACCTTCAAAACACTCAAAAGCCCTTCGCTTGGCAGTTTCATTAGGATGGCGGTCAACATCAACAAAACGGCTATCGATGTCTGGCATGCAGATAAGCTGCAAACGTTGAACCATACCGTCGTCGTGACTGCGCAAAGAATGGTAAATACAGGAGGCAAGCCGATTTGGTTGGGTTGTACCAATAACGGATATGTTCACAGCAGGGATTCGTATTGTACCCCTGCCGATGCGGTCGAACGTATACCCCTGATTACCACCCCAGCCTGATTGATAGAAACCACGAGCAGTAGCCTTTTCCTCCCGATCCAGATCGGCAAACAGCGTAATCAACTCGTCACGATGGACAAGAATGCCGTCTGGGTTTGCGGCACAGATCTCGCCCATCTTTTCGGCGGTGCAGTCGGTCGTCATGAATCACTTTTGGACCGGCGCCTCATGGTCCTCATGGAACTGCTTAACGTACCGACATGGCAGCACGGTCGCTTACCCCCCACCCCCGTTTAGAAACCTAGCCAAACGAGACGCCACCGGGGTGGCACCCCCCACATACTGGCTTATGGGCCCCAGTTCCTTCGTACATATTATTCTGCGCGTTTAGAGAGGAGCATGGTTGCAGGCCGGCACAACAGGCCATAATCACCATGTATGTCGAGTTGTGGGCCGGGAGCGGACTGTCGCTTTTGGCTAGCAGCATCGTGATGAAGCTTGATTTCTCCCCCCGTTGCTGTCATCAAATTATGATAACGTTCACAACGAAGTTTTGGAGTGGGTTTGATGCGGTTAAGGGGATCGATGGCACTGATAGCCTTCGCGTCGGCGGGATGTGTTTCGGCGGTGACGCACGCGCAGACTATAAAGCCGGCGGCGCCTTCTGCCCAGACCGCTGCACATGTTGCCAATTGGCCAGCGGCCCAAAGTCCCGCGGCGATTACCGATGCGAAAACCGAAGACGCAATAACGGCGTTGCTTTCAAAAATGACATTGGAGCAGAAGGTCGGTCAAATAATACAGGCCGACATCAGCGCCATCACGCCCGAGGACCTCAAGACATATCCGCTTGGCTCGATCCTTGCGGGCGGTAATTCCGGACCTTATGGCGACGAGCGCGCCGACGCTGCAAAATGGGCGCAACTGGTTAGTGCGTTTCGCGATGCGTCACGTACATCAGGCGCTGGTGTGCCCATATTATTTGGCGTCGATGCGGTGCACGGGCATTCAAACCTGCCGCGGGCAACCATTTTTCCGCATAATATCGGACTGGGCGCGGCCCGTGATGTCGGCTTAATCCAACGCATTGGCGAAGCCACGGCGGCAGAGATTTCAGGCAGCGGGATTGAATGGACCTTTGCGCCAACGCTCGCCGTACCGCAAGATTTGCGCTGGGGCAGAACCTATGAAGGCTATTCCTCTGATCCTGCATTGATTGCGGCATATGCCGGTGCGATGACCATAGGCTTGCAAGGCAATCTTGTTGCAGGTGCGCCTTTGGACGCCACGCATGTTGCCGCAACTGCCAAACATTTCCTTGCGGACGGTGGCACCATGGACGGCCGCGACCAAGGCGATGCCCAGATCAGCGAAACCGAACTGGTTGCAAAACATGCGCAGGGCTATCCCGCATCTATCAACGCAGGCGCGCTGACCGTTATGGCCAGCTTCTCAAGCTGGAACGGGGTGAAGCATCACGGCAACGCCTCTCTGCTGACCGATGTGTTGAAAAACCGGATGGGCTTTGCCGGGCTGGTTGTTGGCGATTGGAATGGACATGGCCAAGTCGCGGGCTGCTCTGCGACCGACTGCGCTGCGGCCATTAATGCGGGGCTGGACCTGTTCATGGCACCCGACAGTTGGAAGGGGCTATTTGCATCGACGTTGGCAGCGGCGCGGGATGGCCGCATTCCAGCCGCGCGGTTGGACGATGCGGTGCGGCGAATCGTGCGCGTGAAATACAAGCTTGGCCTCATGGGCGATGCGCCGACTGTCCGGGGGCAAACCTCTTTGGTTGGCAAGCAAGAGCATCTCGATCTTGCGCGTGAGGCGGTGTCAAAATCACTGGTGCTGCTCAAAAATGATGACGGCGTTCTGCCCATTCGTAATGGCAGCAATGTCCTGATCGCCGGTTCCGGCGCGGACAATATGGCGATGCAGGCCGGCGGCTGGACGATTAGCTGGCAAGGCACGGACACCACTGCTGCCGATTTCACCAATGGTCAGACGATTGGCCGTGCGATTGCCGAAGCGGTTAAAACGGGCGGCGGCACGGCCCATATTTCGGCAACGGGCATGTTTGAAAAGAAGCCCGATGTGGCGATCATTGTCCTCGGTGAAAAGCCATATGCCGAGTTTGAAGGCGATGTGCCAAATCTCGCATTCCGGCCCCAGCCTGCCGAAGAGGACATGATCGCGCGATTGAAGGCGCAGAATATTCCTGTGGTGGTCCTGTTCCTATCTGGACGGCCCATGTTTACCGGCAAGCTTATCAACCAAGCCGACGCTTTTGTGGCTGCATGGTTGCCGGGCACGCAAGGCCGCGGTGTCGCCGATGTGTTGGTCGCTGGCGTAAACGGCAAGCCATTGCGTGACTTCACGGGCCGCTTGCCTTTCAGTTGGCCAGCAGATGCGCGGTCACCGATCGATGCGCCGCTTTTCCCGCTCGGCTATGGCCTCGATTACACGCAACCGAGCAAGCTTGCTCCGGTTAACGAAGACCCGCGCGTCGATGTGTCATCGCTGACCATCGCCAAGCAATATTTCGTCCGTGGCAAGGTGCCCGCGCCTTGGAATTTGCAGATGGACGGCTCGATTAGCGCGCGGGCCGTCGATATGTCCGCGCAGGAAGACGCGCGCCAGTTCACTTGGAACGCCGATGGCGCTTTCGTAGTCAACGGGCCTGCTGTCGATTTAAGCAAGCCGTTGAAGGAAGACTGGTCGCTGCTTATCGACTGGCGAATTGATCAGCCCGCGACCGGATCAGTCATGCTGGCCTTTGGTGGCGCTGCGCTTGATATAAAAACCACGATGCGCGCATTGCCAACGGGAACGCCCACACAAACCCGCATTCCGCTGCGTTGCTTTGCCAACGCTGGCGCGAAATTGGACGCTGTCGGCTCCCCTATACGTATGCAGGCGACGAAAGGGCTTGTTGCGACAATTCGCAACGTTCATATCGAAACGACAAAGAAAGGCACGTCCTGCCCCGGCAAAGCGCGCTAAAAACAAGGGAGAGAGAAGATGGCATTGGCACCCGGCGCATCTGCGTCAGCAGATAATGGCGATACCCATATCGACGCACCGCAATTGCAATTGTTCGTGATGGGGCTGTTCTTCATCTTCGGCGGCATCACCAGCCTCAACGATGTTATCATCCCGAAGTTAAAAGAGCTGTTTACGCTGAATTACACGCAAGCGATGCTTGTGCAGTTCTGTTCTTTGCCGCTTATGCCGTCATCGGCATTCCCGGTGCGCGGCTCGTTAAGAAAATTGGATATATGCGCGGCGCGGTTGCCGGCCTTTTGACGATGATGGCTGGGTGCCTGTTGTTCATTCCAGCGAGCCAGACCGCGACCTATGGCGTGTTCCTGTTGGCATTGTTTGTGTTGGCAAGCGGTGTGGTCATTGTCCAAGTGGTTTCCAACCCCTTGATCTCCATGCTTGGTAAGCCTGCCACGGCGCATAGCCGCCTGACCTTTGCGCAAGCATTCAATTCGCTTGGCACCACGGTTTTCCCGATAGTTGGTTCCATCCTTATCCTCGGTAGCCTTGCAACGGTAACCGCTGACCAACTATCGGGTGTAGAGCTTGACGCCTATCGCACTGCAGAGAGCCAAGCCATTGTGAACGGCTATTTGGGTATTGCGATTGCGCTGGCGATTGTTGCCGCAGTGGTATGGCTGTTTCGCGATGCGCTGAAGGGCGAAAAGCATGAGGCGAGCGAGGGCTTGGCTGGCCTCGACTTGTTGAAGCGGCCTCGTTTCGGTTTCGGTGCTTTGTGCATTTTCCTATATGTCGGCGCCGAAGTCGCGATTGGTTCGCTCATCGTCAATTATTTGATGCAAGATCATGTCATGGCTTTGGCCGAGCAGGACGCTGGAAAGCTTATTGGCCTATATTGGGGCGGCGCAATGGTGGGCCGGTTCATCGGCTCTGTGGTGCTGCGTGTGCTTAGCCCGGGTAAGGTGCTGGCGTCTGTATCGGTGGCCGCAATTGCACTGCTGATCTTTTCCACACAAAGCACGGGCGAAGTTGCGGGCTATGCGTTGCTGGCCGTGGGCCTGACCAATGCGATCATGTTCCCGACGATCTTCACGCTGGCCTGTGAAAAGCTGGGGTCACGCGCTGCCGATGGTTCGGGCATCATCAACGTCGCCATCGTCGGCGGCGCTGTTGTTCCGCTGCTCACGGGCATCATCGCTGACGTGACCGGAAGTCTGGCGATTGCGTTCACGCTACCGATGCTTTGCTATGCGATCATCGCGGCATTCGGGATCTATGCGCGCAAACCTGCCTAACCGCGCGCATGCTGCCGCGGTATTGTTGCCAATAAAAGGCATGCGATGAGCGCCAGCCCCGCTAGCAACAGAAACAGGCTGCCAAAGCCATAAGTGGGTACCAACGCGAGTGTTAGCCATGGCATGATGAGCGATGGCACGGTGTTCGTCAGGTTGAAAATGCCCAAATCCCGTCCACGCGTTTGTGGACGGGGGAGCACCCTCAACGTCTGGCTTGAGTGCAACGCCAGAAAAAGGCTGCTCGCCAAACCAAAGACCACATAGCCGGCGATGGCGACCGGTAAAGATGACGAAACCGACATGATAATCAGCCCGGCCGATGCTGCCGCTGCCCCAAATATAAGCGGCAGAATGGGGCGGTTTGCACGGTCGGACCAGCGGCCGACAGCTAATGCTAAAAACACAGCCGTACCCAGAACAAGCGCAAAGATATTCGCGGCATTATTTTCCCCGAAATCCGGATCGACGCTACGGAACCATAAAAGCAGAAACGCAAATAATGACGCTTCCGCAATTTGGATCAATAACCGCGCAATCCACATTTTAACGGCGGCGTGCCGCGTTACGGCGCTCTGTTCCCCATCGATTGTTTGATCGGTCGGCGCAGTGTTCAGCCCCGGCATCGATATCGGTCTGCCAAAAATCAGCACCGGACTGACCATGGCTATCACCAACATCGCGATAATGATTTCACGCTGCTCCGATGGAACAGCATCGTTCATCGTGACAAACGCACCTGAAAGCGCGCCCATACCGGGCGCTAGCGCCAATAGACCGCCAAGGAAGCCTTTTTGGGAATCGGGAATGGTGTCACCTGCCCAGGCGGTTAAGGGCGCGAGCATCATGTTCAGGCCGATTTGCCAGACTATGATGATGGCGATCATCGCAGCCGGGCTCTTGGCATAAGCAGTGATGAGCAGCAAAGCTGTTGATACGGCTAATCCGGCGCATATCCACGGGCGTCGTGCGCCGGTTTTGTCACTGGCCCATCCGAAGACGATATTGGCCACGCTTGCGGCTACAGCGCCCAGAAAGGCTGCTATCGCCAACATACCAAGGGCGTCATTGCCGGAGATGTCGGTCGCGCGCAGCGGCAGCAATATCGTCAGAAACGGCATATAGGCGACGGCGCCCCCGGATATGGCTAGCGCGTACAAATACATGAACGTTGCCGACTGCCGGCTGCTGTCCGCAGATTTAGGCGCGACCATGTGCAGACGGTGGTGCGGTGCTGCTGCGCGCAATAAGGCTGCCTTCAATAACAACCGGTTGATGCGGCACAAGCGCGTCACCATTTGTAATCAATAGCTCCACCGCCTTTGAAAAGGTTGCGGCGATCGGCTGATCAACCGCAGTGAGTTCGGGCACGGTAAAACGCACAACGGGCGTATTGTCGAAACTGATAAGGGATACATCGCCGGGAATGTCCAAACCACGCGTCTTGGCTGCATCCAAAGCGGCAAGCGTCATTTGGTCGTTGCTGCCAATGATCGCCGTGGGCGGGTTTTCCAAATCGAGCAGTGCGTTTGCGGCCAGCACACCGCTATCATATCCAAAATCGCCTCGGACGCATAACGCATCGCAGGAAAGGCCGGCACTGGCCATCGCCTTGCGCCACCCGTCGATACGCCAGTTGGACAGGTCATATTCCTGAGGGCCAGCGATGAAACCGATCCTGCTATGGCCAAGCGCGATAAGATGTTCGGTTGCACGTCGGGCCGAGCCCTCATCATCCATCGTCATCGCGATTCCCGGACCCGATGTGATCGATCCGATGCGGGCAAAAGGAATTTTGCGTTTGGCAAGAAATCCGGTGATGAGCGGGTTTTCAGAGTGGGGCGGGGTCAGGATGACGCCGTCTGGCTGCAGCGCGGCAATAGCGGCGCCCAATTCGCGCTCGACATGGTCATTATGGGTATCGACCAGTTCAAAGATCATCCGGTATCCATGTTCGGCACATTTCAACATGCCGCCCAAAAGCATTTGGTCTACCCAGTCTGATCCTTGGCGGTTCCGCCAATCGGCAATTGTGCGTTCCCGGTCGTTGATCGCAAGGATCAGATACGAACGTGATCCGCTCATCCGTTGCGCGGCGATGGACGGGACATAGCCAAGCTTATCAATAGACGCCTGCACACGTTCCTGCATAGCAGGCCGAACGTTAGGCTCATTATTGATGACGCGGCTTACCGTTTGCAGGGAAACCCCCGCATCGGCTGCGACATGTTTAATAGTGACGGCCTGGCGGCGTCTCGCCATAACTTACTTACTCTCTTTGCCGCCCTGCATGCAGGCCAGACCTTTTTCCTTGTCACTGCTGCATTGGTAGATGCGGATCCAGTCGATCAAAAACGCTGCAGGTGTTACATCCGATGCAACGCCTTTATCGTTATTCTTCTCTGACAGGCCACCCCCAATGGCGAGGTTCGCCATGATGTAGAAGGGCTGGTCAAAAGGCGCAACGGGATTTGATTTAGCAAGCGGAGAAGCTGTTTCCCAATCCGCACTGGTCCGTTCCCAATATTTCCGGCCGTCGAGATAGAAACGCATCACGCCTTCGCCCCATTCGAGCGTCCAGATGTGAAATTCATCGGAGGGCAAAGCGTTGGATGGCAGCGCCACGCGCGTATCATGAAATTTGTTTTTCGGTGCGTAATCGCCAAAATGGATCGCGCTGATCATCCGGTTCTCACCAACACCGCCCGCGCATGTTTCGCAAGTGGCGCCGAGGTTAACACCCTCCAAAATATCAATCTCGCCCGAAAGCGGCCAGCCGCCGTAGACGCTGTTGGCGGGCATCATCCACACGGCAGGCCAGGTGCCTTGGCCCTTGGGCGGCTTTGCGCGAAATTCGACTTTTCCGTATTTCCAGCTGGAAATGCCAAGCGTTCGGATTTTGCCGGAGGTATATTCCTGCGTCTTTTGTGGATAAGGCTTGTTTGAGAATTCAGGGGGCAGATCGGGACCCGTAAACGTCCCTTTATGCGCGATTAAATGGAGATTTCCATCGGCGACCTTAATATTTTTGGGCCTATCGGTGTAGCATTGCCGTTCCTGATTGCCGCCACCCCAGCACGATTTTTCAGGCTTCCATTTTTTGCGGTCCAATTTGCTGCCATCAAACTCGTCGGCCCACACAAGTGTCCAGTTATTTTCTGAAGCCTGTGCTTTGGCTGCCGTTGTCCAGCAAGCCGTCAAACCGATCATAGCACCGAGCAAGGCAATTTTGGACGGCATAGCTCTCTCCTGAAACGCGGGCTGAAAGAAAAACGGACCCAAGTCATATGACCAAGGTCCGCTTTTCCGCAACATTGATGCTACCTATTAGAATTCAAATCGAGCAAGGAAAGTGAAGCGTCGATCGTTCCGGAACGCCGAGCGCGTTGCGCGGGTGCCGTCAAAATCGATCACTTGTGATGTCTGTGTGACTTCATCAAGCAAGTTCACGCCCTGAATACCCAGTTTCAATTGCTTGGTCACAGAAACAAATATGGATCCGTCAAGCTGCCCTGTCGCTTCGCCGTAAATGGGCGAGAACGGGAAGATGACGTCGCGCGGTGTCTGCACAAATTCAGACCGCCAGTTATACGCCAAGCGGAATGACAACGGACCTTTTTCGTAGAAACCGACGGCATTGATCGTATGTTTCGAGACCCCAGCCAATGGCAGGCCACCCGAAAGCGGGCTCTGTTCAGAACCCAGCGAAGCGTTGTTGAAATCGCCTGCATCAACATAGGTATATGTCAGACCGGCGCCCAAACCGCTTAATAGGCCAGGCAGGAAATCGTAAGTTTGCTGATAAGCAACTTCAACGCCCTTCAATGTTCCGCCGTCGCTATTCACCGGTGTGTTGAACAGAATATCGGTGTTGACGCCCTTCGGCGTGACAAAGGGACGCGCTATAGCGCCGCTATTCACGATATTGCTGATATCCTTTACAAAGCCGGATACCGTCAACGAGCCAATTTCTGCCCAATACCACTCGAGCGAGAGGTCATAGCTCACCGATTCAACGGGGCGCAGGAAGCGGTTACCCGTGTTGGTGGCAAGCAACGGACCCGTGGCCAAAAGCCCACCGGCGCGCAGATTGTTGGTGTTGTCATATGCACCGCCACCCGACGTGAACGCCGAGAGATCTGGCCGCGAAATACCCTTGGAGACTGCACCGCGCACCAAAATTCCATTACCGAAATCAAGCTTTGCGTTGAAGCTGGGCAGCCAGTTTGTGTAGCGGATGTTCAGCGGGTCGGAAATGACCTCCCCTGTAAACAACGACGCATAGGTCGCTTGGCGCGCGGCAGACAAGCCGCAATAGCCAGGTACCGGTGTGATATTATTGGCAAGGATAAAGGCGCATGAACCCTGAACTTCCGCCAGTTGGACGATGCCATCACGGTTGCCGTTATTGTCGAAGAACTCAGGTGTTGGCAGGCTGAAAGACCCACCACTTCTCACCTTGGTGCTGACATAACGCAAGCCGATATTGCCGCTGAGTTTTGTGCCACCAAAGTCGGCGCCAAAATCAACGCGTGCGTAGGCAGCCGACGTGCTTTCTTCGACGTCCGAAATTTCACCAGCTGTCCATGGGCCACCGGGCAAGTTGCCTGAACGTGCTGAAATCGGGAACCATGCGTTAGGTGTCAGGGTGGAGGCGGTAATCGCACTCGCCTGCGTCCGGATGGCACCGCTCAGATAATCAGCGACCATATTGTCGCCGCCGAAGAAGAAGGCAGAGCCATCCCCAAGCGGAACCGGCGCATTGCCGCGCTGGAAGTTGTCACCAAAGGGGTTACGTAGATTGGCCGAGTTCGGGAAGTCGCGGACATAGGCACCGCCACAGCCAAATGCCTGGTAATCTCCGCAGTTCCAGTTACCGCCACGCCCTGTCCACGGCGCGCCCAAATTGCCCCAGTTGGAGAAATTCGCGCTACGGGTTACGCGGTTACGGTCACCCCAACGTGCGCCAAAACGTGCCTTTTTGAAAAAGCCGTCATCGCTAACGTCATATTCGGCGTCGGCGCGCATGCTGGTCAATTCACCTTCATTCTTCACCTGATTGTCGATGAGGAACCAGTAAAAGGTCTTGCTCGGATCGTTAAAATAGGTCGACGGCGATGTAGCGAGGCCGGGCTTCAGAAACTCGACGAGCGGCGTGCTGCCACGGTTGTCGATACGCAAATCGGCATAGGTCTGCATCGCCGAGATAAAACCATCTTCGGTACGGTCAGATTTGATGTGCTGTACTTCAAAGTTGAAGCGCAACCGATCGGTAGGGCTCAGCTTGATATGGGCCGAGAAATCTTCGGTCTTTGCCGTATCCTCACGTTGGAAACGCAGCAATTCGGTTGGAATCCCGCTAACGCCGCCAGAGGATTGGGTCAGCGTGCCTGCGACGAATTGGTTATCGTCATAGATCGCAGTCGTGCCCGGCGCGAGTACGGGGAACAGCGCGTCGTCATTCACCAACGCCAGTACGGCAAATTCGTTCAACGTGGCATTGGTCGACGCGCGCAGATATTCCACGGTGACCTCAGCACGGCCATCATTGCTTTCCCATTGACCAACCGCCGAAAATGCATTGCGGTCACGGTTCAGGTCGGTTGTGCGAACGCCGGCACCTTTCGGGACAAAAACGGAATTTGCAGGCGGAAAGTTGGACGCGTTCAAAGTTGTGCCACTGCCGAAACCGCCAGACCCGACGGGACGTACACGGATACATGGACCAGTCAGTGAACGGTCGCGATAGCAAGGATCGGTAATTTGCGATGCGTCGGTGCGGGTTGCCAGCTCAGATTGGCTATACGCCAGCTGCAGGCCGAAGGTACCGATGCCTGTCTCAAATGTATTTGAACCCAGAATGGAAAAGCCCGGCGACCATTTCTTCGCCATGTCCCCATAATTGCCCTCAACCGCGCCAGCGACATGAAAGCCCGGTTTGTCGAGCGGCTTGCGCGTCACAAGGTTGACGGAGCCAGAGATATTGCCTTCCAACATGTCCGAGGTCGAGTTTTTGAAAACCTCGACACGGCCCAACAATTCAGGCGAAACGTCATTGAACGACAATTCCCGGCCACCATTGGCCGAAAAGATTTCGCGGCCATTCAGGTTCGACAGGACATAGGGCAATCCGCGAATGATAACGCCTGAGCCTTCAACCGAAAAGCGGTCGGGGTCATTGCGCTGCTCAAAACGCGAGATGTTGACGCCAGGGACGCGCTGCAGTGCTTCTGCAACAGAACGATCGGGAAGCGCGCCAATATCTTCGGACGTGATTACATCAACAAATGTGTCGGCCTCACGCTTTATGCTCTGCGAGTCTGCGAGAGATTTTTTATAGCCGCTCACGATGATCGCGTCTTCAGCCTCAGCGCTTTCCGCAGCTTCAGCGGGCTGCTCAGCCGTTTGTGCAAAAACCGGCTGCGTTGCACATAGTGCAATACTGGATACCGTCGTTAATACAGCAAGGCGCTGCGATCGCGTTGCTCCGAATAAAGATTTGCGTGCCAAATGATCCTCCCTGATATCGATTCGGAGGATATGAACTCCCCCTTTATCATAACACATATCCACAATTGAGAGCGTTTACAAGAGATAAAATGAACGTTCACAATTTGCAGTTCTGGTCTATATGGCTACGCAGGATGTTAAAGGGAGAAGTCACATGGCAATCGATCACATCATCATCGTGGGCGGCGGAACCGCGGGCTGGATGGCCGCTGCTGCGCTGTCCCGTATTCGCGCGGGTCGTCCCGTGGCGATTACGCTGATCGAATCGGAAGAGATCGGAACCGTCGGTGTTGGCGAGGCGACGATACCTCCGTTTCTGGACTTTAACCGTTTGCTCGAAATCGACGAGCGCGACATGCTCTCCATGGTCCAAGGCAGTTTCAAGCTGGGCATTCAGTTCGTCAACTGGGGCAAGATTGGCGACAGCTATATCCATCCCTTTGGCAATTATGGCTATCAGGTCGATGGCATTTCATTTCACCATGTGTGGCACAAATATCAGCAAGCCGGCGACAAGCGCCCCATTCAGGTTTTCAATGTCGAAACAATGGCAGCGCATTTCGGGCGCTTTGCGCGAACGGAAGATTATCAACGCGACGATTTGCCGCCCGTTAACTACGCCTATCATATCGACGCTGGACGCTACGCCCGATATTTGCGCAATTATGCAGAAACGCGCGGCGTTGTCCGCCGTGAAGGCAAGATTTCTGATGTCACATTAGACAATGAAAGCGGTTTTGTATCGTCTGTGACCATGGAAAATGGCGACGTGTTAAAGGGCGATCTGTTTGTTGATTGCTCCGGCTTCCGCGGCCTGTTGATCGAACAGGCGCTGAAAACGGGTTATGACGATTGGTCCAATTATCTGCCCTGCAACCGCGCGGTGGCACTGCCATGCTTGCGGGAAGATGGCAGTGGCCCATTGCCCTATACCCGCGCGACCGCCCATTCGGCGGGATGGCAATGGCAGGTTCCGTTACAGCACCGCAACGGCAACGGCCATGTCTATTGCAATGAATATATGTCGGATGACGAAGCACATAGCATTCTGGTCAACAACATCGCGGGAAAACCCGGCGCGGAACCAAATTTCCTGCGTTTTGTGACAGGTCGGCGTAAAAAGTTTTGGAACAAGAATGTTGTCGCGCTTGGTCTGGCATCGGGCTTTATGGAGCCTTTAGAGTCCACCTCGCTGCACCTTGTGAATACGGGGATTAACAAGCTGATTGCGTTGCTGTCTCTCGATGGGGTGACGCAAGCGCAAGAAGACGCGTTCAATCGCCTGACCGGCAAGGAATATGCCCGCATCCGCGATTTCCTTATCCTCCATTATAACAGCACAACGCGTGACGACAGTCCGTTCTGGAACTATTGCCGCAACATGTCTGTACCCGAAAGCCTCACCGAGAAGGTCGAGCTGTTCCGCCAAAACGGCCAAATATTCCGCGAAGATGACGAGCTATTTACCGAAACCAGCTGGGCCGCTGTCATGATGGGACAGGGTATCAAGATGGGTGGGCACAACGCCATGGCAGACGCGGTGAGAGAACCAAATACGCGGCGCGAAATTGACGAAATGGAAAAATCGATCCAGTTTGTGGTCCAGCACATGCCGTCACATGGCGAATATCTGAACCGATATTGCCCCGCTCCTGCTTGAACAAGGCCATTTCCCTCATCAAACCGGGGTTCAATCGGCCAGAGCCACATCCTTTTTTTCTAGTGCCCCGAGCTCGCCTGATTCACGCGCTTTTCGGCCGTACACCAATTCAAACAATGGGCTTGCCATCATCGTGGTGACAATCGCCATAAGCACCAGCATTGAGAATAATGTCGGTCCGATTATGCCTTTTTGCAGGCCGATGTTGATGATGATGAGTTCCATCAAACCACGTGAGTTCATCAACGCGCCGATACCCAATGCGGTGCGATTGTCTTCGCCAGCAACCCGCGCCGCGACATAGCACGCACCAAATTTGGCGACGATTGATCCGGCCAAAATGACCAGTGCGATCAACAGCAACGAAACCGTATTGACCATATCCATGCGCGTATTGAGCCCAGAATAGGTAAAGAACATCGGCAGCAATAGAACGACGGCAAGCGGCTCAACCTTCTTCTTTAGCTCTTCAACGAAAAGGCCGCGCGGCATAACAACCCCCAAAATGAAGCCGCCGAAAATTGCATGGATGCCAACTGCGTCCATGATGAACGCCGACAGACAGAATGCAGCGATAGTTATGCCAAGCACAGTCATGCTCATTTCGCCCTCGCGCTCGACCATCCGGCCCAACGGCGCGAAAATTTTGCGGCCAAACAGGATGATAAACGTGGCGTAAAGCAGCCCGCCACCTATTGCGAGCACGGCAACGCCTGGGCCTGCGCCAAAGGTTGCCAGCACCACTGCCAGCACGCACCAAGATACAGCGTCGTCAAAAGCACCGGCGGCAAGCGACAATGTGCCGAGCGACGTTTTTGCCAGCCCTCGTTCGTTAATGATGCGCGCTAACATCGGGAATGCGGTCAGCGCGATGCAGGCGCCCATGAACAAAGTCGCGCTTGATTGCGAAATTCCCGGTGTAAATAGATCCGGAACAGTCAGCAGCCATGGGGTCAGCCATATTGCAATCAAAAACGGTACCGCAATACCCGCGAACGATACACTCATCGCGCTCTTTGCTTTGGATTTGAAATGGTCCAGTTGCAACGTTGTGCCGACCAAGAACATGTACAAACCGACACCCAATTGTGCCCCCGAATATAGCACATTTTTAGTCGGTCCGGGGAAAACCGCGGCCTGTGCATCCGCGAAGAAATAGCCAAATAATGATGGGCCGAGGATCACGCCCGCGATCATCTCACCAACAACCTGGGGTTGACCAAGATATTTTTGGCCCAGTTTGCCGACGATCCGGCAGGTTAATATGATGATGGCTAACTGCAGAAAGAAGTGGACGCTAAAATCGGTTGGCGTGAAGCTGCTCGCAGTCGCCGCCTGCGCAGGACCGTTGGGGCCCAGCACTTTGGAAAGCGTATCTATTGCGCTGGCGAGCATTTCAGAAAACACACCCTTCCCCTTCCATGGATATGAAACGCCTATAGGTAAATGCAAATGTATCGATCGTTTGTGGAACGGGCATATTGTCGTCAGGCAACACCGAACACGATTGCAAGAGCACCGCATAGAGCATAATTTTGGTATTGTGAGAGAAAAGTGATCAGGCGGCATCTAATTTCGAAGTAAACAGCGGCCGCCGACACACGCTAAAGCGCTCCGCCCTCTCCGGGATCACTTCTGCCGTCAGATTGACCCCAGGTTCATGCAGTTGCCCAATTCTGGCCGTCCGTTGTCTGCGCACAGCTCATCCTGATCCTACCAAAGAAGCCACTGATAGGCCTTCGAGGGCCTGCCCCCAGGCCAAAAATGTATGTCCCCTTTTTGGTGCCACCAAATGCTGAACGTTATGGCGTACATTGGGCGCATAGCGGCCATTATCTTAGGTCGAATCATAAACTCTGAACGGCTGCAGGATCTGATTTAAAATATCATCTGCGCTAGCTTACCTGTTGCCTCCTCAACAAACACCGACGACGCAATCATTAGATGCACCCATGGTTCCAGCATCGGGCTGCGGATGTAGTCGGGCAGGCCCCTGACGCTTGCCTAGCCCTTGTAGTTCGCCCGGCAACCTTGACATATGGGGCTCGCGCCGCGATCGGCAGGGCACTTTGCAGCCACACTGTACGTGCCAACTCATGCATTTGGGTGTACAACCCATTGATCAGCCGTTCTGTTTGGATTTTTTGCTGGGAAGTGCGTGAAGCTCGTCAGCGCGGTGTATATTATCTGTCCTTTTGGTGTCATTCGCCCATGCGTTCAGCAAGCCAAACGCACAGGGGCTTTTGAAAGTTTTGGTTCCAGGCAGTTTTAGGAACTATTGCTGGTTGGAACCGCAATTGGATTGACCGAATAGATCTCAGTCGAGCGCCCATTCCCTTTAAGTTTGATTTTGCGCAGCCAATCCATGTCCACCAGTAGGTCGCTGGTTCGAACCCAGCAGGTCTCACCATATATTTCAATGACTTATCTAGATATTCTGGGTTCGTTGTTGTCCATATGGTGGCGCTAAGCATCACATAGATTGCACCGCAACCAGGAATCCTCCCAAACGGTGCGATCCGTAAGATGTTGAGGTGAGTGTCTGTTAAAGAAGCGCGCGCTATTATCGCGAACATTTCAGTTCATAATCCGCCTTTGCGTTCAAGTCGTCCGGTAACAGTTAGACGTTTATAGTGCAGACTAAGGCAGTCTCTCGAACGTCAACCCCGCATGCGCCTCAAGCCTTTTGATCAGCTTGTCGCCCAAAATCGTAGCTGGCGTCCAGAAGCCGCCCGGAACATCGTCAGACACATCTTTGGCAAGGCAGGCGGCGGCCTGAGACAGCATCTTTGCCGTTGATCCATAGCCCGGATCTCTGTCTCCCGTGACGCGGCAGTGGATCGTTTCGCCCTTGGCCGTTGACCCGAGGAAAACAATGTCAAAATTTCCCGCAAGCTGCGCTTTTTCGCTTGGCCCCTCACCCGGCTTTGGCAACACAAAAGTTTCCAGCAGCCAGCGGATTGGGGGCACGGCCAGGCCGATCATAAGGGCATTGGCACCCCAATGCGCGGCGCGCGCCTTTTGCTTGCCGGAGCCACCCTGACCCGTCACGACGGCCTCCTCATATTTGAATTCAGTACCATAGCTGTTGTTGCTCAGGGCGTTTGACCGATGCACCACCCGTGTGTTAATACCCGCCATGATAAACGGCGCAATCCAGCCACCATAGACATTGTCATATGCGATCTGCACATCAGGCTGCGCGATAGTGAACCCATGGCTTTGTGGGCAGAGGCTATAAGGGTCTTTAAGTTCGCGTCGCAAATCGGCGTCGCTGACCGCTTCTTTGACCATGTTAATCATGCTGGCGATGGTGCCGCCGGACGCGCCGCCCTTCATGCTGACCACCCGCATGTTTATCCGGTCACAACTATGTCCGAATTGCGCCAATGCGCCGCGTTGCAGGAAGTGGACGCCCAGATCGGACGGGATGCTGTCAAAGCCACAACAATGCACAATCCGCGCACCGCTTTTGATGGCGTCAGCTTCATGCCGCAATTGCATTTTGCGGATCCACTGCGGCTCGCCTGTTAGATCGCAATAATGGGTCCCTGTGGTGGCGCAGACCTGAACGAGCACGTCACCATATAGCGCATAGGGGCCGACCGTTGACATGACGACAGTGGTCTGCGCGCACATTTGCTTCAGCGCATCTTCATCCGCAGCGTCAGCAACGATAATCGCTATGCCCGGCAGTCCAATCATATCGCGGACCTGCTTAAGCTTGCTGAGCGAACGCCCTGCGATCGCCCATTTTACCGATCCATCGGCGAACTGGTCTTGCATGTAGCGTACGATGATCTGGCCGACAAAGCTGGTGGCGCCATATACGATGATATCAAATTTCTTTTCGGCCATTTTTATTCCCCCCCGCGCAAAGCAACTTTGCATGTTTACCCATGTTCTAGGATGTTAGCTGACGGCGTCGCACATGAATGAAGCAGGGGTCATTCACGCGTTCCAAGCAAATCGCGGGCGACCACCCAATTGTGGATCTCACTTGGTCCATCGTAAATGCGCATCGTGCGTAGCTTGTTTGAAAGCAGATATAGCGGCATTTCGCGTGTCATGCCCATGCCACCGAACATCTGCATCGCATGGTCGACGATGTCATATGCCGCTTCGGTGCAATAAGATTTGATCATCGAAATTTCCTGCCGCGTGTCGCGCCCTTCATCGATTTTCCATGCACAGTCATAGGTCATCAAACGCATGGCATGAATGCGCGTGGCGGCATCGGCGATCCAATTTTGAACCGTCTGACGCGCAGACAAAGGCTTGCCAAATGTGACGCGCTGTGGCGCATATTCAACCATCATGTCCAATGCGCGCTGCGCCATGCCGATCGACCAGGACGCCATTTCAATGCGCCGCGTGCCAAGCCGCACCTGCATGGGTAGAAACCCCTGCCCGCGCGTCCCGAGTAATTTCCAGCCCGGAACACGGCAATCGTCCAGCGCGATTTCATAGGTCGCGGTGCCGTCAATCATCGGGATTTTACGTAACACGTTGAACCCTGGCGTATCGCGGTCCACCAAAAATGCCGACATGCCATTGCGGCCATTGGCGTTCTTGTCGGTTACCGCCATCAAGATCGTGAAATCGGCTTCATCCGCTTTGGTAATCCAGATTTTACGGCCGTTAATGATCCAGTCGTCGCCATCTTGGACGGCGGTGGTTTTCATCAATTGCGGATCAGCGCCAGCGCCAGGCTCCGAAATGCCAATGGCAGAAATGGTTTCTCCCCGCACATAAGGCGCAAGATAATGCTCGCGCTGCTTTTCGTCCGCAGCCGCCATCATCATACGCAAATTCGGAGAATCTGGCGGCAATGTATATGGCGTCGCAGTACGACCCAATTCCTCACCGACCCCAACCATCGCCACCATCGGCAAATTCATGCCGCCGACTTCTTCAGGCGCATCCAGCCCCCACAGGCCCAGATCTTTCGAGACTGCGTCAACCTTGGCCTGTTCATCCTTGGTAAGATAGCTGCCTTTGCCTGCAGTATCGCGCGCGAGAACCTCACCTTCGAGCGGCACCAATTGGGAGTCCACAAATTTGCGGACCAGATCTTTTAACATCCGATGTTCTTCGGCGAGTTCAAAATTCATCCATTGGGCCTTTATCGACTAATGTGGCGGCATACGAAACTAAACTGAGCCGTGCTTCGCGGCACTTACGATCGACGTCATATTCTTCACCGAAGCCAAAGCCACCATGCGTTTGGACGCACATGTCAGCGGCGGCCCAGCTGGCTTCTGACGCCAGAAGCTTGGCCATATTCGCCTCTGCACCCGGGTTACCCCCAGCGTCAAATGCATGAGCCGCATGATGCACCATCAGTTCCGCTGCTTTTGCTCTTTGGTTCCGAACAGTGCGATGGGTTCAAGGCTCTCTGGCATTGCAATACCAAGCCAGCCCGCGTCGGACATCGATTTATAAAAGTCCGTTGGAAACACTGCATCGCGAATACTCTGCTGATCCTGCGTTAATGCGACGTCCACGGTGTTCCATCTCACTCTGGCTAGCCTATGATGTTCAACAGCTAGCATTGGCTTTTGCTGCGCACAATCGGGACATCACAAACTGGGCGTAGGAAAATCGATTATGACTTGGTAGGCAGGGTGTGAAACTGGGATAATCGACGGGGCAAGAATGTCTTGTTTGCGGGTGGCGTCCAGTTCTGACAGTAGCGTCTGCAGGAAGTGACCAGATTATGACGAAAACGCTGACCCATCTTGAGCGCCTTGAGGCTGAGGCGATCCACATCATGCGCGAGGTTGTGGCCGAAGCGGAAAAGCCCGTCATGCTGTATAGCGTCGGAAAAGACAGCGCCGTTATGCTGCATCTGGCGCGCAAGGCGTTCTACCCCTCGCCGCCGCCATTCCCTTTGCTGCATGTCGACACGACGTGGAAGTTCAAAGACATGTATGCGCTGCGCGAAAAGGCTGCGCGCGATGCGGGTATGGAGTTAATCGTTCACCAAAATCCCGAAGCGATTGCGCGTGGCATTAATCCATTCGATCATGGATCGCTGCATACCGATATGTGGAAGACAGAGGGCCTGAAGCAAGCGCTCGATACATATGGTTTTGATGTCGCCTTCGGCGGTGCGCGCCGCGATGAAGAGAAAAGCCGTGCCAAGGAGCGTATCTTTTCATTTCGGACAGCGACGCATGGCTGGGACCCCAAGAACCAGCGTCCGGAACTCTGGAATCTTTACAATGCCCGCAAGGCGAAGTCCGAAAGCATCCGGGTATTTCCAATCTCAAACTGGACGGAGCTGGACATCTGGCAATATATCCATCTCGAAAATATCGAGATTGTGCCGCTGTATTTCAGCGCGCCGCGTCCCACGGTAACACGCGATGGCATGCTGTTGATGGTTGATGACGAACGTTTTCCATTACAGGATGGCGAAGTGCCTGTGGAACGGTCCATCCGGTTCCGAACGCTGGGCTGCTACCCGCTGACGGGTGCGGTCGAAAGCACGGCATCGACATTACCCGAAGTCATTCAAGAAATGCTGCTGACCACCACCTCCGAACGCCAAGGCCGGGCCATTGACCATGATCAGGCCGCAAGCATGGAAAAGAAGAAGCAGGAAGGATATTTCTAATGACTGCTTCGCTAGACAACCAGGTCATTTATAAAACCGATGATCTGATTGCGTCGGATATTGATGCCTATTTGGACGTGCATCAGCATAAATCGCTGCTGCGCTTTATCACCTGCGGTTCGGTTGACGATGGCAAGTCCACACTTATCGGCAGGCTACTGTACGATTCAAAAATGATCTTTGAAGATCAACTAGCGACGCTGGAGTCCGATTCCAAGCGCATGGGCACCCAAGGTCAGGACATTGACTTTGCGCTGCTGGTGGATGGGCTGGCCGCCGAACGCGAACAGGGCATCACGATTGACGTCGCTTATCGCTTCTTCGCCACGGAGAAACGCAAATTCATCGTCGCCGATTGCCCGGGGCATGAGCAATATACCCGCAATATGGTCACTGGGGCATCGACGGCTGACCTCGCGGTTATCCTGATTGATGCGCGCAAGGGCGTCCTCGTTCAGACGCGCCGGCATAGCTATCTTGCGAAGCTGCTGGGTATTCGGAATATCGTGCTCGCGGTGAACAAGATGGACCTGATCGACTATGATCAGGTAAAATATGACGCCATCGTTGCCGAATATAGGGGATTTGCGGCCAGTATCGGCATCAGCGAATTCACGCCGATGCCCATTTCCGGTTTCAAGGGCGACAACATCACGGAAATCTCGCCAAATACCCCTTGGTATACGGGCCTACCGCTGATGGCGCATCTGGAAACCGTTGCGCTCGATAATGACGCTGATCAGGCCAAGCCGCTGCGTATGGCGGTCCAATGGGTTAATCGGCCAAATCTCGATTTCAGGGGATTTTCGGGCCAAATTGCTACCGGAACCGTCCACCCGGGCGACGCGATTCGTGTTTTGCCATCGGGCAAGACAACCACGATCAAAAAAATCGTAACACTTGATGGCGAGCTTCAGGAAGCCGTGGCAGGCCAATCGGTCACCTTGTGCTTTGACGACGAAATCGATTGTTCACGCGGTGATGTTATCGCCGCTGCTGACAATCCGCCAGAAGTAGCCGACCAGTTCGAAAGCACCATTGTGTGGATGGCGGATGACGCGCTTGTCCCTGGCCGTTCTTACTGGTTGAAGCTTGGTACGCAGATGGTTTCCGCGACTGTGCAAGCGCCGAAATATACCGTCAATGTGAACAGCATGGAGCATATGGCGGCCAAAACGCTGGAGCTTAACGCGATCGGCGTTGCGGAGATTTCGACCGACAAGCCCATTGTGTTCGCGCCTTATGCGGACAACCACGCACTCGGTGGTTTCATCCTGATCGACAAGATCAGCAACGCGACCGTTGCCGCCGGAATGCTGCACTTTTCGCTGCGCCGCGCACAAAATGTCCATTGGCAGGCGACCGACATTGGTCGCGACGCGCACGCCATGTTGAAGAACCAAAAGCCAAAGATTTTGTGGTTCACGGGCCTGTCGGGTTCTGGGAAATCGACCATCGCTAACGAGGTGGAAAAGGCTCTTCACCTGATGAACCGGCACACTTTTCTGCTGGACGGTGACAATGTGCGGCACGGGTTGAACAAGGATTTGGGCTTCACCGAAACCGACCGGATCGAGAATATCCGCCGCGTCGGCGAAGTCGCCAAATTGATGGCGGATGCAGGGCTGATTGTCCTGACCGCGTTCATTTCGCCGTTCCGCGCCGAACGCGACATGGTGCGGGCGATGTTACCCGAGGGCGAATTTGTCGAAATCTTCGTTGATACGCCATTGGAGGTCGCTGAAGCGCGCGATGTGAAGGGCTTGTATAAAAAAGCGCGCGCCGGCCAACTTAAAAACTTCACTGGCATCGACAGCCCCTATGAACCGCCCGAACATCCCGACATTCGTGTGAACACCGTCGAGATGAGCCCGGCCGAGGCCGCCGAGTATATCGTCCGCCAGTTGATGCCGCTCAAATGAGCATCATCGCTGACGATACCGAGCTTGCCGCATATTTGGCAAAGGCCGCAGGCGCTTTGGTGCTGGAAATGCGTGATACCAGTGGGTTGGTCGCGAAGGAATTGGGCAACGCGGGCGACCGAACCGCCAACCAATATCTGATCCGCGCGCTTGCCGAACAACGCCCTGATGACGGTCTTTTGTCAGAAGAAAGCAAAGACACCGACGTCCGCCTTTCCAAATCGCGCGTATGGATTATCGACCCGGTCGATGGCACCCGCGAATATAGCGAAGGCCGGTCCGATTGGGCGGTCCATGTCGCGCTGGCAATCGACGGTGCGCCCGTCATTGGCGCCGTTGCACTTCCGGCGCTGGATTTGGTTCTGCGCACGGATCAGCCAGCCATCATCCCCCCCGCCCCCGAAAAACTCCGCATGGTGGTCAGCCGGACGCGCCCGGCACCCGAGGCCGTGGCCGTAGCCGAAGCATTGGGCGCTGAGCTCATCCCCATGGGGTCTGCGGGGGCCAAAGCCATGGCCGTGGTCCGTGGCGAAGCCGACATCTATCTGCATACCGGCGGGCAATATGAGTGGGATAGCTGCGCACCCGTCGCGGTCGCGGCTGCCTATGGCTTGCACGTCAGCCGCGTCGACGGCAGTCCGTTGGTCTATAACCAGCGTGATGTGTACATGCCCGACCTGCTCATTTGCCGCAAAGAACATGCTCCGCGCGTTTTGGCTCTGGTTAACTCATCCAAAGACGCAGACTGACTCAATAGCTGCGCGGCAGCCCCAATACATGCTCGGCAAGATAGCTAAGGATCAGATTGGTGCTGATCGGGGCAACGGTATAGAGGCGAGCTTCGCGGAACTTGCGTTCGACGTCATATTCTTCGGCAAAGCCAAAGCCACCGTGCGTTTGGACGCACATGTCCGCGGCGGCCCAGCTGGCTTCTGACGCCAGAAGCTTCGCCATATTCGCCTCTGCGCCCGCATTACCTCCAGCGTCAAATACCCGCGCTGCATGATGCACCATCAGTTCCGCTGCGCACATTTGCGCGTAGCAGCGCGCAATCGGAAACTGCACGCCTTGGTTCTGGCCAATAGCGCGACCAAAGACGTTGCGTTCGCTGGCATAATCGCTGGCCTTTTTAATGAACCATTTGGCGTCGCCAATGCACTCGGCGGCAATGAGGATGCGCTCGGCATTCATGCCCGACAGAATGTAGCGGAAACCTTTGCCTTCTTCGCCAACCAAGGCCGAGGCGGGAATCCGCATATCGTCGAAGAAGATTTCGGTCGTTGAATGGTTCATCATCGTGCGGATGGGTTTAATGGTCATGCCGTTTCCGACCACCTTGCGCATATCAATGAGGAAAACCGAGAGCCCCTCCGTCTTGCTGCTGACATCTTCACGCGGCGTCGTGCGCGCGAGCAACAGCATAAGGTCGGAATATTCCGCGCGGCTCGTCCATAATTTTTGGCCATTGATGACATATTCGTCACCATCCCGCACAGCCACCGTCCGCAAGGAAAGCGTGTCGGTGCCGCTGGTCGGTTCAGAAACACCAAAGGCCTGCAGGCGCAGCTCGCCGGTCGCGATACGTGGCAGATATTCCTGCTTCTGTGTTTCGCTGCCATATTTCAGCAGCGTGTTCATGATGTACATCTGTGCATGGGCCGAAGCGCCGTTGCAGCCTGACGCCTGAATTTCCTCCATGATAATGGCCGCGTCAGAGAGTGTGAGCCCTGACCCACCATAAGCTTCCGGAATCAACGCCGCGAGAAACCCGGCCTTGGTCAGCGCATCGACAAATTCACCCGGATAGGCGCGCGCGCTGTCTTTTTCCCGCCAATATGCACCCGGAAAATCGGCGCATAATGCCTGAACCGCACGGCGGATTTCGGCGATATTTTCACTCTCATTCATGTCAAATATGTCCTTGCGCCGAAGCTGCCATGATCTGTCGTCCGTCGCCTGCAAAGGCGGCCAGTTCAATCTCGTTGCCCGATCCGCGCATCACCAGATGCAAGGCCTCTCCGCAGATCGCCGGAGATAGACCCCGGAAGGCGAAACTGGCCAATGCGTTGTCCCCCAACGCCCGGCGGGCGAGGTCCAGCAGCAAACTTGCGGTCAGCGGACCATGGACCACCAGCCCGCGATAGCGTTCTTCATCGCGCGCATATGGCAGGTCATAATGGATCCGGTGGCCGTTGAACGTGAGCGCGGAATAGCGAAAAAGCAACGGCTCGCTTGGGACAACAACGCGTTGAGCGTCCCAGCCGCCGGCATCAAAGCTGCCCGCGCTGTCCACGGGTGGCGATAGCGGCGTTTCTAACCCCACGGCCGCGCGATACACGATGCTTTGAACCTCGCGCACGGCCAGTCCGTTTTCAGTGGATGTTTCATGCGCGACATCGACAAATACCAATTGCCCTGAATTGCCGGACTTTTCGGATATCGACGATATGCGCGACGTCCGCGTGACGACCGCGCCAATATGCAACGGTTTCAAAAACGCGACCTTGCTTGAGGCCCACATCCGGCGCGGCAGCGGCACGGGGGGTAGGAAGCTTTCTAAGCCATCATCGCGCAAGGGATGCCCATCGGGGCCAAGCTTTGCGGTTGGTGCGTCTGGCAAGCAAAGGCACCAATGCAACCCCTGCGGCACATTGCCATCGCTCGGCGCATCCCGGTCAAAGGTTGCAAGCCAGCGTGCCGCCAGCCCAGCATCGACCCTGTCTGTCCGCACTTCCTCGCGGCCAATCCAGGCATCCCATGCCCCCATCAGTTTGCGCCTCCCATCAAACCCTTGGCGATCACCTGCGCCTGAATTTCTGCGGCACCTTCAAAGATATTCAATATCCGCGCATCACATAAAACGCGGCTGATTTCATATTCCAACGCATAGCCATTGCCGCCATGAATTTGCAGAGCAGCATCGGCATTGCTCCACGCCGCGCGGGCCGCCAGCAACTTCGCCATGCCCGCCTCAATATCGCAGCGTTTGCCCGAATCCTTGGCGCGGGCAGCAGCGTAAGTCAGCTCACGGGTCATCACGAAATCGGCCACGCTCATGGCGATTTTGTCGGCTACGCGCGGAAACCCGATGATCGCCTTGCCAAACTGCTTGCGGTTGACGGCATAATCGAGACCCAGCTCCAATGCGCGTTTCGCAACACCCACGGCGCGCGCTGCGGTCTGGATACGTGCGCCTTCAAAGGTACGCATCAACTGCTTAAAGCCCTGCCCCTCCTCGCCGCCCAACAAAGCATCGGCAGGGGCAAGCATGCCATCAAACTGCAACGCATATTCGCGCATGCCGCGATAGCCCAGCACTGCAATCTCGCTGCCGGACATCCCCGTCGCCGGAAACGGGTCACTATCCGTTCCGCGCGATTTGGGCACGAGCAGCATCGACAGCCCGGCATAGCCTTTCGCATCGGGCAAAGTGCGCACCAGCATCGTCATCATGTCGGAACGGCTGCCATGCGTAATCCATGTCTTTGCACCATTGATAGTCCATCCATCAGCGGTCCGTTGCGCGCGGGTTTGCAGCGCACCGAGGTCAGACCCTGTGTCGGGTTCGGTGAACACTGCCGTCGGCAAAACTTCTCCGCTCGCAATTTTCGGCAGCCAATACGCCTTTTGCGCTTCTGTGCCGCCCATGGAAATCAATTCACCGGCGATTTCAGACCGTGTGCTCAGCGAACCCGCGCCGATCCAGCCACGCGAGAGCTCTTCGGTTATCACGCACATGACCAGCTTGGATAAACCAAGACCGCCATATTCGGTAGGGATGCAGACGCCGAACGTGCCAAGCGCCGCCATTGCCGAAATCGTGTCATCGGGGATCAAATCATTGGCCAAATGCCAGCGATGCGCGTGCGGCAAAATCTCGCTGTTGGTAAAGCGGCGATATTGATCGCGAATGGCGTCAAGCTCCGCATCGTGAAGGCTTTCGCTCGGCATCGCACCTGATGCCATCGCCTGCGCAACATCGGCGCGCACCGCCGTGTGATCTGCGCCCAATAAATCTTCGCAACGCGCGGCCAACAGTGCCGCCTGGGGCGCAATGCCAAGATCAACGGGACGGAATATTTCATTCTGCCCCATCGGCAATCCGCCGGTCAATTGCCCCAACGCTTCGGCAAAAATCAGCGTCGCAATGTTTCGATCAACTTCGGTTCCGCCATTATGTAGGCGAAGCCAATCCGCCACTGCCGCAAGTGCAGCCACGCTTGTCGCAATCCATGAAAAGCCGTGGGCCGCACGTTGGTCGGCGTCCATCGACCGCTCTTTTACCCGGTCGGCAAGCGCCGCCTTCGCCGCATCGCGGTAGCCTTCAGCAGCTTCGAGAGCGGCCGCAAAACTCATGCGCGCTCAAACACCGCCGCGATACCCTGTCCACCGCCAATGCACATTGTTTCCAGACCATAACGCACATCACGCCGCTGCATTTCGCGTGTCAGGTTTGCCAATATACGGCCACCGGTTGCGCCGATTGGGTGGCCAAGCGAAATGCCAGAACCGTTGACGTTCAGCATGTCATGACGGCTGTCATCATCCGACCAGCCCCATCCTTTGAGGCAGGCCAGCACTTGCGGCGCAAATGCCTCGTTCAATTCAATCAGACCGATGTCATCCCAAGACAGGCCATTGCGGGCAAAGAGCCGCTCGGTCGCTGGAACGGGGCCAAAGCCCATGCGTGATGGCTCACAACCGGCTGCGGCCCAGCTATGGAAATAGGCTATGGGTTCCAACCCAAGTTCTTCAAGCTTGTCCTCTGCAACGACAAGGCATGCGGCTGCAGCGTCATTTTGTTGGCTGGCATTGCCCGCAGTGACCACGCCGCCTTCGAGCGGGCGTAAAGCAGCCATTGTCTCAAGCGTCGCGTCCGCGCGATAGCCTTCATCATGATCAAAGACGATTGCGTCGCCTTTTCGTTGCGCGATGCTGACGGGAACCAATTCATCGTCAAACAGACCATTTGCCCATGCCGCCGCCGCGCGCTGGTGCGATCGGGCCGCATAGGAGTCACATGCTTCGCGGCTGATATCATGGTCTTTGGCTAGGTTCTCGGCGGTTTCAATCATCCCCGAAATCACGCCAAAGCGTTCAACCGGCTGACTCATCACGCGGCCGCGGGTCAACCGGTCATGCAAGGTCAGATTGCCCGCCCGAACGCCCTTGCGGATGTCGGTGGTGTAATGTTCAACATTGGACATGCTTTCACATCCGCCTGCGACCACCAGGTCGCTCACCCCGGTTTGGACCATCATCGCGGCATTCACGATCGCCTGAAGCCCGGAACCACAACGACGGTCGATCTGGTAACCCGGCACTTCAATCGGCAAGCCAGCGGCCAGCCATGACCAATGCCCGATGCACGGCGCCTCACCGCTGCCATATCCTTGCGCGAAGACGACATCGTCCACGCGGGACGGATCAATCTTCGTCCGCTCGACAAGCGCTTTCAATATGATGCCACCCAACTCGCCCGCGTTTAAGGACGAAAGCGCACCGCCAAATTTGCCAACGGGCGTGCGGATGGGGGCAACGATTGCGGCACGGCGAAGCTTATTCATTTGGCAATTCCTACTGTTCCAGAGTCGATGAGACGGGCGATTTCGCCCGAGGATAGGCCGAGCGTAGCACTCAATATTTCCTCGCTATGCGCCCCATTGCGCGGCGCTGCTTTTGCGTCGCCACGCGGCAATTGGGGAATAGTGCCAAAAGCACCAGCAGCGGGATAATTGAAGCCCGACGGGTTTGCGTCAAAGTCACTAAACATCGGGTTATTGCCGACCAAGCGTGGATCATGCGCCGCATCCAACATTGTTCGATAGGCCGAATGCACAATTCCGGCGTCATCCAGCGTTGCAGCCATCACCGCGTGATCGAGCGAACCAATTGCCCGTTCAAATAACGGATAAAGCGCATCGCGGTGCTGAAAGCGAAGCCCATCGTCTTTGGCGAAGCTCACTCCGCGCTCCGCCTCTATCGCCTCGACCTGCGCCTTCAAACCAAGCGCACCAATAAGGTTCGCCCATTGGCGGTGGGTGACAACGACCACCATCGTGCGCACATTGTCTTTGGTCACAAAATCGCGCCCGAACAGTCCATAGACCGCGTTGCCGAGCCGGGGGCGATTGGCATTATTGTGCAACACTTCTGCGACACCGCCCAGATTGGCAACGGTGCCAATGGCAACGTCCGACAGGGGAATGCGCACCTCACTGCCCTCGCCGGTCTGTTCGCGCCTACGAATGGCGGCCAGCATTGCAAACGCCGCATAAGCGCCGCTGATGACATCCCAAGCGGGCAACACATGATTGACGGGTTCGGGGCCAGCCCCGGTCATCATGGGATAGCCAACCGCATTATTCACGGTGTAATCCAGCGCAGGCGCCCCGTCGGCCCAGCCCATGACCCGCACGGTTACAAGATCGGCGCGTCCTTCAGCCAATTTTGCGTGCGACAGAAAACCTTCGGCGGGAAAATTGGTGATGAACTGACCGGTGGCCCGCACCAGTTCTTGCAACAACTCGCGCCCCTGCGGGCTGGAGAGATCAAGCGCGACCGATTTTTTGGCGCGGTTTAGATTTTCCCAATAGAGCGAGGCATTCGCCTCAGTCACGGGCCAGCGATGATAATCCGGGCCGCCGCCAATCTGGTCGACGCGGATCACCTCTGCCCCGAATTGCGCACAATATAGGCCAGCTGTCGGCGACGCCACAAAGGACGACGCTTCGATAATCTTGAGACCATCCGGCAAATTATACATGCATCAGGCCTGCGCCGCCCATTCACGCAGCATATGCTTGGCAATCTGAAGCTGCAGGATTTGCGTTGTGCCTTCATAAATCCGGTAAATGCGCGCGTCGCGGTAGAAACGTTCCGCATCATATTCTGCGAGATAACCAGCGCCACCGTAAATCTGCACCACGCGGTCAACCACGCGGCCGCACATTTCGGATGCGAATACCTTGGCCGCGGCTGCTTTGCGCAGCACATTTTCGCCGGCATCGGCACGGCGGGCAGCATCATCCAACATGCATTCTGCGGCGTAAATCTCGATTTCACTGTCCGCCAGCATTTGTTGGATCAGCTGGAAATTGGCAATCGGTTCGCCAAATGCCTTGCGCTCATTGGCGTAACGCAGCGCGCTGTCGAGTGCACGCCGCGCATAGCCCGTCGCCGCTGCGCCGACCGACATGCGTCCGTTGTCGAGGCTCTTCATCGCGAAGGCAAAGCCCTTGCCCTCTTCACCGCCCAATATGGCGTCCGCAGGCAACTTCACATCTTCCATGATGATATCGGCGATATGGCTGCCGGACTGCCCCATTTTCTTGTCGGATTTACCCACGGTGATGCCAGCGGTGTCCATGGGAACGATAAAGGCCGAGACATGCGCGTTTTTGGGCAAGGCTTCCTTACTTGTCCGCGCCATGATCAACGCGACATTCGCAAATGGCGCATTGGTGATGTACCGCTTTGTACCGTTCAATACCCAGCCATTGCCGGACTTCACCGCTGTCGTCTGCATCGCCGCAGAGTCGGACCCGGACCCCGGTTCGGTCAGACCAAAGGACGCAATTTCGCCAGCCGCCAAACGCGGCAGCCATTCCGCCTTTTGCGCATCCGTCCCGCCATTTTTGAACGCGGAACACACCATCCCGACATTGATGGATGTGACCGAGCGAAAGCATGGTGCCGCATAGCTGAATTCACGCATGGTGCGGATATATTGCTGAATATTCATTCCAGCGCCGCCATATTCTTCCGGAACGGTCAGGCCAAACAACCCGAGGTCGCGCATTTCGGCCATGATCGCTTCAGGAATCATTTCCGTTTCGAGCACTTGCTTTTCCGCCGGAATCAACCGTTCGCGAATATAGCGTCGCAGCTGTTCGGTGAATTGTTCGAAAATGTCGTTATCCATCATGTTCCCTTTCGCGCCCGCCAGGAGCAATTTAACCGCGCAATGAAATATTCACCGGATTTCGCAAAACAGAAACTGCGGCATTTGCCCAGATGAATTTTCTGTTTTGTTATCTTTAAAACAAACCTGGCACTTCGCGTTGGGCGGCGCGCGCATCAACTGGCGTAGGAAGCACCCGGCGTTCCGTCCGCGTGGACGTGCTTTGCGCGGTTTGGGCCACGACCACCGGCGTGCAACTGCGGCCCGCAACAAAGTCCAACGCTGTGCGCAATGATGCTTCAAGCGGATCGCCCAATGGCCGGCTAATATCATCCGCCGCCGCGCATGTGGTGCGCATTGTGCCCGCCAGTCCCGAATAATAGTCGCCCTGTCCGGCCGCATTTTCCTTGGCAAAGGCAACAACGCGAATGCGGTCATCACATGCGGACTGGTCCACCGCGATCTGCCCCACGGGTTTGCCATAACTGTTGCTGCCAATCAGTGCGGCATTCACGCCCAAATAGGGCACGAAACTGTTCATCACCAACTCGCTGGCCGAAGCGGTGGCACCGGTTGCAATAAAGGCAATTTTAATGGGCGAGACCGACTGCGTTTGTGGCGTAAAACGACGGGTTTCGTTGTTGGATGATTTTGACGCGCGAAAACGCGTGACCGAAAAAACGTCGCTGGAAAAGCGGTTTCCAGCCATCAGGTCGCCCATCAGTTCTGCCGTCGAAACCAGCCCGCCGCCATTGTACCGGAAATCGATAACAAAATTGGTGATCCCCTGAGCCCGGAAATCGGCAAACGCGGTTCGCAACTGATTGTCTGCCGTCGAAATAAACGTGCGCATGTTGATGTAGCCAACGCGCTGACCACCATTGTCGATTACTCGCACGCCATAACGCGGCGACAATGGATCGATATTATAGTCGGCCTTCGTCACCGTCACATTTCGCACACCGCCGGCGTCGGTAACGCGCAACACCCGGCTTGTACCAACTGTGCTTGGTCCAAGCGCGCTCGTGATCCCGCTTGTACCCTGCGCGGCGATGATATCAGCGACGGGCGTAAGATTTGCGGCATCGGTTCCAATCGCCAAAACTTCGGTTCCGCGATCAATGCCCGCAGCAAGCGCTGGTGCACCCTCAAACGCTTCAATCACGAAAATGCGGTTGCCCTGATACGCGAAACGCACGCCAAGACCTGCTGTCGAACCCGATGCGTAAAAGGCGTTTTCTTCCTGAATGGACGTCACATAGGTAAAGTACCGATCACGTCCCTGCGCACGCGCACTGGCGGTGAGCGCATCAATATAGGATTGCACGGATGGATAAGGTGCCGTTGCCAATGACCCCGGAAGGGTTTCGGGAAACAAATACCATTCGTTCAAAACCGAAAAGGCAAAATCTTGCCGGCTGCTCAGACTGCACGCCGAAGATGTCGGCGGTGACGTGGGCGGCGTTGAACTGGTCGGCGGAACTGTGACGGTTCCGCCGCCGGAGCTGCTACCGCCACCACCGCAAGCGGTGAGGCCCGCAGCCAAAATGACAATGACGTTCTTCAACGCGCCGCTTTTCATGCCAGTCTCTCTCTAACATCGGTTCAGGCAGTGATAGGTGCACGGGAAGGCCGCCAGCGACAAGTCGGATTTCGCATCCCGACACAATTTCCTGTAAAAATTTCGCACGTCATTCTTGGTCGGCGATTTCAAACGTCCCAAAGCTTTCATCCATTGCGGTAAGCCGGTCGGATACATATGTGTAACACACCCCGGATACACTGCACCGCGACCTCGCATGTCTAATTATCGAAAAAAACGATTAGTCATTGCAAAAACGGTTGCTGGACTAAATGACAGAATTCGTGTTGGGGAGCGTCAGAATTTCAAAAACCACCATCGAAAGGATTTTACATGGGTATCATCGGTTCAAGCATTAAGCCGTTCACGACGCAGTCGTACAAGGCTGGAAAGTTCGTTGAAGTTTCCGACGCGGACGTAAAGGGCAAGTGGGGCGTATTCTTCTTTTACCCAGCTGACTGGACATTTGTATGCCCAACCGAGCTGGAAGACCTTGCTGACCAATATGCGGACCTGCAAGCCATGGGCGTTGAAGTATTCGCAGTGTCGACCGACACGCATTTCAGCCACAAGTCATGGCATGACAGCTCGCCAGCGATCAGCAAGATCAACTACCACATGCTTGGCGACCAGAACCACGTCATCAGCAACAATTTCGGCGTATTGCGCGAAGGCCAAGGCCTTGCCGACCGTGCGACCTTTGTAGTTGACCCAGACGGCGTCATCCAAGTCATGGAAATCACCTGTGAAGGCGTCGGCCGCAACGCGGTTGAACTCGTCCGCAAGATCAAAGCGGCGATCTACGTGCGCGAGCATCCCGGTCAGGTTTGCCCTGCGAAGTGGGAAGAAGGCAGCGAAACGCTTGCGCCTTCGATCGACCTCGTCGGCAAGATCTAATATATATATTCGGGTGCCGCCTGCTTTAGCGCGGCACCCATCCCCCCCATTATTCGACCAATTTAGCCGCCATCCGTCGCGGCGTGACCGTGCATGCGTGAAAGAGACCCAAGATGCTTGATGCTGCTACTACTGCCCAGCTAAAAACCTATCTGGCAAACCTGCGCACTCCCGTTGAGCTCGTCGCGACACTCGACGACGGCCCAAAGTCTGCAGAAATGCGCGCTTTGGTTGAAACGGTCGTCGAACAGTCGCACCTGCTGACCGCGCGTTTTGATGGGCATGCGGATCGCGCACCTTCATTCGCCATCCGCCGCGCCGATGGCACTGCCGAGACGCATTTTGCGGGCCTGCCTTTGGGGCATGAATTCACATCTTTGGTTCTCGCGCTGCTCCACATGGGCGGACACCCGCCAAAGGAAGAGGCCGAGTTACTCGATTCGGTGAAGGCGCTTGAAGGCGACTTCCGTTTCGAAACATTCTTTTCGCTGTCGTGCCAGAATTGTCCTGACGTCATTCAGGCTATCAACATCATGGCCGCGCTCAATCCAAGCGTCAGCCATGTGGCAATCGATGGCGCGATGTTCCGCGACGAAGTTGAGACCCGCAAGGTCATGGCCGTCCCTGCCATTTACCTGAATGGTGAACCCTTTGGCCAAGGCCGGATGGACCTTGCGCAGATCATGGCCAAGCTGGACACTGGTACGGTTGCCCGGGCTGCGGAAAAGATCGCAGCCAAGGAACCGTTTGAAGTCTTGGTCGTCGGCGGCGGTCCGGCCGGCGCAGCAGCCGCGATTTATGCGGCACGCAAGGGTATCCGCACCGGCGTTGTCGCTGAACGTTTTGGTGGTCAGGTGCTCGATACGATGGGCATTGAGAACTTCATTTCGATCCAGCACACCGAAGGGCCAAAACTGGCGGCGCAATTGGAACAGCATGTCCGCGAATATGACGTCGACATCATGAACCTTCAGGCCGCGACGGAACTCATCCCTGCTGCTGAAGGCGGCTTGCATGAAGTGAAGCTCGCGAGCGGTGCAACGCTAAAGGCACGGACGATCATATTGTCGACCGGTGCCCGTTGGCGGCAAATGGGCGTTCCCGGCGAAGAAGAATATCGCAACAAGGGCGTGGCATATTGCCCACATTGCGATGGTCCGTTGTACAAGGGCAAGCGCACTGCCGTTATCGGTGGCGGCAACTCCGGCGTCGAAGCGGCCATCGACCTTGCAGGTATTGTCTCCCACGTCACGCTCGTCGAATTTGACTCGCAACTGCGCGCAGACGCGGTGCTGCAAAACAAACTGCGCAGCCTGCCCAATGTCGACATCATCACGTCGGCATTGAGCACGGAAGTATTGGGCGACGGCGAAAAGGTTGAGGCACTGGTCTACACCGACCGCCTGACCGGGGACTCGCATCGCATCGATCTTGAAGGCATCTTCGTGCAAATCGGGCTGGTTCCGAACACCGAATGGTTAAAAGGACCGCTGCAGCTTTCGCCGCGCGGCGAAA
>Ga0187843_10000083_pt1 | contig 76916 bp, 73 predicted proteins | sample SpaLakP09_SKY_43_FD_134516 | JGI IMG/M metagenome (GOLD analysis project Ga0187843, IMG submission 134516) | Oligotrophic lake water microbial communities from Sparkling Lake, Wisconsin, USA - SP09_SKY_43 | ecosystem: Environmental > Aquatic > Freshwater > Lake | place: USA: Sparkling Lake...
CAGAATATCTTCTATCTTCGCAAACTGTTCTCTACTGATGTCGCTTGGGTAGGCTTTTCTCATCACCTAAGTTTACGCAATATTCCTTTTGTTTACAATAAGATCTCGAACAGCCTCTTAGAACTTAGTATGACCTTACGATCACCTTTCTCGTCATACTGATAGCTTTCGCTGATTTGCTGGCCAGTCAGCAAGTTGGTGCTGACGGTGGAACCCTTGCCCACCAGGCTATCTGCCACTTCCTGCTCTATCCCTATCATGTGCAGGCGCTGGCTGGCCGCATCCAGGCGAAAGCGCCAGGTATCCACCGAATATTCCCGCGAACCGCTGTACTGGCTGACGACCAGCACACCGTTTTTGACGGTGACATTGATACCATCCTTGATACCACCACACCCCTGGCATTGCAGGAGCTTGTCATTGCTGCCCAACAAGCTATATCCCTTACTGGCAGCCAGTAGCACGATCAAACCGCGTTGCCTGTCGTCGGTAGCGCCTTTGCCTTCCACCAGCACGGCAACAATGTCGGCAACACCGTCACCATTGAGGTCACCGCTGACCTGGTTTTCTACTGCCCAGCCGGGTGGCAAGAAATCACGCAGCGCCGGTGCTGTGGCTGGCAGTTTTTTGCCAAAGGCAGGGCCTTGTTGCGCCTGGCTGCTATTGTGCACCAGCATGGCAAGCAACAGGGAGAAGAATGGGAGAGACGTGGCAAGTTTCATGGAACTGGATCTTTCTATTACTGCACAGGTAGATAGGATGTTGACGCAGCCGAGCGACCTTATATGCGCGACATGGGTGTGGATATGATACTTGAAGTCATCGTTTGCCATGGCACTGACACCCCCTGACAGGCAAAGATTTTACCGGCAATGTGCGCTAGCACCCAGAAGCATACTGCACTGGCGACTACACTCAAGCAAGTGACAAGATAAATTGCGGACTTGATGGTAATGCAATCACGGCTGCCTCCTGTCCACATACACAGAATCTTTACCATTTCAATGAGGCCATGCCATGAAGCAGGATCAAACAAAAATCACCACTAAAAAAACAGCGGGCCTGATTGCAGGCATCATTTTCTCCTTCCTGTTCGTCAATCTATGCCTGGCGGCAGATCGCCAAGATGCCAGCGCCCGCGCACGTTACGAACAGGAACGAAGCGTCTGCAACAACGGCCAATCCAATCAATCAAAAGAAACCTGCCTGCGCGAAGCAGGCGCAGCCAGGCAGCAAGCCCGCTCAGACAGCCTCACCACAGCGAGCGAAGAACAGCTCCAGCGCAACCGCGAACGCCGCTGCGATGCCCACCCGGCATCAGACCGCGAATACTGCCTGCAACGCATGCGCGGAGAAGGTAGCCAATCCGGCAGCGCGCAAAGCGGCGGCATTTCGCGAGAACTGGTTGTGCCTGTCAAGACGCCGCAATAAGACTCAGTTAAACCTCACTAAGACCTCTTAGCAAACTTGACCTGAAGCACGAGATAAGAAGCCCGCACCCGCTTGCCTTTGGCATGCAGGCGCGGGCTTTTTTGAATTTAAATTCAGAGGAGGTCGCTCGCGATTTCCTTTTTTTATTCATTGACATGCGTACGATTGCGCTCCTCTGAGCGTACCGACGTGGGCTGGGCTCCGGGAACATCTGAAAAAACAGCCCCACAACGTAGAAATGACAGGCGCAACACGTTAGAGTCGATTGGCAAGGAGCCAAATCTATCCCTTTGAAAATTTTGAGAACTTCCACCCCCTATTTTTTCTTCCTGAATACTCAAGAAAAATCCAAACCAGAATCAGGGACAATACATGAAACCAAAACACATAGGGGCGAGACTTCATAGATGGAAACTTGGAGCACTGAGCTGCCCCGTGTTTCGTTGCATAAGTTATTGTTTCACATCCCCGAAGATACGCTGGTAAAGATTTTCCCTGAGCCATAATATCTGCTGTACTGTCCGAGAAAAACATATTCAATATGGCAGCGCCCAGATAAAGGCAAACAACACAACCAACAAGTTGAGCTGCGTACCAACATATTTTTTTGATGCTTCTGTATTTCTTTACGGACTCGTCAAAAAAAAACTCTGTATTGTCTGACGAAATCTTGAAATCCGATAAAATTTCAGCGTGCTCGTCTTCTTTGCTCTGGTCAATTTTTTTCATGTAACTGTATCAATGAGCTTGCGATGCTAAACGTTGAGCTACCCGGAACTGCGCAGGATGCACACAAACCGAAGAGCAAAAGATTGAAAATATGCTGAATTTCGACACGCCAATATGCGCAGTTTCCGAATTCAGCGTCATGTTACATGGACATGACTGGATGAGCTCAATTTGATATGGTGGCCACATTCTTTTGTTGAGGTATTTGCAGTAATCGACATGTTTACGATTACTCAGAGAATCTAATTGTATCTACGCGATCTATTGAGTCACTCCCACGTGACTCATAGTTACTGCGGATTGATAGAGCCAATAATACTGGCTCTTGATATTGTTATGTCTTTCCAGCCAGAAGTTGCTTTTTCTGACTCAGACAAAAGATATTTTTTAAAATTCGCAATACGCTGCTGTGTATTGGCATCAAGTTTTTCTAGCCTTTGAAGCAGTAATTGCCATTCATTCTGGCCAAAATTCTCAACGCCCTCAGACGGTTTAACGTCAGCTTCCATGCAAGCATAAAATGCAGCAATACCGATAGAATGAAAAGCAGAGACCATTAAATCTCTAGCCTGACTTCCTTTCACGTATTCAGTAGATATTATCGGGAGATTAATCTCCCCATCAATATATTCGCATAGATCATACGAATCCACATCGTGTCCCTCTACCCATTTCCATGCCAAGGCGATTCCACACATCACAGCATCTCGATCCTGTATAGTAAGATCAGGACACCTTTGAAACTCCTCCGCAATGAGAAGTGCCAAAGCCACTTGCCCACGTGGTAAAAGATCGCTGTCTATCATTTAGAAATTGTTCCTTTGTTGGATGAAGGTAAACCATCAACCGCAACATCCATGAATTGATAGCCTGAGCTAGCGTAGAAACAAGCACGCGTAGCAAGTATAGATACAATTAGTCGCACATACGATTCCTCTCCGCTTGTACCTGCACAGAATGATTGTACTATGCAGGCTGCTGGATAAGCCAAGCCTGATTCAAGCTACAATAGCAAAGGCGTTTGTTAATACAAAATCACCTTCGTATCAGTTTTCTTCACGTCACTTTTCTTCACATGCTTATCCTGTATCCACCGCGCAGGATATCGTTGAAGAACTGTACTTCAATACCTCAATGGAGTGTTTGCATGAGCAGCAATACCCGCCAGATTGTTTTTATTGACGGAGTCGGAGGAAAGCGCTACATGCGCAGCAAGTTTGTCCGCTATTTTTCACGGCGTGGGTATGCCGTACGATGTTTTGACTACCGTGTGTCTTCGCAGTCCCTTGAAGAAATCAAAAAGAACCTGGTCGAATTTCTTTCCAGCGTGGCGCGTGCAGGGGCATATCATGCCGTGGGCTACTCCTTTGGCGGTGTACTTCTCAGGAGTCTCAAGGCACAGTTGCGAGAACACGATATACAGCCAGAACGTATAGTCTTGCTGGCGTCTCCGCTGCGCGCCAGCCGGCTTGCCAGCAGATTGCGTGACTGGAAAATCTACCGGGCCATGACCGGTGAATGCGGCCAGTTTGCCGCTGATGAAAACAGCATGGGCAAAGTCCCCATGCCGGATATGCCTACAGCAATCGTTTACGGCACATGGCCGTGGCTGGGTGCTTTCGGCCTTTTCTTTGGATTTGGTTTGCCGCATGATGGCATGGTTGCCGCCGATGAAGCATTTCCATCGTCACTAGCGATGTCGCTTCCGGCATCAGTTCCGGTCCCGGTATCGGCTAGCCATGCATTCATTCCCTCAAATGATGCAGCCTTAAAAGCGATTAAGCAGTGTTTGACTGTTCACCAGCTCACTACCTGCGTCAATCACGCCCGCTAAGCCAGCCAGAGCGTATAGTCAATACCGTTTTGTATGGAGCTGGCGACCAGTGCCTGGTTTTCCGGACTGTCGCAAAAACTGGCCAGCGCACCAGCCGCACTGATTTTTCCGGTGTTGAGCTGGTTGAGCCAATAATCATATCCAGACTGGTCCGGCGTGCGGTGCAAGACATTCTGATAGAAGTTGGTGATCAGGGTAGCATTGCTGGGTGCAGTGCCATACAATTTCTGAAATTCAGGCGACTGGAAAAACCCTGCCGCAACTTGGGTCAGGGTAGACCCCTTGTCCATATCATTGATCCAGTAACCAAGGCCAACCAGATCAGGCTTGCGATCAAAGGCGGCCTGGTACAGCCGGTACATCTGACCAGCCGTGCCATTGATATCGAGCGCCAGTGCCTGGTCCTTGAATTGCAGGCGCTCTATGCTAATGAGCTGGTCAGTGCCGTCGCTGCCAACCAGGTCAGTGATGGCCCATGACTGGCCATCCTTGCTTTTGCTAAGGCTGTAACCAGCACGCGAGCCGCTAAAGCTGGCCATGTCCAGGTCATCCCCACCTGCCAGCAAATCATTGCCGCCAGCGCCAGTCAGCGTGTCTTTGCCAGCAAAGCCATACAGGTAATCACCGCCAGCCGTTCCGGTCAGGGTTTCATTGGCTGTGCTGCCATTGATGGTAATGCCGATGACGCTGCTGATCAGCATACTGGTGGGTGTCCTGCTGCCATCGGCAAAGCTCAGTAGCTCTATCGAATACAAAGTGTCAGTGCCATCACGGCTGCTGGTTTTGTCCTGGATGGTATAGCTGATGTTGGCTGCATTATAAGTGACGGTATAGTCACCCACATTGCCTGTGTAGTTGGCGATATCGTTGCCGTCGCCACCATAGAGACTGTCGTCACCAGCACCGCCAATCAATGTGTCGTTGTCACCCAAGCCATTGATGGTGTTATTGCCTGTGGAGCCGAGCAGATAATCATTGTAGGGTCCGCCGTTGATCGTAAGGCTGAGCGTGGCAATCAACAAATTGGGGCGGATATTAACCACATCAGAAAACGACAGTAATTCTATCGAATACAGGGTGTCAATACCGTCGCGACCATTGACTTTGTCAGTCACGGTATAGCTGGCGCTGGCTGCGTCAAAACTGACTGCGTAATCAGAAACGCTGCCCGTAAAAAAAACGGTGTCAGTACCGTCACCGCCATACAAGAGATCGCTGCCCGCCGCACCGCGCAAGCTGTCGTCACCAGCCAGGGCATTGATGGTGTCATTGCCTGCCGTGCCCGTCAGCGTGTCATTGCCCACCGTGCCATTGATGGTGTTGCTGTTGCCCGTGCCTGTGCCGGGATTGGTGTTATTGATCAGGCTGGCCGGGGTTTTGATGCCATCGGCAAATTTCAGATTTTCTACAGAAAAAACAACATCGATACCGTCACGGTTGAACGCACTGTCGCTGACGGTATAACTGTTATTGGCTGCGTTGAAAGTGACAGTGTAATCATTGGCGTTGCCAGAAAACACCGCCACATCATTGCCGCCATCGCCATACAGAAAATCATTGCCGGAACCGCCATACAGGTTGTCATCGCCAAGGCCAGCTATCAGCGTATCGCTACCACCGCGACCTTCGATGCGGTCATCCTTGGTGTCGCCTATGATCTGCTCACTGATATCCCAGCCAACCATATACAGCGGGGCAATTTTATTGTCCCAGATGTTGGTGACGTTGGTGATCGTAGTTGGCTTGAGTTCCCAGCCCATGTCCTGCAACATGGCCAGCTCCAGCCGCCCTAGCAGGTAACGCTCACCGTAGATATAGTAATAGCCGTTGAAATTGCTCGCCTCCAGCCAGGGCATCTTGCTGTCCGCCACGTTGGGGCCAGTACCCAGGTGATACATACTCTGGCTGCCACCTACACGCACCTCCACAGCCTCACCTAACAAAGCGACGATAGTCGGGCCAGCCAGGGTCGCTGTGTTGTTGCTATTCACGGTCATGAAAGAATCCCAGACCGATTGATAATTGCCTGGCAATTTTCCTGTTGCATCGCGATAACCAATGAAACCCATACCATGCAAGAGTTCATGCAGAACCACAGTAAAGGCATCGACCTTGCTGACATCAACCTTGCCACTTATGCTGTTGGCAATATTGGGGTCCCAGTAGAGCCCGGTAGCATAGGATGAGGTCGGGTCAATATTGATGATCAGATCTGGCTTGTCTGGAGAAGGATCGATACCCGTGCGTGACTCTGCCGTTTGCGAAGCCTCGAATACGTCCAGGCCATTTTTCTTGCCAAAGTAAGATGTAGTGTTAGTCCCGCCAAAACGGCCGGTGGATGTAGTCTCTGCATTGATCTGTATATCTATTGTGCCCCTGAAGACAACAAACTGATCAAGATACCTGATGGCAGCATTGATGGTCGCCGCCAGAAGCGGCAAAGCTGCAAGTTTCCCTGCGACATCGTTATAGGTAATATTGACGTTTGGCATGAGAAGCCACCTTGGCGTACGTAATTTGATTGCAACAATATACTACGGACTTCAGTAGCGATAATCAAAAAGTAGTGAATAACAACAGGTGCTGGCAGCATGTTTGTGTGCGATTTTCTCAGGAGGCACAGCAAGCATAGGTAGAGTGTGTAGATACGATTAGTAGATATGATTAGCACCGCGTAATCGTACACATGCAGTGCCTGTGCAACAGGTAATGCAAAGCCAGTACCGAAGCCAATTTCTCCTTAAACGGAGTGCTGGTGATTGCTTTGAATTGACAAGGCAAACACAATCTCTTATGAAGTCTCTAAGATTAATTGACATGCCTACGATTACGCACTTCTAATCGTATCTACACGGGTTTATTTACTTAAAACGGCTGTGACCAAGTGCTTGCTTCCTAAGCGCCGCTTCGCTCACCAGCAGTGACTGACAGCGTCTGCTAGGTGAGCGTACTATCTCAATTAAATGCGAATGAAGTTGTGCGTCGACAACGGGCCGAAGGGCAGCGAAGCGAGCGGCCCACCGACATCGAGCACGCCAAGGTCAACTGGGAAGAAGCCAGCGGCTTCCATCATCCCCCTCACCTCTGCCTTTGCGCTAACGTCGTCACCCGAATAGAACAATACGCGCTTGCCACCCGCCACCTCCGGCTCCTTCAGCACATTGACGTCGTTGTGGTTAAATGCCTTGACGACGCGTGCACCAGGAACCAATTGCTGGATGATTTGACTAGAGTGCTTTTCACCAAGATTGACCGCCTTGATTCCATAAGCTGCGAGCGGATTGCTTGGGTCGTTCGCATCTGGTGATGTAGCAGGATCGAAGAACTCCACCGGATTGGTGCCGTCGATCACAATGCGACCGTTCCACGCTGGCAGGCTGCCAAGCACTTTCTCCGCATCGATCCAGCGAACCGCAACCAGCACCATGTCGGCGCTTGCTGCCTCTTCTACTGTACCAGCCTTGATGGACGGCCCTAGTTCTTTGACCAAATCAGTCAACGAGGCCGGTCCGCGGCTATTCGATATGGTGGCCGGGATCCCTTGTTTTGCGAGAATGCGAGCGAAGTTGGAGCCGAGTGCGCCCGAACCAATGATGCCGATAGTCATGATATTTCCTTTAGCGTTAAGTGAATGAATTGTTTGCCGAGTTGAATTTTAGTGCCCGGCTTCTTATAGCGTTAGTAGTAATCGGCTATAATCAGTTTCAATCATTGCTTTAAAGATAAATCGTGGAAACTCTCGCCAATCTGGAGTCCTTCGTCCGCAGTGCGGAGTGCGGTAGCTTCTCTGCTGCGGCACGTCGACTGGGCTTGACGCCAGCAGCAGTGAGTCGGAACGTTGCGCTTTTGGAACGCAATCTTGGCGTGCGACTCTTCTTGCGCAACACGCGTGGCCTGACGCTCACTGAGGCGGGCGAACGTTTTCTGCAATCAGTTCAGAGTGGCCTCGACAGCATCCAGGGAGCAATTGCTGACATCAGGGTCAATGCCGGGCAACCGGCTGGCGTATTGAAGCTAAGTGCTGCACCAGGATTTGGCATGGATTATCTGTTACCTCTTATGCCAGCGTTTCTCGAGCGATATCCGGGCGTGACCCCTGATTGGGTTTTTGATAGCCGCCCACTGGACCTGATCGCAGGCGGCTTTGATGCGGCGATAGGTGCAGGTTTTGAGCTGCCGCCGGGTATGGTGGCACGCGAACTGGCGCAAGTACATTTGATTGCGGTGGCATCGCCGGCGCTATTGCAGGGCAAGCGCCGGCCGAAAGATCCATCTGAACTTGCCGGGTTCCCTAATGTTGTGATGCGCTCTCCATTGACTGGTCGTATGCGGACGCAGATCATGCGTAATAGCGCCGGCGTCGAAGTCACTGCAAAACAGCAGCCGATAATGCTGGTCAACGATCCTGATGCCCTCAGTCGTGCCGTGCTGCTGGGCCTTGGCGTTGGTTTGATACCAGTTCCGCACGCTGCTCCCCATCTGGAAACTGGCGCATTGGTACGGTTGCTACCAAATTGGTATGGCGATGTTGGGGCGATTTCCTTGTATTTCACCAGTCAGAAACTGTTACCGGCGAAGACGCGCGCCTTTGTCGATTTTGTTGTCGATGCATTTCGGGTACAGAAGCTGCCGCAACTTCTTTCCGCTAAATAGCAAGCGTAGATACGATTAGAGCGTAATTGTACTTACACGGAATAACAATTTCCAGCTGTGACTTTACTTCTCAGGTAATTGCCAAATCTTGTGATGCGTTTATGATCGCTGCTACATTTCCTGAGGGCAGCGTCATGACTTTTTCACTTTCTTATATTGTTTCGGCTGGTCTGGTTATGGCAGGATTGGCACATCTGACACCTCTTGCCGGTTGCCTGGGACAGGCGCAACTTGCTGCCTTGTACGGGATCAGCATCAATGGGCCCGAAGCAGAGATCTTGCTGCGCCACCGGGCTGTGTTGTTCGGCTTGTCTGGCGTATTCATGTTGTGGGCCGCGGCTAAGTCCGAATTGCAGTGGCTGGCCCTGAGTGCCGGGCTGGTCAGCGTCATCTCTTTCCTGGCAATTGCGATGATAGTCGGCGGATATAATGCCGCCATAGGCCGCATCGCCATGGTGGATGGTGTAGCGCTGCTGGCGCTTGTGATTGCCAGTTTGGCGAAATACAGGTTGCACGCAGCATAGATACAAGTAGTGAAACTGCATTGCTATTCTATGCGCACGAATGCTTTAAACTCCTCGCATCTACTTGCTGCTTGCCAATCTCGTTAGTTCAAAATGGCTTTGGCTGTTCTGTGTAGGCGACATACAAGGGATGTTTTGGAGAGCCATCCAAATTAAATTTCAAGCCGTGCGGCTGGATGCCTGCCTGACGCAACATCGCCAGCACTACATTTGCACGTCCCAGTATTGCCCCATCCTTCCCCCATGCGCAAATGACAATCCCGGCGTCTTGGGCGAGCGCGACAATCTCCTTGTCATTGTCTGGCCCTACTGGATCATCCAATCCAGTCAAAATACTTGGATCTGTCGATCTCCATGCGAAAAGGTTGACGATGTGCAGGCCACCATATCCCATGTCACGCGCACGTTGCAGGCAACGCTCCACCGTAGGATCATTGTCTGTCTCATCTGCAGTGGATGGATTGAGCATCACAAACAGACAGTACGGCCTGGAGGCATCCCAGATACGCCATAGCCCGTATCGATACTGACCGCATTCTGAAATCGCGGCTCCCGCTTTCTGCGGTACTGGAAAATTATTTGTGGACATTTTGCTTGTTGGGTTTAAGGTGTTGACGAAACTAATTCGCTCATTCTTCTTAACATGAATAGCAGATGGAACACTGCCATTCAATGGCCGAGCCTGGAGTTGATTGACATGCGTATGGCTGCTCTCCGTTTATCTTTTCCACGCAGGAATACTTACGCCAGCTCATATGTTACATCGGCAGTGCTATGTCTAAAGCACTCACCCTCTTTCAGAAATTTTTCCGCATCGGCACCTATAACATATGCGCTTGTGAGGGTTGAATTGAGGCCAACAGATTTTAATTTCGCTACATTTAATTTACGCAAGATTCCGACAACGGATCTGGACCAAGTTGGCATCCAGGGATCAGTGTCATAGAAGCCAACGCCAAGCTGCCCAGACATCAAACAATTGTCAACCTGTCGAGATCTCATAAATTGCATCACAACTGAAGTTTGATGACCTTCAAATTGTGCGTCCACAGGCCTAACGGGTAAATCACTCAACAAGTCAGAGGGCCATAGAAATGCATAATTACTTGAGCAATTTGCAATCGAATTACAAAGTACCGGAGAAGATGTTGCCCATCGATTGTCATCTGAAATTTTTATTGATGGAAATGCATTTCGCAATTCGTTAGAAAACTTATCTTCATCTATCTTGGTTAAAAAGAAGGGTTGCACAATTTGTCTATTTTTCAAGTCATCCACTCTCATTTATATTTTTCGTTTTTGCGAGCAGGATATGCGTCGCAACGCACCGGATGTGATGGCTGAAAGAGAGAAATGGTAAGGCAAATGAAATACCCATCGCGATTAACCGATAAACTCGCAGCCAAAGCCCCTCCTAAAGTGCAGCGGAAATTAGCGCCAGGTCAGCCTTATCCCAACATCCCTCGCAACACGTCCCTCGAATCAAATGCCGCCCGGCGCAAACGGTCGTTCACACCTTGCCAGTCTTTGTCTTGCGGCAGAGCTTCTACCAAAATCAAATCTGCGTTGGCATGATCGAGTTCGCGCAGGCCTGCGTAAAGGTCGTGGGCATAGCCTACCGGGTCGGCAGGCAGGTGGCGCCAGGCTTCTGCTTGGATGGCGGGGTGGGCCTGGTAGCTCATGAGGGCGAGCTTTTTGTTTTTGGCGTGCAGGCGGTTGACGGTGTCGTCAAGTTCTGCGGCTTCTACCAGGATCACTGGCGTATGCGGGGCGTAGTGGGCGTCCAGCGTGCCGGAGGCGCGTGGGGCTGCGGCGTCTGGGGTTGCTGGTGTCACGCCCAGCACGGCGGCCATTTGGGCGACGGTGATGTGGCCGGGGCGCAGCAGTACGGGGCCGTGGGTGGCGAGGCGGCTAAGGTCGACTATTGTTGACTCTATGCCGACATCGCTCTGTCCGCCGTCGAGTATGCTGGCGATGAGGCCGCCGGGTTGTATCTCTTGCTCGAATTCTTCTTCTACGTGCGCGGCCATCGTAGGGCTGACGTGGCCGAATTTATTGGCGGATGGTGCAGCAACGCCGCCCTTGCCGCCTTTGAAGGCGCGCAAGAGTTCTTGTGCCACGGGGTGCGATGGGCAGCGTATGCCAACAGTGTCTTGCCCGCCTGATACTGCGTCCGGGATATGGTCGGCTCGTTTCAGGATCAGGGTTAGCGGGCCGGGCCAGAAGGCAGCGATGAGCTGGTGTGCTTCTGCCGGGATGTCCTTGGCCCAGTAGCTAATATCCGCACCGGGGGCGACGTGGACGATCACCGGGTGGTTAGACGGCCTGCCCTTGGCGGCGTAGATGTTGGCGACGGCTTTGGGGTTCTCAGCATCAGCACCCAGGCCATAGACGGTCTCGGTCGGGAAGGCGACCAGTTGGCCGCGTTCGAGTGCTTCTGCCGCTTCAGCGATTGCGCAGGGGGTGCTGGCGACTGGCTTCATGCCCACTCCGGTGCGGCAATACCAATGATAGCGCAGGCTTTGCCGAGATTGGCCTGTGCTTCTGCCATGGTCGTGGCGACAAAGGTGACGTGGCCCATCTTGCGGGCGCGGCGGGCTTCTGCCTTGCCGTACAGGTGCAGGTGAGCGCCTGGTATGGCCAGCACCTGGTCCCATGCCGGTTCGCGCATGGTGTCGGTGTCGCCTTCATACCAGACATCACCGAGGATATTGAGCATGGCGGCGGGTGAATGCTGACGCGCATCACCCAGTGGCAATTGGGCCAGCGCCCTGACCTGTTGTTCAAACTGGCTGGTGATGCAGGCATCAATCGTGTAGTGGCCGCTATTGTGCGGGCGTGGTGCCATTTCATTGACGACCAGGCTGCCATCCTTGAGCACGAAAAATTCTATGCACAGCACACCAACATAGCCCATCTCGGCAATGATGTGCAGGGCAGCAGCTTGCGCCTTGCTGGCGACCTCTGCCGACACATGGGTGCTGGGGGCGATGGTGGTGAACAGGATGCCGTCGCGGTGGACGTTTTCTGCAATCGGATACACCACTGCTTCGCCATCGACGCCACGGGCGACGAGGACGGAAACTTCATAAGCCAGTGGCAGCATTTTTTCGAGTACGCAGACCTGGCCGTTCATGCCAGCAAAGGCTGCGGCAAGTTCAGCACGGTCGCGCACGCGTACCTGGCCTTTGCCGTCATAACCCATGCGTACGGTTTTTAAAATGCCGGGCAAAAGGTCTTCCCTGGCGCTGGCGACGTCGTCCTGATTGGCGATACCCCAGTGCGGTGCCGGGTAGACATGCGTGGTCGCGCCACAGCGGGTGAAGAAATGTTTTTCTGCCAGGCGGTCTTGCGCGATGGAGACGCAGGCTGCGGCTGGTGCCACAAAACTGGTTTGCGCCAGAAGCTTCAAACTTTCTGCTGGTACGTTTTCAAACTCGGTCGTGACGGCCTTGCTGAGCTTGGCCAGTGCCATCAGGCCAGGGTGGTTTTCATAACCAGCCTGAATATGCTGGCCTGTCACTTGCGCTGCGGGGCAGCCTGCTTCAGGCTCCAGCACGGCCACCTGGTAACCCATGGCTTGCGCCGCCTGGGCAAACATGCGGCCCAGTTGGCCACCGCCCATGATGCCGAGGCAACTGACGGGGGTATTGGGTAACAAGGGCTGGCGTGGCTGTGCGGGCTGTGGATGAGTGGTCATGGTCGTGATTTCAAACTAGGAATCGTTTGTACACAATAGTACAAATCAAATGAGATACGGATATTTAGGTGAATTTGTTTGTGCTCGGTGATTGGGCTGTATCGTAGTTGGGCCGGGCCTCGCTAGGCTACGCCTTATCAGCCCAACACTCGGCGCTTAAATAACGTATATGTTTGTTGAGGCCCAGTGTTGGGCTGGTGAAGCGTAGCCCAACCTACAAAGCTAACTCACCTACGAAAATAACCCAATACACGATCATTCACACTCAAACCGGCAACACCATATCGCGTGCAACTTGCGTTTGCTTTTCGCGGAACTCTATCAATCTCGCGGCCAGTGCATCATCGGTTGTCGCCAGCATCGCAATCGCGGCCAGGGCGGCGTTTGCTGCACCTGCTTCGCCTATTGCAAAAGTCGACACCGGTATGCCTTTTGGCATTTGCACGATGGACAGCAATGAGTCTTCGCCGCGCAAATATTTGGATGGCACGGGCACACCCAATACTGGCACGATGGTTTTTGCTGCAATCATGCCTGGCAGGTGGGCTGCACCGCCAGCACCAGCGATGATGGCCCGCAGGCCACGTTCGCGCGCAGTTTCTGCATACGCGAACATTTCATCGGGCATGCGGTGGGCAGAGACAACCTTGGCTTCAAAGCCTATGCCAAATTCCTTGAGGATGGCAACAGCGTTTTGCATCACATCCCAGTCTGAGGATGAACCCATGACGACGCCGACGACAACCTTAGTTGCTACGTTGCTTTCTGTAGTCATCATCAGTCCTTCAGGCTTTCGCCAGTCAGGCGTTCCAGTGCTTCGCGGTATTTGGCGGCAGTTTTTTGCACAACTTCATCTGGCAGTGCCGGGGCTGGTGCTGTCTTTTTCCAGCTGGTGATGGTTTCCAGATAATCACGCACGAACTGCTTGTCAAAAGACGGTGGTGAAATGCCGGTAGCATAAGAATCTGCAGGCCAGAAGCGGGAAGAATCGGCAGTCAGCACTTCATCCATCAGGTGCAGGACACCATTGTCGTCGAGGCCAAATTCAAACTTGGTGTCGGCGATGATGATGCCACGGGTGGCAGCGTATTCTGCGGCCTCAGTGTAGAGCTGTATGCTGATGTCGCGGATCTTGGCGGCCAGCTCTGCGCCAATGCGTTGCTCGGTTTCTGCATAGCTGATGTTTTCATCATGCTCACCCATTTCTGCCTTGGCAGCCGGGGTGAAGATAGGTGCTGGCAACTTGGCGGCCTGTGGCAAGCCTGCAGGCAATTGTATGCCGCAGATTGCGCCTGTGTCCTGATAATCTTTCCAGCCAGAGCCAATGATGTAGCCACGTACCACGGCTTCTACCATGATGGGCTTCAGGCGTTTTGCCACGACTGCACGGCCTTTGACTTGGGCGACTTCATCTGCCGCCACCACGGATTCAGGAGCAACACCTGTCAGGAGGTTAGGCACGATGTGGCCGAGTTTTTCAAACCAGAAATTTGCCATCTGGTTCAGCACGCGGCCTTTGTCAGGGATGGGCTCATTCATGATGACGTCGAATGCGGACAGGCGGTCACTTGTGACGATGAGCAGCTTGTCGTCGCCGACAGCGTAATTGTCACGTACCTTGCCACGGCCCAGCAAAGGCAGGGAATGAAGAGTGGAATTGATTTGCGTAGTCATGAAGGATTTCTTTATGTCGATCTGGATAGGGTTTACACAAGATTGTTGGTGATCTGGCCGAACTGGGGCCGGCCCAAGCGACACTTTTCCAACCACCAATTTTGTCTAAACCCTGAACTTCCTCATCCCGGCAAAACCGGAATGAGGAAATAAATATATTACTTAGTTAACGATCTGCGCCAAAGCGCCTTTCTTGTATTGCTCTGCCACTTTTTCCAATGCCATAGGCTTGATCTTGCCTGCCTGGCCTTCACAACCGAAGGAGAGATAACGTGCCTTGCACACCAGCTTGGCTGCTTCGCGCGCTGGTTTCAGGTAATCGCGTGGATCAAACTTGGATGGATTTTCAAACATGTAGCGACGGATTGCGCCTGTCATCGCCAGACGGATGTCGGTGTCGATGTTGATCTTGCGCACGCCGTTCTGGATGCCGATGACGATTTCTTCAACAGGCACACCATACGTTTCTTTCATGTCGCCACCGAACTGGCGGATTTCATCCAGCAGTTCTTGCGGTACGGACGAAGATCCGTGCATCACCAAATGCGTATTAGGAATGCGTTGGTGGATTTCCTTGATGCGGTCTATCGCCAGGATATCGCCAGTAGGCTTACGGGAGAATTTGTAAGCACCGTGGGAAGTACCGATGGCAATTGCCAGTGCATCGCACTGGGTTTGCTTGACGAAGTCGGCAGCTTGCTGCACGTCAGTCAGCAATTGTTCGCGTGTCATTTTGCCGTCAGCACCGTGGCCGTCTTCCTTGTCGCCCATCATGGTTTCCAGAGAACCGAGCACGCCCAGTTCGGCTTCTACCGTGACGCCGATGGAGTGGGCAAACTTGACCACCTCACGCGATACCTCGACATTGTATTCATAGCTGGCGACGCTCTTGCCGTCTTCCATCAAGGAACCGTCCATCATTACCGAAGTGAAGCCGGATTTGATCGCAGCCATGCAGACTGCTGGTGACTGGCCATGGTCCTGGTGCATGACGACGGGGATGTGCGGGTAAGCTTCTACCGCGGCTTCGATCAGATGACGCAAGAATGCTTCACCAGCATATTTGCGGGCACCGGCTGAAGCCTGCATGATGACAGGCGCGCCAACTTCATCGGCGGCCTGCATGATGGCGGTGACTTGCTCCAGGTTGTTGACGTTGAAAGCTGGCAGACCGTAACCGTTTTCGGCGGCGTGGTCCAGCAATTGACGCATGGATACGAGTGGCATAATTAACTCCAGATTGCTTTATAAAAAAATCTTTGTCCCTGCTACGCTTGGTTCTCGCCTACCCTGACAATTTTCATTGCATTGGTGCCGCCGACCTGCCCCATGGGTTCGCCCCAGGTCACGACGATCATGTCGCCCTTGGCAACAACCTCGTTTTCCAGCAAGACGGTTTCGGCAGCTTTCAACACCACTTCGCGGTCAGCAGAGTAAGGCATGTTGAAGGTCTGGACATTGCGGTACAGCGCTGCCTTGCGCTGGGTAGCCACACTTGGTGTCAGTGCAAACAGCGGCACATCAACACTGTGGCGGCTCATCCACAAGGCAGTGGAACCCGATTCGGTCAGGGCCACGATGGCTTTCACGCCCAGATGATGCGCTGTGAACAGCGCGCCATAGGCGATGGACTGGTCGATGCGGGTAAAGGTCATGTTGAGGAAGTCGGCATCGAGCTTGTTTTCCTGGAATTTTCTGCTTCCAGGCAGATCAATGACATCTGTTCCACGGTTTCTATCGGGTATTTGCCAGATGCAGTTTCTGCTGATGTCATGACGGCATCAGTGCCATCGAGCACCGCATTGGCCACGTCTGACACTTCAGCACGGGTAGGCACGGCATTGACGATCATGGATTCCATCATCTGGGTCGCAGTAATGGCCACCTTGTTGGAGGCACGCGCCATCTTGATCATGCGCTTTTGCAAGGCAGGTACTGCCGCATTGCCGACTTCTACAGCCAGGTCACCACGTGCAACCATGATGCCGTCAGAGGCATCCAGAATTTCTTGCAGCAGCGGTATCGCTTCTGCGCGTTCTATCTTGGCTATCATCATGGGTTTGTGGTTGTAAGGCTCACCCGCGATGTTGGAGAGTTGCCTTGCCATTTCCATGTCAGTCGCATTTTTGGGGAAAGACACGGCCACATAATCGGCCTGGAAAGACATCGCGGTTTTGATGTCTTCCATGTCCTTGCCTGTCAATGCTGGCGCTGTCAGGCCACCGCCCTGGCGGTTGATGCCCTTGTTGTTGGACAGCTCGCCACCGATCTTGGTGACAGTATGGATTTCGTTGCCAATGATTTTTTCTACTACCAGCACGATCAGACCATCGTTCAGCAACAGCAAATCGCCATTACGAACATCGCGTGGCAGGGCTTTGTAATCAAGGCCGACACGTTCCTGGTTACCCATGGTGCAGTCAGCATCAAGGATGAACTTGTCACCGTTTTCGAGGTTGATACGGGAATTTTCAAACTTGCCGATACGGATTTTAGGGCCTTGCAAATCCGCCATGATGGCGATTTCGCGGCCACACTCTGCTGCTGCCTGGCGCACCATCGTGGCCCGGTCTATATGATCCTGCGCCTTGCCATGCGAGAAATTCAACCTCACCACATTCACCCCGGCTTGTATCATACGCTTGAGCGTAGCCAAGTCATTGGAAGCTGGGCCTATGGTGGCAACAATCTTGGTGGCACGTGACATCTGGTCTCCTGATGTAAATATTATTTTTAGCGTTGAGTTGGATGAAAACCTGAAAAGCTTGTTAAGACCGAAAATCTCACCACAGAGACACGGAGACACAGATGAGCACAGAGAAAGGCAAAGAAGAATCTAATCATTAAAGATTCAGTCATTTCAAGGTTTTCTCTTGCCTTTCTCTGTGTCTCTGTGTCTCTGTGGTTAATGGTCTTGAATTTGATCTTGACCTTGAATTACTTTACCGCGCGTTGCAACAAAATTTCTACTGCTGGCAGGGTTTTGCCTTCCAAAAATTCCAGGAAAGCGCCGCCGCCTGTCGAGATATAACCCACCTTGTCAGCGATGTTGTACTTGGCAATCGCAGCCAAAGTATCGCCACCACCAGCAATCGAGAAGCCTGCTGAATCGGCAATCGCCTGCGCCAGCACTTTTGTACCGTTGCCGAACTGGTCAAATTCAAACACGCCTACCGGGCCGTTCCAGACGATCGTGCCTGCTTTTTTGATTTGCTCTGCCAGCAGAGCTGCTGTGGTTGGGCCGATGTCGAGGATCATGTCGTCGTCCTGCACATCTGCCACTGCCTTGACGGTGGCCACTGCGCTTGGAGAAAATTCTTTGGCGCAGACTACGTCAGTAGGAATAGGCACCGACGCACCGCGCTTGGCCATCATGTCGATGATGGCCTTGGCTTCTTCTACCAGATCAGCTTCTGCCAGTGACTTGCCAATTTTAAGGCCAGAAGCCAGCATGAAAGTATTGGCGATGCCGCCGCCAACAATGAGGTTATCTACCTTGTCTGCCAGCGATTTCAAAATAGTCAGTTTACTGGACACCTTGGAGCCAGCCACAATCGCCACCAGTGGGCGGGCTGGATGACCCAGCGCTTTGCCCAATGCATCCAGTTCTGCAGACAACAGAGGACCAGCACAGACAACAGGAGCAAACTTGGCGATGCCGTGGGTAGTGGCTTCTGCACGGTGGGCAGTGCCAAAGGCGTCATTCACATACACATCGCACAGGGCCGCCATCTTTTGCGCCAGTGCATCGTCGTTTTTCTTTTCGCCCTTGTTGACGCGGCAGTTTTCCAGCAAGACCACCTGGCCTGGTGCAACATCCACACCATCGACCCAGTTTTGCTTGAGCTCTACTGTCACGCCCAGCAATTCAGACAGGCGCTTGGCAACCGGTGCCAGTGTATCTTCCGCCTTGAATTCACCTTCAGTCGGACGACCCAGATGCGAGGTCACCATTACCGCAGCACCTGCCTGCAAAGCCTGCTGTATCGCCGGGACAGACGCACGGATACGGGTATCTTCGGTAATATTGCCGTCATCATCCTGAGGAACGTTCAAATCGGCGCGGATGAAAACACGTTTGCCCTGGAGCTGGTTTGCTGCGATCAGGTCACTGAGTCGGTTGAATTGCATCGTGATATGGAGTTGGCAAGGTTGAAGGGTGGCGCATTTGCCTGCGAGTGCCGGGCAAATGAATTCCGCCAGGAAATTTACTGCATAAGTTCTCAGCCCGCTATTTTACCAAAGCCCGCTTGCAGACCATACGGTTTTGCGCGGGTTTTGCGCGTTTAATGTGAAATATGATAATAAATTGGCATTTATTTGATGGAATTACTGGGGCTTGTGGATGGCGGGTGGGTTTGATTGGGGATGAATGAGGTTTGATGGGCAATCAGTACGTTCGTGCTTTTGTATGATTTTTATCAATTTGCCATGCCAAATGCGTTTATTGATTTGTATACATCAAACGAATATCCAAAGCCGAAGCAGATACACGCCTGCACAGCCGCCCTCATACCTACGTAATTCCAGCATGGGTTAGCTGGAATCCAGAGGCATTCGTGGCAAACTATTGCGTGAGTTAATTTCTGACTGCCAGTGTTTAAACATTCGGATTTTCAAATACGTTCACACGTCATCTGCGATTGCAGGTCGGGGGTAGCCCGACAGCTACTCACTTTTCTTGTCTCGCCAAGAAAAGTAAGCCAAAGAAGGCGACCCAGGCGTAGTCGCCCCCTAAAGAGGGTTCCCGTTTATGCAGTACAAAAAATGGGAAGGCCCGAAACTCGCTGCGCTCAAACAGCGGTCCTTCTTTTTCCATTTTCTGTACAGCACAAACGGCGCCTACACATGGGAACTGCCAAAGTCAACAGCAACTGCAACCCTAAAAGTCAAAAGCAACACCGCATCTCGTTGACCAACCACATTTAATGCAATATCAATCTCGGTCGTATTGACGTTGCTTTTGACTTTGGGGTTGCCTTTGATCTTTGCCTTCCCGATGTGTCGATGCCTTTGCTGCGAGGCAGAAAATGGATTAAGAAATGACCGTTGTTTGAGGTGTAGCTGGGGTTTCGAGATGCATGCATCTCGCCAGCGTAACGGCAATCGCTTGCAAGCGATTGTGCGCCCTGCAAGGGCAGCGAGTTTCGGGCATTTCCCATTTTTTGACTTGCAGCAAAGGGAACCCCCTTCAGGGGGCAGCGACGCCTCGGTCGCCTTCTTTGGCTTACTTTTCTTGGCGAGACAAGAAAAGTGAGTAGCCGCCGGTCTACCACCGGCCTGCAATCTAAAATGACGCGCGCAGGCATTTAAAAACACCAATCTACAATCACGATGAATCTGAAGTTAACTCACGCAATAGTTCGCCACGAGCGCGCAAGGTACGGCGCACAGCAAGGCCATAGCCCTACTACCAAATCACAACCCCAACCGAATATAAGTAAACACCGCCATCCCAAAAAATATGGTCTGCAACATATTCTTGCGCACCAAAAAGAACGCCGTCGCCAGCAAACCCGCCAATAAACGCGGGTTTTGCAAACCTACTTCAACCTGGCCATTGGTCAGCAACAAGTCCGGCACGATAATCGCAGCCAAAGCACAGGCGGGTGCATAGCGCAGGGCTTCCTGCACCCGCTTAGGCAGGTTGATGTGATGCCCCACCAGCCAGAAGCCGCTGCGGGCGATGAAGGTGGCCAGAGTCAGCAGGCCGATGACGAGCCAGATTTCCCAGTCGCTCATGCTTGCTCCTCATTGCTCTTGTCAGAGGCGCTTTCTTTTTTACCGTCCAGATATTCTTCCAGCATCATGGCCGTGACCATGCCGAGCAAAACCGCCAGCAAGAGGCCCAATTTGTAGGGCAGATTCACCGCCAGCAGGGCGACGATGCCTGCCACGACGACACCGGCAAAGGCAGCGCGATTGATGATCAGGGGCAGCATGATGCACAGGATAGCGAGAGTGCCGGCAAAGCCCAGCCCCCAGCTGCTTGGCACCTGGCTACCCAGCAAAATGCCGATGATAGAGCCGGTTTGCCAGGCGCCCCAATTTGGGAAGACCAGGGATTTGAGGTAGGCCAGCTTGCCTCTTTCCTCAATGAATTTGGGATAACGCTGTATGAACAGGCTGACAGAAATGTCACCCGTCATAAATCCCAGCCAGGCGCGGGTACGCCAGTGCAGGTGCGCAAAATGGGGGGCGAGGATGGCAGAAAAGATCAAAAATCGCAGATTCACCACAAGTGCCGTGGCAAAAATCACCCACACGGGGGCGTGTGCGGCGATCAGCGGGAGTGAAGCGAGTTGGGCAGATCCGGCAAAGACCAGCAGGGTCATGCCCAGTGCTTGTGGCAGCGTCAGGCCAGCCTTGATCATGGCAACGCCAACCACCATTCCCCAGGCACCTATGCCAAACCATGTGGGTGCTCCTACTCTCAAACCTTCCTTGATCGCAGCCTTGTCTGATTCAAATGACATGAGAGTGTAGATAGAGCGGGAAAGTGCATCATTGTAACGTGGAAACAGGAAGCTTGCCTGTGAGGGCGGATTTGTGAGCAGATTGATAAATCACATTTTCCCTGCAGGAAGTATGCATTCTCACTCTGAAGAGTCAGAATCCGTTAAAATCGCGGTAGCAAAGTCTAATTGGAAGTCTCCCTGCGCTGCCCACATGGCGCGCAAGCTTCCTGCACCACTTTTAATTACGGAGTCCCTATGTCCACCACAGCCAGCACAACCAATAACGTCGTCGAACTACAAGCCAGCGATTTGCCTGCGCACTGCCCTAACCCGGCCATGCCACTGTGGTCTTCGCACCCGCGCGTCTATCTTGATTTGTCGCATGGCGGCACAGCCACTTGCTCTTATTGCGGCACGCAATACAAGCTGGCACCTGGCGTTGTGCTCAAAGCCCACTAATTCCCCTAATCCCACCAATCACCTGCCCCCAATCATGGCCGCAAAAAAACAGTTGAATGGAAGTGCCGATGAAGTCGAGGCGGCCTTTTATGATGCACTCAGCCGTGCCGATCTCGATGGCATGATGGCCCTGTGGGCAGAAGATGAAGAAATCGTCTGCATACACCCCGGTGCGGGCAGGTTGATAGGCCATGCTGCCATCCGCAGCTCATGGGAAGGTATTTTCGAGCGTGGCAGCGTGCAAATCCGCCCCTTGCAATTGCATGCGACCCACAATATGCTCACTGCCGTACACAGCATTGTGGAAGAATTCCAGCGCCCAGGCGAGAGCAGCCAGGATGTGCATATCATCGCCACCAATGTGTATGTCAAAACCCCGCATGGCTGGCGCATCACCATGCACCATGCCTCGGTCGCGTCTGGCAAGCCACCACTGGACATGTTCAAGGCCAGCATTCTGCATTAAATAAGCAAGCAAAGCTGTACTACATGCCTACATCAAGTCACAAGCACCACCGGATTATCCACACATGAACTACTTGTCCCCACGCTGGTTACCCGGTGGCCACTTGCAAACCATCTACCCAGCGGTGTTCATCAACAAGCCAGTGACGCCACTGCGTCGTGAACGCTGGACCACGCCAGACAATGATTTCATCGATATCGACTTCCTTGACGGCGAGCCAGGCAAACCCTTTGTCGTGCTCTTCCACGGCCTCGAAGGTTCCAGCGACAGCCATTATGCGCGCGCCATGATGGCAGCCTTGCGTGAGCGTGGCTGGTCAGGGGCAATACCGCATTTTCGCGGATGCTCTGGCGAGCTGAATCAGGCACCACGTTTTTACCACTCTGGCGATGCGCAGGAAATTGGCTGGATCATAGAACGCCTGTACCAGCAATTCCACCACCGTCATGATGGTGGCAAGTTTTATGCGGCAGGTGTTTCACTCGGCGGCAATGCCCTGCTGCGCTGGCTGGGTGAATCGCAACATCACGCCGAGATCGTCAATGCAGCCTGTGCCGTCTCTGCCCCGCTTGATCTGGCACAGGGTGGCGCTTCGCTTTCCAGCGGTTTCAATATGATCTACACCCGCATGTTCTTGAAGACACTGAAACCAAAGTGCCTGAAAAAACTGGAGCAATTCCCTGGCCTTTTTAACAAAACGGCCATGCTGGAAGCCCGCGATTTGTACGAGTTCGACAATGTCGTCACCGCGCCCCTGCATGGTTACCTTGATACCGATGATTACTGGCACAGGGCCAGCGCCAAGCATATACTGGGTGACATTACCGTGCCGACGCTGGTGCTGAATGCTAAAAATGACCCTTTCCTGCCGGGCCAGCATTTGCCCACCCAGGCAGCCAGATGCGTGACGCTGGAATACCCCGACCATGGCGGCCATGTTGGCTTTGCAGCAGGCAAGGCCCCCGGTCATTTGAACTGGTTACCACAAAAGATATTGAATTTTTTTGAGGCGAATAGCTGATGGATGAGATCGTCAAGGCAGCCATGGCCAAGTGGCCCAATGTACCGCATTGCTTTGGCTGGCTGGCACTGGATGCGCGTGGCCACTGGCGCATGCGCGACGAGCGCAGCCAGACACTGAACCTGCCTGGCGACATTATCCGCCACCCTACCCTGCTGGCCTTCATCAGCCGCAATTACCTCTGCAATGAAGAAGGCTGCTGGTATTTCCAGAACGGCCCACAACGGGTCTATGTCGATCTTGAAGCCACACCGTATATCGCGAATACAACCGTAGACGGCAACTTTGCCCTGCAACATGGCGAACAGGCTTTCACCCCTGAGCTGGCCTTCCTCGACCCGCAAGGCAGGCTGCAACTCAGCAGCGGCACCACCCTGGCCCAACTCGACGACCGCGACCTGGCGCACTGCCTGCCGTGGCTGATGCTGGATCAAAAAGCCGTCAGCGATGAAGCCATATTACAGTGGCTGGAAGATGGCGCGATGCCCGGCGAATTGCAATTGAGCCCACCAGGAATGCCAGGCTTGCGCCTGAACGTGCAGCGCTGCGAAGAGGGGCAATTGATGCGGGAATTCGGGTTTGTGGCGAAGCCCAGGCAAATAACCAGCTAGAAAAATATGTGGCAGGATTTCAAGAGGAAACTGATTGCATTGCGTGGTCTTGACAAACAGTGTCAAGCTTTTGCCGCAGACGAACATTGATGACTGACACAAAGCATCACCAAGTATTCCACAAAACCAACCAGCGCCCCTAGTTTGAAGAGCAACTTGCAGACTAAGCTACAGAGGCAGACCTGCAACCCGGCCACACCAGAACGCATATCAAAAATAGGATAAAAGCGAACAAGACGATTTGGGATGCAGTCTAAGGCCTAAGGCGTGTACCCTGCAATGCGCCCTAATCGTCAGTTCCCGAAGGGTTTGCCTCATAACGCATCTCACCCTACTTATGAAAAGAGTTCTAATAATCTGGCGTCATGGATCTTGCCGGGAACTGCAGGCAAGTGACATGTCATTGTCACACCTGTGCTTATGGCACTCGATTCTCATTTCCTGGATAAAGCGCTCTCAATCTATAGCAACTATCGAGAAATGTGCCCATCCCCAGCGAATGTCACACAAACTTCACTATATTTATTTTTTACTAACTGATAAGATACGGCACTTTTTATTTCCGGATTCTGTTCATGTCTATACGCAAAATACTCGCGCCTTTTGCCTTTCTTGGCTTCATGCTACTGGCAGCCATTCAACCAGCTCAGGCGGTGGAGCAAATCGCTCCGGGTTTTAGCAAAATCCCCAAAGGCAGCACCGTCCTCATCATGCCCAGTGATATAGAACTGTATTCACTAAGTGCTGGTGGTGTTGCTGAACCCAAGGCCGACTGGACTGAAGCTGCTACCAGGTATTTTGCCAAGGCCCTGATAGAGAAAAAAAACAAATTCGGCTTAAATACCGTCACCCTCAATGCACAGGATGCCGATGCCTCGGCTGAAGTAAACGCCTTGCATGGCGCTGTTGCGCAGGCGATCAACCTGCATCATTTCAGCTCCTCCTCGCTGTACCTGCCGACCAAGGCAGGTGCACTTGATTGGTCACTGGGAGAATCAGTACAAATTTTGCGCGAAAAAACTCAGGCGGACTATGCGATATTTACCTGGGTCAGGGATAGCTATGCCAGTGCCGAGCGCAAGGCAGCGATGATTGCGATGGCCCTCTTTGGTGTCGGCCTCAATGGTGGCGTGCAAGTCGGCTATGCTTCTCTGGTTGATTTGCGCACGGGCAAAGTGCTCTGGTTTAACAAGCTGACCAGTGGTACAGGTGATATGCGTGAACTGGACATGGCCAGAAATACCGTGGACAACTTGCTTGACAAGTTCCCGGTGAAGCCATGAAATACCGCAAGGGTAAAACCTTACTCTGTATTGCCCTGAGCTTGAGCATGGGCCTGACAAACCTCAGTGCCAGTGCCGAAGCTTTGTATCAGGTGCCTGGCCGTTTCATACGTCCTGAGATCAGTACGGACGAAGGTGGCCTGTGGTCCATGATGGACAGGGAAGAAACCAAATTGCGCCGCAGCCCCTTTGTCTTGAAAGACAAAGAGTTCACGCACTATATGCAAACCCTGACCTGCAAGCTCGCGCCAGAGCATTGCCCTGACATCCGCGTGCATATCGTCAGAAATCATTATTTCAACGCCAACATGGCGCCAAATGGCATGATGCAAGTCTGGTCTGGCCTGATGCTGCGTGCAGACAATGAGGCACAACTAGCCTCAGTACTCGGGCATGAGATAGGCCATTATCTCGAACGTCATACGCTCTCCAATTTACGCGACGTCAAAAGCCGCGCCGCGTTTGGGCAATTTCTGGGTTTGTTTGGCTTGATCGGCGCAATCGGCCAGATAGGTTTGCTTGCCGGACAATTTTCGTTTTCCAGGGAGCATGAAAGCGATGCCGACAGGATAGGTATCATGCTGCTGCATAACGCTCACTATGATACGACTGAAGCTGCAAAAATCTGGGAAAACCTGCGTGAAGAGAGTAAAGCTGGCCCTCTGGGTGACCCGGCAAAAAGCAGCCCCATGTTTGCCACCCACCCGCCCATACACGAACGCAAGGAAAAGCTTGAGCAATATGCAACGCTGCTCAATACCAATGGCAGCAATAACCAGCAAGAATGGCTGGAACGTACCGCCCCATTCCTGCACGACTGGCTGGTTGATGAAATCAAGCGCGGCAGCTATGCCGAATCCCTGGTCCTGTTCGAGCGCCTGTCCGTGCGCAAAGTGAAGCAAGCTGAATACCTGTGGGCCAAGGCCGAAGTGCTGCGTTTGCGCAATCAGGATAAGGATGCTGACCTGGCACTGAATCAGTATCAGGCAGCCATCGCAGCAGGCAATGAACCTGCAGAAACACACCGTGGCATGGGCTTGATCTGGCGTCAGAAAGGGAACAAAGACCAGGCAAAACTATGCTTTGAACAATACCTGCAAAACGCCCCCGAAGCGGGCGATGCATTGATGATTAAAAGTTACATAGAGGATTTGAATACATGAATTTATTTAAGAAACTCACGGCCCTGGGCCTGGTATTGGCATTAAGCGCCTGTGTCACTACAACAAAAGTAGAGTCTGGCACACGCCTGATTGGTGACAAACTCAACCTGACGCTGGAAGGCGCCTGGAATCAGGTCAGTGCCAGTGGCATGAACGGCCCGCACCGCGACACTTGGACCATGGAAGGTTTGCCCGTCGATAAACTGCTGGTGTATTCAGGCTTGCAGAGTGGCGAGCCTGTACACCCTACAGAAGAATCGAACAAGGACAAGAAAGTGTTCGCGTTTAAACCAGACATGCAGAATGAGCAGATCATCGCCCTGTTTGAAGGCGCGTTAACACGCGACAGTTCAACTTTCAAACTAACGAAACTGGAACCCAGCCAGTTTGGCGGCACCAAAGGCTTCCACTTTGAATTCAGCCTCTTGCGCAAGCTCGACAATCTCGAAATTCTCGGCAGTGCCGATGTATCTGTCGTCAATGGGAAAATGTATGCAATCATTTACCAGGCACCGAAACTGGTGTTTTATCCGAAACATATAGGACGAGTAAAGCGCATCGTACAAAGCGCCAGAATAGGTTAATCACAAGCCGGCGATGCCGGCTTATTTTTTATCTGCCTTCTCGGATATGAAAAGTGCGCTGCAAAATGCTACTCATTTTGGTTTCCGCTGGGCTGGTTTTTTGCGCACTTCCATGCGTCATCGCGCCACTGCCCTTTATAGAAGTAAGCTACTTGCCGTCAAAATTTTGTTCCGTCTACTCCAGAGATTTTGTTGGGCAATCAAGTTTGAGATAGTGAGGACATTGTTGATTATTCAGCTTGCGGCAAACCGGCAGGATGCGACTCTGCGCGATGTTTCAATACTGCCGCAAACACTTGCGCCAGTTCCATTGCATCTTCACCTGCGTGATGAGTATGCGGCAAACCTTCAAGATTGAGTGCATACTTGATCTTGCCCTTGCGGCTTTCTACCCATTCGCAACGAGTCAGACCCATCCAGTAACTACGCAAATCCACGCCAGAACCAGTAGCCCCAAACGGGCTGGTGCCAACATACCTCATGAAATACCAGTGTACGAACATGCCATCCCACACCGCAGGTGCAGCCAAAAATACCGGTCTGCCTATTTTGCGCAAGGAATTCACCCAGTCATAGGCTGCGCGCATGGCTTGCGTGGCATCTGGTGCATTGCGGATTAAATGATCTCTGTCCAAGCCTGACACAGCCAGGGCATCCGGATCAAACTCTTCCGATATGGGTTTAATCTCGGTATAAAAGCTCAACTCAGGATGCCCGGCTACGGCCATACCCAAAGAGATCATGCTATACGGCCCCGGTATCGGGCCATCTGCCTCGACATCAACCGCGATAAAATTTTCCGGGAGTTCTTTGATTTTTTCTGTCATGTTTGTATTCTCATGTCATCAGGACTTACACAAAATTGTACCCACACGGGGTAACCGCGAAGACAATACTTAAACTACATAACGCCCAAGAGATGAGCTATAACGCAGCAGGAGCAGTTTCGCGTAAATCCTAAATCAACGCTTGTGGCCCATCCACAGGAGATGCCTCTTCTTGCCATGGGCCATCGTCCCACCATTCCTGTGCCAGGATGATGTCGATATCATAGCTTGCATCATTAATTGCCTGATACATGGACAAGCCCAATTGAGCCGCCAGTTGCAGATCATAAGACTTGAATGCAGCCTTGACTTCTTGCGGAATCTTTTCAGGATAAACCGTAAAGCACACAAGTTGATCTGCCTCATCAATTGCCAGCAACTGGCGTGCGATCACTTTTCCATCAACATTACGCGCATACAAGACTTGTTTGTTGGCATCCAACAGGCAGGCAACGGCAGAGTAATCACACAAGCCGCCTATTCCAAGACAAGTACTGGCATAGCTACCCATCATCAGGACTTCAAAGGGATCATGTTCAAAGGCCAGCGTCAACTCCCCTTGCACCGTTCGCACTGTAACTTGCAGACCCGCTTGCCATATCACCTGTTGTACACGCGGGTGTCTGCCATACCAGGCTTGATTGAGTGGATGCCGCCTGTAATCCAGCGCCTTACCATCCCTGGCGTTGATCAAAAACCGTCGCAAACCCTGACGGTTAGGTCCAGAAAAACTGCCCATGCCAGCCAGCAAGCGCAGGGCATGTCTGGTAGCGGCAGAAGTCTCACGCAATTGGAATTGGCCATCCATTTCTATCCAAAGTGCAGCCTCTACAGCACGCAAACGTAAAGCCGGCAATCGTGACAGGCTGAGCTTGCAATGCCTTGCTATTTGTGCGGGCGACAAATCCAGTTTGCCCTCAAGGTATTCACGCAAGCGCCGTGGCAAGGGGCTATCCAGGCCTGTGGCTTTGCTCAGCGCCAGCAGGCGCTGGCAGGCAAACAATGGTGGCATCGCATGCCAGTCTAGCGTGAACCATTCTGCATTTGCCTGTTTTTTCATGAACAACTGGCGGCGTTCGTAGTGCAGACTGCCGAGCAAACAGGCTGTTTTAAAAAACCTGGCTGGCGCTGCCAAAAAGGAGGTGCGCAACAAAGACGGGGTTACATTGGCAAGAGTATAGGTGCCGTAAGTCAGTAAATTGACATTATCTTCCCTACGGCATGCACGTTCAAATTGCCGCCAGACACGATCATCGAGCGCAAGAATTTCATGTCTTTTATCGTCAGGCCAGGTTTCGACGATGTTCACAAAACTATGTCCATAATCGACTTCAATGGAAAACGGCGGCAGACATAATTGATGCATCAGCGGCAAAAAATCATGCACGGCTTTTGGCAAAGTCAGTGCATTGCCCCATCCGCCGACAAACCAGCCCCATATCCGGGCAAGTTTGTCTTGCCTCTCAGCAGGGAGACTTATCAGCACATCATGGCAGGCAGAAAACAACTTCAAATAAACCAGCCACTTTGCCTGCAATTTTTTCTTGTCATCTTCATCAATAAATTTGTAGAAAATATTGAGCCAGGTCTCAGCAGCCTGCTGGCTGAATTTTCTCCAGCAAGTTTCACGCAATAGTTGAGCAAGGCCAGGTAATTCTGCACAATAATCCCATAGGGATACCAACGAATTAATACCCGCAGCATCGCAAGCTCTCACTATCGCGTCTACAGGTACATCCTGACAATCATGTTTGGCGGTCAGCATATAGTCGCGCAATTCGCTCATATTGCTTGACTCATAGAGCAGGCAACCATCCAGACTATATTCCGCGCTCACCTGCCTGCCAAGGTTGCGCAGAATATTGCGCAGGTAGAATTCAAAACGCGCCTCATCTTCTGACAATCCATGCAAGCGCATGAGCTGCCCGGCACTCATCTGCTGCGCTGACAATTGCCCCTGCGCTTCACGTATCAACACACGCAGGAAGATATTCTGGCGAGTGGCAGGCAATAGTTGCGCCAGTTCGGCAGCATGGCATTGCGATGGATTCAAGGCACACAAGCGTGCCAGCAAGCCCAGGTTTTCTGCCCGGTATGCGGCCTCTGCATACATGCTCAGATGCCTGTGCCATATCTGTAGCCAGGCCAATTGCTGATGCGCACTGCTGGCGCGCAACTGCCACAAGAAGTAGCGGCGAAAGCCATCCGGTAAAACCGGCAAGGCTTGCACTGGTGTTTGCCAGTGACGGAAAAACAGCGAGGCACTGGTCGGCGGTAACTCATCTGCGGCCAGCACAATAATCTGTCCTTGCGCATCCAGTGCAGGCAAAGCGGCAAAATCATGCTGGGCAAAAAAGGCATCGAGCAAACGCGGGTCTGCCAGCCAGGTGCACAAGTCCAGGGCAGGCTATGCAGGCTTGGGCGGCTGGAATTTGGTGCCACGAAATGCGCGTGTATGGGCAGCCGTGGCAACTGGTTTTTTAACTGCCACGATGTGCGGCATGGCAGGCGTCACGGTATAGTCAGTATCAGGCAACGTCATCCAGAACACGCGCCAGAATGCTGGCCAGACACTGGCGAGATCTGTGGCCTTTTGCAGGCCATGCCAGTCATCCAGCAAACTGGCAGACTGGGGGAACAAGCTGTTGCCCAGTTCAGCCAGACTGACCTGGCGCAAGACAGGCCGCAAGACGCCGTCGACTTCATCACCCAGCAAGGCAATGAGTTGGCCCGGCTGGCGCAATAGGCTGATTAATATGGATTTGATGACAGGCGCGTTAACTGTTGTAAACGCTGTCTTGGCTTTGACAGGATTTGCTGATGGCATGCGCGCAAAAATGAAGAATTCAGTAACGACGAAGTACCCAAAATAGCAAGCAGTGCTCCCTGCAAGCTTACTTGTGGTAATTCAGCTGAGGCAACCGCAGAATCAATAGCGGTTTAGTTTTTCATTGGCATTTCACATGTGGCAAATTTTCTTGGTGTTTTTGCTTGTTGTAACGTGCATTATCAATCCTATAGGGTAAACCATATTCCTACTGGGATGCTACCATTTCCAGCAAATTTCACCACCTGAGTTATCAGCAAATTGACAACCGTTTGTCGCCTAGGCTCAACCTACGACCGAAAGCACCATGTTCATCACTGGCAAATTTCCTAGCGAGTGCTACCTCATCCATTACCGTCGTTTCTTCTCATCCGCCAGTTGCTCTTTGTGTTTTTCTTTCCATTCACGCTCGCGGGCGTCGATGACGGACAATTCATAATACTGGGCATCTTTTTCGCGGCGGGCGATGTCCAGTTGTTGCAGGGCGCCGGCGAGGTTGCCTTCTATGCCGTAGGCTTCGGCCAGGGCGACGTGCTGGGCGGCCTGCTTGCCCTGGGCGGCGTAGACCTTGGCCAGCAGGTGAAACAGTTGGGCTTCCTGCCGGTACAGGACGATCTGGTCGCGTAAAAAGACGGCGGCTTTTTCTTCCTTGCTGTCAGCCAGCAGTGCTTCTGCATATTGCAGGGCAACGCCGCGCGACAGGGGCAAGCCACGCATGCCTTTTTCTGCTTCTTTGACGGCGGCTTCTGTTTGTTTGTCGCCGATCAGGATGTCGATGGACAAGTCAACATACATATTGCTGTAACTGAGCATGCCCTTATAGACCGTAGATTGCTCCAGCATTTTGCGCGATTGTTCGAGCTGTTTGCGTGCGCTGGCAAATTCCAGTCGTTTATAGGCAACGAAGGCCAGGCCATAGCGGGCGGTGATCTGGTCTTCCAGCTTGCCGGATTTGAGCTGGTTATCAAAAAACGTGCTGGCATCCATCAAGCCCTGGATAGTGCTGTCCTGCAACACTCTGACCCTGGCCTTGGTGAGTAAAAATTCCAGGCTGTCGGCATGCTGGCGATAACGCTCGTCTATCAGGCGCGACTGAATATCGGCTATCCTTTCGCTGGTCAGTGGGTGGCTGCGTAAATATGGTGGCAGGTTGTCGTTATAGTTGCGCGAAGCATTTTGCAGGCGGCCAAAAAAACTCACCATGCCAGAAGTGTCAAAGCCGGATTCACGCAATATCTGGAAGCCGACACGGTCAGCCTCGCGTTCGGCATCGCGGCCAAAGTTCAATTGTTTTTGTATCGCCAGCCCCTGGCCACCAGTTGCAATGGCCATGGCTGCATCGGGGCTGGAACGGGCAGCCAGCACCGCCAGTGCCAGGGCTGCCAGGGGGATAAGGGCGTCATTTTTCTGGCTGGTCAGCATGCGGGCAATGTGGCGCTGGGACACATGGCCAATTTCATGCCCCATGACCGAGGCCAGCTCGGACTCAGTTTGTGCAGCCAGTATCAGGCCAGAATGAAAGCCGATAAATCCACCTGGAAAAGCAAAGGCATTCAGCACCGGATCGCGCACGGCGAAGAATTCAAAATTGTAGCTGGTTTCGCCGCGCGCATCCTGGCGGTTTTCCAGCATCTTGTTGCCAAGGCGGTTCAAGTATTCGCTGACGGGGGCGTCGTTCATGAAATCAGGGTCACGCCTGACGAAACTCATGATTTGCTCACCCAGCTTGCGTTCAGCCAGGGGCGACAAATCTTCCCGCGAAGTATCACCCAGAGTAGGCAGGTTTTGCGCCTGGACTAGCCCGGGTGACAGATGAGCACTCCCCAGACTGACTGCCAGCAACACTGCCAGACGGAGTACCGGCAGGCGAAAAGCGCGCCGCGACGGTTTCTCAATGCTATGATGCTTGGACAATAACTCAGGCACGAATTTGGACACGAAGGTGAACACTAAGAGCTTCCTTTTCTTCAGGACTTAGGTAAAACAGCTTTTACGACAAGAACGTGCATCGTGCAAACAATTTTACCTAAGTCATCATTCCAGGGCTTATGCAAAATTGTCCCAGCAAGGCGCAGCGACGAAGACAGTACTTTATAGTACGGCCAAGCGCTGCAACGCAGATGGGGCGGTTTTGCGTAAGTCCAATTTTGACATTCTTATCTTGACACAACAATGAGCACAGAAACTAGCAAGCCAGAACTGACCCATTTTGATGCCACTGGCCAAGCCCATATGGTGGATGTTGGCAATAAAAACAATAGCCATCGTATCGCCCTCGCCCGTGGACATATCCGCATGCAGGCTGCCACGCTGGCCATTATCCAGCAAGGCAATGCAAAAAAAGGCGATGTCATCGGCATAGCCCGCATTGCCGCCATCATGGCTGCCAAGCGCACCAGCGACCTGATCCCGCTCTGCCACCCGCTGGCCCTAACCCGCGTTAGCGTTGATTTTAGCATTGATGCAAGTAACAACACCGTTACTTGCGAAGCCCAGGTAGAAACCGTCGGCAAGACCGGCGTAGAAATGGAAGCCCTGACCGCAGTCCAGGTTGGCTTGCTGACAATTTATGATATGTGTAAGGCCGTAGACCGGGGCATGGTCATGACCGATATACGGGTGCTGGAGAAGCACGGCGGCAAATCTGGCGACTGGGTGGCGGATATCGACAAGTGATGACCAAACAAGCTACTTTGCTGGCCATTGATGTGGCTTATGCCGACAACGGCGCACCTGACAGCGGCACTGGCGATGCCGCCAATAGCAGCAACAACGATGCCTATGCCGCTGGTGTGCTGTTCCATAACTGGAGCGATGACAAGCCCGCTAAAACCTGCATCAGCCACATCCCCAAGGTGGCCGAGTATGAGCCGGGCGAATTCTACAAGCGCGAACTGCCCTGCATATTGCAGTTGCTGGCAGAGCATGAAGTGCAGCCAGATTGCATCATCATCGACGGTTATGTCTACCTGGATGGCAACAGCCAGCCGGGGCTGGGTTGGCATCTTTACCAGGCACTGGGCGGCAAGGTCGCCATCATCGGTGTCGCCAAGTCTTCGTTTTCAGCCATAGATGCGTCTTTTGGCATCTCCCGCGGCGGTAGCATCAAACCTTTGTACATCACCAGCATAGGCGTGGACCAGGCAACAGCCCAGGCCAGCATCGCCGCCATGCATGGCAAATTTCGCATACCGACTTTGTTAAAACTGGTGGATCAGCTTTGCCGTGAGGCGGGGGATAAGCTTGAAAACAGCATCTGACATAATAGCTGCGCACGGCAATTAGAACTTGCATCGCCAGGATGGAAACAACAGGAGTTGCAGTAGAATATAAGCAGGGGGTAAGCCGGATGAAAAACAGCATTTTCTTACTATCATGCCCGGTCTGTGGCAAAGCTGCCTACTCTAAAAGCCACAAAGCTTTGACCGCCTTGTGCGGCATGCCAGTTCGGTGCAAGAACTGCCATCGCAGCCTCATTTGCCACTGGCACATTACTTATGTTGCCGGGGTGCTGACAGCAAACAGCTTATTTGCTTCCGCTATGTTCTGGATTTTTTCTTATAAAACCCTCGCTTTGGCCTCGCTGTTGCTACCCCTGGCAAGCGCCATACTACTAGCTTTGCGTGCCAGATTTTATGAAAGAAAAAGGAAGCGTTTTTTCCATCCCACTGAAAGGTAAAAGTGCGTAACTTAAACAAAGCACTATTCTTTATTTATTTTGCGACCTGGCTTTGCATAGCTGTATTTTCCTGGATACATTGTAATGAACTAAGCTGGTGGCAAAAGTCTTTGTTGCTTGTAGGGGAAATTGTTTTTGCTCCTGACATTTCAAGCCTGCAACTCGCTTTCTTTCGACAAAGATAATCGAACTGATGAATAGTTGCATCAAGAAGTCCACATCACCGAATCCGCTCTTGTTGTAGAAAAAGCGATTGCGCTGGTTCAATTGCAAGCAAAATCAAGTGATCTCATTTTTGAAAAGGGATAAGCATGCCAGTATTTACGAGCTGGGGACTCAAAGATGCACAATTCCCCAGCACCTTTATGAAGGGCGAAGGCCCGCCGCGATTTAACGATGGAACACTGGAGCCTGATTGCGAAAAATTGTTTTGGCGCATAGAGGCTGGCACCTGGGAAGAGGCCATGGCCATCTATCATCTGCGCCAGGGCTGGGAACCCTATAATCCTGGGGTAAAGGCAATGCCCTGCCCCGAATGTGGCTCCTTGTTTTATCCGGAAGGCAGTGGGCAATGCTGGAAGTGTGAAAAGCGAATTTGCTGAAACAGGTTGATCAGTTGTGCCAGGAGCCAGGGTAAGTAGTTACAACTCCCACCCTGCATCAAGGCGCATCTCGCGCCGGCATCGTCTCAAACACCGCCTGATAACGCGGGTCTTCCCTGCCCTTGGCTTTCCAGTAATCGTAGTATTCCGGATAGGGAATGGGGTGCAGGCGTTGCAGGGTGAGCAGGGTGTGGGCGGCTTTTTTGGGTTGTCCATTGAGCACATACACCTCGGCTTGCAGGTTGAGGATGTGGACAAAACCAAAGCGGGGGCTCCAGCTTTCTACGTAGGCGATTTCTTCGGCTGACATACCTTCGCGTGGCTTGATGCGGGTCAGTTTGAAGTATTCAAAAAATTGTGGAAACAGGGTGAAATCTGGCTTGCGCAAGAAATTCTCATCGGTCCGCATGCCTTGCTGTACAACGCGCAAGGCTTTGAAGCCGCCTACTACGCGCTGGTAATCGAGGATGATGCCAGCCATCACGAGAAAGGCGCAGACATAGACAGCCAGCACCACGCCGGGCTTGACGATGGTGCCAGCATCTGGCCAGCGCATTTGATGGACCAGGCCCATCATGACGCCGACAGGAAGGAGAACAAAGGCATACCAGAGCGGGAATTCGACCATGCTGTGCACGCCAACGGCAAAGAAGCACAGGCTGCAAAATTGCAGGGCCAGGCTCTTGGCTGGCTTGAGGCAGGTCTGATAAAACCACCAGCACAAGCCAGCCATGATGATCAGGGCAGCAGGCCAGCCCAGCTCTGCTGCCAGGTTAAGTGGCAGGTTGTGCGCATGTTCGGCATAGGTGCTGGAGGCAAAAAGACTGGCGACACTGACCTGGCCAACGCCATAGCCAAACCAGCCTGTCCCCAGCCAGGGATGCTGCGCGGCCAACTGCCAGGCAGCTTGCCACAGCCCTGTGCGCTCTGACCGGCCACCCACATGTTCAGTCACAGAAACGGCATCGAAGCCTATTGCCTGGCTGATTTGTGGCAGCATGAAAATCAGTGCCAGGTAGAGCAGCATCAATGCGGCGAGCACGGCAATGGCCGTGTGTTTGCGCTTGCCCTGTTGGTCCAGCGTGCCCACGGTATAAGCAAAAAACAGGGGGACCAGTATCCAGCCTATGCGTGATTGTGTGAGTACCGTACCCCACAACAACAGTGCTGCGATAATGCTGCAAACCACTGGCGGGAGTTTGCCTGCACGATAAAAATACCAGAGGCCCGCTAGTGCAAAGAAGTACAACAGGGCCAGTTGATTTGGTTGCGCGACGTTGGCAAAGGGGCGCAAGGCGGCATGTGGGGATTTGGCCATATACATGACCACAGGTGTGGCATCCAGGCCCATGATCTGTACATGCTGGAACACCAGAGACACGGCGGCGGCCAGCACATGGGCCAGGGCGATGGCCGACACCGCCCGCTCGATTCTTGCGGTATCGAGGGCCAGGCTGGCACCAAATATCAGGGCCACGGCAAACAAGAGCAGGTACATGACAGGGATGCCTGCCAGCGTGGCAGGTGAGATCATGCCCAGCAAGATTTGCAGAAGTATCACCAGCACTATACCCAGAGGCAAGGCCAGCAAGAATGGCAAGCGCAAATGTAATGCTGCTGAATGGCCAGGCAAGGGGGCGGGACGGCTGACGACAAAGTACACCATGCTGCTGATCAGGCCCAGGCAGGCAATCAGGTCATGGTAAAAAGTTCTGTGTGGATGGATATGATAAGGATGCGTATAGCTGAAGAAAATCGCTACTGCAAAAATAATCAGGGCCAGCTTGCCTTCCTTGTGGGATGCCATTCGGGATACATTTCAGAGCAACGGCCAGGTCTGTGCACTGAATGCCGACCTGGCCTGGTGAAAATTACATTTGCAGGCCATTGATGGGCATGATGCCCCGATAAGCCGCAGTCTTTGCATCAATCACCGCAGGGAAAATGCTGACGTTGATCTTGATCGGTTGAAATTTGCATTGATTGTTATCGCAATCATGCGACTTCAGCCAGGATTGTATCTCTGCCCTTTTGCCTTCATTATCCTTTGCCAGTGCTTCAAACTCCAGCGCATTCTTGAGTATTTCTTCGCGCATGTCTTCATACGGGATATGCAGTTGCGGCAAATGGCCTTTGCCGCCCCCTACATCGGCCATGATGTTGACCAAGCTGATATCTTCCTTGTCGGTGGGTTCTTTGGTACCGATCAGTTTTGGTCCCCATAGTGGCAAGGTCGCCTTACCTTTTGCCAGGTTGCTGTCAGTAATTTCAGAAGCCTGCACCAGCACAAAGCTTTTGCCCAGGGCAGCGATATAAGCGGGACGTGCTTCCAGCAAGGTGCCAACACCATAGACCAGGGCCGACATTTGCAAAATGGCGATCACTGCCAGATCCGCGACCAGCCACTTCTTTTTGGGATTGAACACCACCAATGTCAGGGCCGGCCCCAACACTACGTCAATACCAACGATGAGGAAAAATATTTCATAACCACCAATGGCACTCAGCATCGGCGTGGGGTACCACATGAACCAGCATAGTAACAGCAGGCCCAGGCCTATCAAGCAGCTCAGGAAAAAATGCGTGCCACTGGCACGATAACGGGTCATAGTTGTTTTCATAGCTTTGTAATTATCGAAAGAAAGAAACCGAACGACCAGTTCTGGTTCAGTCATATCAGGAGCTGTTGGCCCAATATGCCATAGCGATTCCATAGACCCAACACGACTGACCAGGTCTGCGGTCAAAATCCAATAAAATCCTGCGTATTTTAATGAGCTTTAGGGAGGGGATCAAGGCGTGATAAGCTTTTTTACACTATAAGTCTACCCATTGTGATATCGGGGCTGGCAATAATCTATGCTATCAGGCTGATGCCACACTTAAGCAATCAGCAATTGCGCCCTTTTACAATCTTTCCCTGGTGCCAGCACGCAGTACATCGCACACGGAGAATTTGCTATAAAATTAATATTTACTCAACTTGCCTGTCTGTTCTCTCACGACCAACCCTGATTGCAAGCTATCCATGAGCGAAGTGTCTCACCTCAGTCTTGCGCGACCTGGTCATCCTCTCTGGCTCGCCCAGTTGCTAAAAGATAGGCCAGCGACAAGCAGGACTACAGCAACGCCCGTTGACAAGAGCGCACAGGAAATAGCAAGCCTGAAGACCACCCTGCAACCTTAATCAATAAAGTGAATTTCGATGAATGTCTACCTCGACGATGAAAGGCCGACGCCCGCAGGCTGGTCAAGAGTTTACTGGCCAGAGGAAGCCATTGCCCTGCTGGAAACTGGAAACGTAAGCCACATCAGTCTCGATCACGACCTTGGCGACGATGATCATGGTACTGGCTATGATGTCGTCCTATGGATAGAAGAAGCTGTCATGACCAGGGGTTTTACGCCACCGCAGATGAGCGTACATTCGGCCAATTCTTCAGCGAGACAAAAAATGGAGCAAGGCATACAGAGCATCTTGCGTTATCTGGATCAGCAAGTGCCATGATGGTGTTCACTGGCAATCCAGCGCCTTTGCTGCCGCCTCCTGCTTGAAGAAACGCGCATAGCCACAGGCGTCTTCACCGTACAAATCCTTTTTGCTACGTTCAGCCCCGGCCTGCAACAAGAAGGCGATGGCAGGCAGTTGATTGTATTGGGCAGCGACCATCAGCGGTGTAGAACCACGGCCGCCATTAAAGACTTCATCAATCGCCAGGCCCCGTTGATGCAGGTAGCGCAGGCTCTTGAGCGCGCCTTTGTAAGCAGCATAATGGACTGGTGTCCATACCTTGTTGCTGGGTCTGCGCAGATCAGCATCAGCGTCAGCCAGTGCCTGCACGATCTCGACGGCATCATGATCGATGGCAGCAAACACGGCAGTGCGCCCGCCATGGCCATCGGCATCGACTGGAGTTGCCAGATCGACTTTGGCGCCCTGCTCCAGCAAATAGCGCACTTTTTCCAGGCTGACTTCATCCACAGCCTGCATCAACAGACTGCGCCCCTCTGCATCGCCGGCATTGACATCTGCACCCGCAGCCAGCCTGGCTTTTAGCTGGGTGAATGTTTCAACCTGCGCAAGCGCTTGGACTTGATCTGCGCTGCGTTGTTGCGTGCTGCGTTGTTGCGTACTATCCTCACTCGCACTATTAAAAATGGCAAAGGCGGTAATCGCAATAAGGACAAAGAAGATGCCATAGGCCCAGAACCAGTTACGGGTTTGCTGTTTGGTGCCTTCTGGTGTTCTGGGAAAACCAAAGAGATTGATAGGTTCACGCGGGTACTGCTGCTCAAGAATATCGCGGGCATTGACTTGCCCGCCCACACCCTGCCGCACTGGCAGCTTGAAGTTGAGTTCGGCATCCAGTACCGTGATCTGTAATTTCCAGATCACTTCTACTTCTTTGTGCTCAAGAATGCCGCTGATGGGCATGTCTGCAGGCAGGCTGATACTGAAATCCAGACTTTGCGCACCATGCACAACATGCCTCTCTCCTAGTTCCTGCGACCACAAGGTCTTGGTCGTGGTATCTTCACCACGCCGGTCTTCATGCACGCACTGCACTTGTATCTGCACAGGATAATGAGTGGACGCCGTTTGCAGACGCAGGCCCAAGCCCGGTTCAATGTGCAGGTGCACAGCCAGATTGTCGATGCCAGTATAGGGCTGTTGCGTCAGGCTAAGGCTGACCTTGCCCAAACGCCAGCGCGCAAGAGCGATTTTGCCGGCGGCCCACATGAGGAAAATACCTGCCAACGGAAAAACCAGGACCAGCCATCCCCATTGAGAACCTTGCTGATCTTGCAGCAAGACCACGCCAGCAATCGGAAAAGACAACAAGTTCCAGAACAGGACAAACAGACCGAGACCAAGCGCACCGCTATTATCTGCCTGGAGTTCCAGCCTGCCTGCTGCATAACTTTGTGCCCCTGCCAATTGCTGGCCAGGTGTCACAGCCACGGCTGATTGTGTTTCTTCCTTGTCAGCTTTACACCAGATCGCCCACAAGGCCCACAAGGCGCCAAGGCTGACTGCCGGGAAGAGAGTGGCAAACGGGATCAGAAACAAGAACAGACTCAGGCGCAGGGTTTTGTCATAGACGGCAAATTCTGGCTCTTGCGGGTCCAGCCACAGCGTCACCTTTTGCTGGCTGTCTCGCGCTTGCTGCAGGCGGGCATAGGTGTCCTGATGGTAACTACCTATATTGTCACTACCGTCACCTGCGATATTGATGCGGTTGCTGCGATAGGTACGTCCATTATACTGATAGACAAATTCAGCCACGACACGCAGGGTTTTGGACTTGCCACGGTGTTCATCCATTCTTAGCTGATCAACCCTGGCCTGCACCGCCACCAGCTCATCCGCCCGCCACCAGCCCTGCACTTGCCGGGACATGGGCAACACACCACCAAACAAGCCACCTGCACCAAAGCCGATCACAAACACCAGTGCAAACAGACTGGCTCCCAATTTGGAACTTATTGTTTTTATTGTCGTCATGGCTGCAATGTAGCAAATGACATTGCGCAACGCAATATCAAGCTGCCTGAGTGCGTGCAGTTGGCAACAGGCGGATGTACCCGCATGCGCATCATCGCTTTGTCATGAAAGTGTGTTTATTTTTTACGACAACTACAAAATCAAACCCAAAAGCGCATTAAAACCAAAAAACTCACCACAGAGACACTGAGACACAGAGGTGGCACAGAGAAAACTTTTGAGAGGGTGTAATTACTGATGCCCTCCCGTGTTTTTTCTCAGCGTAAGCTCTGTGTCTCTATGCGTCTGTAGCACCTGGTCTTGAGGTTTTTAGCTGTACAAAACAGATTTATTGTATGCCCTTGATGGCCGATAAATACGCAGGATTGCTGCGCGTCTTGGCGATGGCTGCCCACAGCGCATCTACCTGTGCCGCATGTGCATCGTAGTATTTTTTGGAGAAGGCCATAAAATAATGCGCCTCGGTAAATGGTGCAGGCAGTGCTTCGATCTTGCCTGCAAACTCTGGCTCTTCCATGCGAATTTTACCCTCGTGTTCAAAACCGATGACCAGCTCCCCCTGGCCTGCCACCATCTTCAAGAGATTCTTTTGAAAGGTCGCCGTCTCATCATTAAACGGTACTTTCAATACCTTGAGTTTTTCTGTGAACACGGAATTACCCTTGGCGAACAACACCCCCAGCTTGACGTCAGAAAAGCTGCTGCCGTTCCAGTCTGCCTTGCTGCCTTTCATGCGGTACACCACAGAACGCGCCGCACCGACCGCCTTGCTGGTATCTGCCTCGCCAGGTTTTTTCATGGGATAGGCAGCAAACTCCTGGTTAACTGCGGTAAAACCCATGGCAGCGCCTGAGTTAATCGTGCCAGCCCGTATCTCTTCAGCGCACTTGGCTGGCAACATGGGCTGGAACTTGACCTGCAAGCCCTGCTGCTCTGCTGCCATGCGTATCAACACCTGTACCGTGCCATCCTTGCCTGGGAACAAAAATGGCGGCGAAGCAGTATTGCCTATGCAAATCGTAATGGGTTCAGCGGCCAGGCAAGTACCTGAACACAGCAGCGTTGCTAAGGCAAGCAATGGCGCAAAACCGAGTCGGGTGGACATGTGTATTTTTCCTTTGGGGTTAAGCAATCTGAAGATGAATTTGAACAGCATCAAAACTCGACATCGCAACACAAGCTTTACTCCTGGCTGATGCTTTATGCAGCGCATTTCATTTAAGACCCTGAACTGGTGGATGTCAAGAATAGACGAAGCAAATAACAATCCTGATTAACTTATGAACACCGACATATGTTATAAATATGAAACTTGTTCATTTAACAAAATCCAGACAGGAGCTTTCATATGACGAGCATTGCACAGGAAGCACCCCGATCACATGAGGCAGCTCCCCCATTGCTTGCATGGCATTGGTTGTGGATAGCTCTGGCGCTATTCTTGCTCGGCACCATCGCTACCTGGACACAAGCACTCCGCCCCGTACCCGCCAATAGAGCAGCTTCGGATCTATCATTTTTTTGGCCAAACGAGACCAATCCTCACCGGCGTCCGCCTGCAACTAACAAGACGCTCACTGACGAGGAAGTGAAGTTACAAATTTCAAATGACAAGAAGTTTCGGCAGCACGCTGCTAGAAGTGTGCAAAGCCATCTCAACGCCATCCGTTTTCAGGCTGATGGCTTGCATGGCTGGGCAGTTGGCGATCAGGGTCTCATACTCTCAACGGCCGACGGCGGCAAGAACTGGCTGCAACGGCAAACAGGACGGCCATACGATCTGGATGCAATAGCAATTTCTAATGATAGTCGCAGTGTCATGGCCATTGCCACAAATGGTATGTCCGTCATGAGCGAGGACAATGGGCGAACTTGGGTAGAGAGTAAACTCAAACCTGACACTGGCTCGACATCTGACAAGATCGGTGCAAACACGCCGGGAAAATGGTCTATCCCGCCAGCCTTTAGTGAAGATGTCAATCAGACCTTGGCAGAACAAGTGGCCAACTCCAAGGAATTTGGCTTCGCCATCAACATGAACATGGACAAACTTCGGGGATGGGCCGTTGTCGATGGTAGTTTGATTTACGCCACCACGGATGGAGGAAAAAAATGGATGCAAGCGGAGCACTATAGCCGTTCGCCTGCGCTGTGGTATTGGCTACTGGTTGCTGTTTCGGCTTATTGCGTTTGGCTGTCCTGGCATTTCCGCCCAAAGGCACAAAGCAGTGATTCAGTTGCTGATGTTGCGGCATCCGATGCTGAAATACGATGTCCAGATGACGACAAGCTCGACTTTTCTGGATTGGCGCGTGGCATTTCCCGCTTCCTGCGTAATACAGAAACACAACCACCACTGACGCTGGCCATTACTGGCGAATGGGGCAGTGGCAAAAGCTCTCTCATGCAACTTGTCTGTGCGGACCTAAAAAAATATTCGCATAGTCCCATCTGGTTCAATGCTTGGCATCATCAAAAACAAGAGAACCTGTTTGCCGGTTTGCTTGGTGCCATTCACTCCCAGGCGGCACCATCACTGTTGACCCTGAATGGCCTGCAATTCAGGCTGCATCTACTGTGGATACGTTCAAGACGTCACTTTGGAGCGATGATGCTGGCAATTATTATCGCCAGTTGCCTTTGCTCGATCAGCTATGATAGTTTTCAGCGAGGTGGAATACAGCACTTGCTCATCATTTTGCCTGATGTTCAAAATGTACTGGCAAAGCATAATATCGCCATCCTGCTTGATTCAATAGGTGGTGTCATCGCCACTTTTGGTGCGGCGTTCACCGCTTTGTACGGTCTTACAAAAGGTTCTAAAATCTTTGCTGCTAACCCAGCGACACTCATGACCGATATTCGCGGCAGCATGAGTTTGAAGACGGCGAAAGAAAAGAATGACTTTCGCGACGACTTTGCAAACCAGTTCGGGGATCTCACCAAAGCACTTCCCTATCGTCTCGTCATCGTTATTGATGATCTGGATCGTTGCCAGCCAGCTGCCATACTCGAGGTAATGGAAACGGTCAATTACCTGACATCTTCGGGTGACTGCTTTGTCATATTCGGCATGGCCAAGGAGCGTGTGCTTGCGGCCCTGGGTCTGGCATTCAAGGATATTGCAGCTGAAATGGTGGCAATGGACAAGCATGTGAGCCAGGATGATCATCAAGACCCACTACAAGATCCCGTTCTAATCAAACGTCGCGCCTACGCCATGGATTATCTGCAAAAGCTGGTCAACATAGAAATCAAGGTGCCTGCAACAAAAGACAAGCCTGTGCATCAGTTACTGTTTACCAAAGACATTCCGAACAGAAGGCGCATCAAGGAATTTTTTAGATTGGCGACTTTCATGTGGCCAATTGCTGCGGCAATTATTGCTGCATGCATAGGTTTGTACTTTGCCAAATTCATCATGAATGATGAGCAGTATTTCAAGAATAAAAGAGTTGAAACCAGGGCTGCCCCTGCAGTTCAAAAGGCGAGCGAAACCATGCCTGCCCCAGCAAGTGCCGCTGCAATTGCACCAGCACCTGCTTCTGCACCCGCCGCTGAAACTTTGCCTGTACCAGCGTCAGTTTCTGGTACAAGTAATCAAGCAGCATCTGCCGAAACAGAATCCACCTCGTGGAGTGCGATCTATTTCTGGTCAGGTTTGGCCTTGCTACCGCTGCTAGTCCTTGCCGCAATTCTGCTCAGGCTGCTGCTAAGAAAAAACATTCTGGAAACCAGAGACTCACAGCAATTCCGTCAGGCGCTGGAAATCTGGACAAGCGTCGTTGCCACATCGCGCCATACGCCGCGTTCAATCAAACGCTTTGGCAACCGCCTGCGCTATCTGGCCATGTTGCAGCAAGGTGAAGCAAAAGACGAGACTATCCTTGACCAGGCGAAACTGGCGCTTGGTAAGCTTTTGAACAGAGATAAATCAGATGACGATGAACAACTACTTTTGAAGGATGCGCTGGCGGAGCATCAGTTAATCGCCATTGGCGCGATGCATGAAGTCTTTGGTGAAAATTGGAAAAATCAACTCAACGGCGAAAATGCCTTTGTGGATGGGTTCAATGATGTCCAATCCGATGCAGCCCGCGCCAGGGATGCAATTATAGAAACAGCTATCTGGGAACACAGGAATTCGTTTGACGATGCATGGCCTCCCAACGACGCAGAGCTTGAGGTCTTTGAACGACTGATTTCTGGAGTACGTCTGGCAGGCGACCCGCAAATCATACTTCCACAAAGATACGAAGAGAAAATGGAAGGCAGCTCACCGCGATCATCATCGTCCTCGTCAAGCGCAGCTTGAATAAAGCATGATAGTACCCGCATTAGCAGCGCACTATCACTTACATGTGCTCTCTTACCCCAGCCATTCCTGAAACTCAATACCATTTTGTATCACGCCGATCACCAGCGCCTGGTTTTCCGTGCTTTCGCAAAAACTGGCGAGTGCGCCAGCGGCGCTGATCTTGCCGCTGTCCATGGCAGTCAGCCAATAGTCAAAGCCTGCCTTGTCCGGAGAGCGGTGCAAGACATTGCTGTAGAAATTGGTGATCAGTGTAGTGTTGCTTGGGGCTTTGCCATACAGCTTTTGAAACTCGGCAGAAGAGAAAAAGCCAGCCGCGACCGTCGTCAGGCTGGACCCTTGTTCCATGTCCTTGATCCAGTAACCCAGGCCCGCAAAATCAGGTTTGCGGTCAAAGGCGGCCTGGTACAGGCGATACGCCTGGCCTGCAATGCCGTTGACATCAAATGACAGATAGTGATCTTCAAACTCAAGCAACTCTACATTGCTCAGGATATCCGTGCCTGCCTGTCCTGTGCTGTCCTTGACGATGAAAGAATTACCTGATTTGCTGACCTGATAGCGGGATGCGTTGCCCGCATAGTAAACAACATCCTTGCCTGCAGCACCATCGATGGTGTCATTGCCGGTAGAGCCAGACATGAGATTATTGCCAGCATTGCCCGTCAGGCGAACGCTGGCGCTATCATAAGCGCGCAGGTTTTCAACGTTGGCAAAACTGCTCAATGAACTATTGAAGTTCACCCATACAGTATCTACACCCTCGTTGACATTTTCAATGACTTTGTCGAGGCTAGTATCAAGGACATAGCTATCATTACCTTTACCACCCATCATGAGGTCGTTGCCATCACGGCTATACGCTAACCAGTCAAAGCGGTCATCGCCATCACCACCGAGCAAAGTGTCGTTCCCGGCACCACCTTCCAGGCTGTCGTTGCCAGTGTCACCTGCCATAACATCATCGCCACCCTGACCGCCTATAAAATCGTTGCCATTGCCACCTTTGATATTATTGGCCAGTGAATTTCCAGCAATGAGATCATCATTTGCCGACCCTGTGGCATTTTCATATTCACCATACAACCAGCGCAGGCTGACCGGGTCGCCATCTTTGACAATAGTATTCACCCCGTCATAATAGCTCATAGCCACACCAACCATATGGCCAGCGCCAGTGATGCTGGTGCCCATATTCAAATATGCTCCTTGGGTGTATTGCGATAAATCGATAGTGTCAATACCACCTTTATCGAAATACGTGCGATAACCGTCAGTACCGGCGACGATGGTATCGTTGCCGCTGCCACTGGTACCCTTGCCTTCACCATAGGCCTGCTGCAACGCTATCACATCCAGTATCATGGGCGTATAGGCGTGCAAGTAAGCAGAATAATTCTGGTCGTCATAAGACATGACAGAAAAATATTCCTTGTACATGTCCATGGCGCTACTGATTTTAAAACCCAGCGTATCAAAACCCAGGAATTGGGTTGCGGCATAGTCGGCAGTAATGACGGGCACACCATTCTTGAAACTACTATGTGGATGTGACAAGCCAAGAGAATGACCCAGTTCATGGATCAGGGTTTGGGCCGCATGACTATAAGAGCCCAGGGAATAGTCGCCCTGGAATTTAGTCGTCGCCTGATTCAGGGCAATGTCACCTGCCCCGCCAACATAACCAAACGCTTTATCGGTATTTCCGCTTGACGCACCACTATAGGTCAGGTCTTTGCGATTGAGCCAGTTGATATTGATGTCAGACAAATTTGCCTTGCCTACCACCGCTGGTGTCACCAGTGCATTACCCTCGTACACGTCATAATCCACCACGCTGGAAAATGACAGGTTGGCAAACTGGGAATACATATCCAGTATGGCATTGATATTATCCAATTGCGTTTTCGACCAATTCCAGTCGCTGGGACCCGAACTGACATCATTGGTAAAACTATCCGACACGGATACCCGGATATACCCTGACAAAATGTAATTGACGAATCCAGGCACGATTCCATCAAAATTGAACATCGCCCTGGTGATGGGATTGGAAGGATAATAGGGTATGTAGGTAGCCATGAAAATTTGTTTTGCAGGTGAACTGATAGGTGCCGAAAGAGTAAGGCTGAAAGAAGCTAGCCACTAGCTCAATATTGTACGCGATCATCCTGCTTTCAGTCCTCAGCTTTCCGTTGCCGTTCTTGCAGACTACTTCCTCATCCTACCCTCGGGTCAGACTCATGCAGCCAGACTGGCAGCTTGAATTTCTGCCTCAGCAGCAGCGGCCAGCCTGGCTGGTTCCAGCCCCATGGCACGCAGGGCGCGGATAGTCACGCCATATTGTGCCGTACAGGCTGCCTGCAAGACATGCGCGCCCTGTAAGGCGATGTTTGCCGGTTTGTCCTGTGCAGCCAGGGCTTGCATCAGGCTTTGACCAGATGCCTGAGCCTGGTAGAGCAAGCCAGTTGCAGCTGCATCCAGTGGCTGTGTACTGACCATTGTGCTGCTTCCAATTTGTACGCCTACGGCCGGCAAGGCATCTTTCGCCTGCTGCGCTATCGCCTGTTTAAACAGCTTGCCATCGACACCAAGTCGGGCAAAGGCAGCGCTTGCCGTACCATCGGGCAAATCCAGCGCGGCCAGGATAAAATGCTCGGCACCGGCTTCTTGCTGGCCACTGTTGCGGGCATGGTGTTCGGCCTGCTCACACAATTGGCGGATGGTCTTCATATCACGGAAACGCTGCTGTAATTTTCGAAACATGCTTACACCTGTAAATTTGATGTTGTAGTAATGGGATTAAGTTTGCCTGACGAGACCGGCCAGACGCTTGTGCCCCGCCTGCTTGGAAACCCCCAACGCCTCGGCAATTTGCGACCATGACCAGCCCTGCGCCAGGGCATGGCTCACAGCGTTGAGCTCCAGTTGATCTGCCATCTGACGCAAGGCCAGCACGGCAGCCAGTGCGGCTTCCGGATCATCAGGGGATGGGAGTGATTTGGTATTTTTCATGCGTCAATCTTAGTTGACGATAAAAAGAATGTCAACCTTTGTTGACGAAGATTTTTGAATTGTGTTTGCGCTTTGTTTGAGATGTTTTTGAGATGTTTTTGAGATGTTTTTGAGATGTTTTTGAGATGTTTTTGAGATGTTTTTGAGATGCATTTGAGTTGTGTATTCCTGCATTTCCACTCGCACCCATCGTCCAGTTAAATAAATAAGGTAATCCCCCGGCTCTGCCGGGGGATTACCTTATTTACTATTAGAGCGGCCATAAAAAAGGGCGGCACTAGCGCCGCCCAATTCATTGCTCATTGCTTACAACACCGATCCTGGCCACCATTAAGAATCACTAGCCCAGCCACTCAGTATAGACAATCCCGTTTTGTATCTGCCCTAAGACTTGCGCCTGGTTTTCTGCGCTTTCGCAAAAACTGGCGAGTGCGCCTGCGGGAGTGATCTGGCCGCGGTTGAGCTGGTTGGACCAGTAATCAAAACCCGCCTGGTCTGGTGCGCGGTGCAAGACATTCTGGTAGAAATTCGTGATCAGCGTGGTTGTGCTGGGGAAAGAACCATACAGCTTCTGGAATTCTGCCGACTGGAAAAACCCTGCTGCCACCTGGGTCAGGCTGACGCCGTGGTCCATTCTGTCTATCCAGTATCCCAGGCCCGCCAGATCGGGCTTACGGCCAAATGCAGCCTGATACAGGCGATACGCCTGGCCAGCAGCGCCATCCAGATCAAAGGCCAGCGCCGCGTCGGTGAACAGCAGGCGCTCTACCTGTGACACGGTGTCAGTGCCATCTGTGCCAACCACATCCTTGACGACAAAATTGCCGGTGCTGCCAGTAATTGAATATTCGCCCAACCTGCCCGACATGACCAGAAAGTCGGTGCCGCTGCCACCATTGATGATGTCATTGCCCTTGCCATTGTCAATCAGATCATGGCCCGCCCCGGCGACAATATTGTCGTCGCCAGTTGTCCCAACGAGGTGATCATTGCCACTGGTGCCATAGATATTCTTGCCCGCCACAGAATTGATGTTAAGGCCGAGAATATAGTCAGTATTGGCATACGCCAGATTACTGACTTTTACAAAGAAATCACCATGGGTATAGCCGCCAGCATAGGCAAAGCTGATGCTGCCGTCGGTGCTGGTATTGGCATAACTGATGTCAACGCCTGACAGTGGATTGCCATTGATATCGGTGATCTCGACCTTGATGCCGCTAAAGGTTTCCCGCCATTCATTGGTGGGGCTGTAGTTATTCAGTGGGTCAGTCGATACCACCAGCGTATAGTTGCCGGGGCCATCCAGATTGAGCTGATACCAGTCTGTCAGATCAGATGAAGACATCTTGCCAAACGACACCATGCCCTGGCTGACCTGGAAATTGCTGCTGCGGGAAGCCGAATCGTAACCCTTGGTTCTTTCATCGAAGACCGTCGCGTCGCCATATACGTATGCCATAAATCACTCTCTCTACTCACATCAGGTGAGCACAAATAATCAAAACCTGGTGGAAATTGGAGAGCAGTGCAATACAAACTACTGCTCATCCATCCCTTTTCTGAGAGACAATCCGCGGTTACCTCTTGCTGCATTAACGCAAACAGAGCATCAATGGATGACAGCATTGTCAAAAAGCGTTAAAGAAACCGGCGCTATTTGACAAAGTATAGTGTGGCAGTACCAATGGTACTGCCATCACCCTGGAAACTACCTATTTCAAAAAGCTCCTGACCTCAGCCTGGAATTGCTCAGGCTGGTCCCACATGATGAAGTGGGCGCTGGCGGGGATGTGTTTCAGGCGGATCTCTTTCACGTTGGCGTAAGCCATTTTGTAAAAACCATCCATCTGCTCCGGGCTGAGTGGCACACCGTTTGGCACCACGTACACGACTGAGGTGGGCACGACGATGTTTTTCAGTTCGGTTGTCAGGTCTGTCGTAACCAGCTCATGATAAGCGCGGGCAGATACATCCGGGTCACTCTTGAGCCCGTCTTCTACCGCAGGCGGACGCATGGCGGCGGTGTTGATCATGCTCTTGATCGCTGCCTCTGTCCTTTGTGTCCGCGCTTCTGGCGTGGCGGCGCGCATCTTGGCCAGCATGTCGTCAGCCACGGGTTTGATGCTTTGTGCCGTCGTCCCCGGCGGGCCAAACATTGCACCTAAGAATGGCAGCATATCCACCACCATCAGCTTGCTGACTGCTTGCGGATGGCGTGCCGCCAGCATCATGCCTATGCTGCCACCCATGGAATGGCCGATCAGCAAAGGTTTTTGCACACCTGGCTGCGCAATACTGGCTATATAGCGGGCGATTTCTTCCGCCACGGGTGCCGCCACTGCGCCCTCAGTATTGCCACCCACCGCCTGGCCGGCAAAGCCGGACACTTGCACCAGGTGATATCGATAACCTGGCACCGCCTTGACCACCTCCGCCCAGACCCGTGGCGAAGAACTCAGGCCAGGCACCAGGATGACATCCCTGCCCTCCCCTTCGGTCTTGATACTGATACGGTCAGAACTGAAAGCGGCAGCCCAGGCAGCTACCGGACTGAGTGCAGCGCAAGCAAGCGCCAGTATCGTTTTGAGCAAATGACGGCGGAGTGGCATGTCTATCCCTTTCGTTATTGAATATCGAACAGCATTAAATCACAGAAACTGGCGGCAAAGCGGCGCACGCACTCTGCCGAGTCTTGTGCAGCCTGGCTTGAGGATAGAGTAGCTTGACACGCAACACAGATAGTGAGACAGGGCTGCACACCATAAGGTAGAGTGGCATACTATCGTCACATCCACGTCAGGACATTTGCACCATGCCAGCAGACACATTACAAGCCGCCATCGATACCCAGCTCCAGTCGTGGCTAACCGCCACCGACTCTGGCGACTGGCAACAGATTGCCAGCACCCAGGCACAACAGCTCCCCTATCTGCTGGCAGCACGTTTTGCTTACGATGTAAGCCAGGGCGGTTTTGCCCAGTTCCTCTACAATATGCGAGGGCATATGCTGGCGCAGACAGAAGACATGTTGATCACTGCCCAGGCCGATATCGCGCATGATTATTATGTGCAGGCGATCACCCTGTGCCTGAAAAGCAAGGCCGACTACCAGCGTTTTTTAGCCAGTAACTATATTGAAGCAAACCCCTTGAAAGACCAGCTGCAATTACTCAGTGTGGCGTATTTCGGCAAGCGTACAGATTTCAAAACCGAGGCCCATGCTTTTCTGGTGAGTGGCTTGCCGGCCTGAAGACCGCACATCGTCCTGGCTTCATGGTTCATGCGAATAATTCAGAGAAGAATCAAGTAATCCGGCATCTACAGCACGCTGACCTATTAAATCCACATCTTTCAATGTGGTATTGAAGCGCCATATTTTAGGTTGATCGAGTCTGCCTTGATCATCTTGGGTAAAGCTCTCACTTGCCACCCTCCATTCAAAAGCATGTGGCCCAATGTAGGCACCAGATAAATGAACAAGAGCACTCTCCCAATGCAGCTTATGCAATAGAGCTTCGAATTTATCCAGCCATGCCGCCATCTCCCAGTCTACCTCCTTCAAAATCGCCGCAAAATGAATAGGGCGATTTCTGTAGCAAACCATGGGCGCGTTCGGGGGAGGCATCGAAAAAATACTGCGGGGCAAAGGCGGCCACTCATCAATTTCAGGGAGTGTGGAAATGATTGCCTGGTTGTGTACGGCAATCAAATTTTGGTTTGACCGATCACTTGCGTCGCAACCTACGTCAGCACTTGCCTCCTCAATATATCCGTACAAGACGCTCTTCATCCCCATTTGCCCGTTTCCTCTATCGCAGAATCGCAGTACCAGCAAGTTAATGGCAGCCTGTAGCCAAGTCTATTCCCGGCCCGAATGAATCGAAGAAGAAAACCGGCAATCGCGCGGTAAAAACACCAGCGAGGATGTGGCAGGCACAACTGTATTCAAAGGCAAATCTCTTGGTCTTACTGCCCCGGCGCACCCTTCACATCCGTAATCACCATGAACACAAAACCACCATCAAACGGTGCGCGGTAGATGCCCTTGGCTTTCAGGAGGTAATTGGCGACTGCCGCCATTTCCCAACCGTCGCTCAACTCGCCAGTCCAGTTGCGATCTGTCAGTTTTTTGAACTGGTGTTTTTCGCCCAGGCTTTTCATCATTTCCATGCGCTTGTACAGGGCAGGGTTGATACTGGCATTGCCCCAACTCCAGAGCCAGCTCTTGTCACGCTCGGAATAAGAACCCACGAATTGAAACCTGGCCAGCAGCTTGGGCTGGCCTTTGTCAGAGAAGATCAGCTCGCCGGTTTTTTGATCCACGTCCCAACGCTCATAACTCAGAATCTTATAATTATCTTCCAGTGATTGCTGAGTAGTTTGCGCGTAACCAGCGCTGGCGATGACGATTTTTTCCCAGTCAGACTGACGCGCCTGCACCGCTGTTGCCTGTATGACCAGCAGGGCCAGCAACATTGTCATTAAAGTCTTTAGCACGCTTACAGGCATCAACCATGCCTGGCCTGGTTTTCTATCTTGCATACCATCTCCTGCAAAAAAAATAGAACTCATTTCATCAATAGGGATGAGTGCGAGCTAGGTGATTCGGGATGCTGCGCAAGGCGTGACGCGCAGCTAAGGCTGGTGCCTTAGCAAGCGGCGCAACGCAGCAATGCGCCCGAATCGCCAGCTCCCGAAGGGTTTGTCTTATAACGCTTGCTGGGCTGCGTTGAACTCGTTGTCAATAGACCTGCGATTGACTGCATCATCCGCCTTGCCAGCCCACGTTATAAGACAAACGCATCTCACCCCTATTGATGAAATGAGTTCCAACTCAGTATCACCCCACCCAGCACCATCAATGCGGCACCAGAAAAATAAACCAGTAAGAATCTCCCATAATAATGATGGCGCTTCGCCCACAGCAGCGAATAGCCGGGTACCAGCAAGCAGAACAGTCCCTTCACTGGATCAGTAGCAAAAATCATGATCGCCAAGTATAGCTGCGATAGCACCAGGATTGCTATGCCAGACAATAGTGAAGTGACGCCAAAGAAAGGCATCAAATCTACATTGATAGTAAATGAATATGGCAATGTAGCATATTGCCTGCGAAATGAGTGCGTCGTCACATGCAAGCCTAGATGGCTACCTCAATGCATGGCACCGGAAAGCAAAATGTTTTTCCCTTGCGCCTGCGGGACAGCCGTCAGTATGGCCTTGGCAACGGCAGCCGCCGCGATAGGCTGGTAGTTTGCAGGGATGAGAAAGCTGAGTACCTTGCTCAACGCAAGCCCCAGTTTTTCGCCACGTCGCGCTGGCTGGCCCAATGCCTCGCGGTCGCCGACCAGCAAGGATGGGCGGGCGATGACCAGCCCGGCAAAGGACATCTTTTCGAGCGCCTCTTCCAGTTCACCTTTGACGCGGTTATAGAAGACGCTGGAGCTGGCATCTGCCCCCATGGCGCTGACCAGCCCCAGCTTCGTCACGCCCGCAGCCTGCGCCGCCCTGGCAACAGCCAGGTTGGCATCGTAATCTATGGCACGAAAAGCCTGCTGGCTTCCGGCGACCTTGATGGTGGTCCCCAGCGCCAGATACACTTCGTCTGCCTGTGGCAAGTTTGGAAAGAGCGGCTGGCTGGCAAAATTGACGACATGCGCTGTCAATTTGGGATGCTGCATCGTCGGCGGCCTGCGGCCAAGGCTGTGCACCTCTCCCACGCTATCATCTGCCAACAGGCCAGCCAGAATTTCCCTTCCCACCATGCCAGTGGCCCCGACGATGATGACAGTTCGCTTTGCCATGTTTGATGCTCCTTAGCGCCATAATTTTCAGTTCAGCCTTGATAGCCTCTTCTGGAACTGAGCTATTTTAATCGACGCTGAAACTATGCACATGATCCTTTCGCACTATAAAAGAGGCAATTGGCGCGATATGCCTACGCAGCCACTACTACTGGCGCTAAAGTCCGCAGCCGCAAGGTAATCAGCAAGCCCACGCTAAGTATGCCACCCAGCAGCATGACCACCCCCGCCCAGCCGTGGCTGGCCCAGACCACGCCGGTGAAAGAACCGATCAGGCTAGAACCCAGATAGTAAAAACACAGGTAAATCGCTGAAGCGACTGCCTTGTATCCCTGCGCCCGGCGGGCTACCCAGCTGCTGGCGACTGAATGCGAAGCAAAGAAACCAAAGGTGAACAAGGCCACGCCGGGGATCATGAAGAACAGCGAATTAGACAAACTCAACAGCAAGCCCGCCATCATCACAAGCAAGACGACCCACAGCACACCGCGACGGCCTATGCGGTCTACCAGACGCCCTACCCAGACCGAGCTGCCCATTCCCAGCACATACAGCAGGGCAATCGCGCCCGCCGTACTCTGGCTAAAGCCAAACGGCGTGCCCTGCAAGCGATAGCCTATGTAGTTGTACACACTGACAAAGCAGCCCGTCAGCATGAAGGCCAGGCAAAACAACATGCACAGGCCACCATCAGCCAGGTGCAGGCGCAAGCCCTGGTGCAGGCTGCCCCACACCCGTGCCGCAGGTTTGAAGTTGCGCGCCAGCGGCAAGCTGCGCCAGAACTCCCATGCCGCATAGATGCCGGCAACACCAATCACAGCCATGGCAGTGCGCCAGCCAAAATGATCGCTCAACAGGGCCGACAGCAAACGCCCTAGCATCCCGCCCATGGCGCTGCCTGCGATATACAGGCCCACCGCCGTGCCCATGGCAGCGGCCTCTATCTCTTCGCCCATATAAGCCACCGCCACCGCAGGCATGCCGCCCAGCGCAAAACCTAGCAGCCCACGCAAAATCAGCAACTGGCTGAAGTCTTGCGTCAGCGCACACAGCACCGTGGCAATGGCTGCCAGTGCCAGCGCCGCCACCATCATGGGCTTGCGACCGACGCGTTCACTGATGGCGCTACTAATCAGCAAAGACAGGGCCAGCGACAAGGTTGATATCGACAAGACCCAGCTGCTTTGCGCCGGGCTCAAGGCAAATTGCAAAGCCAGCGATGGCATCAGTGGTTGCATGCTGTACAACAATGAAAAGGTAGAGAAACCACCAAAGATCATGGCGCGGGTGATGTGCCTGAACTCTGGCGTGCCTGCGGCGATGCGGGCGGGCTGTTGCGGTGCGGAACTGACAACGGTCATGATGGCGACACTGGACGATCAAGGAGCGTTCATCTTATATTTGCGCTTTTATAGCGTCCAATATATATTTAAGTCGTTAGTAATACATTTTTTAGATAACAATATGGAACTCCGGCACCTCAAATACTTCATCGCCGTCGCCGAAGAACTGCACTTCACCCGTGCCGCAGAGCGCCTGCACATAGGCCAACCGCCTTTGAGTCACGCCATCCAAATGCTGGAAGCCGATATCGGTGCACAATTGTTTGAGCGCAGCAAACGCTGGGTACGCCTGACGGAAGCTGGCAAACTGTTTTTGCAGGATGCAAGGCATATCCTCGCGCTGTCAGAGCAAGCCAGCGAAAAAGCCCGCCGCGCCCAGCGTGGCGAGATGGGAGAATTGCGCATAGGCTTTACTTTCTCCACCCCATTCACCCCGCAGTTTGCCGCCGTTATCAACAGCTACCGTCAGCAATATCCCGACGTGACGCTGACCTTGCGCGAAATGGCGACCAACAAGCAGCTTGAAGCATTAAGCCAGCACAATCTCGATGTCGGTTTCATGCGCCCGCCCGAAGGGGGCGAGCTGGCACGCGGGGTATCCTCACCGCTGCGCTTTCTCAAGCTGCGTGAAGACCAACTGGTGGCTGTGCTGCCAAGCACCCATGCCCTGGCGAAAAAGAAAAAAGTGCCGATGAAAGACTTGGCGCAAGAACCCTTCATCATGTACCCGCCCAGCGCAGGCACCGGCATTTACCCGAACATCCAGCGGCTCTGCCGCGCTGCAGGTTTTGTCCCAAAAGTGACACAGGAAGCCAATGACGCCTCCACCATCATCGGCCTGGTAGCAGCAGGCTGCGGCATCTCCATCCTGCCGGGTTCGTTTTACACGATACATTTTGATGGCATCTGCTACCGCCCCATCGCCGATGCGGGCGCGACCACCTCACTGCTGCTGGCGCAGCGCAAGGGTGAGGTGTCACCGTTGGTGGATGCGTTTGTGAAGTTAGCGGGGGGATTGGTGTAGAAAGGACTGCAATTCGGATTTCATGCATTGATAATCAAGGGCAAATTGGTTTCACGCCATTCACGATCGCCCTCAAAACTGCCACGCAATTTCTTTTCTGTTGCGTCCTCCAGTGCGCTGAAAAGTTGACGTGCATTGACAAATCCCAGCCGCTCACCTGTTTTTCCGAGATCATCAATCGACTGCTCAGAAAACTCCGCACTCTCATACAAATCAATCAGAAAATCGGCTAACAAATACCGAAAGTCAGCACCGAAATCCTTCCCAATTTCACTAATCTCAAGGTAAAGCCGGGCAAACTTTTCCAGCCCATCTCTTTCCATGTGAACATGGTAGATATCACCATTGCTATTGTCAAAAACCGGAGTGATATTCCATCCAGCGAGATAAGAATTTTCCCCAGATATCTGGGGAAGATAAAAATAGGCGGCCTTCGGGAATTCCCATTCATATTGTAATTCCGAAAATTCATCAGGGTGATCCTGCGCGTAAAGAAACTCTGGAAAAACACCAGCAGCTTTCAGTTTTTCTGTTCTGTTTTCAATGGGTGTAAGCATCTGGCTTTACTCTCTTTCTGACACTTTCAATCAAACAAATCCATATAAACCGGCACAATAATCTCCGGTTTCTTGGGCTTGGCTATCTTCGGTGCTTTCTCCACTTTAGGCTTGGGCGCAAACTCGGCGAACATGCGATCAGCCGGATAAGGCCGCAAGAAGGCGCGGGCGAATTCAGGGTCGCGGCAGGATAGCCAGTCGTCAAAGTCTTCAGGCTGCAGGATGACGAGCGAGCGTTTTTCTTCGCCTGGTTTGTGGAAGCGGTTCATGAGCGGGTGCTCGTCGGCATTGATGGTGATCTGGGTGAAGGAATAGCTGACGCTGCCGTCTTCTTGCGGCCATTCCTTGTACAAACCGGCGACGGCGAAATCAGGTTCTTCGATGAGGCCGATGCGCCAGCGTTCTGCCTCGCCGCTTTCATAATTGGGTTCAAAGAAGTTTTGCATGGGCACCAGGCACAACTTGCCGCCGTGCCAGGATGGTGCGTAGCTGCGCAGCGATCCCAGCGTCTCTGCCCTGGCATTCATGGTAGAGAAACGCTTGACACCGGGCTGCATCCTGGACTTGGGTATCATGCTGTAAGCGCCCAACATAGCTTGCCGCCTGCCCTGATCATCATGACGGATGATGGGGGCATCATAGTCTTGCCAGACTTCGACATTCCAGTCGTTCATGCTCCTGCCGTGGACTTTAAAGTACTCCATCAGCTCTGGGCGCGTGGGGGTGTAGTTGATGCACATTGTAAATTATTGCTGAGGTGGCAGACGGGATGAATACGCCTATTTTCTCACAAGATCTGTCGTTGTAAAGATGGTCACCGATTACCGCCTTTCTGCTCTTGCACTCGCCATCCCTGCCAGGTGATAGTCCTGTCTGTAACTGATGAAAAAAACCTGCCCCTGAGACCGCGACATGGTTCTTCATATCAATTGCAGCGAGCTGGCCAGTCGAATGTCTCTAGCCGCCCTGCGCATGCTCATTTTGCTACCATGCCAGAACGCAAGAAGACGCGCAGGCGGACTATCGCCTGGTCTATTATTGCGGGACTGTTGAAGCGGGCTTTATAAAGTGCGCCCTAGTCGCGGGCTCAAAACACCAGCGCAAGCTTGAAAACAATGCTTGCTTGAGATACGCTCTTGCTTCAAGAGCAAGCCTTGGCACTTCATGGTCAGGTGCATCAAGAACTGGAGCAGAGTATGAATTCGACTTACTGGTTTACATCCGACCTTTTTGCAGTCGAGCCAGGCGAAGATGAGGAGACTAACCCAGCGTGCTACGGAAAAGCGCTGGGCAACTGGCTATGCCTGAAATTCAAAGACCTTGGCTACGAAGATGCACATCTGATTGCTGAAGACTGGGGCTGGTGTGTCATGTGCAAGCGAGAGAGCTACTTGCTCTGGGTGGGCTGTGGCTCCATGCTCACTGAAACCACCATTGAGAATTGGGATCCTGCCATGCCACCGGACAAGTCAGAAATAGTCTGGCATGTCTTCACACAGGTGGAAGTGCCTTTTTTCTTTTTCAAATCAAATCTTTTAAGATTACTAGGCAAGCTTGATACCAAGACAGCCTACGAAAAACTGAACCGAGACTTGAAACAGATCCTAGAGCAAGAGCCAGGCATACATTTTTGTGAAGAACCGTAAGAAGACGGGTGGCGCAGGACAGGCCTCGCCAGACTCAACGATCATGTAAAAAGCCCACATCTCACTGTTATTGACGAGTCTTATGTAGTAACATACCTACATATATGATTTTCAAGAGGTGTTGCCATGACGATCACAACCCTTTCCAGCCGAGAACTCAATCAGGACGTTAGCCGTGCGAAAAAAGCAACCCGGAGCGGCCCTGTGTTTATTACCGATCGCGGCAAACCCGCACATGTACTGTTGAGCTTTGAAGAATACCAGCGCCTTACCAGGCAGCGCCGCAATATAGCCGATGCGCTGGCGTTGCCGGGTGTTGAGGACATCGCTTTTGAGCCGCAACGCTTGAATATCGACATTCGCCCGGCTGACTTCTCATGATGTACGTCCTCGATACCAACGTCGTATCTGAACTACGAAAGATAAGAGCTGGCAAGGCTGACCTGCATGTCACAGCCTGGGCGCACAGTGTCGATGCAGCCGATCTGTTTGTGTCTTCCATCACCATCATGGAACTGGAACTGGGCATTTTATCGATAGAACGCAAAGATGCCACGCAGGGTTTACTCCTTCGCACCTGGATGGAGCAACAGGTATTGCCAGAATTTGCCGGACGAACCTTGGCCATCGATACGGCCATAGCCTTACGTTGTGCCAGCTTGCATGTGCCCGATAAGCGCGGCGAGCGTGACGCACTTATCGCCGCAACAGCGCTAGTACATGGCATGACGGTGGTTACCCGGAACGTGGATGATTTCAAGGCTACCGGGGTTGCTGTGCTAAATCCTTGGGATCAGGCCAAAGAGGTCAATGCCTAGGCCACGACAATGAGATATCCCGCACATTTTTAGTACGTAGGTTGCGCTACGGGGTATCAGCCCAACACTCGGCGTTTAAACGATGAATACGTTTATTAAAGGCCCAGTGTTGGGCAGATAAAGCGTTGCGTACAACGCCCGGCTCAAGTTACGGTAAATGCTTGCACATCTCCCCTTACCCCTGAAACGCAAAATTAATCTGCCCCGTCAAGGTCGCACTGCCATCCGTCGGCACATACACGGCCTGCATTGCATACCCAACCAAAGTCGCATTTGAAATGACTGTTGTACTCGCCCCGGTCGCATCAGTATTGGCATTTGCACTCATGGTCACCGTGGTCGGGTTGAAGGATACTACCGTCGTGCCTGGTGGGATGCCAGTGCCGGTCAGCACTTGTCCTTGTGTCAGATTGTTGGTGCTGCTGACATTTTCTATCTGGTTGTTGTCGCTGGTGACGGTGCCGGTAAAACTCAGCACATTGGCGGGTATGTCAAAGGCAATGACGTTGGTGGCTGCATTGACTGTGGTGGGGGCGACGCTGGCGGCGATGGCATTCGTCGAGTCGATCAGGTTCAATGCGAGGGTGCCAGCTACCGTTGCGACAGGCAGCACGACGGTGACGCTGACATTGGTGCCTACCGGGAATTGTGGCGGGTTCAGGCTGACGGCAAAGTCGCCGCTGGGGCCAATCAGTTGTACAGTGCTGGTGGCAACTGCGGGTTGGTAATTGACGTCGCCTGAATACACGGCGGTCACTGTATAGGTATGGGTGTAAGCACCGTCGGGCAAGGCGGGGATGGCAAAACTGGCGCTTGCTGCCTGGCCATTTGCCAATGACACTGCCGTCGTGCTGCCCGCCACATCGGTCATGACACAGCCATCGATAAAATAACTGATGCTGCCAGTTGGTGATGCGCCACTACCAGAGACACTGGCCGCCAGTTGCAGGTTGCCACCTTGCGTGCTGCTGGCAGGTGCTGTCAGCGCCACGGTGGGCATGGGCGAAGTGCCCCAGGTGCTGAGGGTGATGCTGATGTTGCCGACACCGCTTTGCTGGATGTTGGTGCTGCTGCCAAACTTGTCATCGTAAGGAAAGGCATAGGCCAGGCCACTTTCTGTCAGGCCATTTTGGTGCCAGTATTTGACCCAGTAATTGAAAGGCTGCTCGTCTGGATACCAGGTTGTGCTATCGCCCCAGGTTGAGGGGTCACTGAGGATGATGCCGCGATTGAATGCGGCAGAGATGGAATTTTCCAGGTCGCCCTGCACTGCCAGCGCCGCTCCGCTCAGGCCACGCAGGGTGTTGTCGGCAAACACGGCATCACAGGCGAAGATCATTTGCGATGCCGATTCCATTGCCATCGCAGCGCTGATCCAGGATGGTGCAGCAGCGACGGGGAAAACCGGCGTGTAATCTGCCAGCGCATTTTGCGTTGAGAAGGGGTAGTAAATCGTATAGCCATTGGGGTCGGTCTTGCTGGCATCGGCCAGTGCCAGCGCATAGCTGCCATCAGACTGCAAGGCGACGCTGCCGCTATACGTAAGTGGCTGACCAAAGGCAGATGATTGCAGGCTGAAGGTATTGCCGCCGCCGTTCGTAGGCACGCCAGGGCTTGGTGTTGCCGGGCTGGTGAAGTACTGCAAAAAGAAATGATCAACCTGCTTGTTGAAATAATTGTTCAAGACATCGCTGGCAGCGACGCTGGGGTTTTCGCAAATGTCCTTGGGCGAGACGATACGCATGGGGGCAGCGCCCAGGCATTCCATGAAAGGGCTGGCATAGTCCTTATTGCTTTGTTCTTTGATAAAGGTCGCAAAATTGCTCATGTCAGTGCCGTTGAAAATGTCATCACGCACACCGACAACGCCCACTGGCCCGGCCATGACTGCTGTCAGTGCTGCGCCAGTTGCGGTGGCGGTCGCATCCAGATTCAAGACCATGCTGGTGGGGTTGGCACCCACTGGTACGCTGACGACTGCGCTACCTGCCGCAATGCCACTGCCAGTGACGGGCACGCCTTGCCCCAGTCCCACTGTGGCTGTCAGGTTTGTGACCTCGCTACTGCCTGCTGTGGTGTCGCCGGTGAAATTGACGTTATAGGTCTGCGTCGCCGCTGCATCCTTGAAGAACTGCAATTGCATGGGCAAGCCAAAGGCATCGACCTGCGAGGTATCGATATCGACATTGATGCTGCCGTCCGCATTTGACTGCACAGTAAATTCCAGAAAATCATAAAACGTGCCGGTGCTGGGGTCTTGCGGACTGGCCGGGCTGGGCGAAGACACGGAAACCAGCGTCGGCGTCACCGACACTTGCGCCTGCGTCGGTGCGCCGGCAGAAATCAAGATGCGCCCGGTATATTGCTGGTTGTTGTTGCCACTGGTATCCCCCGTATAGGCGGGCGCCGGCAAGCTTAGATTGCTGCCCCATTGCGCCAGCGTATAGCTGGGCAAGATCACCCCATCTGGCGAAGCTGGCCCCGGAGGCGGCAAATCATTGACCGCTGTCGGCACCACCTGCGTCTGCCCCTCAGCCGGTGGCACCAGATAATACGTCACCCCAGGCGCTGGCGTCTGGTTGTTACCGGGATTGGTAATGAGGCTGCCGTATATCGTGACCCAAACATTGTCTGCGCTTGCTGGCGTGTTATTGGTAATGACGATGGGGGCGGAAGACTGAATGGTAAAGGAAGACATGGTGAAACGCTCCTTGTATGGTGATGGCATCGCAGGCTGAACAAGCATAAAGCTTGATGCTTATGTTTTAAGCAATGTCGATACGCTATCACAATTAAAGCAAGGATGGATACACATTGCCCAGAATTTATGCAGTGCCAGCTGTCAGCCCTCGCGATGTTGACAAGAAAAACTTTTTGATTGGCAGTCTACCCATGAGCATCGACAGCATGATGAATAACCCATTCCAGATCCCACTGATATTTGCCTGAGCTTGAATGCGCTGCAGCCGCTCCTCGCCTGAGTGGCTGACGAAAACAGATCCTGAAAAATCTCACGCTGAAGTGACCAGGTCACCACGCTATCAAGCCGACATTGACAGGGCAAAGCGCGCACTGAAGGAGCTTGAACAATTCCTTGCCGCTAAAAACCGGTCACCTGCTTAAGAGGCGTCACACCGGGATGTTGCAACTTTTTCTCACTTGTCTGCTGAATTGTTGCATACTCGCTAACGCGCAATTACTTGCACAGCCAGCAAGATCAGCGGGAGAAAAAAGTGAAGCACAAGTTCACGCACAATACGGAGACCTCATGAATAAAAAAATCGCTAGCGCCCTGGCAGTCAGTTTGCTGGGAACGCTATTGGCAGGATGCGGTGGCAGCTCAGGTGGCAGCAGCAACAATGTGCAGGATACAGGTACGCAAATCCCCGTCAGCACGGTCCTCGTGCCTGTGATATTGCCGGGGCCGGTTCCTGCGAATTCCCCTCCTCCTCCAACCGGTGCCACCTATACAATGTCATTGGCGATTCCGCCACGTCACCAGTGGAATACCAACTACGGTTATTGCGGTGAAACGGCATTGATCAGCGCGGGTTTGTATTACGGCCAGTATGTGTCGCAATACACGGCGCGCGCTGCGGCGACACCAGGTGTAAATCAAAGCGACGTCAATAGCCAGTTGCTGATTTCGGTCAACGATTTGACTGCGGCAGCCAATATGCATCTGAATGCGGTGGGATGGAATGGGCAATTCAACACGACTACGACCAACCAGTACCTGGCCTGGATCAAGGGCCATGTGCTGGCAGGTTACCCTGTGATTATCGGGGTCTACAATAATTTATATAAGTCAGGCAATCCGTCGGCTGGCTTTTCCAGCTACGATCATATCGTGCCCGTCAATGGCGTTGCCTCCAACCACCCTTTGGTACAGGGATTTAATCAGACCTATTACGCCGACGATATTTTGCAGCTCAGCGACAACGGCGGCAATAACAATGTCAACTACCCCAATCCGGGGGCCAATCCACCGATGGCTGCCTATTTGTTCCAATATGACTTCGGCAGCTTCCAGAAGACTCGCGCCCAGGCTAACTCCCCAACTGCGCCGCCGTATTCGCTGGCCTTGCATAGCAACAGCAGCAATCAAAATGCCGCCGTTGCGATCACCGGTGTCATCGACCTGAATAAGGAAACCGTCCCGGTGCGTCTGGCCACCGATCTAAATGACGAAAGCCTGGCAATCACCAATGGAGCCAATACCGAACCGGCAGCAGTACCACTGACATTGACCGCAACCGTCTACGGTTTGAGCACCGGGGTCAAATACAATGTGTATCAATACAATTCGCTGAAGGCTATCCCAAATTCTGCCTTCAACGCCAACGCGGCTGCAGCCTATCAAAACTTTAAGTTCACCGCCACAGATTCGAGCTATGTGCTGCCTGCGGTAAAAATCATGTCGAACCAGGTTGCCGCTTTCCGCGCTGTACCTGCATCGGCGCGTTAAGGTGGGGGCTTGATTCATTGCTCAAAACCTCATTGCTCTAAAATGATCTGGAAAATCACCCGCAAGGCCTGACATATATGAATGCCAGGCCTGCCCCTTCAGCACATCACCACATCGTCTAAATAATTAACCTGATATATACCCATGATAAACAAAAGCATATTGATCTTCCTGTTTGCTGTCTTGATTCCATTTTCTGAATGTAAAGCTCAAGATATCAACGAACTCAACTCCAAAAACATTCCAACAAAAATCGACAAACTCTTCACCCCCGAAATTGGTGGAATAAAGCAGTTTGTCGAAATTAAGACAGATGATTCAAACAAGCCCGTCCTGCTATTCCTGTCTGGAGGACCTGGAAGCTCAATGATGAATAATGCGGGCTCTTTTACAGCTATTTTAAAAAGTAAATTTACGATCGTTCAATGGGATCAGAGAGATGCCGGGAAAACCTTGAAGTTAAATCCCTCACCTGTCCAGCCGTCAATTGCGCTCATGGAGAAGGACACCTATCAAGTCATCGAGTTTATAAGGAAAGAGTTAAACCAAGAAAAAATATACTTACTGGGTAGTTCCTGGGGCAATGTTCTGGGTTTTTACATCGTAAAAAATCACCCGGAATTGCTGCATTCTTATTTCGCTGTCAATCCTGTTATCAGTCAGTTAGCCAGTGAGAAAGAATTGCTGGGAGTTTTAAAACAACACTTCAAAGATAATGCTGTCGCCAGCAATGAATTGGCCAGCGTCAATATCCCTCTAAAAATAGACGAAGACCTGCTCTATTTGAGAAAGTGGCTCTTATATAAAGAGGGCAAAGAGTATGCGACGAGTCCTGAATTCAAAAACGGTTTTCTGCAATGGTCAAAGACATGGTCACCTGTGTGGAAAGAAGCAACGAATATTGATTTGCCAAAGACTTTAAAGGAAGTTAACTGCCCGGTTTATTTCCTCGTTGGAAAAAACGATATTCAAACCTTGACCAGCATTACTCAGAAATATTTCCAACAATTGAAAGCACCTAAGAAAGATCTATTTTTATTTGATAACTCTGCGCATCAAATTCACAAAGATGAACCAGAAAAGTTTCAGCATATCATCATCAATACACTGCCCGCGACCATCGCTGAAAAATAGAAATTGATAAAATACCTGTCTTGCTTGCCCAGGCATCCAGGCGTGCGGCAGTGTGCACGACAGGTCGTTAGCATGTACATGTCTTTACGTTTGGCCGCGAACATTTTTGCTGCATTTGCTGTTCGCGGCGCAAGCCGCTCTCGCTTGAGCGTCAGGCAATGATGTAACTCGTCCCCTTGAAACGGATAGTGCCATCCTGGTATTTGGCAAATGCCATCCATTCGACATAGTCGAAACCGCGTGACATGACTGCATGGTAGCACTGCGCAGGTTTGTTAAGAGTCCAGACAAGTGGCCAGATACGATCCCACTCATCCGTGGATTGCCCAATCTCTTTCTCATGGACGGCCGCCACATGCAACTTGGCTTGATCATCCGGGTTACGCTCATACTTTTCCCATGAAAAACCTGCCTTGCGCAAGAGGGCGATGCCACTGAGTTCGGCCAGGTTCTTGATCTGCATGGAGGCTTCCAGCGTGGTTTCTGGATAGATTTCTGTCCAATGCTGGCCGGGGTAAAACTCTTCGCGATAATCGACTACCGGACACTGCCCCTTGCTGTTGATGCGTGCTGCATACTTTCTGACCTTGCTATCCACAAAATTCCAGGCACTGTTTTCCCAGTTAATGCTCATGGCTTCGAACACACAAGCTTTGCCCGGTATGACAACAGCCTGGTTACTGACAAAGGCTTTACGCCTGGTCAGGCAGCGCACCAGTTGCTTGCCATCTTTGAGCCTTTTGACCGACTGAGCCAGATCACTGGCACTAAGCACCTGCACTATAGGTGCTACGTCGCAAGAAAAATAAGGGATTTCATATAAGGTGACGGGGATCATTATTTTCCCCAAAAAAAATCCCAGATGCTGGGCGTACGTGCAGGGTAATCACGGTAATTGTCTACCAGTATTTTATAGTCTCTTGTATGGTTTTGGGGGAGCTGAGATAGTCTGGAGCATAGAATATGGTTCCAGGCCCCAGAAAAAGCGATCTCACAGGAGCACACTTTGATCATCCAGTTCTCTGCCAACGAAGCAGCCATGGACACCAAATATAAAACCGTCACCAATGGTGAAGATTACCTGCTTTTCCAGCGCCATGAAACCCACGGTGGCGAAGACGACACCGGCGTGTACATCGAATACCTGGACCAGGGCCAGGCCGGTGAAAACATCGTCGCCAGTGTGGACTTGAGCAGAGACTTGCTCACCATCATACTCGCTGCACCGCTTTTTTCTGCCAGACACCAGCGCAAAGAGATCCGTAGATTTGAAGTCCGCCTCAGCATCAGCGACGTGCAGTTTTTGGCACTCAGGCAAGGGCTGGAATTGACGTTTTGGGACAGAATGAAGCAATTGACGCTTGCTGAATAACACACGGAAATAGAAAGCTGCACGCGGCACGAGTGCCCACAGATCGGTCAGGCATGTTATTTGCTCGCACATATAGCTATTTTTTGCACACTGAGTTTGCACACAACTACAATACCAAGACATTCAACTTCATCATGAAAACACGCATATCAGCAAAAATTCAGCACCTGCTGTGCCTGGCTTTGGCACTGCCGATTATGTACCCCACAGATAGTCTGGCTACTACAGACATGCCTGTTGCAACCATCAGCAAGCAAATCAAAGAGCTGGTGGCGGCCCAAGAAGTGCAGCTACAGCAGATACGCAAACAGGCTGCTGCAGACCCTGAGCAATACTTGCCCGCGCTGATCACTGCCATCAACCAGCTGGGCAATATCTATCACTATGAAAACCATAATCTGCAAGCCCATGCTGCCTATGCTGAGGCACTGCAACTCTGTGAGAAGGCAGAGGCCGACAAGCCCGGAAAATACCTGGCCCAGTTGTATATGCTGCTTAACAATCAGGCGCTGCTATTCGAGACAGAAAAGAACTGGACACAAGCAATCCTGTTCAATGAAAAAGCGGCCGCAGTCAGCCGCCTGCAGGTAGCGAAAGCTAGTGAAACTTATTTGCCACAACTCACCACGGTCTTGTATAACCTGGCAAATCTTTACAGGGACCAAAGGCTTACCACTGAGGCAAAGGCAGCTTATGTTGAAGTGATAGCGCACTGTCGCGAGTTGATCAAAAAAGATGCAGCATCTTATGAGCCATTCCTGGCCTTCGCGAGCTTTTATTTGGGCTTGATACATTATGGTGAAGAGAATTATGCTGCTGCACAACCGCTTTTAGAGGTTTCATTGCCCTTATACCGTGCAGCAATCACGCGGGATCCTAGCCTCAAAAAAGAGCTTGCTATCGTCCTCGGAAATCTGGGTCACATCGCCATGCTGGAGCAGAATTACGCCCAGGCCAGATTACTGCTCGATGAAGCCTATCGCGTGTATCCGAAAGTCAAGGTTAGTAACCCAGGATTCTTGTATTCCTATGCCACCACGCTCACCGATCTGGGAGAGTTAAAGCAGATGGAAAATCGCGAGACGCATGCACAAATTCTCTATGAAGAAGCGATCTCCATCTATCGACAACTTCCCGCCCGTCATCTGGAAATAGTCCGCCCTTTGTTTGCGGCGGCACTGACAGAACTGGGCAATAGCTATGCCCAGGCAAGGCTGACCGACAAAGCGCGCGTGGTGTTTGAAGAAGCAGCTGAACAATGGCGCAAACTGGCTACCGTCCAGCCTGATCCCTATGCCCTGAATCTGGCCGGAATGCAAGTTCAGCTTGGCCTGATCTATGTCCATCAGAACAAGTCCCTGCAAGCGCAAACTGCATTTGAAGAAGCCAGCAATTTGTATGCTGCAGTCCGCCCAGAAAAACTTCCAGATGTACTGTCTGATCACATCCTGGCGTTATCGCAGTTGATTCGACTCAGCAAGGCAGAAAAGCGTGAGCGCGATACACTCAATAGCTATACCAGGCTGGCCCCGCTCTTGCGCCTGCAGGTCAAGCTTTATCCAAAAACCGAACAGCATCTGCTGGCCAATGTACTCAACAACATGGCAGAACTGCTGGCTTACAATCGCCAGCTAGTGCAAGCCCGGCCTCTGGTGAAAGAAGCCATCAGCATCTATCAGCAATTACCTGATAAACATGTAGGGGATTTTTCAGAGCTGGCGGCAGCCATCAATAACCTGGGCCTGATAGAGCAGGAAGAGCATCAATTAGCGGATGCACTCAAGGCATTTTCAGAATCAGCCGCCATCCTGAAACAGCAAAAACAATTAAACTCCGACGAACAAAAGAAATTGGCAACAGTCTTGCTCAGCATGAGCAATATGGCATTGTTGACCAACAAGAAAACAGGAGCACAGCAACATAGCAATGAGGCACTGAACATTCTCAGAACATTGGTGAAAGACCAAGCAAGGTATACGCCAGACCTGATCAATGCACTCTTGCAAGCAAGCGACCTGCATTTTGCCAGCCAGAAGAGCGAACAGGCCAGAGCAGCGTACGAAGAAATCGCCAGCCTGGCCAGCCGTTCCGCACCCCTCTCACCACAACTCAAAGCCCGCGTGGAAAAATTGAAACTCGCCGTCAATAAGTCGGTGGAAAAATAATAAAGTAATCCTTTGTATGCCCCAGTTATTCGCGGCTAAAGCCGCTCCTTCAGAGAAGGATGCAGGAGCGGCTTTATCTGCGAATGCGCTTTGTCTATGGCTGCACGATATCAAAGGCTGCTGCAGTAAAGCTCAAGGACAGCATACTGTCACTTATACTAAGGTACAACAATTGGTGGATGCTTACTCTGCGCCTCATAAGCATAACGAGACTACTGACGTAGTCTCACCAAAGAATAATTACTCAGCCGGTGTCCAGGCATTTGCCCATTCTCTCGCCTGCTCGATCTCGGCTCGTGTCATTTTCTTTTCCAGCCTCTTCAATGCTGAAATAGCGTCGTAGTGTTTACCGCTGCTATTGGCCAAAGCATAGAATTTATGTGCTTCTACGATATTTGCCTGAGGCGGCTGTTTCGTTTCCATGATGTAGCCCATCCAGTATTGCGCTTCAGACTTTCCATGACTGGCGGCGACGGCAAGCAGCTTTTCTGCTTCATCAAGGTTTTTATATTTTTTCTCGGTCAGATAAATCAAACCAGCCTTGACCCTGGCATCATCTTTTCCTTCTGGCCATTTCATACTTGAATTGATGACAGCCAGATAAAGATCGAGGGCCCTTTGCACATCCTGCTTTGTGCCCTTTTCTGTTTCAAGCAATGTGGCCAGCTTCAGTTTGCAAGGGTCCATCTCCACGCATTTGTCATACCAATAGGCAGCCTTCTTATGATCTATGCTGACATCTTTTTTAGCGCCATTCATATAAAAAAAACCTAAATGTGATTGCGCTACCAGATCACCTTGCTCGGCAAACTCTGTCCATATTTTCATGGCAAGCTTGATGTTGCCCTGGTCAGCCGCCATTTCTGCATCCCGCATGCTGGCAGCCATTAAATGGGACGAAGACGCCAACAAAGTTAATGCAATCAATTTTTTAATCATTTCAAGCCCGGTGATGGAGTGATTTTAAGGTGCATAAATAATACAGTCCTTCACGCTGGCTGACCATCAGTTTTCTGCCAGCCAGAAATCAGTATCCCGGTGCTGACACATGCCCCAATTCATACACCTGCACCTGCGCAGGAAAACCTGCGGCTAGTGCGGCAGTTTTTGCCACTGCCGTATTACGCCATAAGGTAAACCGTACCAGCGTCCATTCATTGGGATCAAAAGCCACCAGTGTTGCCAGCACGCCGTCTTGCTGGCTGAGGTATTTTGCGGCGCTCGTTTCTTCTTCACGCAAGCTGCCCAGTGCGGTGTAAGGCGCGATACTGCTGACCTGGCGTGTCGCAAATTTCGCGCTACGTACTTGCGCATCCATGTGGCTATGCCATACCGACCATTGCTTGACTGCGGGCCAGCCAAAGGCGTGGGAGACGGCCTTGAAGCCATCGCCGCAGATGAAATTGTTCATACCCTCATTGTCATTCCAGAGGTAAAAAGGGGCGTAGACATTTTGGCTGGATGATGTTGGTTCCTGGTCTTTGCTGGCATGCAGATAGGCCTTGAAAGCCAGGCCGGGGAAGTTGTCCAGCATATGGCCTTTGCTGGCAATGCGCAGGCGCACGATGTCCATGTCGTAGTCGGCAGGGAGAGTGAAGTTGTATTGCATGGCGATCATGTTTAGCATCCTTTAATTAATGTTTTTTCTTCCGTAACCATCACAGGGGAAAGGTAAAACTTCGTAGGTTGGGCTAGGGGTTATCAGCCCAACACTGGGCCTTTAATAAACGTATACGTTTTTCGAGCGTCGAGTGTTGGGCTGACGAAGCGTAGCCTAGCGCGGCCCGGCCCAACCTACAAAATTAACCAGGCCCGGCCAACATACGTAATTGCAAAGCATCACTCATACCGCGCCACACCGTCGTACATGAGCCCGCTGCTAAACGACCAGTCTCTACCGCCGTGGTGTTGATGATGACCATCACATCCTCTGCGCGCAAACCTGGCGACTTTGCCAGCAGTTCGATCAGCTTGCGATAGAACGCCGCCTTGGTGGCACTACTGCGCTGGCGGCCAGCGGTAATCTGTATCAGCACAAAATCATCCGACCTGGGCTTACCCTGGTGACTGAGATAATCGCGGTCAAACACCAGCTCGTTGGCCTCATGCTGTTGAATAAGCTGGAAGCGATCCTTGAGCGGCACTTCATACGCATCGACCAGGGCCTGATGCAAAGCATCAGACAAGGCTTGCAGATAGGCGGGTGATTTACCCTTTAGCAGGGATACGCGGCTCATGGGCATGGCTTACTCCTTCGTTGTAGTTGGCTTCGATGACAATTGACGTAGTGCGCTAACGGCAGACGCCGCCGTTGGCCAACCCGCGTAAAACGCCAAGTGGGTTATGACTTCCACCAGCTCGGCCTGGGTGACGCCATTGTCCAGCGCCCGCTGCAGATGAAAGGGCAATTGCTCGCTGCGGTTCAGCGCGATCAGGGTGGCGACGGTGATCAGGCTGCGATCACGCAGCGGCAGGCCCGGCCTTTGCCAGATGTCATCGAACAAGACAGTGTCAGTCAGTTCGGCAAATTTGGGGGCGATGTCGCCCATCAATTCGCGGGCGAGGGTACTGGCAGTTTGCATGGCATGGGCTCCGGTTGCTTGGCATATCGTGGTTGACATGAACAAGATACCCGACTATCTTGATTCAGAAAATCAGATAATTTCAAACCAATCATCCCAAAATTTGGAATGGACAAATAAGCAATAACAGCAAGGAAATGATGCAGTGAGCAAGATCACCTTTGACCTCGACGTCATGCGTACCTTTGTCACCGGCATAGAGCTGGGCAACTTTGCCAAGGCGGCCGACAGGCTGGGCCGCTCCACCTCTGCCGTCAGCGCCCAGCTCAAGAAGCTGGAAGAGCAGGTCGGCAGCCCCATCTTGCGCAAATCAGGGCGCGGCATGCTGCCCACGGCAGCGGGCGAAACCCTGCTGGCCTATGGCCGCCGCCTGCTGGAACTCAATGACGAAGCCGCCGCTGCCGTGCGCGGTGTTGATCTTGAAGGCTGGATCAGGCTAGGCATACCCGAAGACTTTGGCGAACGCATACTCACCGACGTGCTGGGCCGCTTTGCCCGCGCCCACCCCAGGGTCAGGATAGAAGCCAGGATCGCCCGTAACGCCACCCTGCTCGATCTCATCACAGCAGGCCAGCTAGACCTGGCGCTAACCTGGGACAGCGGCATCACTACCCCGTACAGCGAACACCTGCGCGACTTTGCCATGCACTGGATAGGCGCGGCAGACCAGCCCTGGCACGCACACCATAGCAGCGCTGCCCCCCTGCCCCTGGTCGCCCTCGAAGCACCCTGCCTGATGCGCAGCTATGCCACCAATGCACTGGATCGCGCCAACATTCCCTGGCGACTATCCTTCACCAGCCCCAGCCTGTCCGGCATCTGGGCCGCCGTTGCTGCTGGCCTGGGCCTGACCGTACGCACCACTGTCGGCCTGCCCCAGCACTTGCGCGTCATCAGCGCCCCCACCCTGCCCGCCCTGCCCATACTGGGCCTGAGCCTGCACCGCCTTGAAGCCGAACCAGACGTAGCAGTGCAGCGACTGCGCGATATTATTGTGGAGGCCTTGATGGACGTCGCTGGCAGCAAGGTCGAAGCCAGGGGGGACGAATTTGCATTTGACAAGTCAGGCTGATAGATGGGCCCCCAGGGCAAGCGGTTTGAGTCAGGGGCAGCGCCCGCCGCCAGTTGCGAAGTCAGGCCTTGTCTGGCTCGACAACAACCTGCACGGCATCATGCGAGAAGCGCGAAATGCCGTATTCAATCGGCAGGCCGTCCATATCAACATAGACGGTTTCTACATACAGTATGGGTGACGACATAGGTTGGCCGAGTTGCTGGGCCACCGTCTTGTCGGGCATGCGTGCGGTGATGCGACTCATGCGGCGCTGAAAATGTTCCAGGCCAAGTTCTGCCAGGGCCAGGTGGGTAATGCCGGTTTCTTGATACCGCTCACCGATGCCAGCAAAACGGGGCAAGGGGAAATACTGGGTACACACACCGATTGTTTTTCCATCGACGACATCGAGGGACTCAACGCTGAGTACCGAAGCCCCCTCAGCAAGTTCCAGCAATTGCTGCACTTCGGGGCTGGCGGGGATGGCTTCCCATTGCAATATCTTGCTCGCTCCTATGCGCCGGGCATTTGCCACGCTATGCGCCAGGCGGGTGCGTCGCCCAACCTGATAGTCAATCACATCGTCGCGCACAAAGGTGCCGCGACCATGCTTGACCTCGACCATGCCACGCTCTGCCAATGCCTTGACGGCTTGCCTTACCGTGTGGCGGTTGACATGAAAGCGTTCAGCCAGCTCAGTCTCATTGGGCAAGCGGTTCTTTAACAGCCCTGCCTGTATGTCGGCGCTGAGTGCCTCTTCAATTTGTTTCCAGACACTGATACCGGCACTGCGCACGATACTATTTTCATTCATTTTGAATTCTGACAAAGCGTAACCCAGGTGACAGACAGTAAATAAGATGGTCTTGTGCTTGCTGTGCAATGTGCTGCAAACAAGGTGGGATTGTAAACAAGATGGGGTACTTATTCTATAGGGCAGCGAGGAATGGGCGCGCGGCCTGGGTGGCTTGGGTAGCAGTCAGGACTAAGTATGCTGTGGCCAGCGGCGCTCGCTTGCAGCATTGCCGCTGGCCAGGTGCGTGTTATGGTTGCTCGCCGCGTTGCAGACGTTCTGCTATGGCATCGATCACGGCTGGCAAATCGGCAATGGTATCGATCAGATAATGGGCGCCGGCCTGGGCCAGCTTGGTGGAAGCAGCTTCCCGGCGCAGCGCACGCTCTGCCTCGCTCAGTTGGCGATACTCGTCCAGGCTCAGTCCAGCCTCATTACCGGAAAGCGACAGGCCGACCGTCCACATGCCCGCAGCCAGGCCTTCTTCTATGCCGGGCACGGTGTCGTCGACCTTGATGCAGGCGCGCACATCGCGGATGCCGAGTTCTATGACATTGGCCAGGGCCATCCAGGGGCCGGGACGGCCACCGGCCTTGAGATCATCGGTGGCGACTGCATGCTCAACCTTCAAGCCCAGTGCAGCGGCATGAGGCAGCAATTTATCCATCACCACCCTGGGGTAACCAGAGCATGAACCTATGCGTATGCCACGGCTGCGCAACTGCTCAAGTACCCTGATCGCATCGGGAATGGGGTCAGAATACTGCGCCACTTTTTCTATCTGCAGAGGCAAGAAGGCGGCATACAGCGCATCAACGTCAGCATCACTCATGGCTTGGCCATGTTGCTCTTGCCAGCGTTGTGCTACGCCTGGCTGCTGTCCCAGGGCCTTGATATGGTCCCATTTAGCCAGCCCCATGGGCAGGCGTGCCTCTGCCATGGAGACGGTGATACCAAAACCGGCAAAGGCATCGATCAAGACCTGGGTTGGTGCAAACGAACCAAAGTCAACCAGCGTGCCTGCCCAGTCAAACACCACGGCCTGTACCGGCCCCAGGCAAGGGCGTTTTATAGCAGCATTGTGGCCCGAAGCAGCTTGAGAATTCATCGTTTGTGTAATGCCATTCATTGTGAGACCCCTTCAACATTGGTAACAGTGGTAACAGTGGATAAGCAGGGAATGCCCATTTGCTCCAGTGCACCGCAAATCACATCCAGAGCAAGTTGCATTTCTGGCTGGGAAATCGCGCCGATACAACCCACGCGGAAAGTCTCGGCGGTTGTCAGCTTACCGGGATAAAGCACCACACCGCGTGCCTTGGTCAGCTCGTAGAAGACCTTGAAATCCCAGTTCGGATGTGCAGGGGCTTTGACGGTGACAATAATCGGTGCCTGAATATCTTCATGCAGAAAACTCTCCAGACCCAGCCGCTTCAGGCCCGCAATCAGGCAGGCGCAATTCGCGCTATAGCGCGCCAGACGCGCCGCCTGCCCGCCTTCTGCTTCATACTGGTCGAGTGCTGCATCGAGTGCCGCCACCACATGCGTAGGCGGTGTATAGCGCCATTGGCCTGTCTGCTCCATGTAGCGCCATTGCTGGTATAGATCCAGCGAGAGCGAATGGGCATAGCCCTCGGCCTGTTCCAGTGCGGCGGTTTTGACGACCACGAAGCCCAGCCCTGGTACGCCTTCCAGGCATTTGTTGGCCGATGCGATCACGGCATCGAACTGTATTTCTCTGGCAAAAAGTGGCAATGCGCCAAAGGCACTCATGGCGTCGATGATCAGTTTCTTGCCCGCTGCTGCCACCACATCGGCAATGTCAGCAAGGGGGTTTAATATGCCGGTACTGGTTTCGCAGTAGACGATTGCCACGTGGGTGATCTGCGGATCACTGGCCAGGGCAGCGGCGACCTGTGCCGGGTCCACTGGTGCACTCTCACCAAAATCAATGGAAGTGACTTGGCGCTTCATCATGGCCGTCATCTGTGCGATACGTTTGCCATAAGCGCCGTTCACCAGACACAGCAGCTTGCCATCTGGCGGCAACAGCGTGCCTATGGCCGCTTCTACGGCGAAGGTGCCAGAACCTTGCAGGGGGACGCAGGTGTAGGCACTGTCACCAGCATTGTCGCCCGCAATGATGGCCACCAGGCGCTGCCTGACTTTTGCTGTCAGTGCATTGAAACTGCTGTCCCATGAACCCCAGTCATGCAACATCGCTGTCTTGGTGGCGAGACTGGTGGTCAGGGGGCCGGGAGTAAGGAGTATAGGATCGCGCATATCAGAATTAATCAGGTAGTAAAAAAATGAATAAAAATTGCCCGTCACCCCTGGCGGGATGTCTGGCGCCAGCCCTGGTGTCGCTGACTAAGCCACCAGCCGGCCAGGGTCATCACCAGGCTCACCACGAGCGAACTCAGGACGATCATGGTGGCCATGGCAGCGGCGGCCGCAGTGTCACCTGCATCGTCCATGTTCAGTATGGAAATGGACGCCAGCACGGTGTCAGGGGTGTACAAGAAAATGACGCAACTCACCGTCGTCATGCTTGAAATAAAGAGATAGCGCGCCACGTCTAGCACCGCAGGGGAGCAGATTGGCAGGGTCACCCGCAGGCAGGTACGCCACCAGCTTTGCTGCAGACTGCGCGCGACCGCTTCTATCTCGCCGTTGAGCTGGCGCAGTGATGTCGTGATCGTCAGGTGCGCCGTCGTATAGAAGTGGGCAATGGTCGCCAGCACCAGCAAGCTCATGCTGCCGTACAGCATATGCAAGGGATTGCGCGGGGAATTCAAGAACAGCACATATCCCAGGCCAAGCACCAGACCAGGCACCGCCATGGGCAACAAAGCCAAACGGTGAATCAGGCTGGAGATGCCTTTGGGCACAGGCAGTTTTTCTGTCAGATAGGCTGAGAGAAAAATAGCAGTCGTGCCAAAGACGGTGACCAGCAAAGACATCTTGAGGCTATTGGTAAATGCCAGCCAGCCACCACCATCAAGGTCATTAAAATCAAAATGGGCCAGCGTCAGGTGCATGTCATAGGGCCACATTTTGACGAAGGCAGCAAAGACACCCACGCCCAGCAAACTCAGCAAGAACACAGACACCCCGGCACACAGCAACCACAGAAAGCCATCGCGCAACTTGTTGGGATGGGCATGATAAAGCACAGAGCGGCCATCGATCTGCGCCGAGCGGCGTTGCGCAACCCAGCGTTCGACAATGAAACTGAGTACGGCGGGCAACAGCAGCAAGACACCGATCACCGCCCCTTTATTGAAGTTTTGCTGGCCTATCACCTGCTTATAGGCTTCCAGCGACAGTACATTGATTTGCCCGCCGATGACCTTGGGAATACCAAAATCAGTGACCACCATGGTAAACACCACCATTGCCGATGACACCACACCATGGCGGGCGTTTGGCAAGGTCACAGTGAGAAACCGCCGCAGCTTGCTGGCACCCAGACATTCTGCCGCCTCATACAAGCGTTTGTCGCTCACGGCCAGGGCGGCAGTGAGGATCAGCGTTGCGTGCGGAAAGGTGTAGAACACTTCGCCCAGGATAATGCCCACAGGCCCATAGATAGAAGTGCCGCCCAGCCAGCTTTTGAGTAATCCCTGGTTACCAAACAGATACACCAGCGAGATCGCGGGCATAAAAGAAGGTGCCAGCATCGGTATCAAAGCAATCAGTCGGAAAATCTTGCCGCCCATGATGCGGCTGCGCGTCAGGGCAAAGGCAAAGGCCAGCGCCAGTGGCAACACGATCGCCGTCGTCACCAGGGCAAGGGCAATACTATTCCAGGTCGCTGCCCGCAGACGTGGCTCAGCCAACAGACTGAGCCAGTTCTCCAGCCCGGCAAAGCTGCCGTCACTGGCCTGTACCGTCATGCCAAACATCGTCAACAGGGGTGCCGCGATAAAAATCAGCATCAGCGCGGCGGCGGCACAGGCCAGCCAGATCGCCAGTTTTTCATCGGCACTACGAAACGCCGAGCGGCCTTGCCAGCCGCTGCTTAACAATGACAAGCGCATCATAATGAGGTATCAGAAAAGACCCGCAGCTTATCCGCAGGCAGTGTCAAGCTAATGCGCTTGCCGGTTTGCAAGGCGGCATAACAGGCATCATTTGGCCCCACATCGACATGGATGCGAATGTCACGATCAGCGCACAAAGACAGCGCAGCACTACGCACGCCGCCGTGAAAATCCACCTGCTCCACCAAGGCCATCATGGCGCTTGAGCCAAATTGCCATTGTGCTTCCAGGCGCACATCTTCCGGGCGGCAAAACAAGACTGGCCTGGCGATCCCGGCAGGCAAATCAATATTGAGCACCTGCCCAGCCAGGCAGGCCTTGCCCTCAGGCGAGCGCGATAGCGGCAACCAGTTGGCCCTGCCCACAAAGTCCGCCACAAAGCGGGTTGCAGGCTCGCGATAAATGGTTTCTGGCGTGCCTACCTGTTCTATCTTGCCATTGCTCATGACGACGACCCTGTCGGCAATGCTGAGTGCTTCTTCCTGGTCGTGCGTGACCATGATGGTGGTCACGCCCAGTTTTTGCTGCAGGCGGCGCAGTTCCTGACGCAAGCGTTCACGCACCTTGGCATCAAGCGCCGACAAGGGTTCATCCAGCAACAGCAAACTGGGCGAGGTCGCCAGCGCCCTGGCCAGGGCGACGCGCTGTTGCTGGCCACCCGAGATTTCGGACGGATAGCGGTCTTCAGTGCCATTCAAGTCCACCAGGTCCAGCAGCTCTGCAACACGCCGCGCTTTTTCTTCGCG
>Ga0187843_10000084_pt1 | contig 76903 bp, 71 predicted proteins | sample SpaLakP09_SKY_43_FD_134516 | JGI IMG/M metagenome (GOLD analysis project Ga0187843, IMG submission 134516) | Oligotrophic lake water microbial communities from Sparkling Lake, Wisconsin, USA - SP09_SKY_43 | ecosystem: Environmental > Aquatic > Freshwater > Lake | place: USA: Sparkling Lake...
AATAAATCCATGTTGATCACTCCTCATCCCCCCAACCGGTCGGTCAGGGTGTGGTTCAAACATGGGTCAAATCTCAGTGAAAACTTATGCCGCTAACGGGTCACTTCTCAACGACAATCAACAAAATTGGCGGCTTTTGCGATTTTTGGATGAAATGAACGAATTTTTCTCGGCGAATTTGCGGCGCATGCTCGACAATCTATTACAGCTGATTTGGGGATAATGTGGCTAGTCACACTATTTAGACGGAGCCGCCCTTACGCAATTTCGGATGCCGCGCTACCGCACGACTGTGAACAATTGTGACTTATGACAATTGTTCACAGTCGTTACCTAGGGGAACTTCTTGAGCGCACATAATCGTCTCGTAAAACGATGTCTCCAGTTGGAGGATCACGCGATAATCTTATTTTCGCACGGTTTATTGTAACGAATACTTGCCCGGCAACAGCGGGACTTTCTAAGCTGTCACAATGACACGACGCGTTCCAAATTCTTTTGCGCGACCTTGGATTTCAGGCGCGAAAATGGCCTGAACACGAGATGGGACAAAGAGCTGAGGGAAAGCGCCTATTCCTAAACAGAATATGCCATCGTTACGGTTGCAGCTTATTCCAAACCGATCAAAGCCGCAGCGGCGACTTCGCCATCCTGCTCGGACGTTCCGCCGCTGACGCCAATCGCGCCGACAATCCGGCCGTTGATGACAATCGGCGTGCCACCTTCAATGGCAACCACACCCGGCAGGCTTAGCACAGCGTTGCGTCCGCCAGCGATGGAATCGAAAAACGCCTTCGTGCTCCGTTTGAATCGCGCCGCGGTGCGCGCTTTTTCGCGGGCAACCAGATCGGACCCATATTGTGTGCCGTCCATCTTGTGGAACAGAACAAGCTCACCGCTTGGTTCGACGATGGCGAAGGCCATAGTGAAATTGCGCGACCGTGCGGTCTGTTCGGCGGCGGCCACAATCGTTTTTGCCTGCGCAAGGGTGACTGGGTTCCCATAAGGCAAAGGCGGCTGTTGCGCACCGGCAGCGGTGGTCAAAGCAAGCGCCGCAATCGCACCCAAAAACATCCGTTTCATCATGACCTACCCTCTGCAGCCTTTTATCGAGCATCGTAATTGTCAGATATTTTGCCGGTGCGCTATCCGGAAAGTGCCAAGCTTCTTTGCGCCATGGTCCAATCGCCAAATGCAGTCGCATTGTGCCGGCAAATATTATGCCACATCCCCCGCCATTGCATTGACACAGCCCTTCAATTGCCGCTAAGCGCGCCCCCTACCCTGTGCCCGGATGGCGGAATTGGTAGACGCACCAGCTTCAGGTGCTGGCGCTGGCAACGGCGTGGAGGTTCGAGTCCTCTTCCGGGCACCATTTTCAAACAGTGAATGCGGCGCAACGTCCGATTGCGCGGGCACTTAACGCCTAAGCTTGCTTGTCCGGATCAACGTGCAGCCAGTCGGCATGGCGCGGGGCTTTTTTGGTTTCGCTCCATTCTTCAAGCATCAACGGCGCAACGCGTTTTAATTCAGCATATTGTTCGGGCGTGCCGATGTTGCATGCAAGCTCCAGCCGGTGGCCGTTGGGATCAAAGAAATAGATCGACCGGAAAATCCCGTGAAATGTCGGCCCGACCACATCAATACCCTGCGCCTCGATATGCGCTTTTGCGGCAAGCAGGGCGTCGAGGTCACTGACTTCAAACGCGATATGCTGGACCCATGCCGGGGTGTTGGGATCCTTCCCCATGTCGGGTTGGTTCGGCAGTTCGAAAAACGCGATGACATTGCCGCCGCCGCAATCGAGAAAGATGTGCATATAAGGGTCATATTCCCCCGTGGACGGAACATGATCTTCGGCAAAGGCGGTGGTGAATTCCATGCCCAAAACGCGCGCATACCAATCCGCCGTCGCCTTTGCATCCTTGCACCGATAGGCCACATGATGAATGCGGCGAAGCGCGATTGGCGCGGTCATATCGTGGCCTCTTGTACCGTCAGCGCGCCGCGTTCAATCTGGTCGCGCTCAATGCTTTTGAACAAGGCGGTGAAGTTCCCTTCGCCAAAGCCTTCATCTTTCTTGCGTTGGATAAATTCGAAGAACACAGGGCCAATCATCGTCTGCGAAAATATCTGCAGCAGCAGACGCGGGTCACCATCGTCGGTTGAACCATCGAGCAAGATGCCGCGTGCCTGCAGTTCACCGACGGGCTCGCCATGGCCGGGCAAGCGTTCCTCCAGCATGTCATAATAGGCCTTGGGCGGTGGCGGCGCGAATGGCGTGCCGAGCGCCTTCAACCGGTCCCAGCACGCTGGCAGGTCGTCACAGGAAAAGGCGATATGCTGAATACCTTCGCCATTATAGGCACGCAGATATTCCTCAATCTGCCCGCCGCCTGCTTTGCCTTCTTCGTTCAACGGAATGCGGATTTTGCCATCGGGCGCGGTCATCGCGCGGCTGGTGAGGCCGGTATATTCGCCCTTAATATCGAAATAGCGGATTTCGCGGAAGTTAAAGACGCGCTCATAAAAGCTACCCCAATGCGCCATGCGTCCGCCATAGACATTGTGCGTCAGGTGATCGATAATCTTGAAGCCAGCACCCACCGGGTTGCGATCCACGCCGGGCAGATAATCAAAATCGATATCGTAAATCGACAGCGCGTCACCATAGCGATCAACGAGGTAAATCATCGCCCCGCCAATGCCGCGAATGGCGGGCAGGCGCAGCTCCATTGGGCCAGTACGCGTCTCAACGGGCTCCGCGCCACGGGCAATCGCTTCGTCATAAGCAACCCGCGCATTTTTCACGCGAAACGCCATGCCGCAAGCGGACGGACCATGTTCCGCCGCAAAATAGGCCGCCGGGCTTTTGGGTTCGTAATTGGCGATCAGGTTGATTTCACCCTGACGCCATAGGTCGACATCTTTCGACCGGTGCCGGGCAATCCGCGTAAAACCCATGCGTTCGAACACGGGTTCCAGCAGGCCTTTTTCCGGTGCGGAAAATTCGATGAATTCGAACCCATCGAGACCCAACGGATTTTCGAACAAATCGGCCATGCTACTGCTCCTGCGAAACTGGTTACATTTGAAACCAGTTTACGGCATCACTTTTCAGGAGTCAATGCGAGCGGGGGTTATGTGAAGTGCAGACGCCGGTATTTGCCGCGGAAATATAATAAAGGATCGCGGCGCGGTTCAAAGCTGGCTTTTTCGACGCGACCGACAAGGATGAAATGGTCCCCCGCCTCGTGCAGCGCGTGCCGTTTGCATTCAAAGATACCGAGCGAGCTGGGCAAAATAGGCGCGCCATATTCGCCGACTTCCCACCGCGTTCCGGAGAAGCGATCTTCGCTTTTTCCCGCGAACAGGTTGGACACCGGTTGCTGGCCAATCTGCAGCACGTTGACCGCGAAATCATCAATCCCGCGCAACACCTCTGCACTGCCCGAATTGTTGGCTATACAGACGAGCAGCAATGGCGGATCAAGCGACACGCTGGTAAAACTATTCGCCGTCAGGCCAACGGGCCGCCCATCGGGCGCATGGGCGGTGATGATGGTCACGCCCGTTGCAAAGCAGCCCATTGCATCACGCAATGTGCGCGCATCGGAGCCCGATCGATATTCGGGAATGAAGCGCGGTTGCTTGCGCTCCAGAAAATCGATCAGCAAGCCGTTGAACGCTTCGGTTCGTTCCGCCACGATCAGCAGCCCGCCGCCGTCGACATCAATCGCTTCGACATTGGGAAAAGTGGAGGCAAAGCCCGTTTGCGGGTCAACGCCGTCCGACGCGCCAAGTGCGCCGCGCACCACCAAAACGGGAATGTTGATCTGCGGCGCGGCTTGCGCAAGCCGCGCATCCACACCGTCGGTGCCGAATGACGCAAAAATTTTGCTGTCATATTCAGATGGCGCAAGCCCCTGCCCCAAGGCGGCAGACAGCTTCTCGGCCGAAACCTTCACCGCTTGGGCATCGGTATGCGCAGGCGGGTCGAGAAGGATAAGCCCAGACGCCAAGGTCGCGGCATCCTCAGCAAGCGCCATCGTTGCAATCCATGCACTGTGCGTTGCCGCCACCACCACAGGTCGCGTCCGCATCTGCCCCAGAACCGCGCGCAAATCGTCTACAAAGGCGTCAATGTCATAACGGCCATCGGACGGCCAATCGCTGCCGCCATGCCCGCGCAGGTCCACGTTAATGACATGCCGGCCAGCCTGTTCAAGGCCAACCGCGACATCTTCCCAGACCTTACGCGTTTGCCCAAAGCCGTGCAGCAGGACGATCGAGGGTTCATCGGCGGAACCGATATCGTCCGCTTCAATCCTGACCCCGGCAAAGCCCTTAAATTCTCTTACATATCGAAGCGACATTCGCCTGCACCCCAAATTCTGTCTAACGGTGTCATCTATCTTTCACCCGTGGACGTTAACGGCCCGAAACGCAAGATTTTAGGCGCGTTCGGTGGAAATGACGGCCATCGTGATGCGCGAAATGCACACCAGCTTTCCGGCCTCGTCCTCAATGCGGATCGACCAGATTTGTGTTGTCCGGCCGATGGATTCGGCTTTGGCGGTTGCAAAAACCAGACCGTCCTTTGCCGGACGAATATGGTTCGCGTTGATTTCCATACCCACGGTCGCAAATTTGCTGCGGTCCACAGTCATCGCCGCGCCGACCGATCCGACCGTTTCGGCAAGCACTACCGAAGCGCCGCCATGCAATCGGCCATAAGGTTGCTTTGTGCGTTCATTGACGGGCATGCTGGCCTTGATCCAGTCGTCGCCATAATCGATGAACCGGATGCCGACATAGCCGGGCATACAATCGCCACCATTTTCAGTGAGCGAATTGAGATCAAGAGTGTCGTCAAACCAGATTTTTGCCATAGCCCGCAATTAGCCCGACAGACGACTATTGCAACCTAGTGTTTTGCCTACCCAAAAGCCCACCTGCAAATCACACCCGCAGCTGCATATATTTCCCTCCACATATGCGCTATCGGTTGGTGCACCCTTTGGCGGGGGTTGTGCCTCACCAGCATATGGGCGATGATATTTCGGCGGCCATGCTGTTACACGCCGCGAAATGCTTGCCGCAAATATGTAATGTTTTCGTGGCACGCCGCATTTGCCAATTAAAAAGGATATTTTTTCGTGAAGCCCGCGTCCGGTTCAAGCAAAGTGAAGCCCCTAAAAACGCCTGCTGATGCCCGCTATTTTAACCGCGAATTATCTTGGCTGAAATTCAACGAACGCGTGCTGGAAGAAGCGGCAAATCCGGCCCATCCGCTGCTTGAACGGCTGCGCTTTTTGTCGATTTCCGGCACAAACCTCGACGAATTCTTCATGGTCCGCGTGGCTGGCTTGCGCGGCCAACAACAACGGAAAATTGAAGAACTGTCGATCGACGGCCGCACCCCGTCTGAACAGCTGACCGCCACCGTTGCCGCGGCAGACCGCCTCATGATCCAACAGCAAAAGCTGTGGCGCAAATTGATGCGCGAGCTATCGGCCGAGGGCATTAAGGTCGTTGAACCGTCCGCCCTTGGCAAACATCTTCAAGCGGCGGTCGGCACATATTTTCAGGAACAGATTCTTCCGGTTCTAACGCCGCAAGCGCTTGATCCCGCCCACCCGTTTCCGTTCATCCCCAATCAGGGTATCAGCCTGATTTTCGACATGCGTCGGAAAAACGATGGCGAAGTGGTGCGCCAGTTGGTGATGATCCCGCAATCGCTGGCGCGCTTCATCCGATTGCCCGGCCCCGGCACGCGCTTTGTGACGATCGAGGCGTTGATTAAGCATTTTGTTGGGCAGATGTTTCCGGATTATTTGCTTGTCGCGGCCGGCGCCTTCCGCGTTATCCGCGACAGCGATATCGAGGTGGAGGAAGAGGCCGAAGATCTTGTGCGCTATTTCCGCAGCGCGATCAAACGCCGCCGCCGTGGCCGGATTATCCGGCTGAAGCTGGAAAAAGGGCTGCCCGCGGAATTGGCGACCTTAATCCGGTCAGAACTTGGCGCTGGCGCGTCCATCGTCGTCGAAACCGTCGGCTTTTTGGGCATTGGTGACCTTGGGCAATTGGTGGACGAAGATCGGCCAACGTTGAAATTCCCGCCATATTCGCCGCGCTTTCCCGAACGCATTTTGGAACATGACGGAGACTGCTTCGCCGCGATCCGCCAAAAAGACATCGTCGTCCATCACCCCTATGAAAGCTTTGACGCGGTGCTCGCATTCTTGCAGCAAGCGGCGGTTGATCCAGATGTCGTTGCGATTAAACAAACGCTGTACCGCGCAGGCAAGCAGTCCGCGGTCATCCGCGCTTTGTGTGAGGCCGCCGATGCGGGCAAATCCGTCACCGCTATCGTCGAGCTAAAGGCGCGGTTTGACGAAGAGCAGAATTTGCACTGGGCGTCGCAGCTTGAAAATTCAGGCGTTCAGGTCGTCTACGGCTTCGTCGACATGAAAACCCACGCCAAAATTTCGCTGGTCGTGCGGCGCGAGGCGGACGGATTCCGGACCTATTGCCATTTGGGCACCGGCAATTACCACCCCATCACGGCGAAGGTGTATACCGACATCAGTTTCTTCACCGCGGACCCGCGCGTCGGGCATGATGCGGGGCAGATTTTCAACTATATCACCGGCTATATCCCGCCGACAGAGCTCAAGCTTTTGACGATGAGCCCGCTTGGCCTGCGCGAAAAAATCATGTCGCTGATTGATGACGAAATCGCGCATGTTGCGGCGGGGCGGTCGGGCGCTGTCTGGGCAAAGCTGAACTCGTTGGTCGACAAGGCCGTGATCGACAAATTGTACGAAGCCAGCGAAGCGGGCGTCGAGATTGACCTGATCGTGCGCGGCATTTGCTGCCTGCGTCCCGGGGTGAAGGGCATGTCTTCGCGCATCCGCGTAAAGTCCGTGGTTGGCCGTTTCCTGGAGCACAGCCGCATTTGGGCGATGGGCAATGGCGCGGACCTTCCCAATCCCGACGCCAAAGTGTTCATCTCATCGGCAGACTGGATGTCGCGCAATTTCGACCGCCGCGTCGAATATATGCTGCCGATTGAAAACCCGACCGTGCATGACCAGATTCTGGATCAGGTTATGGTTGCAAACCTGCTCGACAACCAGCAAAGCTGGATGCTGCGGTCAGACGGCCGATATGAGCGAGTCAAAGCAGGAACCATGCCTTTCAATTTGCACCATTATTTCATGACCAACGCGTCATTATCGGGACGCGGAGGCGCGCTTGCAGATGACAAGAAGGTTCCAACGCTGCGCCTCATCCGACAAAGATGAAGGCGGTGCGTCAGGCCGTCATTGATATTGGCTCCAACACCGTACGACTGGTCGTTTATGCAGGGCTGCCGCGCGCGCCGCTGCCGATTTACAATGAAAAAAGCCGCGTAAAACTGGGCGCCTGCCTCGCGGGCGATGGCATCATCGATAAAGCCACGATGAAAAAGGCGCTGGCCGCATTGGCCCGCTTTGAAACGCTGGCAAAGGCGATGAAGGTCGACACGATGCGCGTGGTCGCCACCGCCGCAACACGCGAGGCCAAAAATGGCCATGAACTGGTCGAAAAGGCAGCGGCGCTCGGCATTCACGTGGAGGTGCTGGATGGCGATGCGGAGGCAACCGCCGCCGGGTTCGGCATATTAAGCGACAACCCACATGCCAATGGCTATGTCGGCGATCTTGGCGGTGGCAGCCTTGAACTTATTCGCATATCCGACGGCAAACTGGGCACGCGTGTGTCCCTGCCGCTGGGCACATTGCGGCACGACATATTGAAGGGCAAAACAACCAAGCAGATTAGCCAGATGCTGCGCGATGATATTGCCAAAGCGGTTGGAAAAACGGGTTTCCCCATCGAAACCGGCCTGCCATTTTATATGATCGGCGGATCGTGGCGGACATTCGCACGGCTGCACATGCACCACAGCGGATATCCGCTCACCATCCTGTCCAATTATGAAATGCCCGCCAACGCACCCGAAATGATGATGGCGATGGTGAACGACAAGGACGCCTTAACCCGTTCCAATGTTGTTGCCACAGGCCGTATTTCTGCGCTGCCGGGGGCGAATGCGTTGCTCGCGGGCATATCGGGCCTGCTGAAACCAAGCAAGCTTGTCACCAGCATCTATGGCCTGCGTGAGGGATTGTTGTTTGAACAGCTGACCCCCGCCGAGCGCCAAGACGACCCGCTGATCGCCGCCGCGCGTTTTGAAGGCGAACGGCTTGGGCGGTTTCCCTTTCATGGGGACGCGTTGGCGCAATGGATTGCGCCGGTGTTCGCCGGACAAAGCCCAAATGATGCGCGGCTGTGCCGGGCGGCCTGTTTGCTGTCCGACAGCGTGTGGAACGTAAACCCCGAATATCGCGCGGACCACGCGCTCGATCTGGCATTGGACGGCAGCTGGCCCGGCGTAAACGCAAGCGACCGCGCGGTGATAGCCGCGGCGCTGTGGACGGTGCATGCCGGAAAGCGGACCTTGCCCGAAATGCTCACGGCGTTGGCCACGCCCGGCGCGCTTGCGCAAGCGGTGATCTGGGGCCTCGCCATCCGTCTGGCGCACCGGCTTGATGGCGGCACCGGCGGCGCGCTGGCCGACAGCCGCATTGACGGCGACGGCGCAACGTTACGCCTGCACCTCACCGGCTCCGCCGTGCGATTGCAGTCCAACAGCGTCCAGCGCCGGTTGCAGGCACTGGGCGAAGCGCTTGGATACGCGCAGGCGGAGATTTTGGGGTAAGCGACGCCCAAAATCCTCCCCATCGATTTACGATGGGGAGGTGGCAGCCGGAACGGCTGACGGAGGGGCCTGCAACGGCAAAGCCAGAAGCTGCGCCAATGTATCTCGCACCTAGCGATCCGCGCCGATAAATTTCAGAAAATCTTTGTTTTTTTGTTTTGTTTTAACTTCGACCTGTTTGCCTGAACTTAAGGCAATGTAGTTTCTCGAGGAGTAAGCCATAAAAGGTAATATAGCTCGCAGATCGCCACTCATGCCTTCGCTTTTTACTTCTACTTTCCACATTTCAGTTGGGGTGGAAGATGACCGGAGAGATTGAGGGTCTACCCCGCTAAGCCGCAGCCATCGTTGGTATGTTGTCACGGTTGCGGTTCTATTTATCACGCCGGTTATTCCGTAACTTGGGGTAAACGTTGTGGAAGCGTTGTAAGAATTTCCGTAACTGCTACCTGTCGTATACGCACTTGCAATTCCTGTCTCACCGAACATCGGGATCGAGTAGTTGACCGCTACGGATTTAGGATCGCCGATCCCGTAACCAAAAAAGATCACAACATCTGCGGTTTCTGCGTTCTCAGCTTCCTTAAAACCATTGAATAACAATGCTTTTTTAACATATTGAGAAAATTCCTTATATTCGAAAGTGCTTTCGATAGATCGGTCTTTCTCGTGGGCTAGGACAAAGCTTTTTTTACTATCCGCTCCAGCATCGGCAAAGGAGCTAACTTGACTGTAAACAGAAGGAGCGGCTGGGGATGCCGTCGCACAGCACACCGATAAAGCCGCAAAAACAACCAGCATTGTCAACTTATTCATAGCCTAATCTCCAAATTAGACGTCTGCTTTGGACCAATAAGAAGTTAATCCCACATTATCATTTGCATGTCATAAACAACGGACCGCAAATATTTTTAATCAGTTGTAATTACGGTGACAGGTGGGTCTCCTAAACTCCTCTGCGTCTCTGCGCCTCTGCGTGGATAAAAATTCTTCCCAACCCACGCCGCATCCGCCGACGCCGCAAAAACGTCTGACTACCGCTATTGAACCATCGACCAAACGCTGCGCCAATGTATCTCGCACAAAGCCACGAAGGCACGAAGAAGGGCCAGCCCGCCTTTCGTCATGCTGAACTTGGTTCAGCATGACGAAAGGAGAGACCGAGGTTGTAAACTGCCTCCGGTCCATCAACCAATTGCTTTTGTTTACACAAATTGACAATTTATTTCAACACGGTAATTGTCGAACATAATCTCGACGTCATCAAGACGGCGGACTGCGTCATCGATATCGGTCCCGAAGACGGCGAGAAGGGGGGGAAAGAGATGCACTGGATCCATATTGCCCGAATCCGTTGCGAACCACTTCAGCAAGGAAGTTTCTTTGTGGAGGAGCGATCTCCGACCAAAGTAATTTCGGACTGCATACTTGCTCGCCCGACCGCTGAGGTCGGACGTGGCTCATCGTGGCATATCGGTGCCTCGAGTGAAATAACTGGTGACGGAATATCGTTTCAGATGGGTCGAGTGCAAGAAATCACCTCGCCCCAATATGATAGTATTGAACATAATTTTTTTGAAGCACAGGCCGAACGCGCGCCATACACTTTGGCGATTTACGACCAGCGGCATCAATGCTGCGGGATTTTGAAGAAGAGCGGTGTGTCACAAAGCGCGAACGAAATTTGTTTGAAGCTTCAAACGCTACTAAACTCGACAGAGTTTCCTCAACGCGCCGGTGTCCGTATCGTCGTCGACCCTCTTGTTGATCCTGAAAATTTCATCGAGCAACTTCGTAATTCAGCAGAAGTAGTAAAATTCAGTTTTACGGCAGGGTTCGAAAATCCGTTTGATGTAGAAACATTAATTCAAAGACCGGCCGAAAAATTCAACCAGACTGTTGGCGGCGTGCAAACCAAAGTCGAGGTGGAAGGCCCTGACTTGAAGAAAGACATATTGGAGGAATTGTCACGTGCTGTGGCGTCCACTGGAGACAAAGCGGCTGCAAGCATCCGCAAAGAACCACGCCAAAAGTCGAAGCGCATATATCTCAAAGGCACCCCACTGCAGGAGCCACTAGATATTCCCTCTGACAAAAGTCCCTTCCAAGCTATGCTGGCGGCCACCCGAGAAGCATACGATAGGATAAGGAATTCGCTTCAGTGATTCCAACGTTTTGGGAATGGCTACTTGGTTCCCATGATAAGGGAGGATTCAACGTCACAAATATCATCGACGGATGGCTGTTTTTTCACGGCGCAGCCGCACTGATACTAGTGTTTTTATTGCAAGTGGGTCCATACGAATTTGCTGCAAACGCACTATTTCCTGCAGCATCCATCTTGGTTGGGATGGCCGTCGCGTCAACTTCTAGAGCTGCGGCAATACTACAAGACAAAACTTTTAAAACAAAAATGATTTCAGAAAAAAATCCAATTGAAAACTATATTTATGGATATCAGCTTTCGCTTTTGATTATAATTTCAAGCGTAGTATTTGTGTCTATAATGGCATCAGGTGGGATAGATATAGTATTTATAGATCGAAATATTTCTTCCAATATTTCCGGCTTCTTAATGTATTTTTTATTGAGTATGTCGATCAGAGAATGCTGGCAAGTCATAAATTTTTCGAGCATGCTATCTTTACTAAATGATATCATAACTGAAAAAAAATCATGAGGAAATAAAATGAGTGACAATATAATTAATTCTATTGAAAAACAGGAAGAGTTTCTCGAGAAATCAATTTATTTAAATGATAGATATATCACAATTAATGTATTATATGAATATAATATCGAACTTTCCCGTTGCGACAGTCTTGAAAAGATACTCGGGTGGGCCACGCATCTATGTGAGAAAAGTTGGATGACCGCGGATCTTCTCAGAAGATTTATTCATATTTCCGCACGGGCGCACGGACTAAGCATTCCCAGCACGTAACCGCAAATTCCCGTCTACCCGCCACCATCTTGCGCCGGTCCTCTGCGTCTCTGCGCCTCTGCGTGAATCAAAATTCTTCCCAACCCACGCCGCATCCCGACAGCCTCTGTCGTCTCCCCCCGTCATTCCACACCCCCCTCTCGTCATCCTGAACTTGTTTGTGCGATGCACGCCTCCGGCTCCAGGATAACGAACAACCGTCGCATGTTATCCTGAAACAAGTTCAGGATGACAAATGAGGTGGGAATTAAGGTGACCAACTACGGTTACAATCCATCCGGTCGCCCCATTGCTTTTTACATATAAAGACCCCGTCCGCGGGAGGTATCCGGACGGGGTCAATATTGTCCTCTTCGCCTGCTAGGGGGAATTTGAGGACTGGGGGCAAGCACCCCCGTATTCAGGTCGCCGAAGCAACCCGAAACTTTATGGCATGACGACGGTGTCGACCAAATGGACCGTGCCGTTTGACGCGACCATATCTGCCGCGGTCACGGTCGATTTGCCGCCCTTGGCATCGGTCAGGACAATCTTGTCACCGTCCATACTGGCTTTCAACGTGCCGCCGTTCAACGTTGTCACCGTTGCGGTGCCGTTGCCGTCGGCGATCATCTTGGCCAGATCAGCCGCCTTCACATTGCCGGCGACGACATGATATTTCAGCAACGCCGCAAGCTTCGCCTTGCTGGCGGGCATCATCAAACCGTCAAGCGTGGCCTTGTCCACCTTCGCAAATGCGGCATTGGATGGCGCGAACACTGTGAACGGGCCCGTGCCCGACAATGTTTCGCCAAGGCCAGCCGCGGTCACGGCGGACACCAAAGTCGATGCCTGTGGGTTGCCTTGGGCAAGTGCGACGATATTCTTTTCGCCGGTCGCTTCACTTGCGGCCATGCTGTCGGTGGCCATCGCGTCTTCCTGTACCACTTCGGTATCGGTCGCCGTGGTGTCGCTGGTTTCGCTGCCTGAGCACGCGGTCAATGCCAGTGCGGACAGGCCGCAAATTAATGTGCGCTTCAAAATCTTCATTTCGGGATTCCTTCCAATTGAATGCCTCTGCGGGCGATAACGTGCAAAGTCGGCGGATGGGTGCGTGTGCGGTGAAATAAATGCGGTGAACGCCGAAGTTTGCGCGTTGGACCGCTTTGCTTTCGGCCGGCTTGGGGGTACGGGCGGGCTATGGACGGACCTGCCCTTAATCTTGCCTCAACGCTGCGCGATGCGACCGATGCCCTGACGCCTGTCAGCGCGACCCCGCGTCTGGACGCCGAATTGTTGATGGCGTATGCCTTGGGAATCGACCGGTCGGCGATGTTGTTGCGGATGCATGACCTTGCTGTGCCGCCTGCCTTTGCGGCGTATCTCGCGCGGCGGGTGGCGGATGAACCGGTGGCCTATATCACGCGAATGCAGGCGTTTTGGGACCTTGACCTGCATGTGACGCCCGATGTGCTGATCCCCCGTGCGGACAGTGAAACGGTGATTGAGGTGGCGGTTGCGGCTTTTGCGGGGCGGGATGCGCCGGCGCGGATCTTGGACTTGGGCACGGGGTCGGGGGCATTGTTGCTGGCGGCTTTGTCGGTGTTTGGCGACGCGCAAGGGGTGGGCATTGATGCCAGCGCGGCGGCTCTCGCGGTCGCATCGGGCAATGCGGCGCGGCTTGGGCTGGACGGGCGCGCATACTTTGAACAGCGCGATTGGACTTTGGACGGGTGGGCGGACGGTTTGGGGCAATTCGACCTCATCATGTGCAACCCCCCTTATATTGAGGACGCAACCCCGCTTGCAGACATGGTCGCCCGCCACGAACCACACAGCGCCCTCTTCGCCGGACCCGACGGTCTGCGCGACTATCGCATACTTCTAAAAACCCTCGAAAAACTGCTAAAAACCACCGGAATCGCGGTCTTCGAAATCGGATTCAACCAGTCAAAATCCGTCGCAAAATTGGGCACCGACGCAGGATTTACCTCCGAATTAACCCACGACCTTTCCGGCAATCCACGCGTCTTGCGCTTTTCGCTTGGAATCACGCAACCGAACCGCTAACGCTAAAAAGCATCGCAGCAAAACCCGTAAATTGCGGAGATTAGCGCGAAGCCGCCCCCAGCGCAGTTGGAAATTTTTTCAAGGTCTCGGTCGACCTTGGCGTAACCCAAAGACTGGGTTTTGGGGCTTCCTGCAATTTTTAAGTGTTAAAAGAGGACGGGTCAGCCCTGATGAATATCAACAACAGGCAGCAGCAGAACAACAATCGTCGCCGCGGTCGCAACAACAATAATCGCCAGCAAAATAACAACCGCAGCGGTTTCGACTATCAGAACCAGATCGACAATCGTGCGCGCGGCAACGCAGCGCAGATGCTGGAAAAATACAAAAAGCTAGCGCAAGATGCGCAGTTTAACGGCGACCGCGTAAACGCCGAATATCACCTGCAATTTGCCGACCATTATTTTCGCGTACTCGCCGATTTCCGCGGCCGCCAGGAAGCGCGTCAGGAACAGCAAGGCGACCGTCGTCCCCGCGAAGATAATCGTGAAGACCGCGACGATTGGCAGAATGATGATCGTTCGCAGAGTTATGACGAGCAAGGTTCTTCCGATGGAATGGAGACCGATTCCGTTTCGCAAGATGATGGCGATTCGGAAGAGCGCGCACCACGCGAACAACAGCGCGAAAGTCGCCCACGTCGTCCGGAACGGGCCGACCGTAATGATCGTTCAGACAATAACCGTTCCGCAAATCGCGGCCCGCGCCGTCACCACAGCGAAGAAAAAGACGATGCACCCGCAGGTCTTGATCTCGCTGTATTGCCGCCGTCCATCGCGATTTCGTCGAACGACAGCGACGCGGATATGGAAAAGCCAGCACGCAAACCACGCGCCCGCCGCGTTAAGCCAAGCGGTGATGATGGAGCTGCAGCGGCGGAATAATCAATCCTTCTGCTGTTGATCGCGCACGAACGGCGCGACAACCTCTAGCTTTCGGGCAGTGCCCGTGGCTTGTGATCGTCATCTAGGGCAACAAAGGTAAACAGACCTTCGGTCACTTTGACCTCTTGTTGGCCCCGCGCGCGGGTCGCGATTACTTCAATGCGGATGCCCATGGATGTGCGGCCGCGCCGTTCGAGCGTTGCGTAGACAGAGATAATGTCGCGCAACAATATCGGCGCGATGAATTCCATCTTCTCAATCGCCACTGTTGCGCACGCGCCTTGGGCAATCCGTCCAGCCAAGATACCACCGGCCTGATCCATCATCCCCAATACCCAACCGCCAAAGATATGGCCGTTGGCATTGATATCGGCAGGGCCCGGCACAACCCGTAAAACCGGGTCATTCCGTTTTGGAAGATTTCGAACGGCCTCCGTCACCGGTCGGCTTCGTCTTCAAACGGGTCGTCGATGGCTTCATCATGACCCGACCCGCTGGACAGGAAAACAAGACCCATCAGCGCGGCGGTCAGCATGATCGCGCCGATTATTGCACCGGCCGTGGCGATGAAAAAGTGGATGGAGACCATCCCATTCTGCCACCAGAATGTCCCGAGCGCACCCACGGTCACAATCAATGTCACACAAAACATCCACCGCATCAGCCGCCAATAGCGGCGCCATGCGAAGTTGGCATATTCAGGATCATCGAGGCGGGAGGGGCGAGTCATAGCTTGATAAGGTCGCCTTATGCTATAAGTTCCATCAGGGGCAAGGACATAGGGAGAGAGTCGATGACGATTTCTGCGATATTGGCCAACCATCAAGGCAATGTGTTTACGGCTGCGCCGCATGAAAGTGTCGGTGATGTGGTCTCGCGACTTGCCGAAAACCGGATTGGTGCACTGCCCGTTGTCGAAGGCAAAGCCGTTGTCGGTATCTTTTCCGAACGCGATATTGTCTACGGTGTCGCGCGCCATGGTTCGGCTTTCCTGACAAAGACCGTAGCAGAGACAATGACGGCACCAGCCATCACCGTTGCGCCCGATACGGCAATCCTGTCGGCCTTATCACTGATGACAAAACGGCGCATTCGTCACCTTCCTGTGATCCAAGAGGATGATCTTGTCGGCTTTGTCTCCATTGGCGATTTGGTGAAGCACCGTATCGACAAAATTGAGGCAGAAGCCGCCGCAATGCGCGATTATATTACCATGGCCTGACAATCATTTGAGCGAGGTGCAAGCAATGTCCAAGATAGATTTCTACACCAACCCCATGTCACGCGGTCAGATCGCGCGTTGGGCGTTGCACGAAGTCGGCGCAGAGTATGAACAACATATTCTGGACTATGGCACGACAATGAAGTCGCCCGAATATCTCGCCATCAATGCCATGGGTAAGGTTCCCACCATCGTCCACAACGGGCATGTCGTAACCGAATGCGCCGCCATTTGCGCCTATCTCACCGATGCATTCCCCGAAAGCGGTCTACAGCCAACCGAGGCTGAACGCGCCAGCTATTATCGCTGGATGTTCTTTGGCGCTGGCCCCGTCGAAGCCGCCGTGACAAACCACGCCGCCGGGTTTGACCCTGCACCCGAAAAGGAAATGATGTTCGGTTACGGTAGCTATGACCGGGTTATCGATACGCTCGACAAGCATTTCAGCGACAATGCATATGTCTGCGGCGACAGGTTTACTGGCGCGGATCTATATGTCGGCAGTCAGGTCGTTTGGGGCGTCATGTTTGGCACCATGCCGAAGCGCGACGCGTTTGTTCGCTATAGCGACCGGCTCACTGAGCGCCCCGCCCATATTGCAGCCAAGGCTATAGACAGTGCCCTCATCGCCAAGGCGCAGGCTGCTTCCGCCAGTTAGTTCAAAAAATTAGCCGGGATTGGACGACGACGTTGTGGGCACCGCAGATGATGCGGCTGACGGTGTGGTCATGTTTGATGCCGGAATTGGGGCGTCAACGGGTTTCGGCGCGTACTTCATATTCCAGTCGGCAAGATCGCGTTCATATTTCACATATGCATCGTAAAAATTGACAAACACGCCATCAATATCGGCCAAGCCGCCAATCGCATATTCCGGCAATGCCCCCGTGGGGACAGTATTTGCCTCAGTCAGCTTGCGCAGCGCCATGTCACAATATTGGGCGCGGACGGGCGGCAAGGCGAAATAATTATACAGATCGGTCATACGCGTATCGCGAACCCGCAGGCCATTTTGTCCGGGGTATCGGGCGACATATTCACGGTCGACCGCTTTGCTGGTTTTCGACAAGAGCACCTTATGGATGATAATGAACTTATTATACTCGGTCGCGATTTGACCCCATACAGGCCCTTGGCAATTCAATGCCGCTACGTTCAAAGCCGACCGAAAATGCCAGATTTGTTCGTCACGGCTTAAGCCGCGATTTGGCGTTACGCGAACGCCATCGATCCCAACCGGCGGGATCGTCATCGACAATGCGGCCCCGCCCGGTGGCAAAGGCATAGCAGGCGGAGGTGGCGGCGGTGCAGGAAGCGGAATGGGTGGTGGCGCGACTTTTACGGGCGCAGGGGCGCAGGCTGCAACAGCAGTCACCATGATGATGGCAGCTAGATTTTTTATGCCCCGACGCATTTGCTTTCTCCGATTTAACATTCTTGATTCCAACAGGATTTTCGTTCGAATGAAAAGCCCTGTTCGACAAAATCCCAAAGAAAATGGCCCAGTGGTTTCCCACCGGGCCATATTGTGTCGTTCAAGCTGAACAGCCGATGACTTATTCGCGGTTACCGAGGAAGCTCAGTAAAAACTGGAACATGTTGATGAAGTCCAGATACAGCGTCAGTGCCGCCATGACTGCAGCCTTGCCGATCATTTCTGTACCCTGAAGGTAGAAATACTCGCTTTTGATACGTTGCGTATCATAAGCGGTCAAACCAGCGAAGATGAGCACACCTGCGCAGCTGATAACCCAACCCAAAGTGTCGGAGCCGAGGAAGATGTTGACGATCGACGCAACAATCAAGCCGACCATACCCATGACCAGGAAGCTTCCCCAGCCACTAATGTCCTTCTTCGTGGTGTAAGCCCACAGGCTCAATCCCGCGAAAGCGGCTGACGTTGCAAAGAACGTCTGCGCGATGGACTCACCGGTGAACATCATGAAGATGCGTGCCAGCGATAGGCCCATCAATACTGCAAATCCCCAGAACATCGCCTGAAGCGTGGAAGCAGAAAACTTACCTTGGCCAAAGCTCATCGCCATTACGACAACCAGTGGCGACAGAATGATTACCCAGCTCATCAGGCTTGGGTTCACCATCAGATTTCGTGCCAGTTCGGTCTGTGCAAACAGCATCGCAACGATGCCTGTCAGCAAGACGCCTGACGCCATATAGTTATAAACCTTGAGCATGTGCGAACGCAGACCAGCGTCGACAGCAACGTCGCCTGCGCGCGTACCTGCAAGACTTGACTGGGTCCCGGTTACCCGTGGATCGGACCACTGTGCCATGACTTAATTCTCCTCAAAACACGGCAAGATAGCCGCTGATCCAGTATATTGGAGGAATTCGTTCCAGATTCAAGTGAAACACGACACGCCGCATTCTGATTTTTTATTACGACTGCGCGGCATTGGCTTTGAGGAATGTGGTCTGGTTCCCCGCACACTTTCGCCAAACTATTATGTTCGATGCATTGAAAGGCAATTATCGTTGCGCAGGCTGGCTGTTCTGCTAGCCATAGCAGCAGAAGGCGACAACCGCTATTGAGGGAGAACAAGGTGAGTGTGACGGTCGAAGGCGAAAACAACGGCGCTATTTCCCCACAAGCAGAGGTTAAATCGCCTGAGGCCAGCAGCTACAGCTGGTATGTGCTCCTTGTCCTTGTCATCGTCTACATACTCAACTTCATCGACCGCCAAATCCTCAGCATTTTGGCTGTCGATATCAAGGCGGACCTTGGCCTGACCGATGCCGACATGGGCTTTTTGGGTGGCGCAGCTTTCGCGGTTTTCTATGCTTTATTCGGTATTCCGTTGGGCCGACTTGCCGATAATTGGAGCCGCGTAAAGCTTCTGTCTATCGGCCTTGCCTTATGGTCGATCATGACCGCCTTGTCGGGCTTTGCGCGCAATCAGGTGGAACTGACCATGGCGCGTATGGGCGTTGGCGTCGGCGAAGCCACCGCCAGCCCCACGGCTTATTCACTGATTTCCGATTATTTCCCGAAACGGCAGCGCGCGACCGCGCTCGCGATTTACTCGTCGGGTCTGTATATTGGCGGCGGCGTTTCCTTGTTTTTGGGCGCGCTCATTGTGCAAAGCTGGGACGCGGCTTTCCCGCAAGGCGGACCGCTCGGACTGGCCGGCTGGCATGCGGCATTCGTTGCCGTCGGCATTCCCGGCATAATCGTGGGCTTGTGGGTCGCGACATTGCGTGAGCCCGTCCGCGGCGCGATGGATGGGCTGGTTACGCCCGCGCACCCAGCCCCATTCCGTGCATTTGCAAGCGATCTTTCCATGATCGTCCCACCCTTTACTCTGTGGGGTGCATGGCAACGTGGGCCAATGGCGCTTGTGATAAACATAGTCACGGCGGCCGCAATTGCAGCGTTTGCATACACAATGATCCAGTTGACCGGCAATTTCCCGCAGTGGTCGGCGGTTGGTTTTGGCTATTATGCCGTCTTCTCCTGGGCATCCTCATTGCGTGCCAAGGATCCGGCGACATTTAAGCTCATCTGGGGAACGCCTGCGTTCATCTGTACCACCATTGGCTATGGTCTGGTTGCGCTTGTCGCTTATGCTCTGGCGTTCTGGTCCGCTCCTTATGCGGAAACGGTGCTTAAGCTGCCTAAAGCAGAGTTGGCTCTGATTTTAGGTGGAAGTGGAGCGCTTAGTGGCTTTCTGGGTGTCATCGTCGGCGGATCTGTCGCCGATATTCTCCGGGCGCGGCATGCCGCAGGACGCGTTTTAGTGATAATGTTCGGTGTCGTTGCGCCAGTTGTTCCGATCTGGATCGGCTTTACGACCGAAAATGCAATATTGTTTTACATCATGCAATTTCTTGCTGGAATGTTTGGCGCAACGGCGCTTGGCGCCGCTGCCGCAACCACGCAGGACCTCGTATTGCCACGCATGCGCGGCACGGCAACGGCCGCCTTCTTCTTAGGCACCACGCTCGTCGGGCTGTCCTTTGGGCCATATATGGTTGGTCAGATTTCCGACCTTGCCGGAACAATGGTCGACGGGAAGCTCGTGGGCAACTTACGCGTTGGCATCCTCTCGCTTATCGCGGTCGCGCCAATCGCGTTGGGTTTGTTAATCGCCGCCTATCGCAGCGTGCCCAAGGCGGAACGCACCATCGTTGAACGTGCACGTGATGCGGGCGAGCCAGTTTAATTGAACGATTAAATTCGGCTTGACGCCCGCGTCAACTTGCTGCCATTGACGGTGCATATTTTGCAGTCACTTCTTGCAGGGGATTCTCCATGTCGCTCGATACCATTCCACGCACCGCCTATAGTGAAGACCATGAAGCGTTCCGCCAGTCGGTACGCCAGTTCCTTCAAAAGGAAGTCGCGCCGCACGCAAAGCAGTGGCAGGAAGATGGCATCGTTCCAAAGTCGATCTGGCCCAAGGCGGGCGCAGTCGGCATGCTTTGCCCCACCGCACCTGTTGAATATGGCGGCCTTGGCCTCGACTTTGGCTACAATGCAATCGTCGACGAAGAATCGGCTTATTATGGCGGCGTCGCCACGGGCTTTTCGCTTCAGTCAGATATCGTCGTAAACTATATCACCAGCTACGGCAGCGAAGAGCAGAAGAAGCATTGGTTGCCCAAGATGATCTCGGGCGAGGTCATCACCGCTATCGCCATGACCGAGCCCGGCACCGGAAGCGATCTTCAGGGTATGAAGACAACCGCGCGCAAAGACGGCAACCATTATGTCATCAACGGCAGCAAAACCTATATCACCAATGGCCAGAACGCCGACCTGATCTTGGTCTGCGTCAAAACCGACACCGAGATCCAGCCAGCGTATAAGGGCATGTCGATTGTCCTCGTTGAGGCTGACCGCGAAGGATTCAAACGCGGCCGCAACCTTGACAAAATCGGCATGGATGAGGCCGACACTTCGGAACTGTTCTTCGAAGATGTCCGCGTGCCAATGACCAACTGTTTGGGTGAAGAAGGCAAGGGCTTCATCTATCTGATGAGCGAGCTGCCGCAGGAGCGTCTGTCGATTGCCGTATCGTCAATGGCCAGCACGCAGAAGGCTTTTGATGAAACCGTCGCATTCTGCCGCGAGCGTATCGTGTTTGGTAAGCCGTTGCTGGATTTCCAAAATACCCGTTTTGTGCTGGCCGATATCAAGGCAAAGCTGCAAATTGGCTGGGCGCATCTCGATTGGGCTTTGAACCGCCATTACAAAAAAGAGCTGACCGCCGAGGAAGGCGCCGCTGCAAAGCTGTGGCACACTGACCTGCAGTGGGAAGTTGTCGATGCCTGCCTGCAACTGCATGGCGGCGCTGGATATATGAATGAATATCCCATCGCTCGCATGTGGCGCGCCGCACGCGTGACACGCATTTTCGGCGGCACCAACGAGATCATGAAAGAACTAATCGGCCGGGGTCTTTAAGACCCAGCTAATAAGCCAGACTCGTCACCCTGAACGTGTTTCAGGGTCTTAATGGCCCCGCGTTGGGAAGTAAGATGCTGAAGCAAGTTCAGCATGACGAGCGTAGAATATGGAACCATCTCATGCCCAAACCCCAGGCTTGGCAGCTTAACCCCGCCAGCTATCCGTTCAGCCATCGCACCGAAACACGGTTCGCGGACATGGATGTTCTTGGCCACATCAACAATGTGTCCATGGCGGGGCTGTTTGAACATGGGCGTGGCATGTTTAACCACGCCATTGAGGTCCAGCGCCGCGCGCCAGGCCAAAGATGGCTGATCGCCAGCGTCAATCTGGACTATATTGCCGAGGCGCATTTCCCCGAGCATGTCGACATCGCCAGCGGCATCGCGCGTATTGGTAACAGCAGCTGGGATATCGCATCCGCAGCCTTTCAAGGCAACGAATGCAAAGCCACCTGTATCACAACCATCGTCCTAACCAATGCAGACGGGTCAGCGCCTATTCCTGATGACCTTCGAGAAGAGTTTGAAAGACTACGCGTTAAGCTGGGCTAATGCAGGCGTGAGATCATGCTGCTAACGGAAGCGGACCACGTCGTTCATCATCATTGGACGAAGATAAGCCAGAAGTGGGTAAACGCGGCTTTGTTTTCACTGATCTCGCCGAAGCCATCATGCGATACGGCAGCATGTTTTGCATTTTGATCTTTACATAGACCCATGCTGATTTGGCCCTGACAGCAGTAGCCGTTACGCCCACCGAAATCATGACATCAATATACAGTGACGTATCCAGAGCGGCCAGAATTGCCAAGTCAATGGATACGACTGACGCAAAACCCTGGATCATCAGGAGACCGAAAATCAGGAAGATAATGTGTTTGCGTTCGGTCTTTTCAATTACCTTGGCGGGAAACTCGACAAAGCATCTGTGCATGAACGCGCCACTGGGCGTTTTCGGAAAAAACCTGATTAAAATGGCAGCGAAGATTAAAAGTCCGGCAATCGACAGCATCTAATTTTCCCTTCACACAGCCCTCTATTTAATCAACAAACGTAGCTGCACGCTTCTGCATTCCCGCCATGACCGCTTCAATCTGGTTGGGTGTGCGGATCACGCGCGCTTGGCGAACGCTTTCTGCCATCAAGATCGCGTCTTCGTCCATGTCGGCATATTCGTTGAACAGCGCCTTGGCCTCACGCATGGCGCCCGGATTGCGGTCCGCGATTTCACGAGCAATGGCCATGGCGCGGGCGTGGGGGTTTTCATCCACGAACGTCGCAAAGCCCAAGCCCAGCGCCTCTGCCCCTGAAAACTCGCGGTTGGTATAGGTTAACTCGCGCAATATGTCTTCGCGCACCATCCCGCGCCATAAGGCATAGCCGCCCATGTCAGGGATCAGCCCCCATTTCATTTCCATCACGGCAAGTCGGGCGTCAGGCGCAATCACCCGGATGTCGGCACCACTGGCAATTTGCAGGCCGCCGCCAAAGCACACCCCGTGGACTGCGGCAATGACGGGCATAGGCAGCTTGCGCCAAAGCATGGCGACTTGCTGAAATGTGTTGGCATTGCCGTGCGTCCGGTCCGTCAGGCTGCCCATGCCGCTATTTGCGCTTGCACCGCCGCTTGCCATGCTGGCCATATCGAGCCCCGCACAAAAGCTGCGTCCCTCACCCGACAGCACAACGGCGCGCACGCCTTTCATCGCTGCAAGCTCTTCTCCGGCGGATATGATCCCCTGAAACATAGCCGGATCGAGCGCGTTCATTTTGTCGGCGCGGGTAAGCCGCACATCGGCCACGTGGTTTTCAACGGTTATGCTAACGCGGTCGTTCATGCGGCGCTCCTATTCAACGCAAATTCTACCAAAGGCAGTTGGTCATTACCAAAATACATATATGTTTTGTCGACAAAAATCGTAGGCGAGCCATAGCCACCGCGCGCAATTACTTCATCGGTATTTGCGCGCAGCAGTGCCTTTACGTCATCCGATTGCGCACGTGCGCGCAAGGCATCCCCATCCAGACCGACACTGTTGGCCACCGCAACCAGCACATCGGGATCATCAAGATTTTCCTGCGCGCCAAAATAGCTTTCGAACGCCGCTTTCGTAAACGCGCGCAGTGCGGCGGGATCATCGGCAAGACCGCAGGCCATGCGCATCGCATTGACGCTCTTGGCGGGGTGATATTGGCTTGGGAAGTTCAGTGCCACGCCGGCTAACGCTGCCCAATCGCGCAGTGTTCTCCAGCTATGCAGCAGCTTTGGATTGTCTGAAGCTTCACGGGCCGCATAGACAGCCGGGTTGACCGCGTTGAACACGCCGCCGACCAATATGGGCCGCAACGTCATTGTCGCCCCTGTGCGATCGAGCACGCCCATAATGTTCGTGAACGCCAAATAGGTCCATGGGCTTGAAAGATCGTAGAAAAATTCAACCCGATCGCTGTGCATTCGCCCCTCCCGATATTGCATCCTGCTTTAGCATTGCCGAACATTTAATGAAGCGATTAAATGCCCGTTTGTCACTTATCATTATGTTCCCGGACTGGTCGGTGAATATACACCATTCGCCGCATCACGAACCAATTGTGTGCGGTGTTAAATTGACATTAACCATATGCCGTCACAGGGATATGGGCAGATAAGAATGTCCGGGTGGATAAGGGCGGGTCGTGGATAGATATCCTTATGTTTGAAGGCAAAGATACACACTTTGCTGCGGCCGGCTTGAACAGAGGCGTTACCCTTGCCGATGCCATGGTTGCACCGCTGCGCCAGACCACCGAAGCGACTTGGCGCGAACGCATTGCCCAACTCGACCTCGTCCCCGACCTTGGCGAAAATATTGGTTCCGTCCGCTGGTTTCGCGGTCTTGGAACACTAACCTTATTAAGCCTTGCCGCACTTGCGCTCCTCCCCGATTTCGGACCTATTTACGGCCCGCAACCGTCCATCGCGACGGAAGCGGAGTTCGAAGAAGCGCGCGCGCAAATGATCATGCCGATTGCTTATGGCAGTGACAGCGGCAAACGCATGGCGGCCACCGACGCGGTTGTTGCCCTTGCCGGAAGCCCGGAGCGTCCCCGCATCGAATTGACAGCATCCTTGGGCCGCGGTGATAGCTTTGCACGCGTCCTGCAGCGCGCTGGCGTTGGCGGCAATGAAGCCAATGATGTCGCCAACATGGTTTCAGGCGTCACGTCGCTATCGGATATTGAACCCGGCACCCCCATCAATATCGTACTCGGTAAACGTTCTGCGCAAAATCAGCCCCGGCCTTTGGAATCCGTGGCCTTTCGCGCGCGATTTGACCTCAACCTCGCTATCATCCGCGAAGGCGGTGCGCTCCGGTTAAGCCGCGAACCGATCATCGTCGATGACACGCCGTTGCGCATCCGCGGCACAGTGGGCAGCCAGGGCATTTACCGGTCGGCCCGCGCAGCGGGTGCACCTGCCAGCGCTATCCAGGATTATCTAAAAGTCATCTCGGGCCGCATGCCCTTGTCGGCAATTCGCGCGACCGATGAATTTGATATCATCATTGCTTACAAGCGCGCTGAAACCGGTGAAGTTAAGGTCGGTAATCTTTTATATGCTGGCGTCGACCGCGACGGCAAATCGCCAGTTCAGATGCTCAAGTGGACCAATGGCGACAGCAGCCAATGGTTCGAAGCGTCCGGCGTGGGTGAATCGAAAGGCGCGGTCAGCCGCCCTGTTAATGGCGCTGTGACATCGGGCTTTGGCGGCAGACGTCACCCGATTTTAGGCTATATGCGCATGCATAGCGGCCTTGATTTTAAAGCAAGCTACGGCCAGCCCATTTTTGCGGTGACCGATGGTGTCGTTGCCTATGCCGGGCGCAAGGGCGGTTACGGCAACTTTGTTCAGCTGAACCATGGCGGCGGGCTTGCCAGTGGCTATGGCCATATGAGCCGCATCGCCGCACGACCCGGAAGCCGCGTGCGGCGGGGTCAAATCATCGGTTATGTGGGATCAACGGGTTTATCGACTGGTCCGCATCTGCACTATGAATTATATCGCAACGGACGGGCGGTGAACCCGAATTCGATCAAGTTTACGCAGCGTGCACAACTGGGAGGAAGCGACCTTGCGCGCTTTAAAGGCACGCTTCAGCGCCTGAAATCGGTCAAGGCCGGTGCAGCGCTCGCACCATTGCGCACACAGCCCAAAGCCACCGATAAACCGAAGCGTGAAATTGACCGACTGACGCTTCAAATCGACCATTCGCGGGCCAACGGATAAGCCATTGAGGATGCGGCATAACACCGCTACCTGTCCTTCATGAGCAACACATCCTTTTTCCCGAACACCCGTCTGCGCCGCACGCGCGCCACCCAATGGAGCAGAGCCATGGTCCGTGAGACCATGCTTTCGCCTGCAGATCTTATCTGGCCATTGTTTGTCACCGAGGGAGAAGCGGTTGAAGAGCCGATTTTGTCACTCCCGGGCGTATCGCGCTGGTCTGTTGACCAGATCGTTGTGCGCGCTGCTGAAGCCATCGATCTTGGTATTCCCTGCATCGCATTATTCCCAAACACGCAGCCAGAACGGCGGAGCGAGGACGGTGAAGAGGCGCTCAACCCCGACAATCTGATGTGCCGTGCCATCCGCGCCATCAAACAGGCACATGGCGATGCAATCGGCATTTTGAGCGATGTCGCGCTCGACCCGTACACGTCGCATGGGCAGGACGGCTTAATCGACGATGCCGGTTATGTGCTGAACGACGAAACGGTTGCCGTGCTCGTCGATCAGGCGATAAATCAGGCCAATGCCGGCGCGGATATCATCGCGCCAAGCGACATGATGGACGGACGCATTGGTGCCATTCGCAAGGCACTCGAAATGAATGGCCATCCCAACGTCCAAATCATGTCCTACGCCGCAAAATATGCCAGCGCATTCTATGGCCCGTTCCGTGACGCCGTTGGTTCAAGCGGCCTGCTGAAAGGTAACAAGAAAACGTATCAGATGGATCCAGCGAACAGCGATGAAGCCATGCGCGAAGTCGCTATGGACATTGCCGAAGGTGCCGACAGCGTCATGGTCAAACCCGGCCTGCCCTATCTCGATATTGTCCGCCGCGTGCGTGACCAATTCGATGTGCCCGTATTCGCGTACCAAGTGTCCGGTGAATATGCGATGATTGAGGCCGCCGCTGCCGCTGGCGCTGGTGACCGCGACGCGCTTGTGCTGGAAACGCTGATGGCATTCAAACGCGCCGGGTGCTCAGGCATTTTGACATATCATGCCGCACTGGCCGCGCGTTTGCTGACAGCGTAAAATATGAACGACACGAAAGTACGAAGCACCCGACGACACATGTGCGTGAACCGATGATTATTCATCGGTGTTGCCACATCTTTCACTATGGAAAATCCGATGATCAATAACCGTACGGACATCAGCATTGTCACTGTCAATGGCAAGACCCCGCAGATTCACGACAGCGCATTCATTGCGCCGGGATGCCGCATTATCGGTGATGTCACCATCGGGCCGGAGGCCAGCATCTGGTACAATTGCGTCATCCGCGCCGAAGTGAACCGGGTTGTGATTGGTGCCCGAACAAATATTCAAGACGGCAGTGTCGTACATTGCGACGGCCCAATGCCCGGTGTTGAAGATGGTTTTCCGACCATTATCGGAGACGACGTGCTGGTTGGCCACAATGTCATGCTGCACGGTTGCATCCTTCACGACCGTGCGTTTGTCGGCCTGTCGTCAACGGTCATGAACGGTGCCGTGATTGAGGGCGATGGCATGCTCGCGGCCGGCGCAATGCTTACCCAAGGGAAACGCATTGCGGCGCGGCAATTATGGGCCGGTTCGCCAGCCCGATTTGTCCGCGATCTCGACGATGCGGCAGTTATGGGGATGCGGATCGGCGTTGCGCATTATGTCAACAACGCCAAACTACATGCTGCAGCGATTGCCGAAGTTTAAAACTTCGCCCTAACCGTAAAACGACCATTGATCGGCGCGCCGGTCGAGATGTTATTATTGTTGTGCGCGTCCGAATAATATGCGGTGTCGAACAGATTTTCGACATTCAATTGAAGCTGCAACCGGTCACTCACATCATAATATAGAGCAGCATCGACCCGTGTGAATGCAGGCAATTTGGTTGTCGTCGCGGATGTGCGGATGGCCGCATATTGGCTCGACTGATGGATGATGCCGACACCTGCCGCAAACGCGTCGGAAAATTCATACCGGTTCCATAGGCTTGCCTGATGCTTTGGCACTTGCGCCAGCCGCACAGTATTGTTGCCCGCCAGCGCAGCGTCCTGATAGCTGTAGCCGCCATGGACTTGCCATTGCGACGTCACGCGTCCTGTCGCAGCCAGTTCAATCCCTTGGGTCCGGGTTTTGCCGATATTGATGCTGGCAAGCGGATTGGCGGGGTCCGGCGTCGTCGCATTGCTGCGATCAAGCTGGAACACTGCAAGGGTCAGGTTTAAATTTGGCTGGACATCCCATTTGGCGCCGATTTCAAGGTTGGTGAATTTCTCCGGAGCCAGGTTTTGCTGTGTAACCGTCAGCGCCAGGAACTGGTCACCCGACCGCGGCAGGAATGATTGGCTATAGCTGCCGTAAAGCGACATGCTTTCCTGCGGTTTGAAAATCAGCCCAAGACGCGGGCTAACCTTTTCATCCTTTCGTGCAAAAGGCCGGTCGATTGCCGGCAGCAAATCTGCACCGCTGATGTCAAAACTGTCGTACCGAAGCCCTGCGACGACATCGATATGTTCGCCAAAGCTAATCTGGTCCTGCGCATAAGCGGAGAAGAACTTCACATCAGAAACGCTGTCTCGTGCCAATGTGTTAAAAGCTACTGTCGGAAAAACCGGGTTTGAAAGGCGCAATGTTGCATTTGAAAGCGTTCCGTTGAACCGACGGTTGGCCGATTGCTGGTCGCCATATTCGGCGCCAACGAGAATTTTGTGTCCAAGCGCGCCCGTCTCAATATCCCAGACCACATTTGCTTGGGCGATGACGTTTTCGCGTTGAGTGGGGTCACTATAGGCCCCAAGAGCAACCGTTCCATTTTGTGCCGTCGCCGCCCCATTTGCAAAGACGTTCACATAGATTTTATCGTAATCGCCATAGAGCATGGTACCGCTGAAATTCAGATTCGATGCCAACTGACCGTCTAGCCGCAGCTTGGCAATGTGCGCCTCAAGTCGCGTACGATTGGCACCGGGGACGCCGAAAAACTGATCCCGAAAGCCAGCCAACGGACGATTGGGTTGGCCCGCACCCGTCGCAACCGACGGGATGCCTCGATCCGTCGTGCGGTCGTCATTTACATATTCATACGAAAGGCCCAGCTTCCAAGCATCGTTCAGCCTGAAGGCGACATAGGGGTTCCAAGCATAACGTTCGCCGCCGACAAAATCGCGATGGCTGTCTAGGTTTTCGTACACCGCGTTAATACGCACAGCAGTGGATGCACTTAACGGAGCGTTCAGATCCGCCGAGACGTCGTACGCGCCGAAGCTGTTGACGCTCGCTTGTCCTGCATAAATGAAATCGTCGCTCAACGGAGCCTTCTGAACCCGGTTGATGATGCCGCCGCCACCGCCGCGGCCAAAAATCAGGGCGTAAGGGCCCTTCAGAATTTCGACCCGCTCAATATTGTAAAGCCCGCGATAATATTGAACGTCGTCGCGCACGCCATCTAGGAAAAAGTCAGCCGTTGTGTTTTGCCCGCGCAGGGTAATTTGGTCGCGATTACCTTCGCCTTGGCCCACCGTCGTACCTGGAACATAACGCAATATATCCGACAAGGAGTGATGCGCCTGATCATCCAACTGTTCGCGGGTCACGACATTGATCGTCTGGGGAATATTGATGAGCGGCGTGTCCGTTTTTGTGGCCGTGATGGAATTGGACGCGAGGTAGCCGTCACTAACACCCGTCACAATGATGGCGCGGCTGTCATCACTTGCTCCAGCATCGAATGCGGCATCTTCCGCAAAGGCATAAGGCGCGCTTACAACGGCAGAAATCAGAGCGAAAACGGATGAGGAGAGACGGAACATTTTTAGACCTTTTCATGCTTATTGCAAATGACTCGCAATTCGATTTGCGGCCACTATTGCGAATCGTTCTCATATGCAATTTAAAAATGAAAAAAAGTGCGTTTGCTTTTGCGGGTCACGGATTTAGGTACATCGCGACGCAAACGACATTTTCGGGGACGACGATAATCATGAACGCAACAATCTGGCATAACCCCGATTGCGGGACGTCGTGCAAGACCCTCGCCATCCTGCAGGAAGCCCCCGGTGTGACGGTCGAGATTATCGAATATCGTAAGCAGCCCTTCACCCGCGCAAAGCTTGAACAATTGTTCAAAGATGCAGGCCTTACCCCGCGCGAGGCGCTGCGTACCCGTGGTTCACCTGCTGAAGCATTAGGATTGATTGATGGCGCTTCTGCCGATCGCATATTGGACTATATGGTTGAACACCCAATCCTGGTCGAACGGCCATTTGTGGAAACCGACAAAGGTGTTCGGCTATGCAGGCCCCAAGAAAAGGTGCTTGAACTGCTCTAGGGCTGCCCAAGGGGATCCTGCACAGCCTTAAACCGGTTTGGGTAGATTATCAGGAACCCGCAACGCCGCCGCCATCTTCAGAATGGCGCGGCGATGCAGACAATTAAGCCGCGATTGAATAGGGCTGAATTTCACCAGACAGATACAGATTGCGCGCTTTCGCCCGGCTCATTTTGCCTGAGCTGGTCCGCGGCAATGTCCGGGGCGGAACCAATTCGACGACGCAGTTCATTCCCGTCACCGACCGAACCTTGTCGCGGATCTGCTCACGCAGCTTTGCCCGCTCGGCTTCGTCAGTGGTACGGCACTGGACGAGCACAGCAGGTGTTTCCTCGCCGCCGGGCGTTGTCACGGAGAAAGCAGCAATATCGCCGGCTTTAAATCCGGGCAGTTGTTCAACCGCCCATTCAATGTCCTGTGGCCAATGGTTTTTACCATTGATGATGATCATGTCTTTGGCGCGGCCCACAATATAAATGTAGCCGTTCGACAGATAGCCCATGTCGCCCGTGTCCAGCCAGCCATCGACCAGACATGCGTCAGTCGATTCCTGGTCGCGGAAATATTCTTTCATCAACGAAGGCCCTGTGCACCACACTTTGCCGATCGTCTTGTCCGCAAGTGGCTTGCGGGTTTCGTCGCGGATTTCGATAGTCATGTCTTTTACAGCGCGGCCGCAGTTAACGATGGCGCGATAACGGATGGGGCGATCTGGCGCACCGGGATGGCCCGTGAGTTCCGTCTCTTCGACAAGCTCAACTTGAATACCTTCGCCCGGTGGCATGATGGACACAGCCAAGGTTGTTTCAGCCAAGCCATAGCTTGGGAGGAAAGAGGACGCCTTGAAACCCGCATCGCCGAACGCATCGACAAAAGCCTGCATCACGTCGGGGCGGATCATATCCGCACCATTGCCTGCAAGGCGCCATTTTGCGAGATCGAAGCGATCATTGACCTGTGTCTGGCTGGAAACCCGCCGCGCACAAATATCATAACCAAATGTCGGTGAGTAGCTGATGACCGTGCCATCCGCGGCGCTAATAACATCAAGCCACGCCAACGGGCGACGCGCGAAATCTTCGGTTTTCATATAATCGGTCGAAACTTGGTTTGCGACCGGCGACAGGAAACACCCGACGAGACCCATATCATGATACCAAGGCAACCATGACACGCAACGATCATTTGCCGTCAATTCCATGCCATGCGAATGTGCCGACAGATTGTTCAGCAGCGCATTGTGCGTAACAGCCACGCCATGCGGGAAACGGGTCGAGCCGCTGGAATATTGCAGATAGCAAATTTCGTCGGTCTGCGCCGAAGGAAGCTCGGACTTTACAGCAATGCGGTCGCCGAAGCTTTCCCAATCAATGCCTTCGACATTGCATGCGCTTGCTGCGTCATTGGCCATGTCGGCGAGTTCCGCCGGAAAGAACAATATCTTAGGGTCACAGCTCTTCAACTGCACGGACAGCTGGTCCACATAGCTTTCTTTGCCGCCAAATGACGTCGGCAATGGCAGTGGCACGGGCCATGCGCCGGCATATACGCAGCCAAAGAACAAGGCCGCAAAATCTGGGCCGGTCTCGGCGACCAAGGCAATCCGGTCATCTTTGCGGACACCATGGCTGATCAAGCGATAGGCCATGTTCAGCGCGTCTTCGCGCATTTCGCTGAAGGGATAAGCGCGCGCCAATTTGCCGCGCATGTCGTGGAAATTTAGACCACGTTGCCCTTGGGCGGCATAATCCAATGCCTCACCTAAGGTCGAAAAGTCAGAAAAACGACGTGGCAAACTGTCCTGTGTGGGCGTGGATGCGCGTTCGCTCATAATTTTTCCCATAGCAAATAGGGCGGTGCCCGATAATTTTATTGTTAGTCTACGCCATTACGCGTCGATACCAGTTCAAATTTCGACCCGACTGTGGCAAGAATAGGGCGTGAACAGCCCACGTGCCGCCAAAAAACCCGCTCCGCCGTTAAATGACGAGAGACTGAGACAGCTAGCGCTGCATTATGTTGGCAAATACGCGACCACACAGGCAAAGCTCGGGACCTATTTAACCCGCAAAATTCGCGAGCGCGGGTGGGATGGGGAACGCAGCGCGGACATCGCCATGCTGGTCGAACAATTTGCCGCGCTTGGCTATATAAACGACGCCCAATTTGCGGAAGCACGAAGCCGGTCATTTGTACGCCGTGGTTATGGCGAACGGCGCTTAAACGAGGATTTGCGCGCAAGCGGCATCGGCGATGCAGATGCCATCCCGGCAAAAGCACATATGGAAGAAAGCATATTAAGCGCCGCAGAAAATTTTGCGCGGCGCAAACGTATCGGTCCATTTGCCCAAGAAGCTGCAACGCCAGAGAAACGCAATAAGCAACTGTATGCCTTTTTGCGCGCTGGACACAGTTTTGAACTGGCCAAACGTTTTGTTTATGCTGAACCCGGGGACGAAATCGGCGACTGGATTTAGTCGTAGACGCGGTCTGCGGTCGCCACTGCCTCGGACGCCCGAAGCGCGGATATGATGCGCATAAGGTGCTGCAAATCATGCACCTCCAAGTCTATTTCAAAAGTGTGAAATTCGACGTCACGCGCGGTCAAACGCAAATTGATGATGTTTGCCTTGTGATAGCCAAAAATGCCCGCAATTTCACCCAACGTGCCGGGACGATTGTGAATGATCGTGCGCAATCGCGCCGAAGCGCCATCGCTGCCCTGCCCCCAACTGAGGTCCACCCAATCGGCGTCGGCTCCGTTCGCGAGACGGTCACATTCGATCGTGTGCACTTCAACCGGCTGTCCTGCCAACCTGAGCCCGACGATCCGGTCGCCCGGAATGGGGTGGCAGCATTCACCAAGGTGGTAACCGACGCCCGGCGTAAGTCCGCGTATGGAGATGGCGCGTTCTTGACTTGGAAAATCAAGCGTAATGCCATCCGCGTCAAAGCCAGGCACTAACGCCTCCATCAGCGCGTGGTCATTAATCTTGCCAAGGCCGATGCGATGCATCAGCTCTTCCTCATCCTCAAGCTTCAGCCGGTTCACCGCGGCCGTTAAGGCTTTCTTGCCAATTTTGCCCGGCATGCGCGCGGCAATTTCGTCGTAAAGCTTGCGTCCAATCGCGACAAGCTCATCGCGTTCGCGGTGCCGCACATGCCGGCGGATGGCAGCCCGCGCCTTACCTGTCGTGACGAAGTTAAGCCAAGTCTGCTGCGGTTCCTGCGCTTTGGATTTCAGTATCTCGACCATATCGCCATTGTTCAGCTGCGCGCGCAAAGGGACATGCCGCCCATTCACTTTCGCGCCAACGGTCTTGTCCCCAAGATCGGTATGCACAGCGTACGCAAAATCAACGACCGTTGAACCCTTGGGCAACTGATGCAGCGCGCCCTTTGGGGTGAAGGCAAATATCCGGTCCTGATACATCGCCATGCGGGTGTTTTCGAGGATGTCCTCGGCATCTTGGCTGGTTTCAAGAATTTCGATGAGATCGCGCAGCCACGCAGCCTGCCCATCGGGCTTATCCGCTTGCTTATAGGCCCAGTGGGCGGCCAAACCATGTTCCGAGCTTCGGTGCATTTCGGCGCTGCGGATTTGGACCTCGACGCGCATGTTTTTGGCGAACATGATCGTCGTGTGCAGCGATTTATATCCATTGCGCTTTGGCGTCGAGACGAAGTCCTTGAACCGCCCCGGCACCATTTGCCAACGCCGATGCAGCACGCCAAGCGCGCGATAGCAGTCTTCCGTGGTCTCGGTTATTACGCGAAAGGCGTTGATATCCGTCAGCTGCTCGAACGCAACATGGCGTTCCTGCATCTTTTTCCAAATCGAATAGGGGTGCTTTTCGCGGCCGGAGATTTTGATCTTCAGCCCCGCCTGCTCCATTTCCCAAGCGATGGTCTGGTTAATTTGGTCGATTTCAACATCGGCCTTTTCGCGGATCTGCTTCAAGCGGCCCGTAATCGTCTGATACGCCTCCGGTTCCAGCTGTTCGAACGCGAGCAGCTGCATTTCGCGCATATATTCATACATGCCAATCCGTTCCGCCAGCGGGGCATAGATATCCATCGTTTCTTTGGCGATACGACGCCGTTTTTCGGGGCTTTTGATGAAATGCAGCGTCCGCATATTGTGCAGGCGATCGGCAAGCTTGACCAGAAGAACGCGGATATCATCCGAAATGGCCAGCAGGAACTTGCGCAAATTTTCAGCAGCGCGTTCGTTTTCGGTCTGCGCTTCGATTTTCGAAAGCTTGGTAACGCCGTCGACCAGGCGCGCGACTTCGGAACCGAAGCGGCTTTCCACATCTTCGATGGAGGTGAGCGTATCTTCCACCGTGTCGTGGAGCAGCGCGGTGATGATCGTGTCCTCATCCATTTTGAGGTCGGTCATTAACCCGGCGACTTCGACCGGATGGCTGAAATACGGGTCGCCTGATGCCCGTTTCTGCGCACCATGCATCTGAACCGTAAAGACATAAGCACGGTTCAGCCGATCCTCATCGACATCCGGGATATAGGCCCGCACCCGTTCAACCAATTCATATTGTCGCATCATAGTCTGCAAGATGTGGCTTTTGCGCTGCGTTGCAACAAGAAACTTAAAAACATAGTCAATTTAACAACAAATTATGCGCTGGCTGCTTGTGTATGGCGCATGTGGCAACGCCTGCTCTAACAAAAAATGCACCGAAATATGGCGTCCGCGACGTTGCGCATATGCCCATATTCCGGTGCAGTTGTCTCGGCTCAAAGCGCCAATAAAATTGTCGCGGGTTAAAAAGGAGGAGAGAAGAGCCGAATGTACTTATTGAGCGGTTCGCCGATTAAGCGCCAGCGTTGCAGGCGGCGATTTCGTCGGCTGTAAAGACGCGATCACCAGCGGTGAATGCAGATACTGAACCCAATTTGCGGGCGACACTGATGCACATATTCTTTGCTGCAGTTGACGCCATTGGCGCGCGGCATGCGGTGCCTTCGCATTTTACGACAACGCTACGTAGCAGTTCTTGCTTCGATGCGGCTGGCTGTGCCAGTTCGATTTTGTAATATGAGCCGTTGCTTGCAGCTTGCGCCTGCGTTGGAACGCCGAACAAAAGTGTGGCGCTGATGACAGACGCGGCAGCGAGTGCACCCAAACGGGCGGAAACTTGGGAGAGAGTCATAATCTTATCCTTTTAGCTTTGCTAAACCAGCACAACGATGGCCGGTGCTATTGTCCCTAACCTTCGTTTTGCGCTTCTGGAAAACCAGTTGCGAATCGCTACTTATTAGATTAGGTTTTGAGTTGCAACTTAAAACTTAAATGGGGTTGCAAAATTTTTCGGGTCGGCTCACGCTGTGCGATAGAGGATAAATATATGGGCGAATTGCGCGAGTCACTACAGGATATTACCGAGTGTGGGCTACCGACAGCCTTGGAAGCTATGGGCGAACGATGGTCGTTCATGATCTTGCGCGCCGCCTTCAACGGCGTCCGCCATTTTGAAGATTTTCTCACGGAAATCAGCATTGCGCGTAACATATTGGCCAACCGTTTAAGCCGATTGAGCGAAAGCGGCATATTGCATCGTACGCCCTGCCCTGATGACCGTCGTAAAGTGGAATATCGCCTGACGGAAAAAGGGCTGGACCTGCTGCCCACCATGATTGCGTTGCGCCAATGGGGCGAAAAATGGGGGACGGGCGTGCCATCCAATCCGGTTTTGGTCGATGAGCTGGATCATCAACCCATCCTGCCTGTTACCATAAGAAGCCATGATGACCGCGTTCTTGGCCATATGGACCTATGCTGGATGAACTCGGCGGATATCAAGCCGATTAGCAATGCCGTATTTGCCGAACATGATGATCGCGTGCGAAAGTTAAGCGCCATTTAAATCGCACTATTGACGCTCTGTACAGCAGCATTGAACTTTTGTGGCGAATCTGTTACACTTCGCGCCGATAGGCCAAAAATGGCCGATAATAGGCCAAAATGGTCGATAACCGCCTTCCTATCATGGGATTGAGCGGATGATGACGTAAGGGACGAATGCCAACTGTCTTATGGACAACAAGATGTTGTCAGCGAGCTTATTCTCCCGAATAATCAGAAAGGTCGTAATATGACGTCCAACGCGGCGATGTTTGATGTAGGCGATTATGTGGTGTATCCCAAGCATGGGGTTGGTCGCGTAATCGAGCTTCAGGATTCCGAAATCGCAGGGATGCAGCTTCAGCTTTATGTGCTGCGCTTTGAAAAAGAAAAAATGACACTTCGCGTGCCTTTCAACAAGGCCGAAGGCGTTGGTATGCGCAAGCTGTCGAGCGACAAAACGCTCAAAGAAGCAATGCATACGCTGACTGGCAAGCCCAAGGTAAAGCGCACCATGTGGTCGCGCCGTGCCCAGGAATATGAAGCGAAGATCAACTCGGGCGACCTGGTTTCGATCGCCGAAGTGACCCGCGATTTGTTCCGCCCCGATGACCAGCCTGAGCAGAGCTATTCGGAGCGTCAGATTTTTGAAGCGGCATCAAGCCGTTTGGCGCGCGAGCTCGCGGCAATGGAAAAGACCGACGAAAAAGCGGCTCTCCAGAAAATTTTGGCCATTCTGAATGAGGCCGCACCGCAATATTACGAAAAAGCCGAATAACCAGTTTCCTTACCGGAAAATCTGAAGGGCGCTGACAACGGCGCCCTTTTTTTTTGGCATGGTTATACCATATTATGCCCAGCCTGACGTTCTCTTGCGGCACGTCTAAACAGAGGCATGTTCAATCTCATCATCTGGTATGACGGCGCATGCCCGCTGTGTGTGCGTGAAATCGCGCTGATGCGGCGTCTCGATTGGCAGCGGAAAATCGACTTCCAAGATATTGCGCCAGACACGGCGATATGCCCCCTCGACCGGCAACTAATGCTTGATCGTCTTCACGCCTGTGAAAATGGCGTGATGTTATCGGGCGCTGCTGCATTTGCGGCGATGTGGCGGCATATTCCCCTGCTTAAGCCGCTGGGCTGGCTTGCGCGAAATCCCGTTATTTTGGATATATTCGAGCGGTTGTATGTCCGCTTTCTGAAAATACGTCCTTATTTGCAAAAGTGGCTGGCATGACAATGATGAACGATATTTTTCCCGCCTCGCGGAACGCCGCACGCGCGCGCCTTGCGCAGTTCATATCCGGCGCAGGGCAGAATTATGCCTTTGGCCGCAACACCGATGCGGGGCCGGAGCAGCCAAGTGCCGTGTCCAAACTTTCACCCTATCTGCGCTATCGGATGATAACCGAACAGGAAGTCGTCCATGCTGTTCTGGAGCAGCACAGCCTGGCAGCAGCCGAAAAGTTCATTCAGGAAATATTGTGGCGCACTTATTGGAAAGGATGGCTGGAAATGCGTCCGTCCGTGTGGACGCAGTTTAAGGAAGAGCGCGACCGGCAGCGCGATAGTTTTCCCAACGCGCGCGCAATTCGCAACGCCGAGGCGGGGCAGACCGGCATCGAAGGCTTTGACGATTGGGCACGCGAACTGGTGGAGACGGGCTATTTGCACAATCACGCAAGAATGTGGTTTGCCTCAATCTGGATTTTTACACTGCGCCTGCCATGGGCGTTAGGTGCGGACTTTTTCCTGCGCCACTTGGTTGACGCCGATGCAGCGAGCAACACATTGTCATGGCGTTGGGTGGGCGGCTTGCACACCGCTGGCAAAACATATCTCGCGACGACGGACAATATCGCGCGCTACACCAACGGGCGATTTGCACCGAAAGGGCTGGCAACGACGGCAATAATCCCACCTGATTTGACCGTCGCAAATCCGCGTCCCATTCCCTTCGCAGCGCAATGGGACAGGCAAAAGCCGGCATTGTTGTTTGTGACTCCAGATGACCTAAACCCAGAGTCGCTCTTTGCTCCTTCGGCGCCATTCAAGGCGGCATTTGTCGCCGCCGATCCCGTAACTTTATGGGGAGACAATGCACGGGGCTTCGTCGCAAGCGCGTCACGTGACGCAGCGGAACGGGTCAGCACTGCGTTTCAATGTCCCACCGATATTCTCGATACCCTGAATGTCGAAAGCTTGATCACACAGGCAAAGCAAGCCGGCGCCGAACAGATCATCACCGCTTACGCGCCGGTGGGTCCAGTTGCGGACCTGTTCGCCAAATTCTCTCCGCGTCTGGAACAGGAAGGCATAACGCTGGCCCAAATCCGCCGAAGCTGGGACGAGAAATTCTGGCCACATGCGACCAAGGGCTTTTTCCCCTTCAAAGAAAAAATTCCGAAAATTTTGGGTGAAATAGGTTGATAGGACGACTTGCAATTTGCGCTTGAGTTCGCCCCTCTAAGTGTATTATAAACACAATACACAAGGAGATTGTCCCATGCGTAAAATCATATTGTTCCTGCCGTTGGCCGCACTCGCCCTCCCCGCGTGTGGATATTCCGTTTCGGACGCCATCGATGAAGTGAAAAGTTCTGACACCAGCGGATTTGAGAACGGAAAGACTATCTCTTCAACCGCAACAACGACTGAAGCTTTCACGATGGTCAAGGCGCTTGGCCCCGACAACATCATTTTCGTAACTGGCGACGCGTTCACTATCAAGGCAGCGGGCAATGCGAAGGCCGTGGCCACGCTGCGCTACAGATTGGACGATGGCGCCATCAAAATTGGCCGCATCAAGGGCAATTGGTTCGGAGACGAAGGCAAAGCTGTCACCATCACCATCACGGCTCCCAAATTAACGGCCGCGTCGCTGGCCGGCTCAGGCGATTTCACTGCAGACAAAATGGAAGGTGACGCCGTTGAGGTCAAAATCGCAGGATCAGGTAGCCTGAAAGTCGCGCAAGTTGTCGCCAAAACATTGGAAACCAAAATTGCGGGATCCGGTGACGCAATCATTGCCGGGACGGCTGAAAACGTCAATTTCTCGGTTCTTGGATCGGGCAGTATCAATGGACAAAAACTCACCGCAACGAATGCCGAACTGTCAATCGCAGGTTCGGGCGATGTAAGCATTAACGCCACCGGCAAGGTTGACGCAAAGGTCGCGGGCAGCGGCGACATCAATGTTACAGGTGGCGCAACCTGCGCCTCAAAATCCATGGGCTCGGGAGACATCAATTGCTCATAAATCTGCAGAACCGCAACGCATGAATGGTTGGTGGGACCGGCACGTCGTCCCCCGCCTGATTGGCTGTGCCTGCACCCAGCCTGCGGTGATGCATGATCGTGCGAAAGTGATCCCGCGTGCATCGGGGGACATTCTGGAACTGGGCTGCGGCGGCGGAACCAATCTGCAGTTTTACGACTGGTCGCAGGTGCGATCTCTATCGGGTGTTGATCCCTCGCCGGACTTGCTTGGCCGCGCGCAAGATGCGCTCTTGCGATCAGGCCGAAGCGCAAATTTCGCAAACGGCATTGCAGAGGCGCTGCCGTTTGAAAACAGCAGCTTTGACTCAGTCGTCACCACTTTCACATTATGTTCGGTTCAAGATCCAACCGCCGCGCTGTCGGAGGTCCGGCGCGTCCTGCGTCCTGGCGGGCGGCTGATATTTTTGGAGCATGGCAAAGCGCCAGACCCTGCTGCGGCAAACTGGCAAAATCGGATTGAGCCGGTTTGGAAACATATTGCCGGCGGATGCCATTTGACCCGCCCCGTAACTGGGGCCATATCGGATGCTGGCTTTGTGTGTGATGCGCCGCACGGACATTATATGAAAAGGACACCGAAATGGCTTGGCTGGGTGGAATGGGGCGAGGCAACATTGGCACATTAATTGTCGCCATCTCGCTGTCCGTCAGATCTTTTGCAGTGCCGCCTGCGATGGCCGACGAACGCAAAATCCTTGTCGCCAGCTTTGAGAATATTCAAGTCATCGGCGATATGAAAGTACAGGTGCAAACGGGCAAAGCGCCATCTGCGAGAGCCAAAGGCGACAAAAGGGTGCTCGACGCCCTAAAGCTGGAACGTGTCGGCATGACATTGCGTGTGCGTCTTCAGGGTGCTTTGAACAATGAAAAGGGCGTCCCGATGACGCAGCCGCTTGAGGTCATGCTATCGACTCAGGCTATCAAAGACATGACGCTCAGCGGCAATGGAAGCCTGCAAATTTCCGAGGTAAAGCAACAAGACGCCGCCCGCATGCTCGTGGCGGGTAACGGCTCCATTGCGGTGGACCGGCTAATCACCGACCAATTTTCGGCCGACATCGACGGAAACGGACGGATCGACATAAAGAGCGGAAAAGTCCGTGACGGGCGCGTCACAGTGAATGGCACCGGTCATTTTGACGCAGCCAATGTTCCCATGCGCAATGTGCGGCTTGAACATATCGGCAATGGGGAATCCCGCGTGCATGTCGACGAAGCGGCCAATATCTTCAATCGCGGAACCGGAACGATCAATGTTGGTGGAAACGGCCGTTGTTTTGTGAAACAGGCCGGCAGTGCCGCCATTAACTGTGCCAGAATCGAAAAAGGATCGGGTAAATGAATGTAAGTAAGCTTGGCAAAATCGGCCTTTACGCTACCGCCCTTTCGCTGGCCGCGTGCACAATGCCTGCCAATGGCGGAAACCAGACCGCAGGGTGCAAACCCGGAACGGGCGCAGGTCGGTCCGCCGCGGGGCTTGAACAAGTGACATTGTGCGTTACCAGCGGCGGCAAGACGCGGGCGTTTACTGTCGAACTTGCGCAGACATCGATGGAGCAGGCCAAGGGATTGATGTTCCGAACCGAGCTTGCGGACAATGCCGGCATGGTCTTCCCCTTTCCTGAACCGCGCATGGCGAGCTTTTGGATGAAGAACACGGTGATACCGCTCGACATCATCTTCGTCCGGACAGACGGCACGATTGAAAGCATCGCCGAAAACACAATTCCGTATTCCACAATGACGGTGGATTCGGGCGAACCGGTTGGCGCCGTTTTGGAACTGCGCGGGGGGTTGTCCGCCGAGTTGGGCATTTCGGCGGGCGACACGGTGAAATGGACCGCAAAGTAAGGCAAATAGGGATTGCACCGCAACGTGCTTGCTCCTAATCGCGGGTCCATGGGTATTCTCGGTAAAATCTTCACTTGGTGGGACGGTGCCACCATCGGCACAACGATCTACAGCTGGCGTAAGGGCAAAGCTGTGGGCAGCGATGCCCAGGGAAATAAATATTACCAGTCGTCCGACGGTAAGCGTCGCTGGGTCATCTACAATGGCGCGAACGATGCAAGCCGCGTTGCGCCCGACTGGCACGGATGGTTGCATGGCACCCATGATGGCGATCCCGAAAGCTATTTGCCGCCAGTGCGTGGCTATGAAACACTGCCTGAGGCCAATTTGACGGGCACGGACCGTGCCTATCGGCCAGCGGGATCGATACAGCGTGGTGGCCATCGTGCCCGCGCCACTGGCGATTATGAGGCGTGGAGTCCCGACGCATCATGATTCGGCGGCACAGCCTGATGCTGCTGCCGTTGCTGGCAACGCTCGCGGCGTGCGGCCCCACTGACGAAGAAAAGCTGGCACCGGAAAAATCCGGTAAAGCCCAAGCGACCGCAGACCGGATTGTTGCTGGTTCTGGTAATTCACTCGGCACACCCATGGCCGAACGTGTTGCCGTTCTCGGCCTGTTGAACAAACGCAACGGACAAACGCGCGACATTGAACTTAAACCCGGCGAAGCCATTCGTTTTGGCAAAGTTGTCGTAAGATTGCGTGCCTGCGAGAAAACAGCGCCGTGGGAAAATTACCCCGATGAAGGTGCCTTTGTTCAACTGCTGGTGCATGAACGCCCGCCGGGCACAAATGATGCCGAAAAATGGCGCAGTGTGTTTTCAGGCTGGCTTTTCAAAGAAAACCCGGCTGCAAATGTTGTCGAACACCCGGTCTACGATGTTTGGGTCAAAAGCTGTAGGATGAGCTTCCCCGGCGAAGAAACGCCGGTTGAAGAAAAACCATCGCAAGAAGCGCCAGCGCCTGCCGATAACGCATCGTCCAGTGCACCCCAGGCTGCGCCTGCCGAACCGGCTGCTCCAGCAGGCGAAGACGCTAAGCCCGACGAGGGCTGACCGGTCGTCGTCAACGCCGATTGGAGTAATTTCAGATAGGCGTTTTGGGTGATTTCAATGGCACCAAGGCTGGCCAGATGGTCCGTCATGAACTGACAATCCAGCAATGCGAAGCCACCCAGTTTAAGACGTGCGACAAGCCATGCCAGCGCTACCTTTGATGCATCGGTCTCGCGCGAAAACATGCTTTCGCCAAAGAATGCGCGGCCCATGGCGAGCCCGTAAAGCCCACCGACCAATCGGCCATCGACCCAACATTCCACGCTGTGCGCGCGGCCTTGTGCATGCAGCTGGCAAAAGGATTCTTCGATATCGGGGTTTATCCACGTCTCGCGCCGATCATCCTGCGACTCGGCGCATGTCGCGATAATTTGGGCAAAGGCGGTATCCGCCGTGACTGTAAACCGCCCCTGCCGGATCGTTTTCGCCAATGATTTGGACAGCCGAAACCCCTCCAACGGCAAAATCGCCCGATATTCGGGTTCAATCCAGAACGTATCGGGGTCATCACGGGCGTCGGACATCGGAAATATGCCATTGGCGTAGGCCTGAAGCAGCAAATCCAGATCGATGGGCAAAAATCTGTCCTTTCCTGTCCGTTAAGGAGCCTATCTCGAATTGCGCCGCCGCATGCAATGGATTATAGCGAACAAAATGCCCCGGCAGCGTCTGGTCACTTTACGACCGGTCCCGCCGGGGCACGTCATTTTAAGCAAAGTCAGGGACCGCATATGACCCGCCGCCGCAAAATATACGAAGGCAAGGCCAAGATTCTTTATGAAGGCCCTGAACCCGGCACGCTGATCCAATATTTCAAGGATGATGCAACCGCCTTTAACGCCCAGAAAAAGGGTACGATTTCTGGCAAGGGCGTCATTAACAATCGCGTATCAGAGCATGTGTTCACGCGCCTGAGCCATATTGGCATTCCCACCCACTTCATCCGCCGCCTGAACATGCGTGAGCAGCTCATCCGGCAAGTTGAAATCGTGCCGATCGAAGTGATTGTGCGCAATGTCGCTGCGGGCACATTGTCCAAACGGCTGGGTATCGAAGAAGGCACGCCCCTGCCCCACACATTGCTGGAATATTGCTACAAAGACGACAGTCTGGGCGACCCGCTTGTCGCCGAAGAGCATATCGCATGCTTCGGCTGGGCCACGCAGGAGGAAATGCAGGACATTTCTTCGATGGCGATCCGCATCAATGATTTCATGTGCGGCATGTTTGCAGCGATTGGCATTCGATTGGTGGACTTTAAACTAGAGTTCGGCCGACTGTTTGATGGCGATTTTTCGCGCATCATTTTGGCGGACGAAATCAGCCCCGATGGGTGCCGCCTTTGGGATATCGAAACCGGCGAAAAGCTTGATAAGGATCGCTTCCGCCGGGATTTGGGCGGTGAAGCCGAAGCCTATCAAGAAGTCGCGCGCCGTCTTGGCCTGATGCCGGATGAAAGCGAAGGCGCTGTGCTCGATATGGTTAGCCATAGGCTGCGTAAAGGCAAGTAAAACGAGAATTTACATCTTTGCACCTTGCTATCGGTGGCTTTCTCTGGACAAAGTCGATCGATGAACAAGAGACTTTTACTTGTATTGGCGGTGGCTGCCTGCGTTGTAGGCACACCCGCTTTGTTCGCTGCGCCGCACGAGAGAACGAAAGTCGAGGGTACGGAACGCACCGCACCCTGGAATGCGGAGACGTCCGACCTCGAACCAGACGCCAGTATCATTTACGGGCGGCTGCCCAACGGGCTGCGCTACGCCATTCGCCCGAACCAGCGGCCCCAAAATCAGGTGCTTGTGCGCATGACTATCGACTTCGGGTCAGCGGCAGAGGCGGAGGACGAGCAGGGTCTTGCGCATTTCATTGAACATATGGCCTTTAACGGCAGCACGAATGTGCCCGAGGGCGAGATGGTTAAAATGCTTGAGCGGCTTGGCCTATCCTTTGGCGCGGATACCAATGCGTCAACGGGGTACACACGGACTGAATATAAGCTTGATTTGCCGAAAGCCGACCCACGCCTGATTGAGCGCGCTTTGTTCCTGATGCGCGAGACCGCGGGCAATATCTCGTTTAACCCGGCGTCGGTGGATCGTGAGCGCGGGATCGTATTGGCGGAGCGACGCGAGCGCGAAAATTACGCGTTTCAAAGTGGGCGGGCTGCCAACAATCTCTTTTTTCCCAACACCTATTTTTCGACCCGCTACCCGATTGGGCTGTCCGAGATTATCGAAACGGCACCTGCGGACCGGTTGAAAGCGCTGTATCGCACATATTATCGGCCAGACCGGATCAAAATCATCATTGTCGGGCCAGTGGACCCTGTCGCGATCGAACGCGAATTGGCGAACAAATTCGCCGATTGGCAGGTCGCAGCACCACCCTTGGGCAAACTTGACCGGTGCGAACTCGATACGTCGCGTGGCGTGTCTGCCGCAAGTTTTACCCATCCTGAAATCAATGAAGCCATTGTCGTTCAACAGTTTTTCAAGGACAAACCCCGCCCCGACACTGTTGAACGGGCGATGATTGAACTCAAGATGCAAATTGCATCGGCCATCATTTCCCAGCGGATAAGCCGTCGGTCGCGTTCAGAAGACATTCCCTTTCTGGGCGGTGGTATAAACTTTACCTTAGGTATCTGCGACAGTTATGCCGCAGTCAGCTTTGGCGCAGGCGGCAAAGACGGCAGTTGGCGGGCATTGCTGCCATTTACCGAACAGGCTGTCCGGCAAGCCGTGCAATATGGTTTTGATGACGGCGAAGTTGCCGAGCAGATAAAGCGCCTCGACACCTCTTATGAAAACAACGCCAAGGCAGAGGGCACAGAGCAAAGCGCTGCGATTGCCAACGGATTGGTCGGACTTGATGATGACGTCTATAATTCAGACGCCTACCGGCTGCTGCTATGGCGCCAATTGCGCCCGTTCATGACAAAAGCTGCGATCAATGCCGAATTCGCAAAATGGTTTGGCCAAATGACGGCCCCGCAAATTTTTCTGTCGACGAAGCAGACGTCAGGGACGTCTTCCGATGATATCTTGGCCGCCTATGGCGCGAGCCGCGCCGTTGCGGTGGCGGCACCCGTTGCGCGCCAGGCGTCAGCATTTGCCTATACGGACTTTGGCCCAGCCGGCACTGTCGTTGAAGATACCGTCATTGCCGACCTCGGCATTCGCACCATCCGTTTTGCCAATGGCGTTTTGCTAAACCTCAAAAAAACCGATTTTGAGGATAATCGCGTGCGATATTCCCTGCGGATCGATGGCGGACGATTGCATTTTGCTAAGGACGAGGCGGTATTGGCTTGGCTGATGTCGGGGGCTTATGTTTCCGGCGGTCTTGCGGCACATGACTTTGAAGACCTGCGCTCATTGCTTGCCGGGACAACTGTCACACCCGCGTTCGGCGTAGCTGAAGACTATTTCGGCGGCACTGGCGCGGTCGCACCTGTGGACTTGGAGCGCCAGTTGCAGGTGATGGCCGCATACACCAAATATCCGGGCTATGCCGACAGCGCCCTACGCTTGTTCCGCCGCCCATTGCCCGAAATCTACGCGCGGTTGGACGCATCTCCGGGCTCGGCATTGAGCGTCGCCATGGCGCGAATCATGACGGACAATGATCCACGCTTTGCACTTGCACCGCTTGAAGACATCCAAGCTGCCGATTTTACGAAGCTGAAATCTGCGTTGGGCGATGCCTTGATCGAAAACAGAATGGAAATCGCAATCGTCGGCGACATTGACGAAGCCGCTACAATTGCCGCTGTTGCCCGCACTTTTGGCGCTATGCCCACCCGAACCGGCACTGCAGATATTGCACCTCAGGAGGCACGCTGGAGCGCCGCGAGCGGGAATTTCGATATCCCGCACAAGGGTGAAGCCAATCAGCTGGGATGGCGCCGGGTTTGGACTACCACGGGTGACCGCGATCAGAAGCTGACGCAGTCGATGGACCTGTTGGCACGTGTCGTAACCCTGCGTCTTACCGATGAATTGCGGGAAAAGCTGGGCGCGACCTATGGTGTGCAGGCAGGGTCAGACATGTCGGATATCTATCGCGATCGTGGTGCATTTTCGATTTCGACATCAGGCGATCCCAAGGACCTCGCCGCCATCGAAAATACGGTTGATCTGGTCATGACGGAAATCGTGAAAGCGCCCGTTGATAGCGACCTTTTTGAACGCGCACGCAAACCTGTGCTCGAAAGCTACGCCGACTGGAAAAAGCGCAACCCGACATGGTTGGGGGTTGCAGCAGAAGCGCAAACCAATCCCGACAGGCTGAACCGGTTCCGGCAGAACGAAAAAACGTTCAATTCCATCACTGCGCAGGATTTATGGGCACTGGCCAAGCAGTATCTCAGCAAACCCGCACAGTTCACATTCCGCGCGTTACCTGACGCGGCAATTGCCAAACCCATCATGGCGCCCTCCAATCCGTAAAAGCGCCGTACGGAACGCGCGTAAAATCCTGTTGGGCGCGAGCTTACCCTTGAATCGCGCGGCGCGCCTTCTATAGGAAAGGCGAACAACCAAGCAGATAGGGCCCACATGAAAACCCGTATTTTTGTCACCCTGAAGAACGGCGTGCTCGATCCGCAAGGGAAAGCCATTCACCACGCGATCGAAGGTCTCGGGTTTTCGGGCGTTCAAGATGTGCGGGCCGGCCGCCTGATTGAGATTGAACATGAGCCTGGCCTGTCCAAGGCTGATCTGGAATCCATGTGCACGAAATTGTTGGCCAATATGGTCATTGAGAATTTCGAAATCGAGCAAGCATGATGCGCGCTGCCGTCATTCAATTTCCCGGATCGAATTGCGACCGTGACATGGCGGTTGCCATTCGTGATATCACCGGCGCGGACACAAGCCTTGTGTGGCACCGCGAAAGCGTATTGCCAACCGGACTAGACCTCATCGCAATTCCGGGCGGCTTTTCGTATGGGGATTATCTGCGTTCTGGCGCAATGGCGGCACGTTCGCCCGTGATGCAGGCGGTCATTGCCGCTGCGGGTCGCGGCGTCCCTGTTCTTGGCGTTTGCAATGGCTTCCAGATCTTGACCGAAGCAGGGCTGCTTCCCGGTGCATTGATGCGCAACGCGGGCATCCGTTTCGTGTGCCGCACCGTCGGCCTGACAGTTGAAAACAGCCAATCGATGTTCACCAGCGGATATTCAGCCGGTGAAAAAATCCACATTCCAGTGGCCCATCATGACGGCAATTTTTTTGCGGATGATGCGACGCTTGATCGCTTGGAAGGCGAAGGCCGCATTGCGTTTCGCTATGCCGAACCCGTCAATGGTTCAGCGCGCAACATTGCGGGTGTTCTCAATGACGCAGGCAATGTTCTCGGCATGATGCCGCATCCCGAACGGATGATTGAGGCCATACAGGGTGGATCAGACGGCCGCAGATTATTTGAGGGGCTGATCCGCGAAATCGCCTGATATGTTGGGTTTTGCGTCAGATTTTTTTGGCGCGCGGAAACATAAACCGACCCAAAATTAGGATTATCGTCGGCCAAACCATGGTATTATAAAGATCATGCATGGCAGCGTCGATTGTCGCCTCGCCCGGTGCCTGACCTTGTAAATCAGCATATTCGTTGAACAATTCGGCGACGAGCACGATCAACCAACAGCAAACACTGTCGGGCCTGCGGCGCAATATCATTGCTGCGCCAAACAGTATCAACAATGAACCGTGGATGTGCATGGCATCGTTGGTCAGTCCCACCGCCTCAACCAAGCGCATTTTATAGCCGATCCAATATTCGGCCAACTGCTGCAAATAATCCTGCATGACGTCCTAAACTTTGGTTTTGAAGGGCGAAAAATTGGTACCCTCGTCGAAAATATCGACGCCCTCTTTACGCTTTAACCAGCCCACAACGACATATGTTAGGGGGGTCAGCACAACTTCCCAGCCCACTTTCAGCAGCCAGTTGGTAATCATAACGCTGATCACCTGTTCTTGGCTCCATAGCCCCCAAAAGGCGAGTGGGTAAAATATGATGCTATCGACGCCCTGCCCCACCACGGTCGATCCAATGGTGCGCGACCACAGATGCTTGCCGCCAGTCCAGATCTTCATGCGCGCCATGACATAGCTGTTGACGAACTCACCCGCCCAAAAAGCGGTGATGGACGCAATCACGATCCGCCATACTTGTCCGAACACGCTTTCATAGGCGGCTTGCCCCTCCCAGCCCGGGGCTGGCGGCAAGGCAACGACAACCCAGCTCATGAACGCCATAAACAACAGGGCAGCAAAGCCCGCCCAGATGACGCGCCGTGCGCGGGCATAGCCATAAACTTCGGTCAGGACGTCGCCGATGACGTAGCCAAGCGGGAAAAACAATATCCCTGCCCCGAATATCCATTGCTCCCCGCTTATGGTCACCGCAGCCGGCTTTGCCGCGCCAATGATATTGGACAGCAGCAAAATGGCCACAAATGCGGCCATGACGAAATCATAATAGCGGAACTGGCGTCCGGTGACGGCGCTTGCGCTTTCGGTTACAACAGGAGCATCTTGCATAAAATGACATAAGCAGCTTTGCGTTCGCAGGCAAAGCCGTTATTGCGCCTCTCAGCGCGCGCCCTTAGCTCAGCTGGATAGAGCGCGAGACTTCTAATCTTGAGGCCACAGGTTCGACTCCTGTAGGGCGCGCCAATCAAACCCAATCTAATACGTGGCCGAGGCCAGTCTACCGTTTCAGAAACAGCTCCGCCATCGCATCAATGATGGCGACAGCATCAAGGCGGTAGGTGTCGTACAGATCGATGAGGTCCCCAGTCTGACCGAAACGATCCGTACCCAGCGGGCTGACCCGCATGCCACTGACACCGCCCAGCCACGACAATGCGCCTGGCGAACCATCAATCACCGTCACGAGCCCAGCGTCAGGGGCCAAAACCGATAACAGATCTTCGGCATGGCACATTTGCAGGGGCTTATCAGTCCAGCGCGCGGCCTTGCTAGCAGACCAGTCGCGATGCAGGACATCGGGCGACGTCACATTTAACACGCCCAATCCGGGAATATCATCCGCCAGTTGGTCAAAAGCAGTCAGCACTTCAGGAGCAATTGCCCCTGTAAAAACAATAGCCGCTTCGGCGCCGGGTGCAGGTTGCCGCAACCAATAGCCGCCTTTTAACGCCTCCGCCTCCCATTCGGAGCCAGCGCGTTGCACCTGCGGCACTTGCCGCGTGCTCAGCCGCAGATATACCGAGCTGCCGTCGGGCTTTTGCATATGCTCAAATGCCCAACGCATGAACAATGCAACTTCATCGGCATAAGCCGGTTCGAAATAGGCAAGGCCAGGCTGCCCCATGCCGATCAGCGGTGTGTTGATCGACTGGTGCGCACCGCCCTCTGGCCCCAAGGTTAGCCCGGATGGCGTTCCAACCAACAAGAAGCGGGCATCGGAGTAGCAACCATAATTCAGCGCATCCAATCCGCGCGCGATAAAGGGATCATACACCGTACCAACGGGAATCAGCCGCGTTCCGAAATGCGGCGCGGCCAGCCCAAGCGACGTGAGCAACAGAAAAAAGTTATTCTCCGCAATCCCCAGTTCAATATGCTGTCCCGCGGCATGGGCCGCCCATTTTTGGGCCGACGGGATTTTGGCATCACGGAAGATATCAGCCACATCGGAGCGGCGGAAAAGCCCGCGTTGGTTTACAAATCCGCCCAAATTGGTCGTCTGGGTAACGTCAGGCGCGGTTGTCACGATACGGTCGGCTAATGTCTCAGAGGATTTGGCGAGATCGAGCAAAACATTGCCAAAGGCCGCTTGTGTCGACTGAACATCACCAGATGGAACAGGAAGGCGATCGGGCACCGCGATCTCCGGCGCATCGGGCTCTTGCGGTTTGTGCGCGAGAACGCTCTGCCCGACAAAGTCTTTCAGCCGGGCCGCGATATTCCCACCCAATCCGGCAAATGGTTCCCATTCCTGCCCAACCTCAACGCCCATGCTGACGCGAAGCTGTTCAATCTGCGCGGGGTTCATCATCCCCGAATGATTGTCTTTATGCCCCGCCAGCGGCAGGCCGTAGCCTTTAACGGTGTAGGCGATAAACAACGTCGGTCGGTCATCATCGGCGCTGTCGAACGCATCCATTAAAGTCTCGATGCAATGCCCGCCCAAGTTGGTCATCAGGGCCGCCAAGCCGTCATCGTCAAAACTGTCGAGCAGCTTTGCCACATGCGGCTTACCGCCAATGTCCGCGATCAACCGTTCGCGCCACGCCGCACCGCCCTTATACGTAAGCACGGCAAAATCAGCATTGGGACAATTTTCAATCCAGTCCTCAAGCGATTTGCCGCCCGGCCGCGAGAATGCCGCACGTTGCAACTTGCCATTTTTCAACGTGACAACACGCCAACCGCAGGTTTCGAAAATATCATCAAAGCGCCGGAACATGCGGTCAGCGGTCGTGCTGTCGAGGGACTGGCGGTTATAATCAACCACCCACCAGCAATTGCGAATGTCGTGCTTATAGGCTTCGATCAGGCATTCGTAGATATTGCCTTCATCAAGCTCTGCGTCGCCCATCAGCGATATCATCCGGCCGGCGTCCGCTTCATCTAGCGACCCATGCGCAACAAGATAATCCTGAACGAGGCTGGAAAAGGCCGTGATCGCAACGCCCAATCCAACCGAGCCGGTTGAAAAATCCACCGGGATTTTATCCTTGGTGCGTGACGGATAACTTTGTGCGCCGCCCAATGCGCGAAACTGCTGCAATTGCTCCAAAGATTGATTGCCCAGCAAATAATGGATGGCCTGCAGCACGGGGCCTGCATGGGGCTTAACCGACACCTTGTCTTGCGGGCGAAGCGCATGGAAATAGAGCGCAGCCATAATCGCGGTCATCGACGCGCAACTGGCCTGATGACCACCCACCTTAAGGCCGTCGCGCTTTTCCCGTAAATGGTTGGCGTTATGGACAATCCATGACGACAACCAGCGCAGCCGCGCATCCAGCGTCTCAATCGTGGCGATTTTTTCTTTTCGGTGGTCAGTTAAGACGGTGGCCATTTCGGTTATTACATCCCCTCGCCTAAGCCATATCAGCCCATCAGGCGCATGTCAGTCTAATGCCGCGGCTTATAAGCAAAAATTATAACCTGTGCGTTCCAACTTTTCGCAACGAAAGACGGCGGGTATCACATTTGTTTGTTACCCGTCATTTACAGATCGCTTGTTTCGAAGCTAGAACCGTTTTGAACGAGGGGGAATCCGACACATGGACACAAGCTTAGCGACGCCACCAGCAGGGACTGGGTCGAACGAACTTAGCCGAACACTCAAGTCCCGGCATGTTTCGATGATCACATTTGGCGGCATCATAGGTGCTGGCCTGTTTGTTGGTTCATCGACGGCCATCAGCACAATCGGGCCTGCTGCCGTTATAAGCTACGCATTGGCGGGATTCCTCGTCTTACTCGTCATGCGGATGATCTCCGAAATGGCGATGGCGATGCCCGGTGTTCAGACCTTTCCCGATTTTGCCCGTACCGGCGTTGGTAATTGGGCGGGATTTCTTGTCGGATGGCTCTATTGGTATTTCTGGGTCGTCGTGATCGCCATTGAGGCAATTGCGGGCGCGAAGATTATAAACAGCTGGTTTCCGATGCTGGAGGTTTGGGAAATCGGTGTGGTGTTGATGGCCATATTGACCGCGGTGAATTTGATGTCCGCCAAATCCTACGGAGAATTCGAATTTTGGTTCGCCTCCACCAAGGTCGTGGCGATTATCGTCTTCATTCTGGCTGCCGCCGCTTATGCCACGGGCATCACGTCGCCCTCCGGTCCGACTTTTTCAAACCTGACCGAACATGGTGGTTTTGCACCAGCGGGTGTGGCGGCCATTCTTGTTGGCGTTTCAACGACGATATTTTCGCTTTGCGGCGCCGAAATCGCGACGCTGGCGGCCGCAGAATCCGAAGATGGCGCAAGCACCATCGCGCGTATGACGATATCGGTATCGACACGCATTTTGATTTTCTTCGTGTTGTCGATCTTGATGATCGTCTCGATCGTGCCATGGAACGAAATCGAAGTTGGCGTATCGCCATTTGCCCAAGCGTTGCGCGTCATGGGTTATCCCGCCGCCGATCTGATTATGAATAGCATCGTGCTTGTCGCCGTATTGTCGTGCCTAAACTCGGGCATCTATATCACATCACGCGCCATGTTCGGTCTCGCCAAAAATGGCGATGCGCCGCAATCTTGCGTGCAATTGAGCAAAGCGAAAGTGCCTGCCCGTGCGATCCTGATCGCGAGCCTCTTCAGCTATGTCGCGCTTGCCGCATCGGTGCTGTCGCCCGACAGGGTGTTCAATTTTCTGGTCAATGCTTCGGGCGCGGTCATGCTGTTTATCTATCTGCTGATTGCTTGGGCACAGTTACGGCTCCGCGCCGATTTCGAAGCGACGGCCCCTGAAAAACTACAGATCAAAATGTGGTTCCATCCCTATGGCACATGGACGGCCATTGCCGGGATGGTCGGCGTTCTGGTGTTAATGGGCGTTTCGACATCGCACGCGATTGAACTTTGGACCAGCGTTCTCGTGGCAGCGCTCTTTTTGGCTGGATATTGGGTCAAATGCCGCGTGCAAGCAAACAATCGGAAAAATTAATGCCCACCAAAATTTTCCGGACGCAACAATCTTTTCAATCACGGATAATGGCCTGCATATCGCATAAGCATATGAAACTGGTTGCTGGAGCGAATGGATGAAACTGGAAAACGACCCCTTAGCGGCATTTTGGATGCCGTTTACTGCGAACCGGGCGTTCAAAACCACGCCGCGTCAGCTGGCGTCGGCAAAGGACATGCATTATACCAGCGACGACGGACGTCAGATCCTTGACGGTACCGCGGGCCTATGGGCGGTAAACGCAGGCCATTGCCGCGCACCGATTGTCGAGGCGATCCAGAAATGCGCGGCCGAGCTGGACTATGCCCCGCCGTTCCAATTGGGGCACCCGCTTGCGTTTGAACTGGCGTCGCGGCTGGCGACGATCATGCCTGAGGGGCTGGACCGCATTTTCTTTACCAATTCAGGGTCAGAATCGGTCGACACCGCGTTGAAGATTGCGCTCGCCTATCAGCGCGCCATCGGACAAGGCACGCGCACGCGCCTGATTGGACGTGAGCGTGGTTATAATGGCGTTGGCTTTGGCGGCATTTCGGTCGGCGGCATCGTCAACAACCGGCGGCAATTTGGCACCTTGTTAACGGGCGTTGACCATCTGCCACACACCCATAATCTGGAACACAACGCCTTCACCATGGGTCGCCCAGAATGGGGCGCGCATCTGGCCGACAATCTTGAGGCTATCGTCGCGCTGCATGGTGCCGAAACCATTGCCGCCGTAATTGTTGAACCCATGGCGGGGTCAACCGGCGTTCTAGTGCCCCCGATTGGCTATCTCGAAAAACTGCGTGAGATCACGCGCAAGCACGGCATTGTGCTGATCTTTGACGAAGTCATCACCGCCTTTGGCCGTGTCGGCGGCACCACGGCATCCGAAACGCTCGGCGTGACGCCAGACATCATCACGATGGCAAAGGGCCTTACCAACGCCGCTGTGCCTATGGGCGCGGTTGCGGTCAGCCGCCACATTCACGACGGTGTTGTGGAGGGCGGCCCTGATGGCATCGAATTGTTCCACGGCTACACCTATTCCGGCCACCCCTTGGCAGCGGCAGCAGCACTTGCGACGCTTGATCTATACAAGTCGGAGGGGATTTTTGAGCATGCCAGTTCGCTGCACAATTATTGGCAGAACGCAGTGCACAGCCTGAAGGGCAAGCGGCACATTATCGATATCCGCAATATGGGCATTGTTGCTGCCATAGAGCTTGCGCCACATGCAGGCGGCGTCGGCAAGCGCGGTATGCAGTTGTTCCACAAATGCTTCGACAATGGTGTATTGGTCCGCGCGACCGGGGATATCATCGCATTGTCGCCGCCGCTCATTCTGGAAAAAGCGCATATCGACGAAATCGTTGGACGTATCGGCGAGCTGATTGAAACCGTCGACTAAAGCGACAGGACAATCTTTCCGACATGCTGCTTCGTCAAAAACACTTCTTGCGCTTTGACGATGTCGAATAAGTCATAGGTGGCTGCGACCAAGGGCCGGATTTCTCCGCGTTCAATATAGGAGACGAGGTTTGCAAAAACCTCGGGCTCTAAAACCGTGCAACCGATCAGGCACAAATCCTTGAGATAAAGCGTCCGAAGGTCAAGATCGACAACAGGCCCCGAAATCGCACCCGACACGCCATAGCGGCCTCCGCGCTTAAGCACGTTCAGGATCGCGCTGAACTGCGCACCGCCGACAATATCGACAGCGGCGTCAAAATATTCTTGCCCAAACAATGATAGCAGATTGCCATCGCGCGGAATGACCTGGGACGCGCCGAGCGCGCGGACGCTATCGGCCTTTGCATCCGCTGCCATGGCGATGACCTCTGCCCCGCGCCGTTTCGCCAGCTGGACTGCCGCGGAGCCAACGCCACCTGATGCACCCGTGATGAGTACACGCTCACCAGCCTGCACATTGATACGGGTCAGGATATTTTCCGCAGTTCCATAAGCGCAGGGAAAGCTAGCCAGTTCGATGTCGGATAACGCAGATTCAACGCGGTGCGCATGAACCGAAGGAACGCAGGCATAGTCCGCAAAGCCGCCATCGACTTCCGAACCGAAATAGAGGATGTCGTAACGGCGCGCGCCGCAAAAGACGGGTTCGACCAAGACCCGTTCACCGATACGGGCGGGATCAACATTATCGCCTATAGCGACAATCCTTCCGCACGCATCTGCGCCCTGAATGCGCGGAAATTGAAATGCGGCACCGGACCAGCCGTCATCGCCGGCGCCTTCAAGTCCTTCTGCAGCGCCCACATCCGTCGCCTCTGCGACTGATTTGGAATACCAGCCAATGCGCGTGTTGATATCCGTATTATTGACGCCCGCCGCGCCAACGCGGATCAGGACATCATCAACATCCGGCTTCGGTACCGGCACATCATCACGCAATTCCAGCTTTTCATAACCACCATGGCCGGTCAGCAAAACTGCCCGCATGTTGGCGGCTATGGTCACTCGGCCCGCGCCAGCCCGAACTGGTTGAGATACCATTTCTGGAACTTAAGAACGCTGCCCTCTTGATCAGAATAGCGTCCCGGGCGATAACGGCTCGACATAATGCCCGCCTGATTATTTTCGGTGATGACTTTGTCCTGCGTGGTTGTCGCGTGATAGCCCCAGATCATCTTTTCAATGTCAACCTGGTCCTCCGTCGCGCGGCCATCGACAAGCCAGATCATTTCCACATCGGTTTCCAGCGCGCCGCGCGGCGTGAACTGGAACAGGATAGCGAAATGGTCGTCGGCAACAATTTGGCTGAACGGGCTGAAACTCAGGTGCATCCGACCGCCATCTGCCTTTGTCCGCTTGCCCATCAATGGCGCAGGCGCCGACCCATCTTGCGTTTCCGATGACCAGCCATCCTTGTTCATCCGTTGCATCAACAGACGCAGATGGCTGCTTTCGGGGGCGTCGTCGATATTACCGATTGGCCGGCCTGCCGTTGCTGCGCTCGCTTCCCAAGCCTGTAACTTGGGCGTGAAACTTGCAATAGCGTCAGCAGGCCCCGAACTTGGCCCTGCGCCAACGGCAACGATCGACTCTGATGCATGCATCGAGCAGAATTCCGGATGCGAAGGCACACAATGATAGCATTCAAAGAAATTTTCGATGACCAGCTTCCAATTGGCGGTCGTGGGATAGCTGCCGGCGTGCGCGATCCGGGCGTCAGCAAAACCGTGATAGTCGAGAATTGCACCCATGTCGCCAAAGGTCGCGTCAAAATCGTCCGGTTCGCCCTCGCTCATGTTGATGAAAATCAGGCCATGAAAAACGCGGATGTGGCACGCGAACAGGCTGTTTTCGGCTTTGTCGAAATCCTCCGGCATTAACCGCGCGGAGATCAAGCGGCCATCAAGCCCAAATGTCCATGCATGATAGGGGCAGACCAGACGCGGCGCATTACCGCTTTCCGACTGACAAATCGTCGACCCCCGGTGACGGCACACATTGAAAAATGCGCGGACGCTTTCGCTGTTTTCACGAATAACGATAATCTGTTCATTACCGACCCGGTACAGGAAATAATCACCTTTTTCCGGGATGCGTGACACATGACCGGCCAGCAGCCATTTCTGGCTGATGATTTGATCAAAGTCCGCTTTGAACACCGCATCACTGGTGTAAAATTCCTGATCAAAGCTGTATCCAACCTGCGTGTTCGCAGCGAGGCGGCTCATAAGTTCAGTGTGTGACATTAGATTTTGATCCGTGCATTTGTGGGGTCATAAAAAGGTTTGAGCGACGCGGTGACGGGATAGCGGACACCGGCAATCTCGATTTCATAATCATCGGCGCCAATTGGCCCGACGACACCGCCGTCGGCGGCATCGACATAGCCAAGCCCGCATGCGCCGCCCAGCGTATGGGCATACATTCCTGAACGAATATAGCCGGCAATCCGGTCGCCCTGCCAAATCGGTTCATTGTGATACAGCATGGGTTCGGGTGATTTGACCAAGAACTGCACAAGGCGCTGCTTAAGGCCTGCTTCCTTCTGCGCGACCAAAGCCTCTCGCCCGATGAAGCCACCCGCCTTGTCCATCTTCACAGCAAAGCCAAGGCCAGCTTCCAACGGTGTATCCTCATCCGTGATGTCATGGCCCCAGTGGCGATAGGCCTTTTCGATGCGAAGCGCGTTCAGCGCATGATAGCCGCAATGTTTTAATCCAAACGCCGCGCCAGCCGCGACGATCGCATCATATACGCCCGCCATGAACTCGGTGGGAATATACAGCTCCCACCCCAGCTCACCGACATAGGTAATGCGCGATGCGCGCACGATGGCATAGCCCAACTCAATCTCTTGCGAGGTCGCAAAGGGGAACGCCTCATGTGACAGGTCATTGGGGCTAATCGATTGCAGCAAAGCGCGGCTGTTGGGTCCCATGATCGAAATGACACCCATGCCCGACGACACATTGGTCAGCACGGCATGTGCATCATCGGGCGTATGGCGTTTCAACCAGTTGAAATCCTTCACCTCGGTTTCAGCGCCGGTGACGATCAGGTATGCGGTTTCCGAGAGGCGCGTGACGGTCAGGTCAGCCTCAATCCCGCCTTTTTCGTTAAGCCATTGGGTATAGACCAGCTTGCCCGGGGCAACATCAACGTCGTTCGCGCAAACGCGATTAAGCACGGCCATGGCGTCGCGGCCTTCAAGACGGAATTTGGCGAAACTCGATTGGTCGAACAGGCCAACCGCTTCACGCACAGCCTTGCATTCCGCCGCATTGGCTTCAAACCAGTTCTGGCGGCCATAGCTATATTCATATGCTGGCGTGCTGCCGGGTTCGCCATACCAATTGGCACGTTCCCAACCAAAAGCTTCGCCAAAACACGCACCTTGCGCGACGAGCCGGTCGTGCAAGGCGGATTTGCGCACCCCGCGTGCGGTTTCATATTGCTTGAACGGATAATGCGTCGCGTACAATAAGCCGAGGCTTTCGGTAACGCGTTCGCGCAGATATTTGCGGTTAATCTGGAACGGCATATTGCGGCGGATATCGACGGTCCACAAGTCTGCGGGCGGAATACCATCGCGGATCCAGTCCGCCATGACCTTGCCCACGCCACCAGCCGATTGCAGGCCGATGGAATTGAGGCCAGCGGCAACAAAGCAGCCTTTCAATTCAGCGCTTTCACCCAGATGGTATCGCACGTCCGGGGTGAAGCTTTCGGGACCGCAGAAGAATTTTTGAATACCCGCTTTTTCCAGTGCAGGCACACGGCGCATCGCATCGATCAACAATGGCTCAAAATGTTCGAAGCTTCCCGCAATTTCATCGAAACAGAAATCTTCGGATATGCCGTCCATACCCCATGGCCGCGCATTGGGCTCAAATGCGCCGACAAGCAGCTTGCCCGCGTCATATTTATAATAACCACAATAATCATAATCGCGCAGAACCGGCAGTGTATTGTCGATGCCTTCGACGCCTTCGAATAGAACATAATAATGCTCACATGCGTGCAATGGCGCCGCAACGCCAACGCTGGCTGCCAGATCACGCGTCCACATGCCACCGCAGATGACGACATAATCCGCGTCAATCGAGCCCTCGTCCGTATCCACGCCCGTGATGCGATCACCATTGTGGCGAATTCTGGTGACTTTGGTGTTTTCAAAGATTTTCGCGCCGCCGGTGCGCGCACCTTTGGCCAAGGCCTGCGTAATATCGACTGCATTTGCGTAGCCGTCGCTTGGGATATGAATACCGCCGACGACATCATCGACATTGACGATATGGGCCAGCTCTTTGATTTCTTGTGGCGTCACGACATGCACGGGCAGGTCAAATACCTTGGCCATGGATGCGCTGCGCTTTAGTTCCTCAAAGCGTTCGGCATTGGTGGCCATCGAAATCGAACCGCACTGGCGATAGCCCGTTGCCTGGCCCGTCTCGGCCTCCAGCCCGCGATAGAGTTCACCGGTATATTTTGCGAGTTTGGTCATATTGATGCTGGGTCGCAACTGCCCGACCAACCCCGCCGCATGCCATGTCGTGCCGCTGGTCAATTGCTTGCGTTCCAGCAAGACCACATCGTCCCAGCCAATCTTGGTCAGGTGATATGCAATCGAACAGCCGATGACACCGCCACCGATAATGACGACTTTTGCCTTTTTGGGTAATTCAGCCACGCGGATCAGACCTTCATCTTGGCGTTATCAGGATCATAAACAGGGTGCTCCAGCACTGTGCCGATGCGTCGTTCCCCCTGTAACACGATATCGAACTGCGACCCCGGCGCCGCATTTTGTATGGGCACACAGGCGAAAAACAGGCTCTTGCCAACGCGATGGCCATAGCCGCCTGATGTCGTCAGGCCGATACAATGGTCGCCCACCAAAATGGGTTCGCCGCCGCGCACATCGACATTGTCTGCATCAACCGCGCCGTACACAATGCGGAAGCGCTCAGGCGCATCTAACGTCGCCTGCTTGCCGACGAAATCATCTTTGTTGAAATTGATGAAGCGCGGCATGTCTGCCTCAATCATCGTCAATTCGTTGGTAAGCTCGGAACCCCAGGCCTTATACCCCTTTTCGACCCGCATACTGTTCGCTGCGTACAGTCCGTAATTGACGATGCCGAATTCCTGCCCGGCCTCCCATACTGCTTCGTAGAGTGCCGCAAGGTCCTTCATCGCTGGATGCAATTCCCAGCCCAATTCCCCGGCATAAGACACACGCAGCGCACGCATATTGATGCCCGCAATCACGATCTCCTGACCACTGAGCCAGCGGAAACCTTCATTGCTCAGGTCGGCGTCGGTTAGCTTTTCCAGCACGTCGCGCGAACGCGGGCCGTTCATCACCAAAACGCCAAGGTCCATAGTCAGATTGCGAATGGTCACATCTTCGTTTGGCAATTTGCTTTGGATCAGCAAGTCCCAGTCGCGCTGTTCCGCCGCTGCTGCAGAGAGGCAGTAGAAATGGTCATCCGCGAAACGCGTCACGGTCATTTCGCCATAAATGCGGCCCTGCACCGAAAGTGGATGCACCAAGCCGATACCGCCCAATTTCTTGGGCATGCGGTTGGCGCAAATACGGTTGAGGAATGCCTCGGCATCTGGTCCGCTCACATCATATTTCGCAAAGCCGGACAGATCGAGCACGCCAACCCGCTCGGCAACAGCCTTTACCTCTGCCGCGACTGCGTCAAAGCTGTTGGTGCGATGATAGCCGCCTTCTTCTTCTGCGCCGTCGAGGGCAAAATATTTGGGCCGCTCCCAACCGTAGGTTTCGCCATATACCGCGCCAGCGGACAGCAAACGGCCATATAGCGCGCTCATCTTTTGCGGGCGGCCGTCGGGTTCTTCTTCACCGGGAAGCCGCGTCGTGAACGTCATGCGGTAATCAAGGAAAACCTTAGCGCGGCTGTAATCTTCGTCCGCATAAGGGCCGTAACGGCGCGGATCGAATTCGGTCATGTTGATATCCGCATCACCGAACACCATCCACTGCGCCAGATATTTTCCAGCCCCACCGCCTTGCGCGATGCCAAAGCTGGTGCCGCAACAATGCCAAAAATTCTTCAGGCCAACCGCTGGCCCCAACAGAGGCCCGCCGTCGGGCGTATGCGGAATTGCGCCGTTGACGAAGCGCCGCAAACCGACTTCACCAAAAATCGGCATCCGTTCAATCGCGCGCTCCAGCCATGGGGCGATGCGCTCCAGATCTTCGGGAAACAACTCGCTGGTCGAATCCCATTCAGGGTTTCCGCCGCGCGGTGCCCATGCTTCGGCCAGGCCCGTATTTTCGTATACGCCAATCAATCCGCTTTTCTGCTCCTGCCGGAAATATCCCGACACATGGGGGCAACGCATGACCGGTATTTCTTCATCGCGATCTTTGAATGCGGGGATAGGATCGGTGACAACATAATGATGTTCCATGTTCGTCACCGGAATATCGATACCCGCCATTTGCGCGATTTGCCGGGCATAGCAGCCCGCCGCATTTACGACGATTTCGGCCCGAACCGTGCCCTTTTCCGTCTCCACGTCCCATTCGCCAGATGGCAATTGCGTCAGGCCCGTCACGCGGTTTTTGCGCACAATTTTGGCGCCCATATTCTTGGCACCAATGGCGAGCGCGTTGCAAATACCCGACGGGTCAGCATGCCCGTCTTGGGTCGTCCGCGCGCCGGCGATGACACCATCAAGCGTCATAAATGGGTTGTGACGGAGGATTTCCTCAGGCGGGATAATCTCCATCTCGAACCCGATGATTTTCGAAAAACCCTGAATGTAGCGCATCCACGCCAGCTCGCGCTCGTTGGTTGCAAGGCGGATACCGCCGGATTTATGCCAACTGACATATTGTCCGGTCAAACCTTCCAGCCGCGGGTAAAGATCATTGCTATACGCATGCATCTTGGCAAGGTTGAAGCTGCCCGTGATGTTGGGGCACTGGCCAGCCGCGTGCCATGTCGAGCCAGAGGTCAGTTCATCCTTTTCAATCAGCAGACAGTCCGTCCACCCGAGTTCGGCGAGATGGTAAAGCAACGATGCCCCCATTATGCCGCCGCCGATTATCACAACTCGTGCCGATGTTTGCATAAACGCCCCGCTCCTTATAGCAGAACCTTAGGGCGGGTTTGCGGTCAGGCACAAATGGGGAATATGACGGGACCGGTTAAAAAAATTTTTGGATTAGGATCGCCGGTGCCTATAAGGCGTGCAGGGTTGATTGAGAATATAAGGGTTGGGCTATGAAGGTTGCGTTGGTTACGGGTGCTGCACAAGGCGTTGGCTTTGCAACGGCAAGGCTTTTGGCGGAAAAAGGCTATCATGTTGTCATGACCGACGTGCAGCCCTTGGATGCGCAAGTGGAAGCATTGGCTGCTCTTGGCGGGCGCGTATCCGCGCTTTTGGGCGACATTTCCTCTGAAGCATTTGTTGTCGAACTGGCCGAGAAAATTGCGCGCGAGCATGGCGCCGCAGACGTGTTGGTCAACAACGCCGGCATCAGTTTGATTTGCAGCGCCGAAACGACCAGTATCGAACAGTGGCAGCGCGTCATGAACATCAACCTCACCGGGCCGTTTTTGCTGTGCCGCGAAATCGGAAAGCAGATGCTGGGGCGCAACCGGGGCAATATTATCAACGTTGCTTCAATTGCGGGCCTTCACGGTGTTATCGATCGATCCGCCTACAACGCGTCAAAGCACGGATTGGTTGGACTGACGCGAACGCTTGCGGCCGAATGGGGCGGCCGCGGTGTGCGTGTGAACGCCGTTTGTCCGGGCTGGATTAAAACGGAAATGGATGAGGCCGATCAAGGTTCGGGCGCTTATTCCGATAGGGATATCATCGACCGCGTTCCAATGGGCCGGTTTGCCAAGCCCGAAGATGTTGCCCAAGCCATTGCGTTTCTTGCGCATGAAGACAGCTTTATCAATGGCGCAAGCTTGCCTGTCGACGGTGGATGGCTGGCCGACGCCAGCTGGGATGCGCTGCGTTTGAAAAAACGATAAACCACGATATGCAAACGTTGCGCAAACGCGCGTAATGTGGGACCGTCATCGCACAGTCACAGTCGGTGGCTAGGCACGTTAAGATTTCATTATTGCCCCAATTTTAAAGCGGAACCTGATGGCAACTATTAGCATTTCGATACCAAAGGTTCCGATACAGGCATATTGCCTGTGCGCCATGCGCGTTATGTGGATTGCGGTGCCGCTCACGCTGTTGTTGCCGCTTCACCTTGTCTGGCATCTGCTGCGGTTGCCGTCGCCATGGGCGATGTTATTCTTACGCATTGCTGCCCGCGCCTTGGGCGCGCGTGTTCGCGTGCACGGCAGCCCGCTCCGCCGGGATGTATTCTTTGTCGCCAACCATCTTTCATGGCACGATATCCCGATATTGGCCGGCATAACCGGCACCTCCTTTGTCGCGCAGGATGGTGTGCGCGACTGGCCCATCATTGGCTGGCTTGCAAAGCTGAACCACACCATTTTCGTCAACCGCACGGAAAAGCAGAATGTCGGGCAACAAGTGGCCGAGTTACGTGAGGCTATCGCCGAAAACTGGTCGGTGACACTTTTCCCGGAAGGGACAACATCGGACGGACGCGGGCTATTGCCGTTCAAACAGTCGCTATTTGCGACATTGGCACCGCCGCCCAAGCCAATGATGATTCAGCCGGTTCTTTTAGACTTCGGTGCCAACGCCGGGGACATCGCTTGGGTGGGTGTAGAGACCGGCTGGGAAAGCGCATGGCGGGCATTTACACGGCCCGGCACTTACGCCGTGGACGTCCACTTTCTCGAACCCTTTGATCCGGGCGCGCTTGCCGATCGAAAAGTCGTCTGCGCCCTTGCCCGCACGAGGCTCACGGACGCTCTGTCCGCCACGCTTGGATATCCCGTTACATAAATAGCGCCCAGCCGCGTGGGGTTCTCCGGCGCGCTGCAAAATAATTCATCCAATTGGCCAAATTTTTCAATTGTGGCCACGCATCGACGGCGCTCTAACTTTTCCAAAGGGCGCGTATTGCCTGTTGTGAACTAACTGGATGCAATCATGAAAATCGGATTTATCGGTCTTGGCAATGTTGGCGGGAAATTGGCAGGCAGCCTGATCCGCAATGGCCATGACGTCACTGTACGCGACCTTGATGCCGCACTTGTTGCCGAATATGTCAGTCGGGGCGCAGCCTCCGCAGCATCTCCAAAAGAATTGGGTGAAGCCGTCGACCTCATCATCACCTGCCTGCCTTCCCCCGCGGCCAGCGCTGCCGTTGCCGAGGGCGCGGACGGTTTTCTTCAAATCATGCGCCCGGGTCAGGTTTGGCTCGAAATGAGCACAACCGATTATAGCGAAGTCATCCGGCTTGGCGCTTTGGTTGAGGCGCGTGGCGCGATGTTCATGGAATGCCCGGTTTCTGGCGGCTGCCATCGTGCAGATACCGGCAATATTGCGATTTTTGCAGGCGGCCCGCGCGCCGCGTTCGAATTTGTTCTGCCGGTTTTGACGACCATGGGGCGGCGCATATTGCACACCGGCGACCTTGGAACCGCGTCACAATTGAAGGTGATGACCAACTATCTCTGCACGGTACATCTCGTTGCATTGGCCGAGGCGTTGACGACATGTAAAGCCATCGGGCTTGATATGAACACCACATATGAAGCGATCCGGATTTCGTCAGGCAACAGCTTCGTCCACGAAACCGAAAGCCAAGTTATCCTGAACGGCAGCCGCGATATCAATTTCACGATGGACCTCGTCAGCAAGGACGTGGGCCTGTTCGACAAAATTGCCCAGGCGGCACATGTCCCTGTTGAACTGTCGCCGCTCATCGTGAAAATCTTTAAGGAAGGCGAGGAAGCGTACGGACCTCGCGAATTTTCACCCAACATCATCCGGCGTTATGAAGAGCCGTTGGGCATTAAGGTTTTGGGCACTGGATTTCCAGCCCAGATGGTAGACGATGAACCCGAAGAGCCGGGCTATGAGGTCGTGCCAAAACGTTAAGCCGCGCCGCCTGAACGGCTGTCTTCGACATTCTTGGCCACCCAATCCATGAATGTCCGAATGCGCAGATTTTCTTTCATATCTTTGCGGCAGATAAGGCCCCATGCGCCGGGGCAAACGGCTTTATGCCCAATGGGCTGGACGAGCCTACCAGCGGCCAGATCCTGATCGACAAACGGGCCGTTGACCAGCGCAATCCCTTCACCGTTCAGCGCCATTTCCAGCGCAACGGCCAAGGTGTCGACCATGAGATACGGCACAGACGGCTCAAACGCCGACCCGGCTGACGCAAACCACGTCTCCCAATTTTGCACTTCGGTATAGATGGCAACGAGCGGCTTGGTCATTAATGTCTGCGGGCTGGGATTTGGCCCCATCGCCTCGGCAACGGCCGGGCTACAGACCGGAAACAGCGCATATTCATACAGCGGAACCCAATGAAATTTGGTCGCATCGGGTTCTGATGCACAGTAAACGAGCCCGACATCCGCGTGCACATCGTCAAATTCCCATTCAACCGCACATGTGTTGAGCGTCAGCTTTACCTCGGGGTGATCAGCCAAAAACTGCGGAACACGTTTTGCGAGCCAACGTATCGACGCCGTGACATAAGTCTGCACGCGAAGTGGCTTATCCAGCGCATGGCGGTGGACTTCTTCAACCCCCTCCAGCAACGATTCAAACGCAGCGCGGACATAAGGATAGAGAACCTTACCTTCTTCCGTCGACACGATATGCCGCCCTTCCTGGACGAACAACGTCACGCCAAGCGCGTCTTCAATCAGCTGGACCTGATGGCTGACCGCAGGGTGGGTGAGGCAAAGCTCGTCCGCTGCATCGCGGATACTTTGATGACGGGTCGCCGCCTCAAAACCCTTTAGCGCCTTTAACGGCGGCAACTGCTTTAGATCGATCTTCGGATGCATCGCCACTCCCTCCCCGGATTCGCGCTATCTGACGAAGGTAGCACAGCCGAAAAGGACTGGTAAATAAAATTAACGCATGCTTTTTGCGTCTTCCAAGATCATGGCCGCGCCCTTTTCGGCGACCATCACCGTTGGGGCGTTGGTGTTGCCGGATGTGATTGTCGGAAACACCGATGCGTCGATAACACGCAGGCCGTCCACACCATGGACACGTAAGCGGACATCAACCACGGAGGTCGCTGCATCCGGGCCCATCATGCAGGTGCTTGTTGGATGATAGACGGTATCGGCGCGTGCCCGAAAATCCGCGAGCAGGGCTTCATCGCCATCGACATGCGCGCCGGGAATAAGCTCTTCCGTGATGATATCCGCAAGCGGTTTCGTCCGCGCAATTTGCTTCAGCAATCGGTTACCGGCCAGCACATCGTCAATATCGGCTTGCGTTGCGAGATAGTTCGGGTGGATGACCGGATATTTGGCAGGGTCAGCGCAGGCAAGTTCAATATGCCCCCGGCTGGTCGGGCGACAGGGGTTATGCGACAGCAGAAACGCCGAAAATGGATCGGGGTTGAGCAGCTTTCGTTCCGACAATGGTGTTTTGGTGTAGCTCACCGGACTGAAATATAGCTGCAAATTCGGGTGCTTTTTCGTTGCATCGCTGCGCACAAAACCCCCGCTTTGATTGACGCTCAATGACAGCGGTCCCGCCCGGTCAGCCATATAGCGCAATCCAGCGCGGATTTTGCCGAACACCGGATGGAGAACATCATTCAGCGTCGCCGTGCGGACCTTGTAGAAATAGGACACCGCAATATGGTCCTGCAAATTACGGCCAACGGCCTTTGCATCGACAATCGGTTCGATACCGACATTTTTCAAATGGCCGGCATCGCCGATACCTGACAGCATCAGCAATTGCGGAGAGTTAATCGCGCCGCCGGACAGGATCACTTCACGTCGCGCCTTCGCCTCTAATTGCGCGCCTTTGCATGTGTACGCAACGCCGACTGCGCGCTTCCCCTCAAACAAAATGCGCGTGGCGTGCGCCATGGTCTTAAGCGTCAGCGTCTTTCGCTTGCGCGCCGGATGCAGAAACGCGTTCGCCGTCGACGCGCGCCAACCACCGCGTGTGTTGATTTGATAATAGCCGACCCCTTCAGACGTGCCGCCGTTGAGATCGTTGCTCGCAGCAAAGCCTAATGTCTGCGCGGTTTCAATAAAGCTTCGGCAAATGGGATGGGCAAAGGGGGAGATGTCGGTGACATGTTGCGGCCCACCCTGGCCATGGTGTGCGCTGTGCCAGTCAAAATCCTCTGACTTTTTGAAATAGGGCAGGACATCATCCCAACCCCAGCCTGCATTGCCCAAGGATTTCCAATCATCGAAATCGCGTGGCTGCCCGCGCACATAGACCATCGCGTTGATGGAACCTGATCCACCGACGACCTTGCCGCGCGGCCAATAGCTCTGCCTGCCGCCCAGCGCCTCAACGGGCGCGGTATCGTACATCCAGTTAATCCGCTTATCGAAAAAGGTGCGTCCATAGCCAATGGGCATTTGGATCCAGATCGAACGATCGCTTCCCCCGGCCTCCAGCAACAAGACGCTATATTTGCCATCTTCGGTCAACCGGTTGGCCAGCACACAACCCGCCGTGCCTGCGCCGACGATGATATAGTCATATTCCTCGGTCACTGGACGGGGTGCTGCGTCATTTCGAGGTGCAACATATTGCCGGTATATGGATTGGCGCGGGCGATATCTTCGTTCAGTTCGACCCCCAAGCCGGGCGCAGTCGATGGGATGACATGCCCCTCTTCAAACCGGATGGGCGATTTCAAAATTTCCGTATGGAAACCGCCCCACGTCTCAATGCTTTCCAGTATGAGGAAGTTTGGCGAACAGGTCGCAATTTGGATATTGGCTGCGCCCACCACCGGGCCACAATATAGATGCGGCGCGATCTGCACATGATCAACCTCGGCCATTGCGGCGATTTTCTTGGCTTCCAATATGCCGCCCACGCGCCCGAGGTTCATTTGCAAAATTGCCGCCGCGCCTGCGCGTAACAGCCGTGCGAAGTCATATTTGGTTGTCAGCCGTTCACCGGTTGCAACGGGTATGGACGTTGCCCGTGCGACCTTGGCCATCTCCTCCGGCGCATCGGGCGGTACGGGTTCTTCCAACCAGAGCGGATCATAGGGCTCAAGGCGTTTGGCAAGCCGGATCGCGCCTGCCGCCGTCATTTGACCATGTGTCCCGAACAATAGGTCCGCTTTCATGCCAACCGCTTCGCGCAGGGACTTTGCAAACCGCTCGCACAGGTCCAGCGCCTCCAACGACAGCTGACGTCCATCAAACGCCGAATATGGTCCGGCCGGATCAAACTTCAGCGCGGTAAAACCTTGGCTCAAATATTCTGCCGACCGTTCTGCCGCCAGATCGGGGTCGTGATAAACATCCTTTGTGTCGCCGGGCCGCGGGTAGATATAGGTGTAGGCGCGCAACCGTTCGTGCACCTGACCGCCGAGCAGCTTATACACCGGTTTGTTGGCTTCCTTGCCAATGATGTCCCAACAGGCCATTTCGAGCGCGGACAAAACGCCCATGAGCGTGAGGTCGGGATGCTGGGTAAAACCGCTGGAATAGACGCGGCGCCACATATTTTCGATATCATGCGGATCATTTCCGGCGACGTAACGCGCGAACACGTCCTCTATCATTTTGGCAACCAGATGCGGTTCGAACGGGACGCAATATGCCTCGCCGATACCAGACACCCCGCTGTCGGTTGTCAGTTTCACGAACACGAAATAACGGCCACCAAAATGCGGTGGCGGATTACCAACGACGAAGGTTTCGATATCGGTTAGTTTCATGGAACGCGAAACCCGCTGATCGATTTGATCTCAAGGAAGTCGCGCACACCAAATTCGCCATATTCACGGCCATTGCCCGACTGTTTATAGCCGCCAAATGGCGCCATATAGTCTTGGCTTGTGCCATTGATGCTGACACCGCCCGCCCGCATCAAACGCGCAACGCGGCGTGCGCGCTCGAGATCGCCGGTCTGCACATAGGCATAGAGCCCATATGGTGAGTCATTGGCAATCGCGATGGCCTCCGCCTCATCCTTAAATGGGATCAGCACCAGCACAGGGCCAAACACTTCCTCTTGGGCAATGCGCATCTTGTTGTGAACGCCCGCAAAAACCGTAGGTTTCACATAATAGCCGCGGTCAAAGCCATCGGCCCGGCCTGTGCCTCCGGCAACAAGCTGCGCACCTTCATCGATACCGACCTGGATCAAGCCCTGTATCTTGTCATAATGTGCCTTGCTGACCACGGGGCCATAATGCGGGCCTTTCTCCATCGGGTCGCCAAGCTTCGCGGCCTTCGCAACGCGGGCGGCAATCGCCACTGTTTCGTCATAGACCGATTGTTCAACTAGCATGCGCGTCGGGGCGTTGCACGACTGACCGGTATTGCCGAAGCAATGCAGCACGCCGCGCGTGACCGCGGCTTCCAAATCACTGTCGGCAAAGACGATATTGGCGGACTTGCCACCCAGTTCCTGCGCAACGCGCTTCACGGTATCTGCGGCATTTTTGGCGATCTGCACGCCTGCACGCGTCGATCCGGTAAACGAGATCATATCGACTTCAGGGTGGCTGGTCAGGGCGTCACCGACGGAAGCACCCGTGCCATGGATCATGTTGAACACGCCTTTGGGGAAACCGGCTTCCTCGACCATTTCAGCGAACAGCTGTGCCGACAACGGCGCCATCTCGCTTGGCTTCAAAACCATGGTGCAGCCCGTAATCAATGCGGGACCAACCTTGCACACGATCTGGTTGATCGGCCAGTTCCACGGCGTGATCAGCGCGCAAACGCCAATAGGCTCATGCGTGACGATGCCATCTGTGCCAACATCATAATCCCACGCCATTTCCCGCACGGCCTTAACCGTTGCGCGTAAATGGCCGGGGCCACTTTCGGCCTGCGCGTCATGCGACAGATCGTACGGCGCGCCCATCTCGGTCGAAATGGCGGTTACCATTTCACCATAGCGCCGTTCGAAAATGGTGATCAGTTTTTCCACCAACGCAATGCGATGCTCAAGCGTCGTCGCGGCATATCCATCAAACGCAGCGCGTGCGGCTGTGACGGCCAATTCGACATCGTCACGGCCACAAACAGCCACAACGGCGCAGACTTCTTCTGTCGCAGGATTGACTGCATCCACCGTTGCAGTGGACGTCGCAGGCAAAACCCACGCGCCGTTGATATAAGACTTCAGCGGCGAATTAGACATAACCAACAGCTCTCTTTTGATCTTCAATGATGTATTTGCTTGCACGCCAATAGTGCCAGGCAGCCCAAAGACCACTCGGTGCGAGAATAAGTTGCGCAAGGCGCAACGATTCCGCATCGGCTGGCTGAGACCCGGCAAAATAGTCACTTAGACCACCGACAATGGCCGGTGCGATGATGAGATTGAGCAGGTTGGCAATGATGAGCGATATTGCAATTGCCATGCCGCGCATCTTGGGGGCAGCGAGGTTCTGGCAAAGCGCCATCGCTGGGCCAATATAGAAGTAAATGGCCGGGATGAATATCCACCACATCAGCTTGGCAACGTCCAAATCATAGGTCCAATAGGCCAGGAAAGATGGTATCGTCGCAACTGCGGTGACTACGGCCAACAAATTCGAGATTTTGCGCGGGTCAGTGAAATTCGGCCGTGCAACGACATAAGCCGTCACCAGCGACGCGCCAATACCGCCAACAAGATAGATCTCGCCAAGCAGTGCGCCCGCCGCGCCTTCATCCATGCCATAGGTCCGCTGGAGAAACAGCGGAGTAAACCACATCAGGCCCCAACCCCAAAAGGCGGAAAGACCTGCACCTATCATCGCATGAACAGCTGCTTTTTGGGACCAAAGGAAACGCACCGTCTCCATGACGCTTGGCGCCTTATCTTCCACCACAGCATCAAGGCGTCCGCGCGCGGGCTCCTTGATTGTCACCATCATGATGATCGCGAGAATGACGCCCGGAACGCCAAGGACAAGAAATGCAGCGCGCCAACCGTGCAGGTTGGAGACATAACCGGCAAGGTCCGACCCAAGCCAGGCACCAATGGGTGCCCCAAGCGCAAAAATGGTCATGGCCATGGACCGACGGTCTGCTGGAAAATAGTCTGCGATGATCGAGTTGCAGGCTGGCGTTCCACCCGCTTCGCCAACACCGACGCCAATGCGCGCCAGCAGAAGATCATAATAGCCGCGCGTATAGCCGGTCAGGGCCGTCATCAGTGACCAAACCGCCACGCATGCCACCAAGAGCGTCCGCCGATTTGATCGGTCACACAACCAAGACAGCGGAATACCCATAAGCACATAGAAGAGTGCCAGCGGAATACCGAGCGAGGCGGCACCGATATCACTGAGATTCAGTTCCTTGCTGATGGGGCCAAGCAGTGTCGACAGGACATAGCGGTCCGCGATGCTGATGGTGTACACCAGCATCATGATGAAAAGGACATACCACCGCTGCCCGATCGTCGAAACGTCATCCGCGTTGACTGGTGCATTGCTAGCCATATTCATTCCCCCTAAAATTATACCAAATCCGGCCCAAGAGCATCGCGTAGCCCCTCAAGCCAAGGTTCGAATTTCTTCCACTGGTCAACCCCATCGCGGAAAATTGGCTGGCGGACCTGCTCGGAACTAGGCGTACGCACGCTCCGCTTGGTCTTGTGGAATTCTATGCATCCAGCCTCAAATGGTAGGCCGCAATAGTCAAGGATAGTTCGTACGCTGCCCTCGAGATCGTCAATCAAATCCTCGTTTCTTACGCGCAGGACGCGGCCGGGAAGGACTGTATCCCAATGATCCATAAGCTCGACATAGGTGCGATAATAGCGTGCGATATCCTCGATGCCGTATGTGAATTCCTGACCCTGCGCGAACAATTGCTTAAAGTTACTGAAGCAGCACGCCATCGGATTGCGGCGCGCATCGATAATCTTGGCATTGGGTAAGATCAGATGGATTAGGCCGACATGCCGGAAATTATTGGGCATTTTATCAATAAAATAGGGCCGACCCATAACCCGATTGGGCATCGTGTCTGCAATATATTGTTCACCAAAACGGCGGACGGCTTCTTCATCGAGGTCCGGTAGCACACCGGGGTAGCGCGGATTGTCGAAATTGAGCTCGCGCCCCTGCAACTCTTGAACGATCCGTTGGATGTCCGGCAATTCCTGCGTGCCTTCAACCATGCTATGTGACGCGAGTATCTGTTCGATGAGCGTCGAACCCGAACGCGGCAAGCCAAGCACGAAAATCGGCGCGGGGTCGTTGAGGCCCCAGCCGGAACGCTCGGCAAAAAACGACGCTGTACACACGCGCTTCTGTTCGCGGGTATTTGTCTCGAAAACTTCTGGGATATAGCCATTGCTTTCGCGGTGCATCCGGTTGCCCCGATCATAGGCCGCCCAGGATGCGGCATAGTCGCCTTGATCCTCTAGCGCCTTGCCCAAGGCAAACGCGATGTGGACGCGGTCATTTTCCGCAGTATCGGCCGCGTCAAGCCGTTCGCGCATCACCGCGATGGATTCGGCCGTGAAACGATATGTCTTGAGGTTGGCGAGGCTCCACCACGCGTCACCAAAATCGGGCCGGTCGACCGTCGCGGCCAGATAGGCTTCAATAGCCTCACCGGTCAGTCCTTCGGTCTTGAGCGCATGGCCGAGCCAAAGGTTAAGATCGGCGCGGCGAACGCGCGCATCGATCGTATCCCCCGGAATTTCGGACAGCATTTCCCGATATTCGGGGATCACTTTTGAAAAACTGCCCAAACCGACGCTGATCGTCGCAGCCTGCGTGCGATGGGCGTGGTTGCGCGGATCGCGTAGCAACAGTGGTTCCAACGCTTCACGCGCTTGCGGAAATTTGTGGCGCGCGATCAGCACCTGCACATATTCATGACGTGCCTCGTCATGGTCCGGCACCATCGCCAGAACACCCGCATACAGCGTTTCAGCGTCGTCAAGCACGTTACGCAGATGACCGATCTGTGCAAGCAGGCGCATCGCTTCGGGATGATCGCCGGCCTCTATAAGAAAGCGGCGGATCAAAGCCTCGGCGGCATCTATCTCGCCATCGCCATGCAGCACTTTGGCGTGAACAATGGGCTGCGGCAGGCTGGAGAGGCTGGCTGAATGGCGGGCAGCGAGGTCCGCGTTCCGGCGATCCCCCGTCATGCGATACAGGCCATCGAGCATGTGCCACCCCATGACCAGCGCCGGGTTGATCGACACTGCCATGCGGAGACACTGTATCGCGGCCGCGGCATCGCGCTTGGCGACATGACACAGGCCGCGCTCCAGGAACATCTGGCTAAAATTTGGATGATGCGCCTCAAACCGCTCCAGTGCAGCAAGGGCTGCATCGGTCTGCTTCATCATGCGGAGTGAATGCGCCTCAATCAGCAATAGGTCGCGATTCGAAGGATGATCAGACAGCAGACGCGTTGCGCCTAAAACTGCGGCCGCATAATCGCCGTCGGCCTGAAGCGTATGAAGAGCGCTAATCTCTAATGCGAGCGCATCGGCGACGCGCAGCGCGGGGTCGTTCTGGTCAGAAGTTGGCAAGTCTATTTGGGTGGCCATTCCGCACTTTCCTATCGGTGAGCGCCGCGTTCTTTATAAAAATCGCAGTGCGGCCAGAAAGCAAGGGGCGGCGCTTGTGGCACCGCCCCTTCCTATTCAATCATCGGCAGTAAATTACAGCTTGGTGCCGATCTTGATGCCAAAGGTCCGCGGACGCACGATCGTCGACGTCTTGATGTACTGCGCAGAGTTCGTGAAGGTCGACGCTCTGCTGTTAAACAAATTGTCGGCAAACAACGTCACTGTCCAGTCATCACGCGTGAAACCAACTTGCGCGTCAGTGAGGGCGTAGGCTGGCATCTTGTAGCGCAACACGGTCGTTGCGGGAACAATTACGCCGTTCGGCCCAAGGACGTTACCATTAGCCGCAACATCACCCGACGGATAAGTCGCCGGCTGGTTGTACATCGAGCTGGTGTAATTCACGCCGCCTGAAACGAACCATTCCATGCCGCCTGCACCGACAAAATCATAACGCGCACGGATATTGGCTTGGAATTTGGGGCTAAATGGCGTGATGCCACCGATATCACCAAACGGGCTTTGGACCGGCTTGACTGTACCGCCCGAATAGACCTGCGTGATGCACCGCCCGAACGACGACACGCCCGGGTTGTTGGCGATGAAGCAAGGCGAGTTCGCCTGCTGGCTGTCATTATATGACCCAGAGCTTTGGATACTCAGCCCGTCCATCGGCCGAGCGGAGATCTGCGCTTCGATACCCTTGATCTCATAAGTTGGGCCGTTCGTCGCAAACGCGGTGTTGCCGAAGCCAGCCGCTGGGTTGAAGAAACCAATCTGCGTGTCTTTCCATTTCATGAAATAGGCAGACATGTTCAGCGTCATCATACGGTCGAACAGGTCGGTCTTCAGACCCATTTCATAGTTGATCAGATTGTCCGGACGATAGGCAGCTGGCACCAGCAACTGGTTAGCGTGCGGCGCCACTGGATCTTTAACGCGCGCGGAAGCCCCGCGGTTGAAAGCACCAGGACGGAAGCCTTCGCTGTACGTCGCATAAACCAGCGTACCCGGCTTTGGCTTCCACGTGATCGTGCCCTTGCTCTTGAAGCCGCTATAGGTCGAGTTCAGGTTCTGCGCATCGAGGTTGTTGCCCGTGACGCAGACCGGAACTTGATAGCAGCCCGCATTGAACGACGAATATACCGATCCGGTTTCATAGTTATCATAGTGATAATAACGGGTGCCGCCGGTGATCGTCAGGGTTGATGTGATGTCAAAATCAACCGACCCGAAGAAGGCGTATTGATCAAAGCCACGTTGAATATCCTGACCAAAAGCAACGCCAGGACCGCGTGGCCCCGGAACGTTGAGCGTGGCAGATGGGTTGGGGGCAACATTACCCATGCAGACCGTGCCAGCCGCCCTAATTTGCGCTGCTGTGAGCGACAGACCGCAGCTTGGAATGGACTTGTAGGACCAATCCATGTTGTCTTCAATCGCGAAGGCTTCATAAAACGCACCGGCAATGGCGCGCAGACGGCCATCACTCGGCGTCGAGATACGGAATTCATGGGTCTCGTGGGTATTCTTGACCTCGTCCTTCCAATATCCGGTCGGCTCATAGCAATAAGGCGCAGCGCCATAGGTACCAAAATAATAGTTGGCTGCACCGGTGCACTGATAGAAGATGCCGTATGTCGCACGCGAATAGTTGGTGTAATCACCCTGCTGCGTGATGTTTCGCGAGAGGTAGGCGCCGGTATAAACCAAACTGAAATCGCCGAGCTTGCCGTTCAGCGTCCAAGCGGTGTTGGAGTAATCATCCTTGCTATACTGCGGCGAGAACAGCGTGGAAGACAGTCCCGTCAACGGCTTATAGTCATAGTCATATGTCTGGACCGCAAACGTGCCCTTGGTATCGAGGCTCTGGTAAGCCTGGCTTACAAGCAGGTCCCAATCCGGCGCGACCTGCCAGCTCAGCGCGACGCGGCCACCAGTGTAGTCGACTGGGTTGAAGTTATCTTCGACCAGCGGGGCGTTGTCATACTTACCGCCACGGCTCTGCTGAGCCGATGTCAAACGATTACCATTGCCATTATAAGCGAGGTAATATGAACCAAGATCGGTTGGCTCGCGTGTGAACGTCGAATATTTATTGTCGATATAGCCGCCACGATGATCGGCATAGACAACCGCGCGGATCGCGAGCTTGTCTTCAATGATCGGCAGGTTAACCATCGCATTGAACGAACCGTTTGCAGAACCGCCCGAGGTACCGCCAAAGCTGCCTTCGACCGCGCCTTCAAACTTGTTGAGCTTGGGCTTGTTGGTGATGTAGCGAACCACACCAGCCTGCGCGCCACCGCCGAACAGCGTACCCTGAGGACCTTCAAGCACTTCGACGCGCTCAATGTCAGCCAGATACACGTCGGCGTTACGGGCCGGGAATTGCATCGACTGGTCATCGAGATACAGCGCGACGTTCGGGAAGCCGCTGATCGTTGCCGACGACTGCTGACCGGCAAATCCAGCCGAAAGGCCGCGCATAAAGATCGCGCCGTTGCCCGGACCATTGTTACTGAAAGTCACGTTGGGCGTATATTTGATCAGCTCGTTAATCGAGGTGATGTTAAGCTCGCTCAGCGTATCCGTGCCGAACGCCTGAATCGTCATTGGCACGTCTCGCAGAGACTGGTCGCGACGGTTGGCGGTAACGACGATGTCACCGGGAGCAGCCTCATCTGATGACGCATCGACTTCCTGCGCGAATGCTGGCATGCTGCCAGCACCTAATGCTGCGAGCACAATTGCCGCAGTTGAAATTTTCAAATAACTTTTCAATTTTCTTCCCCTCAACCATCCCCAAATATCTGGGGCTTCCAATTCTCCATCAATAAGACTGAAACTGGAGCCCCCGTCAAGCAACTGACCAAATTTTCGTGATTGGTAAATTAAATTCCCGGACCAATCATTTCATCTACATGTTGCGATTAGAAGACCTAATATATGGACGAGAGCAATGGATAGCGTGGAATTCGACGGCTACGCGGTCCCACGTTTTGCGAGATTGAGGAATGATAATGGGTATGGGAGCAGATTTTGTACTGTTGATAGTTTGCGACGACCGTAAGGGTATCGTCGCAGCGGTGGCCAATTCAATTGCCAGCCAGGACTGCAACATCGTCGAAAGCTCGCAATATGGCGACGAGGTAACCGGACGCTTCTTTATGCGGATCGCCATCAACTGCCCGGCTGATGTGACGACGGAAAGTTTCGAGGAAGCGTTCCTGCCTGTTGCTGCAGCGTTCCGGTTGGAATGGCGCATTCACGATTTGCGGAAAAAACTGCGCGCGATGATCATGGTCAGCCAAGGCGGCCATTGTCTGAACGACCTTCTCTACCGCACAGCAACCAAACGGTTGCCGATGGAAATAACCAGCATCGTTTCCAACCACCAAAATTGGCAGCGCCGCGCAGAGCATGAAGGCATCCCATTCCATCATTTGCCGGTGACACCAGAAAACAAGCTGGAACAAGAAGCCAAGCTGCTGGCGATGGTGGAAGAACAGAATGTCGATCTCGTCATCCTTGCCCGTTATATGCAGGTTCTTTCAGACCAGCTTTGCCGGAAACTCGATGGACGCGTTATCAACATTCATCACAGCTTCCTGCCGGGCTTCAAAGGCGCAAAGCCGTATCACCGTGCCTATGAACGCGGCGTCAAAATGGTCGGTGCTACGGCGCATTATGTGACGCCCGACCTTGATGAAGGTCCAATCATTACCCAAGACGTGTCGATCGTTGACCATGCCGATACGGTTGACGATTTAATAGCGCAGGGGCAGGAAACCGAAAGCCGGGTTCTGTCGCGGGCGGTCAAGCTGCATCTGGAGCACCGCGTGATGTTGAATGGCAACCGCACGATTGTGTTCAAATAAACGGGCGCAATCCGCCCAACGATTTGGTTAAGTTTAGGAGACCCGATTAATATGAAGACGCGCGCAGCTGTTGCCTTTGAAGCGAAGAAGCCACTTGAGATTGTCGAGCTTGACCTTGAAGGTCCCAAGGCTGGTGAAGTTTTGGTTGAGATCATGGCGACCGGCATTTGCCATACAGATGCCTATACGCTCGATGGCTTTGACAGCGAGGGGATCTTCCCAAGCGTGCTTGGCCATGAAGGCGCAGGGATCGTGCGCGAAGTCGGCGCA
>Ga0187843_10000085_pt1 | contig 75349 bp, 65 predicted proteins | sample SpaLakP09_SKY_43_FD_134516 | JGI IMG/M metagenome (GOLD analysis project Ga0187843, IMG submission 134516) | Oligotrophic lake water microbial communities from Sparkling Lake, Wisconsin, USA - SP09_SKY_43 | ecosystem: Environmental > Aquatic > Freshwater > Lake | place: USA: Sparkling Lake...
GCCGCGCGCGCGGCCAGCACGTCGAAGTCGAGCACCGGGCGGGTCTTGAAGCAGATCGCCACTACATTACCATCATGCACTTCCGGCAGGCAAATGACATGGCCGAAGGCGAATTTCATTGCCTTGATATTCTTGGCGTAGCTGGGGTGGTCGCCGAACAGGTTGATCGTCATGATGCCGTTCTCGGCCAGGCAGGCATTGCAGGCGAGGTAAAACTCGGGGGTGTCGAGCACCGGGCCGCGCGCGGTGGCGTCGTACAGGTCGCACTGCAGGGCGTCGAACACGCCTGCGTTGGCCGGATCGTTGACGAAGTCGAGCGCGTCCATTTCCAGCACGTTCAGGCGCTCGTCGTTCGGGGGCAGCTTGAACATCGATTCGCACACGGCAATCACGGACGGGTTCAGCTCGACCGCGGTCACGCTGGCCTCGGGAAACTGGCGGTAACAGAATTTGGTGAGGGCGCCGGTACCCAGGCCCAGCTGGGCGAGGGCGCGTGGCTGGGATATGAACAGCATCCAGCCCATCATCTGCTGCGCGTATTCCAGTTCCGGCCAGTCCGGCTTGCGGATGCGCATGGCGCCCTGGACCCATTCCGTGCCGAAATGCAGGTAGCGCACGCCTTCCTGTTCGGACAGGGTGACGGGGGCGAATTTGGGTTTGCGGGCCGGACGGCGCGAGGATTCGACTTGTTCGATGGATTTTCGTTTGATGAGCATAGGGCGCCTGGTTCGATCGTCCTATTATCGTTGGACGAGTTACCCTAGTGCAAGCAGAAGTCACAACGCCCTCGCGAGAGGCGAGGGCGTTGTGCTTGGGCCAACTTAGCGGCGTTGCGAATATTGCATCTCTTCCGGTTCCACCGATACCCGCAGGCGCACGCGCTCGCCGGGGTCGCGGTTCATGATGCTGGTATACGAGCGGCCCCGGTATTCATAGGTGACGTCGTAGCCGGTGGTCCGGCTTTCATAGGCGTCGACCACGCGGCACTGGCGTACCGCCTGTTCCTGGGTGTAGCCAGGCTGGCTGGACCCGCGCCCATCGTTGTCGATGCGGTCGCCGACCACGGCGCCGGTGATGGCGCCCACGGCAGTGGCTGCGGCACGGCCGCTGCCGCCACCGACCTGGTTACCGATAATGCCGCCGGCAATGGCGCCGATGATGCCGCCGCCCGCGCTGCGCGGCTGTTGCTGCTGCACCGGCACCTGGACGTAGTCGGTCTTGCATTCTTCGCGCGGCTGGCGCACCTGTTCGACGCGCGGCTGCACGCGGGTGACGCGGCCGTATTCTTCGAATTCGACGGCGTGGACCTGCGGCAGCGCCGCCAGGCCAAGAACAGGGATCAGGAATTTGAAGGTGGTATTCATGGTGTTACCTCGTTTTCGTATGCACAACAGTATGAATCTGGCGCTCATCGCCATGCTCATATGGTAGTCCTGGCACTGCCGCTTGCGCGGCCGTCGTGGCAACAAGATGTAACAGCTGGTATTGACGCCCGGAGCCGGGCAGGGGAGGATAGTCCGGAAAAACAGGTGGATTCTAGGTAAAACCTTCTGATTATTTACAAATCTTGCGTTTGAAATCACATTCGGGTTGATTCAGATACCACAAAACGTTACCCTTACACGAATAGGGGGTATATTGGCGCGTGGCAACCACCAGCAAGATAGCAACACTATATAGAGAACAGCACCGAACACACCTGGATCACTTGAGGGAAAAATGAGTTTGTTGATTACAGTGCCGCCCAATCTTGTGCAGTCCATCCGTGCTTTCCGTGTTGTGGAATTGCAGGAGGAAGCAGGCCGCCTGGGTCAGCATTTCCTGTATGCCCACTGTGCCGACACCCTGACCAAGCAGCAAGTGTGCGCCCGCATCGGCGAAAGCTTCTGTTTCCCCAAGCCCTGCGGCAAAAATTTCGATGCGCTGCGGGAAAGCCTGACCGAAACCATCAACAAGGCCGGTCCCCAGCAAGGTTTCATTGTTGTCCTTGAGCAATTGCCGAATACCCAGAAGTTTGACAAGGAAGCGCGCGAGATCCTGCTCGACGTTTTCCGCGATGCCGCCGATTTCTGGGCCGAAAAGAAGGTGCCGTTCCGGGTGTTTTACTCCTTCGAATAGCCTGCTGCACCGCAACATTTTTCTTCCGCTTTGTTGGATTGGCCTCCCGATCAGGGTACAATGCCGCCTCATGAAAAATATTGTCATCCTTATTTCCGGTCGCGGCAGCAACATGGAAGCGCTGGTGCACGCCGCCAAAACCGAACAGTGGCCGGCGCGGATCGCTGCCGTCATCGCCAATAAAGCCGATGCCAAGGGCTTGGAATTTGCCGCCTCGCATGGCATTCCGACCTTTGTTGTGGCCAACAAGGATTTCGCCAGCCGCGCCGATTTCGATGCCGCGCTGCAGGCCGCCATCGACCGCTTTGCACCCGACCTGGTCGTGCTGGCCGGTTTCATGCGCATCCTGACCCCGGCCTTCGTGCAGCACTACGATGGCCGCCTGCTCAATATTCACCCGTCGCTGCTGCCGAAGTTTCCCGGCTTGCATACGCACCAGCAGGCGCTCGACGCCGGCGAACTGGTGCACGGCGCAACGGTCCATTTCGTGACCGCGGAACTCGATCACGGGCCCGTCGTAGCCCAGGCCAGCGTGGAAGTTCTGCCTGGCGATACTGCTGACACACTGGCCGCGCGCGTGCTTGTGCAGGAACATCAGTTGTACCCACGCGCGATCCGCCTCTTTATCGAGAACCGGCTCAGTATCGACAACGGCATCGTCCACGTCGCCGAAACAACAAGACATTAATTAAGGAATTCCATGAGATTGCCACCAGCGATACTCGGCAATACAGAAGAAGTATTGCGCGAGATCTTGCGTTTTACGGCCCCGGCCGACACCACGTTGTCGCGTTACTTCAAGGACCACCCGCGCCTGGGTTCGCGCGAGCGCGGCGCCGTTGCCGAAGGCATTTATGCCATCCTGCGCAACAAGTCCTTCTTCACCGACTTTGCCGAAGCGGGCCAGAGCCCGACCATGCGCCGCCTGACCATCCTCGGCCTGGCCGAAGCGGTGGGCGCCGATTCCCTGGGCGGCCTGACGGAAGAAGAAACCGCCTTCCTGGAGCGCGTACAGCAGATCGACCGCACCTTGATGCCGGCGCAAATGCGTTCCAACCTGCCGAAGTGGCTGTTCGACAAATTCGTCGCCCAGTATGGCGAAGCGGAAACGCTGCAACTGGCCGATGCCCTGAACCAGCCGGCGCCGCTGGACTTGCGCGTCAACTCGATCAAGGCCACCCGTGACGAAGTCATGGCCGGCCTGGCCGAAGCGCCCATCCTGGCCACGCCGATGCCGTATGCCCCGCTGGGCCTGCGCGTGATCAAGAAGCCATCGCTGCAAAACCTGCCCCTGTTCAAGAGCGGCGCGATCGAAGTCCAGGACGAAGGCAGCCAGGTGCTGTCCCAGATCGTGGGCGCCAAGCGCGGCGAGATGGTGGTCGACTTCTGCGCCGGCGCCGGCGGCAAGACGCTGGCACTGGGCGCGCTGATGCGCAACACCGGCCGCCTGTACGCTTTCGACGTGTCCGAAAAGCGCCTCGCCAAGCTGAAGCCGCGCATGGCGCGCAGCGGCCTGTCGAACGTGCATCCGGTGCTGATCGCGCACGAGCGCGATGCCAAGATCAAGCGCCTGGCCGGCAAGATCGACCGCGTGCTGGTCGATGCGCCGTGCAGCGGACTGGGTACCCTGCGCCGCAATCCTGACGTCAAGTGGCGCCAGAAGGTGGAAGCCGTGGCCGAGATGCAAGTCAAGCAAGCCGCAATCCTGGATGGCGCGGCGCGCCTGCTCAAGGGCGGCGGCCGCCTGGTCTACGCCACCTGCAGCTTGCTGGACGAAGAGAACGACTTCATCGTGCAACAGTTTCTGGCGGCGCATCCGGAATTCGACCTGGTTCCAATGAGTAAAGTGCTGGCGGAACAGAAGATCGACCTGGAGATGGGCGACTACCTGAAACTGCTGCCGCACAAGCACCAGACCGACGGCTTCTTTGCCGCCGTGCTGGAACGCAAGCCGATGGCGCCCAAGCCACCGCGCGAAAAGCCGTCTGAAGAAACCGAAGCCGACGAATAAACCGACACCCGCCCATGCCGCTTTCGAACCTGCTGACCGACCTGATTGACGATATTCACAATCCTGTGATCCTGTGGCAAGCAGGGATCATCTTCGTGTGTATCGTGGTCGGCTGGGGGCTGTCGCGGCTGGTGCGCGGGGCGTATGCGGGTTCGCAGGATGGCGGGGTGGTGCGGCATGGCGTGGTCAATTTTGGCGACGTGCTGGCGCCGCTGCTGATCGTCATCCTGATCGCGCTGTCCAAGCTGGTCATGATGCGCTTCGTGCCGAATGTACACCTGCTGCGCCTTGCCCTGCCCATTTTCGGTTCCCTGGCCGTGATCCGGATGGCGTTCTACCTGCTGCGGCGCGTGTTCGCGCGCCATGGCCAGGTCGGCGCGGCCATCATCACCTTCGAAAAGATTTTCGCACTGCTGGTGTGGCTGGCCTTCGCCCTCTACATCGCCGGCATGTGGGACGATATTTTCCAGTTCCTGGACCACACCAAGCTGCCGCTGGGCAGCAACGATGTGGCCTTGTCGGCCATCTTCAAGGCCATCGTCTCGGTCGTCATCCTGATGATGCTGGCGCTGTGGGCCGGCGCCGCGCTCGAAGAGCGCCTGATGGGCGTGCAGGGCTTGCATACCTCGCTGCGCGTGGTGATGGCGCGCATGGGCCGCAGCGTGCTGATCCTGGTATCGGTGCTGGTGAGCCTGTCGCTGGTCGGGATCGACCTGACCGTGCTGTCGGTGTTCGGCGGCGCGCTCGGCGTGGGCCTTGGCCTGGGCATGCAAAAAATCGCCAGCAACTACGTATCGGGTTTCGTGATCTTGCTCGAGCGCAGCCTGACCATCGGCGACATGATTTCCGTCGACAAGTATGCCGGCAAGGTTACCCAGATCAATACCCGCTACACCATCCTGCAAGGCCTGGACGGCGTCGAAACCGTGCTGCCGAACGAGATGCTGATCTCCGGTCCGGTGCAGAACCAGTCGCTCTCGAATCCGACCGTGCAATTGTCGACCTTGCTGACGGTGGCTTACGATAGCGACCTCGGTGTCGTCATTCCCCTGCTCGAAGGCGTGCCGCGCGAAGTGGCGCGTGTATTGACCGAGCCGTCGCCCGGTGTCGCGCTCAAGAAATTCAGTAACGACGGCTATGAACTGGAATTGGCCTTCTGGATACGCGATCCGGAAAACGGCCGCGGTGGCGTGCTGTCTGATGTTAATAAAAAGATTTACGCGCTGATTCAGTCGGGTCAGATCAAACTTGCATATCCGTCACGTGACACACGTCAATTAGACGCGCAAATGCTTGCTGTTCTTGGCAACCTTTCACGTAACTAGCTGAATTCATTGGTGTGAATCGTGCCGGGAATCATTAGTTCAGCGTAAAATAGAGGACTGTCTCGGTTTCATACAAAGCGCGTACCGGGCCTTCTATTTGGAGCAGTAATGAATTTGTTCAGCACCATCCTCGATTTTCTTTCGACCGGTCTGGTTGGCCTGTCAGCCTGGCAAGTTGTTATTTATACCCTCGTCGTTACCCATATCACGATCGCCAGCGTCACCATTTACCTGCACCGCCACCAGGCGCACCGTGCACTCGACCTGCATGCGATTCCCAGCCACTTTTTCCGTTTCTGGCTGTGGCTCACCACCGGCCAGGTCACTAAGGAATGGGCCGCCATTCACCGCAAGCATCACGCGAAATGCGACACCGAAGAAGATCCGCACAGCCCGGTCACGCGCGGCATCCGCAAAGTCTTGTTCGAAGGCGCCGAGCTGTACCGCATCGAATCGAAGAACCTGGAAACCATGGCCAAGTATGGCCACGGCACGCCGGACGACTGGATGGAGCGCAATGTCTACACGCGTTTCAGCTGGCAGGGCATCTTCATCCTGGCGGTGATTAATTTCGCGCTGTTCGGCGTCATCGGCATCACGATCTGGGCCATCCAGATGGCGTGGATTCCCATCACGGCCGCCGGCATCATCAACGGCATCGGCCACTACTGGGGCTACCGCAATTACGATTGCGCCGACGCCGCCACCAACATCATTCCCTTCGGCATCCTGATCGGCGGCGAAGAACTGCACAACAACCACCACACCTACGCCACCTCGGCCAAGCTGTCGTCGAAGTGGTACGAGTTCGATATCGGCTACTTCTACATCCGCGTGCTGGAAACGCTGGGCCTGGCCAAGGTCAAGAAGCTGGCGCCGAAGCCGGCGTTCGAACACGGCAAGCTGGTGCCCGACTTCGATACCCTGCAATCGGTGATCGCCAACCGCTATGACGTGATGGCCAAGTATGCCAAGTCGGTCAAGCATGCATGGCGCGAAGAATTTGAACACCTGAAGCACAAGGCGGAGCTGGAATCGCGTTTCCTGAAGTCGTCGCGCAAGCTGCTGCAGCGCGAGCCGGCCAAGCTGGAAGCGTCGCACAAGCAACAGCTGATCGAATTGTTCGAGCACAGCAAGGCGCTCGAGACCATGCACCAGATGCGCGTGGAACTGGGCGCGATCTGGGAACGTTCGCACTTCACCCGCGACCAGTTGCTGCAGCAACTGCAGGACTGGTGCGCACGGGCCGAAGCGTCGGGCATCAAGTCGCTACAGGAATTTTCGCTGCGGCTGCGCAGTTACGCATGATCAAACGCGGCTCCTTCGGGAGCCGTTTTTCTTGAGGCGGCCGGAACGATGTGCGATGATCGGGCATGACTAAAAAAACAGCGATCCTCTTCGTTTGCATGGGCAATATCTGCCGCTCGCCCACCGCGGAGGGCGTGTTCCGCGCCCGCGCCGCAGCGGCCGGCCTGATCGAAACCTTGTACATCGATTCCGCCGGCACCCACGCCTATCACGTGGGCCACAGGCCCGATCCGCGTTCGTCCGAATTCGCCATGAAGCGCGGTATCGACCTGTCGACCCAGCGCGCGCGCCAGGTCACGGCCGAGGACTTTGCCCGGTTCGACCATGTGTACGCCATGGACGAGGAAAACCTGGCCGAGCTCAGTTTCCGCTGTCCGCCGGAACACCGGCACAAGCTGGGCTTGTTCATGCAGTTCGCCAAACGGTCACCGTCGAAGGTGGTGCCTGATCCTTACTACGGCGATGGCAGGGGCTTCGACCTGGTGCTCGATTACATCGAAGATGCGACGGAAGGCTTGCTGGAGAAATTGAAGTGATGCGGGCGGCCTTGTTGCTGCTGTGCCTGCTTGCCGCGCCAGCGGGTGCGGAACCCGGACGCCTGGAGCGGGTGCAGGCGGTGCTGCCCGAAATCGACAAGATGTATGCCGACCTGGCCGAGAAGGAGCACTTGCCGGGCCTGGCCTACGGCGTGGTCCTGGACGGCAAGCTGATTCACGTGCGCGCCCTGGGCCTGGCCAACCTCGATGACAAGATTCCCGTCACCAAGGACTCGCTGTTCCGGGTTGCCTCGATGACGAAAAGCTTTGTCGTCATGGCGGCCCTGAAACTGCGCGACGAGGGCAAGCTGAAGCTCGACGATCCCGTCAGCAAGTACCTGCCCGCATTGCGCGGCTTGCGCCTGCCCACGTCCGATTCGCCGCCGCTGACGATCGCCATGCTGATGACCATGAGCACCGGCCTGCCCGAGGACAATCCCTGGGGCGACCGTCAGATGACCGTCAGCAATGCCGCCTTCGACAAGCTGTTCAAGGGAGGGCTGTCGTTCTCGACCGCGCCCGGCACCGGCTACGAGTACAGCAACCTTGGCTTCATCATGCTCGGCAAGGTTGTCAGCAAGGCGGCCGGCATGCGCTACCAGGATTACATCAGCGCGAAGATCCTCACGCCCTTGGGCATGCACAGCACCGTGTGGGAATACAGCAAGGTGCCGAAGGACAAGCTGGCGCTGGGCTACCGCTGGCTGGACAAGGCCTGGATTGCCGAACCCATCCTGCACGATGGCGACGGCGCGGCCATGGGCGGCCTGATCAGCACGATCGACGACTACGCGCGCTATATTGCTTTCCATCTTGACGCGTGGCCGGCGCGCGACGGCGCCGAGAGCGGGCCCTTGAAACGTGCTTCGGTGCGCGAGATGCACATGCCGCGCGTGTTTGGCGCCACCATTCCGGAAAGCCAGCAAGTGACGTTCTACGGCTACGGCATGCGCTGGACGCGCGACTTCAAGGACCTGGCCACCGTGGGGCATTCGGGCGGACTGCCGGGTTTCGGCAGCCAGTACCGCTTTGCGCCCGAGTATGGCATCGGCGTAGTGGCCTTCACGAACTTGCGCTACGGTCCCGTGTACCAGCCGACGATCGACGCGCTGGGCACGCTGGTCGTCAAGGCGAAATTGCCGATCCGGCCTGCGGCGGGGTCCGGCATCCTGACCCGTCGCGCTGCCCAGGTGGCGCAATTGATTCAATCCTGGGACGAGGCACTCGGCCAGGACATCGCCGCCGACAACTTCTTCCTGGACTATGCGCGCGAAGAATGGATTGCGAAGGCCGGCGCCGCGTTCGCGAAAATTGGCAAAGTGACTGCTGTGGGACCGCTCAGGCCCCTGAATGCGCTGCGCGGAAGCTTCACCATCACGGGCGAGCTGGGGGAGCTGGACGTGAGCTTCACGCTGACGCCGGAACAGCAACCAAAATTGCAGGAACTCGATCTCAGGCAGGTGCCAGTGGTCGTCGTGCGCCAGGCAAGTTACAGCATCCTCGGGCGCGAGATGGCGACAGTGAGCGAGCTGACTGCCTGGCTGAAGGCGCAAGGATTCAAGAAAGTGGCGGTGCGCGTGGCAAGTGACGACGACTACACGCAGATCGGCAAGCTGATATACGGTTGCCAGCGTGTCGGCATCGAACTGAAATTGCCTGATATGTAACTTGTGGTTTGTCGGTGGGGCATGCTAGAGTCTTCAGCTCTTCATTTCATACAGAATCCGGACACCATCATGCGCTTACTCCCGACCTTGCTACTCAGCCTTGCCGTCCTGGCGCCCTTGACGGCCCAGGCCGGCCCTGAGGGGGATGCCCTTGGCACCTGCCTGACGGACAATTCCAACGGAAAAGATAGGAAAGAACTTCTTCGCTGGATTTTTCTCGCCATTTCCGCCCATCCGGAAATTCGCACCCTGAGCAATGCGTCCGAAGCCGACCGCACGGACGGCGACAAGCGCATGGCCGCCCTGATGACCCGCTTGATCGCTGAAAACTGCGCTCCGCAAATGCGCAAGGTCATGCAGAATGACGCCAACCAGGGTATCAGCATCGCGTTCCGCAAGCTGGGCGAAGTGGCGATGCAAGAGCTGATGACGAACCCGGACGTCGCGAAGTCGATTGGCGCCTTTGCCAATCACGTCGACAAGAAGAAAATGGAAGCCGCCTTCGGAAAGTAAGGCCAACGGCAAAAGAGCCGCGCACTTGCGTGGGCGGCTCTTCTGGTACTGAATTCGAGATCCGGATTACTTGATCTTGGTTTCTTTGTACATGACATGCTTACGTGCCTTAGGATCGAACTTCATGATCTCCATTTTGGCAGGCATCGTGCGCTTGTTCTTGTCGGTGGTGTAGAAGTGACCCGTACCCGCAGTCGATTCCAGCTTGATTTTGTCGCGGCCAGTTTTTGCCATGATAGCTCCCTAATTAAACTTTTTCGCCACGGGCGCGCATGTCGACCAGGACGGCATCGATGCCGACTTTGTCGATGACGCGCAGACCGGCGTTAGACAAGCGCAGGGAGACCCAGCGGTTTTCCGATTCTACAAAGATACGACGGTTTTGCAGGTTAGGCAAAAAACGACGCTTCGTTTTGTTGTTAGCGTGGGAGACGTTGTTACCAACCATCGGGCCCTTGCCAGTTACTTGGCAAACACGTGCCATAGCGCACTCCTAGAAAAATATCCAAACTTGGAAAAGAAAGAGTATAGCGCGAAAAGCACCACTTAATCAATGACTTGTGAAAAACAATTGTGTCACGCAATGTCGCTATATTTAACATTGAAGCGATGCTGTGCGGGCAGGCTTTATTCTTCCGGGCGCCATAGGCGGCCAATGTCACAGGGCAGCGGGATCTTGCCGGCCCCATAGTTCAAAAAACTGGTCCGCGGCGATCGGTTTGCTGAAATGGAAGCCCTGGATCTCGTCGCACAAACTGTTGCGCAAGAAGGTCACCTGTTCTTCGTTTTCCACGCCCTCGGCCACGATCGTCAGATTGAGCGTCTTGCCCATGTCGATGATGGCGCGCGTGATCGCCTGGTCTTCCGCATGCGTGGCCAAGTCCTGCACAAAGCAGCGGTCCAGCTTGAGCGTGTCGATCGGAAAGTGCTTGAGTTGCGACAGGGAAGAGTATCCGGTGCCAAAGTCATCGATCGCCACCCTGACACCGAGGCGCTTGATGGCGTCCAGGATGGTCATCGCGTGTTCGACATTCTGGATGACCATGCTCTCGGTGAGTTCCAGTTCCAGCAATGCCGGATCCATGCCTGACTGCTGCAGCGCGTTGTCGATATCGTCCAGCAGGGAAGCATCGCTGAATTGGCGTGCCGACAAATTGACCGCCATGCTGATCGGCGGAACCCCCATTCTTTGCCAGGCGACGTTTTGCTTGCATGCTTCCAGCAGCACCCAGCGTCCGATGGGAATGATCAAGCCGGTTTCCTCGGCCATCGGAATAAATTGCAGCGGCTGCACGTCGCCCAGTTCCGGGTGGCGCCAGCGGACCAGGGCTTCGACCCCGGTGATGGCGCCGCTGCTCAATTCCTGCTTGGCCTGGAAATCGAGGAAGAATTGCTGGCGTTCGACAGCAAGGCGCAGGCTGCTCTCCAGCACCATCCGTTCCAGCGACTGGCTTGCAATCTCGTCGCTATAGAAGCGGTAATTGTTCTTGCCGTCTTCCTTGGCGCGGTACATGGCAATGTCGGCATTTTTCATCATGGTCTGTTCATCTTCTTCGCCGGTGTACATGCAAATGCCGATACTCGCGCTCACGCGGCATTCTTGTCCAAGAAGAATCACCGGTTTGCTGACGGATGACAGGATTTTGCCTGCAACAGCGCCGGCGTGTTCCTGGTCGCTCACTTCCTGCAGCAGGACGACAAACTCGTCCCCACCCAGGCGTGCCACGACATCGCTGACGCGCAGGCATTCCTGCAAACGCATGCTGATAGTCTTGAGCAAAGTATCGCCGGCATCATGGCCCAGGGTGTCGTTGATGATCTTGAACCGGTCCAGGTCGATGAAGGCCACGGCGAAGCGCCGCTCGTAGCGCCGTCCGGCTTCGATCGTCCGGTTCAGGAACTCGCTGAACAACAAGCGATTGGGCAGGGAAGTCAAGGCATCGTGCGTCGCCAGGTAGCGGATGCGGTCTTCATTGTCCTTGCGCGTCGTAATTTCTTTTCCGATGCCCCGGTAGCCGGAAAAATTGCCCTGCGCATCCATCACGGGCTGACCGCTCACGGTGATCCAGCGCTGGCCTTGCAGCTGCAATTCGAGATCGATGAAGGGCTCATGCCTTTCCAGTTGGGCAAGATGGCGTTCCCACTCGGCGTCGCCCAGGTTCGATACGGGAAAATCTCGGAAGCGCTTGCCCAGCATGAATGCACTCGTCAGGCCGCTCTTTTCCAGTACCTGTCCATCCACAAGCGTGATGCGGAACTGGGCATCCTGCTCCCAGGACCAGTCGGACGACAATTGCACCAGGTCGCGGAAGCGGTCTTCGGCCGCAGCGACCGTGCTTGCCTTTGTGCTGCGCCCGCCTTGTCGCATCTCGCTCAGCTTGTCCTGCAAGTCATGCAACTCGCTGGCGTGGCGTTCCAGGGACACCGTGCGTTCCATGACGCGCTCTTCCAGCATCTCGTTGGCGCGCATCATGCGCGCATTGAGGGCATTGATTTCTTCGCGCGAGCGCATGTGCTCGTAGCTGGCAATCACGCGGGCTGAAATTTCTGCCAGTTGCTTTCCATGCGACAGGTCGTCCTGGGTCCAATTGTGCTGTACGCCTATGCTTTCAAAACACAGGGTGCCGATCGTCTGGCCCGCCAGCCTGATGGGAAACACCAGGATAGACCGGATGTCGTGCACATTCAGGTAGGGTTGCACCAGTTCGGCGGTGTGCGGATGATGCAGGGCATCATGCGCCACCAGGGCATGCGGGTCCGCCAGCCGCGCGAAATAGGCAGGGTAATCCTTGCCGCGCAAAGGCTCGTCCCTGGCGTGGTGCGGCGCATCCGTCCTGTGGAGGCAGCGGCAGACCAGCGAGCCGATCTCGGCATCGAGCAGCCACAGCGAAACGCGCGCGACCCCCAGTATCTGGGCGCTCCCTTGCGTGATCAGCTGGAAGGCCGGGTCCAGTTCGCCATGATCGATCACGTCGTGATTGGACAGCTCAAGCAGGAGGCGATTGAGGCTTTGATGCGAGCCTGCCTCGGCCTTTGTATCGGTGCTGCGCTCCAGCGGCGCCTTTACGTGCAGCTTTTGTTCGCAGGCATGGCCGGCCTGGTATTCCGCGAAGGCGGTCGCAAAGTCCGCCAGCGATGCCGCATAGGCCGCCGCGGCAAAATGCTGCTGGATCAGCATGTCGAAAAATCCATCGGCGGTGGCGATCGCCTGCGCGGCCTTCACTACCTGCATTGCCTGGTCAAACTTGCCGTCGCGGGCATGCACTTCGGCCTTGACGGCAAGCAGGTGCGCCTCGCACCAGCGGAAGTTGACCTGGCGGGCCGCGACCAGCCCGGCGTCGAGATAGGCCATGGCATCGTCGAGCGCACCGGCAGCCAGCGCAATTTTTCCCAGGTATAAATTCGATTCCGCGAGATAGTCGAACAGGCGATGCTCGGTGCAAATCGTGAACGCTTCGCGAAACACTGCGGCAGCCTCGTCCTGGCGTTGCACCTCCATCAGGCCGACGCCCAGGTTGATCCTTACCTTGGCATCGAGGTGCGGGTCGCCGACTTCGCGGGTGCGGGACTGGGCTTCGCTCAGCATGGCCAGGCCGGCCGCGTGGTCCCCGGCGCCGATATAGACCTGGGCCAGGCCGACCTTGGCCAGGATCCAGGTTTCGGCATCTCCGCCCGCCTCGTTGGACACGTCGATGCAGCTGTCCCAGTATTGAATGGCCAGCCGGTAGTCGCCACAGGAATAATAGCCGCGCGCAAGGCGCTCCAGCAATTTCGCTTCTTCGATCGGCAAGCCGGACGAGTGGGCGATTTGCTGGGCCGTGAACAGGGTATTGCGCGCTTCGTTCGATCGCCCCAGGTGGTCCATGATCTTGCCGTAGCGGACAGCCGCCGCCACGTAAGCGGCTGGCTGGCGCACCTGCGCTTCGGCAAACACCTGCTCGCACAGGTGCACGGCGTCGTCCGGCTGCACATGCATCGATGCGTCTATACGATCAAGCATTGCTTGCAACTCTAGTGCCGGATCCGGGCGTGAATGCATGTGTTACCTTAGCGTGAAACATTGACGGTACCAAATTTCCGCGAGGAGTAGCGCCAGTTTGTGATGTGACAGGCGGCTTGGCTGGATGTTGCAATTGGCGGCGTCCTCAATATAGTACTGGCGGCGCCAGGTGCGAAGTGCCACTGGAGATAATTATCAGACGACGCAGCTGCTTGCTCACCGTCCTCGCTGCCATCGCCGCCTTCCATGCGTGGCAATTTCTGCATCCTGGCGAGGCGAATACGGGTCACTATGCAATCACTTCGCATGCGACCAAGTCCCAGACTGCGCTGGTGGAAGATGCCGTGGAAAGCCTCCATGCCGTATTTGGCATTCTTCGGCGATGCGATTCGCGCCACGCCCGGCAGCCGGAAATTGCAGCTGATCCTGTACAAGGATCGGCAGCAATTCAAACAGCACAACAAGAGCGCCATGTGGGCGGAAGCCTTCTACCTGGCGCCAGTCTGCCATGCCTATTTCGCGCAGGACGAGCCCAATCCCACCCACTGGATGCTGCACGAAGCAACGCATCAACTCAACCATGAGGTCGCGCGTTTTCCGCACAGTAAATGGGTCAACGAAGGCCTGGCGACCTATTTTGCAAGCAGCATGATCGACAAAGGCAAACTGATTCCGGGCCGTATCGACGCCCGAACGTATCCGATCTGGGGCGTGAAGACATTGTCGCTGTCGGGCGACCGTCAACACGATATCGGCCGCGGAAAAATTATCGGCCTGCGCGCCCTGATCACCGGCGTCGGCGGCCCGAGCATCGATGAAAAGTTCAACGCCTACTATATCGGCTACTGGAGCCTGACCCATTTCCTGTTCCATGCTGAAAATGGCAAGTACGCACAGCCATTCCGACAGCTCATTGCGTCAGGCGGCACGGTGGACGATTTCGAAAAACTGATCGGCCCGCTCGAGCGGATCGAAAGCGAGTGGTACGCCTACCTGGGGCGCCAGGTCGCTGCCCTCAAGGCTTAGTTACATCTGCCCGTGTTCCGCGAACGAATGCACATGGGTACCGGCAACGATGAAATGGTCGAGCACGCGCACGTCGACCAGGGCCAGCGCCTGCACCAGCCCGCGCGTGAGCACCAGGTCGGCCTCGCTGGGTTCGGCCGCGCCGGACGGGTGGTTATGGGCCAGCATGACGCTGGCGGCATTGTGCCGGAGCGCCGCTTTCACCACTTCGCGCGGATACACGCTGGTGTGGGTGAGGGTGCCGCGAAACATTTCATCGCGGGCGAGCAGGCGGTTTTTCACATCCAGAAACAGCACCAGGAAGGATTCATGCTGCTGGCGTCCCAGGTGCATGCGCAGGTATTGCCGGACCGCGTCGGGCGAACCGAGGGCCGGTCCGGCTTGCATTTGCTCCGCAATGGCGCGCTGCGCCAGTTCCATCACCGCCTGCAGCTGGGCAAATTTGGCCGGACCCATGCCGTGCACGGCTGAAAATTGCCCCAGGCTGGCCCCGAACAGGCGGTTGATCGAGCCGAAGTGTTCCAGCAAGTCGCGCCCCAGCTCGACCGCGCTGCGGCCCGGCACGCCCACGCGCAGGAACAGCGCCAGCAGTTCCGGGTCGGACAGGGCGGCCGCCCCCTCGCGGATCAGGCGTTCGCGCGGGCGCAGCTCTTGTGGCCAATCCTTGATTCCCATTCTCGCGTCCCCATCAATGCCGGCTCCCCGACGCGGTACAATATCGGTTTGCAAGCTTCAGTCCACACTATGTCCAACGCCTCTCCTGCCGTCGTCACGCCAACTGCCTACCTCACCCTGCATTATCGGCTCGCCACCGCCGACGGTACTGATCTCATCACTACCTTTGCCGGGAACCCCGCCACCCTGATGCTGGGCCAGGGCCAGCTCGCGCCTTTCCTCGAAGATTGCCTTCTGGGCATGCCGGAAGGCGCCCACCAGACCTTCGACCTGGCGCCCGGGCAAGCCTTCGGCGAACGCAATGCCGAACTGATCCGCGACGTGACGCGCGCCACGCTGGAGGAAAATACGGCCCCCGGCAATGAATACCGCGTGGGCGACCTGGTCGACTTCGCCGCGCCGGGCGGCGGCCGCTTCGCCGGGGTGCTGCGCGAACTGCGCGCCGACGCCGCCACCTTCGATTTCAACCATCCGCTGGCCGGCCAGTCACTCAAGTTCGAAGTCAAACTGATTTCGGTGTTGTAAAAAAGCTCAACGGGATTCCCATGACCAGTGAAATTCTCCTCGCCCAGCCGCGCGGCTTTTGCGCCGGGGTCGACCGTGCGATCGAAATCGTCGAGCGCGCCCTGCTGCAATTCGGCGCTCCCATATATGTACGTCACGAAATCGTGCACAACGCCTACGTGGTCGACGACCTGCGCAGCAAGGGCGCGATCTTCATCGAAGAACTGGAAGACGTGCCTCCTGGCAACACCCTGGTGTTTTCCGCCCATGGCGTGTCGAAGGCGGTGCGGGCCGAAGCCGAAGCGCGCGGCCTGACCATTTTCGACGCCACCTGCCCGCTGGTGACCAAGGTCCACGTGGAAGTGGCCAAGATGCGGCGCCAGGGTTGTGAAATCATCATGATCGGCCACGACGGCCATCCCGAAGTCGAAGGCACCATGGGCCAGACGGAAGAGGGCATGCACCTGGTCGAAACGGTGGAGGACGTCGCCAGGCTGCAAGTGCGTACGCCCGACCAGCTGTCCTATGTCTCGCAAACCACGCTGTCGGTCGACGATACGGCCGACATCATCGCCGCCATCAAGGCGCGCTTCCCGAACGTGATCGAGCCGAAAAAGGGCGATATCTGCTACGCCACCACCAACCGCCAGGAAGCCGTCAAGTTCATGGCGCCCCAGGTCGAGGTGGTCATCGTGGTGGGCAGCCCCAACAGTTCGAATTCGAACCGCCTGCGCGAAGTGGCCGACAAGATGGGCACGCCGGCCTATATGGTCGACAATGCGTCCCAGATCGACCCGCAATGGCTGGTCGGCAAGCTGCGGATCGGCGTCACCGCCGGGGCGTCGGCCCCGGAAGTGCTGGTCCAGGCCGTTATCGACCGCCTCAAGGAACTGGGCGCCCGCAGCGTGCGCGCCCTCGAAGGCGTGGAAGAACACGTCACTTTCCCGCTGCCCAAAGGGCTGGACAGGGGACCGACCGACGCGGCCTGAGTCGCGATGTGATGCGCGGCGAAATTATATTCGGTACAGTTGTGATTTTCCGATATTAGTTTTTAGCAAACCTCGCTATCATGACGACGCTCGGATTTTTTGTCGCTGCAGGGATCAACACATCCCCCGGCGCGGCGCGGTTGCGGTAGAACCACCATGAAACAAGGAGCGGCACTACGGGGATTTCTCCGGGTGCCGTTTTTGTTAGAACGAATAAAAGAGGCGTGCAAAACCATGGATACATTTATCCAACAGATTATCAACGGCCTCGTGCTGGGCAGTATGTACGCGCTGGTGGCCCTGGGTTACACCATGGTGTACGGCGTGCTGAACCTGATTAACTTCGCCCACGGCGATGTGCTGATGATAGGCGCCATGGTCGGCCTGTCCATCCTCAACCTGCTCGCCAAGCTGTTCCCGGAAATGTCCGGCCCCGTGATGCTGGCCATTGCCATCATCGGCGCCATCCCGGTGTGCATGATTGTCAATATCATCATCGAGCGGGTGGCTTACCGGCGCCTGCGCAATGCGCCGCGCCTGGCGCCCCTGATCACCGCGATCGGCATTTCCACGCTGCTGACCACCTTCGCCATGATGATCTGGGGCCGCAGCCCGCTGTCCTTCCCGCAACTGCTGGCCACCGAACCGATCGCCATCGGCGGCGCCGTGATTTCGCAAACCCAGATCCTGCTGCTGGCGCTGGCCGCCATGTCGATGGGCGCGCTGGTGCTGCTGGTCGAAAAAACCAAGATGGGCCGCGCCATGCGCGCCACCGCCGAAAACCCGCGCGTTGCCGGGCTGATGGGCGTCGATTCGAACAAGGTCATCGTGGCCACCTTCGCCATCGGCGCGGCCCTGGCCGCCATTGCCGGCGTGATGTGGGGCGCCAATTATTCCTCGATCCAGTTCGCGATGGGCTTCCTGCCCGGCCTGAAAGCCTTCTCGGCAGCGGTGCTGGGCGGCATCGGCAATATCTACGGCGCGATGATAGGCGGTATCGTCCTCGGCCTGATCGAAGCGCTGGGCGCCGGCTATATCGGCGACCTGACCGGCGGCTTCCTGGGCAGCCATTACCAGGACATCTTCGCCTTCGTGGTGCTGATCATTGTGTTGACGATACGTCCATCCGGCATCATGGGTGAACGCGTGGCCGACCGCGCCTGAACGAGAAAGGTACATCATGGCTCTGCTCTCATTTGACGTCGAACACGACAAGAAAAAGGCGTACATCAGCATGGGTTTCGTGCTGATCGGCCTGCTGATCTTCCCCTTCATTGCCCAGCAGTTCGGCAATTCCTGGGTCCGCATCATCGACATGGCGCTGCTGTACATCATGCTGGCGCTGGGACTGAACATCGTGGTCGGCTTCGCCGGCTTGCTCGACCTGGGCTATATCGCCTTCTTCGCGGTGGGCGCCTACATGACGGGCTTGCTGGCTTCGCCGCAGTTCGCCGCCCTGCTCGAATCGCTGGTCTACCAGTATCCGGTGCTGGCCGACTGGCTGATCGCCGTCATGGGCCCCGAAATCCAGCAGACCGGCATCCACCTGTCGGTGTGGGTCATCGTGCCGCTGGCCGCGGCCACCGCCGGTTTCTTCGGTGCACTGCTGGGCGCGCCGACGCTGAAACTGCGCGGCGACTACCTGGCCATCGTGACCCTGGGCTTCGGCGAGATCATCCGCATTTTCATGAACAACCTGAACGACCCGATCAACTTCACCAACGGTCCGCAGGGCATCAACCTGATCGATCCGATCCGCATCTTCGGCGTGTCGCTGGCGGGCGAGCCCGGTTCCAAGGCCACCGTCTTCATCGGCGACTACGGCATGCCGTCGGTCAATGCCTACTATTTCCTGTTCCTGTTCCTGTGCATCGCCATCGTGTTCGTCACGGCGCGCCTGCAGCATTCGCGCCTGGGCCGTGCCTGGGTGGCGATCCGCGAAGATGAAATCGCGGCCAAGGCCATGGGCATCAATACCCGCAACGTCAAGCTGCTGGCCTTCACCATGGGCGCCTCCTTCGGCGGCGTGGCCGGCGCCATGTTCGCGTCCTTCCAGGGCTTCGTGTCGCCGGAATCGTTCTCGCTGACCGAATCGATCGCCGTGCTGGCCATGGTGGTGCTGGGCGGTATCGGCCACATCCCGGGCGTGATCATGGGCGGCGTGCTGCTGGCCGCCTTGCCGGAAGTGCTGCGCCACGTGGTCGAACCGTTCCAGATTGCCGTGTTCGGCAAGGTGCTGATCGAAGCGGAAGTGCTGCGCCAGCTGCTGTACGGCCTGGCGATGGTCCTGATCATGCTGAACCGTCCGGCCGGCCTGTGGCCCGCGCCCAAGCATGAAGACCGCCCCGAGGCGGCCGAGACCAACAAAGCCGACACCTTCCCGGCCGCGTAAGGAATGACCATGAGCGAACAGATTATTCTTAACATCGCCGGCGTGAACAAGCGCTTCGGCGGCCTGCAGGCGCTGACCAATGTCGGCATCAAGATCACCAAGGGCCAGATTTACGGCCTGATCGGCCCGAACGGCGCCGGCAAGACGACTTTCTTCAACGTCATCACCGGCTTGTACCAGCCCGATACCGGCACCTTCGAGCTGGCGGGCAAGCCGTATTCGCCGTCCGCGCCGCATGAAGTGGCCAAGGCCGGCATCGCCCGTACCTTCCAGAACATCCGCCTGTTCGGCGAAATGACCGCGCTCGAAAACGTGATGGTCGGCTGCCACGTGCGCACGCACCAGGGCGTGTTCGGCGCCGTGTTCCGCCACAAGGCCGCGCGCCTTGAAGAAGCGGCGATCCGCCAGCGCGCCCAGGAATTGCTGGACTTCGTGGGCATTGGCGCGTTCGCCAAGCGCACCTCCAAATTCCTGTCCTATGGCGACCAGCGCCGCCTGGAAATCGCGCGCGCCCTGGCCACCGATCCGCAATTGCTGGCGCTCGACGAGCCGGCGGCCGGCATGAACGCGACCGAAAAACTGGCCCTGCGCGAGCTGCTGGTGAAAATCAAGAACGAAGGCAAGACCGTGCTGCTGATCGAGCACGACGTGAAGTTGATGATGGGCTTGTGCGACCGCATCACCGTGCTGGAATACGGCAAACCAATCGCAGAAGGCTTACCGGCCGACATACAAAAGAATCCGGCTGTGATCGAAGCCTACCTGGGAGGAGCCCACGCATGAGCGAAACCATACTCAAGATCCAGGGACTGAAGGTCGCCTACGGCGGCATCAAGGCGGTCAAGGGCATCGACCTGGAAGTGAACAAGGGCGAGCTGGTCACGCTGATCGGCGCCAATGGCGCGGGCAAGACCACCACGCTCAAGGCCATCACCGGCACGCTGCCGCCATGCAAGGTCGATGGCGTGATCAGTTACGCCGGCCAGCCGCTGCGTGACGTCAAGTCCTTCGAGATGGTCCAGCGCGGCCTGGCCATGGTACCGGAAGGGCGCGGCGTGTTCACCCGCATGACCATCCTGGAAAACCTGCTGATGGGCGCCTACACGCGCAATGACAAGGCGGTCATCGAGACCGACGTCGAGAAATGGTTCACCGTGTTCCCGCGCTTGAAAGAGCGCGCGGGCCAGCTGGCGGGCACCTTGTCGGGCGGCGAACAGCAGATGCTGGCCATGGCGCGCGCGCTGATGAGCCATCCGAAACTGCTGCTGCTCGACGAGCCGTCCATGGGCTTGTCGCCCATCATGGTGGAAAAGATTTTCGAAGTGATCCGCGATGTGTCGAAGCAGGGCATCACGATCCTGCTGGTCGAGCAGAACGCCAAGCTGGCGCTGGAAGCATCGCACCGCGGCTATGTCATGGATTCCGGTTCGGTCATCATGAGCGGCAATGCCGACGACATGCTGCACGATCCCCGGGTCAAGGCCGCCTACCTCGGCGAATAACTTCTTTCCATCGCTACGTTCGATGTGGTTGCGCGCCATACTTCGGGCGTACGATTCGATCGTGACTGCTTTGGCGGCCTATGAGGCACCAAAGTGGTTCCGACCGGCAATTTGGCTCCAACTGCGTTTCCGTTTGTTCATACAACTCGTTGGAACCTAAACTCTCACGGTCGGCCATATTTGTCAGCGATCATTCGGACAATCAGTATGTACAAAATCGTAGTAACCAAGAACCAAAAGGTGCTATCAAGGGCATTGTCAAGTGGAATGATAACGGCACCTAGGATGCCCACACCAATGGCATAAATATGCATTCTTCGAAGTTTTCGCACGTCTATTCCTTGCATTTGCATTTATCGTCATCACCAAAGACTTCGCCATAGGCTGCCTTGAGCCCTTGGAATGCCGCTTGAGGGATTACTACGTCAGCAATGGCTTCCTTATGTGCTGAGATTCGACTTTCCAGCTTCGCTTGGCGCGTCGCAGTGCGGCCTACCTGGCTGGATAAGGTCCTAATGGCACTTCCTGATCTCAAAGCGGTTTTGCCTACGGCTAACATGCCAGGCGCGACCGCACCAATTGCGCCAGAGACAGCAATCAATTTGAAGTTGTAGTTTTCCAACGCAAGCATGTCGCATCCATTCTTATAGTTATTGTAGGCTTGCATGCCCGCTTCAAATCCGAGACCGATGAGCAAGCCCGGCAATCCGACTTCGCCGGTAGGATCGACTGAACTAACGGGATCGCCATTCGCGTAAGTGAAGGTGTTGGCCCCACCTGCTAAGCCTATTGGATCACTTTGTAGATACCTGCCGAGCAACGGATCATAGTAGCGATTCCAATTGTAAAAAAGTCCCGTCTCATCGTCAAAGTGCTGGCCAGGGAATCCGACGTTCATGCCGCCAATGCCATCGGCAATGACACGGCGGTCGAAGGCGGCGTTGACGGCGCGCCACACGACTGCGGCACTGGCATCGCTCATGACCTCTGGCCGTCCCAATTGATCGTTGTGGCTTGCATAGAATGTCGCGTTGCGTGACAGGCCCAGCAACTGCCCGCCGAGCCAGACATAGTTCGTCACTGTCGGCCCGATTTCCGCAAGCAGTTCGCCGCTAGGTCCGTAAATCGACGCCACCGCACCTCCGTTGGCAAGTTTGTACACTCGCTGATTCAGTGCGTTGATGCGGTAGTCGCCCACGTGTACGCCATCGACGTAGGCACCGTTCATCCTGTTGAAGGCGTCATAGGTGTAGCGGCGCTGTCCATCGTTCCGGGTTTCGGTCTCCACGTTGCCGACCGCATCGTGGCCAAAGGTCCTGCTTTTTCCGCCGCCGCTCCAGCCGTTGAGACGATTGCTGCGTTCGTCGCGGTCGTAGACAAAGTCCCCCTGGCTGTCGCGCCGATGCTCCTTGCGGTTGCCAACCTGGTCCCAATTGAAGATTTGTCCGTCGCCGATGCGCGTCACGCTGTTGAGCCTCGCCGTCTCGTTGTAGGCGTAGCCCGTGGTCAGTTCCGGAAAGACGGCGTCAATGATCTTCGAAATTGTCCCTGTCGTATGGTATTCATAGCCCAGGCTGTGTATGCCAGGAGACGCCAGTTTTTCCAGGCGCCCATCCTCGTCAAGCGTGACCATCCGTGGCAATCCGTTTCCAAAGCGCCATCCATACATCGCATCGGTGGCCGGTTGATAGATGAATGAATCGGCCAGGACTGACCAGGTGCCGCCGAGATTGCTGCCTACGGTCTTAAGGCGGCCATGCTGGTCGTATTCGTAGCCAAGGATGAATCCGCTGCTGTTGCTCATGCCTTCCAGCCGGCCTGCCGCGTTGTACGCCCAGTTCGTCTGGAACTTGACGCCATGAATATCGTTCTGCTGCGAAATGATCGCGCCCGACGCGGCGAAGCCATAAACCGTGCTGCCCGACATGTCGCTGAAACTGGACAGGCGCCCTTTGCCATAAGGCCCTTCATCGTAGTTGAACTGTTCGGCCGCATTGCCGCTGCGGCGCGACCGCATGCGCCCCAGGTCATCCCAGGAGTAGGCAATGACCCTGCCGTCCGCGCGCGTTTCCTGCAACAAGCGTCCCGCATCGTCATAGTCGTCGAAGGTGGTGACGCCTGTATCCGGGCTGGCAATGCTGCTGACATCGCCGAAGCCGTTGTAGGCGTAGACGGTTGTCAGCCCGCGTGGGTCACTCACTTCCCTGACCCTGCCCGCACCGTCGTACCTGGTGTGTGTCACCCCGCCATCCGGAGCGATAATTCTCACAAGCCCATTCTGCGCATCGTAATCAAAGTCCGTGACATGGCCCTGTGCATCGGTGACCGCATGGACGTTGCCGTTGTTGTCATAACGAATATCCAGGCGTTGGCCCTTGTTCCCGACCTTCGCATACGGCCGGCCCAGGGAATCGAGTACGGTGTTGCTGCTGAATTCGCCGGTCGCTTCGGCAACCGGGCCGCGCGCACCTGCAGTCGGCACGCTGCGCGCGGAAGATTCGCGAACCGAGTTGGAGGCCAGGTCAAGCACGATGCTGGCGAATTCTCCGCGCGCGTTGCCGATTGCCTCGATGCGGCCCGATGCCGCGTAGTTGTAGCGGGTAGCCGAACCATCCGGGTAGGTGATCAGGGTTGGCTGTCGCGCGCTGTTGTAGCTCGTTGTCGTCACGCGGTTGCCAGTCTCGGTCATCGTGGCGAGGGTGCCGTTGGGATTGTAGGCAAAGGAAGTGGTGACGCCGTTGGCGTCGACAATCGTGCGCGGCATCCCCAGACCGGTATGGTCGGACATGGTGACGGTGTGGCCCAGGGGATTCGTGGTGCCGCTGATATTCCCTGCGCCGTCAAAATGTACGGTGTACGCGAGTTCCCTGCCAGGCAGCACCGTCCTGGTATTCTGCCTCGCCAGGACCTTGTTCGGATGAAAAGCATAGCTATACCTGGTCAGGCGCTGCTTTCCCTTCATGTCGGAATAGTTTACCTCGGCGATGCGGTCGACTTCCAGGCCGCTGGAGTAGTAGGAATAGCTAATCGCTGCGTAAGGCGTCCCGGCGGCATCCTTGTAACTGACCCCGGTGATGTTCTCGCCGGTCCAGGTGTTCACAGTCGTTGAGGCATCCGGCGTACCTGCCGCCGTCGTGACGTCCAGCAGACGACCGGCATCGTCGAAGGTGTAGTCGGTCTTGTTGCCATTCCAGTCGAGCGTGTAGTCTTCGTAGCCATTGGCATCGTAGAAAGTCTTGGCACTGGCACCCGCGCACGTCGACGTGCCGTTCCGCTCTATCGACGCAATTTTGAGTTCGCCCTGGATGCTGGTAAAGGTGTGGATTGCCTGCTGGCCCCGCGCGTTCGTGATCGTGGTGCTCATGTCGCCGTAGACGAAGGTATCCTTTTCCTCATCGCCGGCCAGCGCGCTTGTGTGCACCCGCCGGTCGCCGTAATAGGTGTAGGTGCTGTAGCGGCGGCCACCAATGGTAATGCCCGTCAGCAGCGTGGGATCCGCATTCTCATAGTGATACTCGCGCACGTCTGGATTCGTGCCCGGCGCTGTCACCTTGGTGAGCATGCCGTTGGCGTTGTACTGGTAGCCCCAGGTATTCCCGCCGCTGTCCTGCACTTGCGCGACCCGGTTATTGGCGCCCCAGGTAAATTTGACGGTCTGCCCCGCCATGCTCGTAATCGTATCGAGCTTGGGAGGATTGTTGCCATCGGAACTGATCCAGGTATAGATCCGCAATATCGCATCGGCATTGTCGTGGATGACCGCGAGCCGCAGATCCCAGTTGAAGCCGTATGTCATTTTGTCCCTGAGTATCCACGCCGGTCTGTACGGCGAATACGTTAGCGTGCCGGTGGCAGCGGCATCCGAGGAGGTGTAGTAGTACTCCGTCGGACGGCGCACCGGCGTGCCAGGCACGCCAGCTTCCGCGGCTGACGCGGCGGTTCCTGGCTTGCCGTGAGGCCTGCGCGCGACGAGACGCCCATCGTCCTCCAGGGGACCTTCCTTGACGAAATGGTATACAAAGGACGTGCCATTTTCATTGGTGTACGTGATCGCCGATGGGATGCAATGAAAGCCGGGTTTTGGAACGGTGCACGCCGCATACTGCAATTTTGGTCCGTCCAGGCTGGAGAGCCAATGCGGTCCGAACATGCTTCCTTCCGCATGCTCGCTGCGGTAGCTGCGGGTCAGGGACAATCCATACAGTCCGCCGGCCTGAAAATCGGGTTCACTCTTGTGCTTTTCACCAGTGGCGATCACAACCGGGTTCTTCGTCGATTTGCATTTCTCCTTGTTTGAGTTGTTCTGCGAAGGCGGGTCGGCCATGCCGTCACCAGCGCCTTCCATACTCAGGCCTGTGCGGTATTGCGCTGTGGTGTCGATTGATACCCAATCGCGCGTTCCGGGCCGCTTGCCGACGATGATGATCGTGTCAATCTCGTCGGCCTGGGTTGAATGCAAGTAACGCGATGTCTGCAGCCAATTGCTCAGGCCATTTGTTGCAGAGGCGGCAGGGTATAGGAAAAATAGTGGCAAGAGCATGCCAAGCTTCGTCGGGTTCATGGATTTTTCTGATCGTCTTAGTAGAAGGAAATGACTATCGAGCGATAGCCCATCCAGACGACTCTATTGAGCCATTGAGCTGCAAACAAGCGCCGCACGGCGCTTGTTTGCTTTGCATCAGAGCGACCATGCATTGTCAGCGCGCCGTCACACTGGCGACTTGCTTCACGATGCACGCGTGATCAAGTATTATTGGCGAAAGCAAATGCGCAGACGAAAAAAAACCCGCCGAGGCGGGTTTCTCATTTGGCGCTGAAGAATTACTTCTTCGAAGCGGCTTTAGGAGCCACTTTCTGTGCTGCCTGGGTGAACTGGCTGACAGCCGCGTTCACATTGGTTTCGATGGCTTCAACAGCTTGCTTGGTGGTCTTTTGCAGCTGCTCGTAGCCGGCGTTGGCATTGCCGATCGATGCTTTGATCACGGCAACAACGTTTTCCGAACCGGCTGGTGCGTTTTTGCTGACTTCGTCGACCAGGGAGATGACCTTGCGGTTGGTCTCGGCGATCTGGAATTCGGCAGCCTTGCTGAATTCGGCCTGGGTGCCGGCAGCGATCGAGGCCAGCTGCTTGCTGTACGAGATGGCTTTTTCAGCGGTTGGCTGTGCCTGGGCGGCGGTCAGCGAAAAGAATTCCTGTGGATCCTTGGCCGACAGCAGCTGGCGGGTAGCGATCGACGACTCTTCCAGCGATGCCTTGGCAGCGGTCAGGTTCAGTTCAACCAGCTTTTCGATGCCTTCGAAGGCTTTCGAGGTCAGCGACGAGAAAATAGCGAACTGCGATTCGAAGTTGGCTTTGGTGGCGTTCGAAAACTGCTCAGGGATTGCAAACATGTGTGTTCTCCAAAATAGGTGATAAATCGTTTATAGATCAAATGTTGCTTGTAACCGGTGAAGCAGAAAATCTGGTGAATCCGGCCGGACGATGGATTGTGCAGCGCAACAAACCCTATTCTAATGATTTCCAGATTGAAGTCAAGCAGTTTTGTGCAGTGCAGCATAAATGCTTCGGGCGCGGTTGTTCGCCCTCGCCACCGCGCACGCATGCATTCCTTGCTCCCCGTCCATCAAGTGTTTTCATAGGGGAAAAGGCGTTCCGGCAACCCTTGCCGGCGCGACATGCTAGACTCGTCGCTGCCATTCACTACCCGCTTGCACTTGCTCAATGCAAGCGTGAACCCCCGCGTATTTATTGATAAATGTCAAACATTGCCAAAAAAAATGTTGCGACGCGCCAAGCGCATGCCTGGCTCTCGCCCATCCCCGTCTTTTTCGTCTTGCTGTGGAGTACAGGCTTCATCGTGGCCAAGTTCGGCTTGCCGTTCGCCCCGCCGCTGACCTTCCTGCTGCTGCGCTGCCTGGCCGTGCTGCTGGTGCTTGTTCCCATCGTGTTGATCTGGAAGGCGCCTTGGCCGCGCGGCAACATCGGCCACATCGCCGTTGCCGGGCTGCTCTTGCAGGCCGGCTACCTGGGTGGCGTCTGGTGCGCCATCAAGCTGGGCATGCCGGCCGGCGTGTGCGCCCTGATCGTGGGCATGCAGCCCATCCTGACCGCCGCCGCCGCGCCCCTGATCGGTGAAACGGTGCGTCCGCGCCAGTGGCTGGGCCTGCTGTTCGGCCTGACTGGCGTTGCCATGGTGGTGTATGCCAAGATCACGCTGATCGGCCTGTCGGCCGCGGCGATCGGCTATTGCGTGCTGGCGCTGCTGAGCATTACCGCCGGCACCATGTACCAGAAGCGCTATTGCCCGCGTTTCGATTTGCGCACCGGCACCGTGATCCAGTTTTCCTCGACCGTGGCCGTGCTGCTGCCCCTGGCCATCCTGTTCGAAGGACTCGATCCGGGTATCTCGGCAGTAGAATGGACGCCGGCATTCACGGGCGCCTTGCTGTGGTCGGTGTTCGCCCTGTCGATCGGGGCCATCTTCTTGCTGTTCAAGTTGCTCAGGCGCAGTGCTGCCACCGAAGTGACAAGCCTGCTGTACCTGACCCCGCCCACCACGGCGCTCATGGCCTGGCTGATGTTCGGCGAGGCGTTCAGCCTGCTGGGCGCGCTGGGCATGCTGGTGGCGGTGGTGGGCGTCGTGTGCGTGGTCAAAAAATAAAGGAAAACAATGATTCAGAGTCAACAACAAGAATGCGTCGATGCCGCCATCACCAGCCGCCACTCGATCCGTGCCTTCCTGCCCGATCCGGTCGCGCGCGACGACATCGAGCGCATCCTGGAAGTGGCGGCGCGCGCGCCGTCCGGCACCAATACCCAGCCGTGGAAAGTGTATGTGCTCACGGGCGCGGCCAAGGCGCGCCTGTCGGCGGCCATTGCGGCAGTGCACGCGGACCCCGCGCTGTCGGCCCAGCACACCGAGGAATACGCCTACTATCCGCGCGCGTGGACCTCGCCCTATATCGAGCGGCGCCGCAAGGTGGGCTGGGACCTGTACGCACTGCTGGGACTGACGCGCGACAACAAGGCCGGCATGTCGGCCCAGCATGGCCGCAATTACCATTTCTTCGATGCGCCGGTCGGTTTCATTTTTACCATCGACCGCGTCATGGAGCAGGGTTCCTGGCTCGACTACGGCATGTTCTTGCAGAGCATCATGGTGGCGGCGCGCGGGCGCGGGCTCGACACTTGCCCCCAGGCCGCCTTCACCCAGTACCACCGCATCATTGCCGAGCAGCTGAACCTGCCCGAGGGAGAGATGGTGGTGTGCGGCATGGCGCTCGGCCATGCCGATCCCTCGAAGATTGAAAATACCCTGATCACCGCGCGCGAACCGGTCGCCGGTTTCACGCGTTTCCTGGAATAAGGCGTACACTGAAGCAAGTTAGTGATGCGCTTGTGCAAGTGCAAATAGGTTTGAATTTCGCTTGCGCAAGCCCTCCGCTTTGTTACACTGCTTCAAAGAATGACCAGTTCGCTGTAAAGGATTTCCAGATGTATAAGCTTGTGTTAGGTGCATTTGTTTCACTGATGTTTGTCCTGAGTCCGGCCACGGCCGCCCGCTCGGAGCAAGGTGTCAGCGCGAGCAAGACCAAGAAATCCGCGGTCAGCAAGACCCGCTTCAAACGCAAGGAACTGAGCCTGCGCGCCTCGGCCGGTCCGCGTGGCAAGTTGATCCGCCGCACGGTCGTGGTCAATGGCAAGCGCAAGGTGGTCTACCAGCGCGTGATGCTCGCCGGAAGTATTCCCGAGCGTCCACGCCTGTCCGCCGGCGACCTGGCAGGCCTGAAAAATACCCCGAATCCGCTCGAGCTGGCGTCCAATGTGGCGCTGGTCATGGACCAGAACAATTCCGAAATCCTGTTCGAGAAAAACTCCGACGTGGCCTTGCCGATCGCCTCCATCACCAAGCTGATGACGGGCCTGATCGTGGTCGAGGCCGGGCAGGACATGAACGAGGTCATCACCATCACCGACGACGACGTCGACCGTGAAAAATTCACCAGTTCGCGCTTGCGGGTGGGTTCGCAAATGACGCGCGCCAACCTGCTGCATATCGCGCTGATGAGTTCGGAAAACCGGGCCGCTGCCGCGCTGGGCCGCAATTATCCGGGCGGGGTGCAGGGTTTTGTGGCGGCCATGAATGCCAAGGCGCACGAACTGGGCATGAGCGATACGCGCTATGTCGATTCCAGCGGCTTGTCGAGCAGGAATGTGGCCAGTGCCCGCGACCTGGCCAAGCTGGCCATGGCGGCTTACCACCAGCCCCTGCTGCGCGAATATTCGACCGATCCGAAGTCCATCGTCGATGCCGGCGGGCGGATGATGCATTACAACAACACGAACTACCTGGTGGCCATGCCCGACTGGGATATCGGGCTGCAAAAGACCGGCTTCATCAATGAAGCGGGGCGCTGCCTGGTGATGCAAACCATGATACAGGGCAGGGCGGTGATCATGGTCTTCCTCGATTCCAAGGGCAAGCAGTCGCGCACGGCCGATGCCGGGCGTATCCGGCGCTGGCTGGAATCGTTCAAGCCGCCCGGCCTGGGCTGATTTTCTTCAAGCCGCGCCGGTGTAGCCCAGCGTCGCCGAAATCTGGTTGGCGGTGCTGACCAGGTCTTCCAGCCATTCTTCCTGCAAGCGGTCGGCCGGCGCCGAGATCGACAGGCCGGCAATCAGCTTGCCCGTATCGTCATGGATGCCTGCCGCCATGCAGCGCACGCCCAGTTCCAGTTCTTCATTGTCGCGCGCATAGCCGCGCGTGCGCACCAGGCTCAGCTCGCGCTCGAGCTTGGCCAGGTCGGTGATCGAATTCTTGTTGTGGCCGGCCAGGCCGGTGCGGGTGGCGTAGGCGCGGATGGCCTTGGGCTCGTCCACCGACAGGAACAACTTGCCGGTCGAGGTCAGGTGCAGCGGGCCGCGCCCGCCGATGGCGCGCACCACCTGCATCCCGGAACGCTCCGAAAACGCACGGTCGATATACACGATTTCGTCGCCCTGGCGCACCGACAGATTGATGGTCTGCTGGGTTTTCTTGTGCAGCGAACGCATGAAGTCGAGCGCCGCTTCGCGCACCGACAGCCGGCTCTTGACCACATTGCCCAGTTCCAGCAAGCGCATGCCCAGGCGGTAGGTGCCCGGCTCCACCCGGTCCACGAAGCGCGTGATGACCATGTCATTGAGGATGCGGTGGGCCGTGGAAGGGTGCAGGCCGGATACTTTCGACAATTCCTTCAAGCTCACGGGATCCGTGTAATTGGCCAGGGCATCGAGCAGGGCGACCATGCGTTCGATCACCTGGATGGACGTTTTTGGCGCTTCGACGGTTTCAATTTTCATGATGTGGTTGGTGCAGTGCAGTATGTCCTTACTTTATACCACAATGTGAAAAGGAAAGGCAATTGGCGTGCGCGGCCACAGCGTGCATAATGTTGCATCGCCATTCACCCAGGAAGCACCATGACCGAACCCGTCAGCGAATTCAAAAGCAGAAGCGGCCTGGGGCGTATCATGCCGGCCATGGGCTATGCGATTGCCGGCCTGAAAGCCGCCTGGAAGCATGAACATGCCTTCCGCCAGGAAATGGTGATGGTCATCATCCTCAGCATCACGGCCCTGGCGCTGCCGATCTCGGCCTTCGAGAAAATGTTCCTGATTTCCCTGCTGATCTTCGTGCTGATCGTCGAGCTGATCAATTCGGCCATCGAAGCCATCGTCGACCGCGTGTCGCTGGAGCGCCATCCCCTGTCGAAAAACGCCAAGGACATGGGCAGCGCCGCCGTCATGCTGAGCATCTTCATGTGCAGCGCCTGCTGGATCGTGGTCCTGTTCAACCGCTTTTACTAGCCGCAGGCGCATAAGCTAAGACGAAAGCATTCCTTCGCTTTCGCCTTGCCTGCCCGTATCCTTCGGTTCAGGAGGCGGCCATGGGCACACAACTTTTTCCCGATTTTCAAGTCATTATCGTCCCCGGCTTGCATGACAGCAGCCCGGACCACTGGCAATCGCGCTGGCAGCGCGCGCACCCGGAATTCGAGCGCGTGGTGCAGGACGACTGGGACCATCCCCAGTTGGCGGCCTGGTCCGCGCGGCTCGATGCGGTGCGCCGGCGCGATCCGCGCCCCTCGCTGCTGGTGGCGCACAGCTTCGGCTGCCTGACGGTGGCCCACAGCATCGCCCGCGATGACGACAATGTCGCCGGCGTGCTGCTGGTGGCGCCGGCCGACCCCGACAAATTCGGCGTGGCCACGCAATTGCCGCTGCTCCCTTTCCCCTGCCCATCGCTGATGGTGTCCAGCACCAACGATCCATGGATGAGCGCGACAAAAGCGGCGCTCTGGGCCGCACGTTGGCGCTGCGAACTGGTCGAAGCAGGACGGCTGGGCCATATCAATGCCGATTCGCGCATCGGCGACTGGGCGCAGGGCCAGCGATGTTTGCAGCAGATAGCCGATCTGGCGCACAATAGGAGGCTGGCTTTTTCGGCATGATTGACATCCGACTCATTTTTATTCAATCAACATAGGGAGAACACGATGACATTACGTCTGGGCGATACCGCCCCTGATTTCGAGCAGGACAGTTCCGTCGGCAAGATCAAATTCCACGAATGGGCAGGCGACTCCTGGGTGGTGCTTTTTTCGCACCCGGCCGACTTTACCCCGGTGTGCACCACCGAGCTGGGCCTGACCGCCAAGCTCAAGCCGGAATTCGACAAGCGCAACGTCAAGGCGATCGCGCTCTCGGTCGACCCGGCGGAAACCCACAAGACCTGGATCAAGGATATCGAAGAGACCCAGCAGACGGTGGTGGGCTTCCCCATCATCGCCGACGCCGATAAAAAGGTCGCCGTGCTGTACGACATGATCCATCCGGAACAGTCGGTGACGGCCACGGTCCGCTCGCTGTTCGTGATCGACCCGGCCAAAAAAATCCGCCTGCAGATCACCTATCCGATGAGCACCGGCCGCAACTTCGACGAAGTGCTGCGCGTCATCGACGCCCTGCAGCTGACCGACAAGCACACCGTGGCCACGCCGGGCAACTGGAAAGATGGCGACGACGTCATCATTCCCCTGACCGTCCAAGATCCGGAAGTCATCAAGCAAAAGTATCCGAAAGGCTACACGGCAGCCCGTCCGTATTTGCGCGTGACGCCGCAGCCGAACCGCTAGCGCTTGCGCGGAGGGCGGCCGTTCCCGCCTTCTCGCATAAGCAAATAAGCTTTTAGTCGTTTGGTTTACTGCCGAGCCCCTTTACCCTTGCGGTAACTTTAGGGGTTCGCGCATGTTAATGACATATATCGTTTCGGGTTTTGCAGTCGGCTTGCTGGTCGGGATGACCGGCGTCGGCGGCGGTTCCCTGATGACGCCCCTGCTGACTCTGCTGTTCGGCGTGCCGCCTTCGGTGGCGGTCGGCACCGACCTGGCTTTCGCCGCGATCACCAAGACCGCCGGCACCTTCACCCACCGCCTGCGCGGCACCGTGCGCTGGGACATCGTCAAGCGCCTGTGCATGGGCGCCTTGCCCGCCGCCGTCCTGACCACCCTGGCCCTGAAGCAGTTCGGCACCCTGGACGCCTCGGTCGGCCAACTGATCCGTTATTCGATCGCCGGTTCGGTCATGCTGACCGTGATCGCGCTGCTGTTCAAGGGCAAGATGCTGGCCTGGCTGAACGCCCATCCGGAACGCCAGTTGCAGGGCCGCGCCCTGGACACGGCCACCGTCGTGTCCGGCCTGGTGCTGGGCACCCTGGTCACCATTTCCTCGATCGGGGCCGGCGCCATCGGCGCCACGCTGCTGGTCATGCTGTATCCGCGCCTGACCGCCGCCGAAGTGGCCGGCACCGACATCGCCTACGCCGTGCCCCTGACCGCCATCGCCGCCTTCGGCCACTGGTGGCTCGGTTCCATCAACTGGGAATTGCTGGCCATGCTGCTGATCGGCTCGGTGCCCGGCATAACCCTCGGTTCCTGGGTAGCCCGTTCGGTGCCGGAAAAATTCCTGCGCGCCCTGCTGGCCATGACACTGACCGGTGTCGCTGCCAAGCTCATCTATTAGGACGACTCCTAAGAGCATTTTTCATCTATGCAAATGAAGATTGCTTCGTTTGCTTTATGAGGAATATCTGAGATTATTGAGTCTTCTTAGATGTATTAGTAATAAGAGGGCTGCAATGAACTATCCCCCCGCCAAGCGCGCGCCACCGTACCGGGTCATGCCCGGCTTCGGCCTCTCGCTCGGCTTCACCATCTTTTACCTGGCGCTGATCGTCCTGATCCCGCTCTCGGCCGTGTTCCTGAAAACCTTCACCATGACCTGGGAAGCCTTCTGGGCCGCGGTGACCTCGGAACGGGTGATGGCGTCCTATCGCCTCAGCTTCGGCGCCTCGCTGATCGCCGCTTCCATCAATGTGGTGTTCGGCGGCATCGTGGCCTGGGTGCTGGTGCGCTACCAGTTTCCGGGCAAGCGCATCATCGACGCCCTGGTCGACCTGCCGTTCGCGCTGCCGACCGCGGTGGCCGGCATCACCCTGACCGCCCTGTATTCCACCAATGGCTGGATCGGACGCTACCTGGACAGCGCCTTCGGTTTCAAGGTCGCCTTCACCCCGGTGGGCGTGGTGGTGGCGCTGACCTTCATCGGCCTGCCTTTCGTGGTGCGCACGGTGCAGCCGGTGCTGGAAGACGCCGAACGCGAACTCGAGGAAGCCGCCGCCAGCCTGGGCGCGACCTCGCTGCAAACCTTCACCCGCATCATTTTCCCGACCATCATGCCGGCCATGCTGACCGGCTTCGCGCTGGCCTTCGCGCGCGCCACCGGCGAATACGGCTCGGTCATTTTCATCGCCGGGAACATGCCCATGGTGTCCGAGATCACGCCGCTGTTCATCATCACCAAGCTGGAACAGTACGACTATGCCGGCGCCACCGCGATTGCCTGCGTGATGCTGGTGACTTCCTTCATCCTGCTGCTGACGATTAACCTGCTGCAGGCCTGGACGCGCAAGAGGAGCGGCAAATGAGCGAACGCATCACCGTGTCGAAAGGCGTGCTGGAACCGGCATGGGTGCGCGTGGCCCTGCTGACGGTGGCCCTGGGCTTCCTGACGCTGTTCCTGTTCGTGCCGCTGGTGGCCGTGTTCGCGGAAGCGTTCAAGAAGGGCTGGGAAGCCTACGTGGCCGCCATCACCGATCCGGATGCGGTATCGGCCATCAAGCTGACCCTGATCGCGGCCGGCATTTCGGTGCCGCTCAACCTGGTGTTCGGCGTCAGCGCGGCCTGGGCCATCGCCAAGTTCGAATTTCGCGGCAAGAGCCTGCTGCTCACCCTGATCGACCTGCCGTTCTCGGTCTCGCCGGTGATCTCGGGCCTGATCTATGTACTCATGTTCGGCGCCCAGGGCTGGATCGGCCCCTGGCTGCAGGAGCACGACATCAAGATCCTGTTCGCGGTGCCGGGCATCGTGCTGGCCACGGTGTTCATCACCTTCCCGTTCGTGGCGCGCGAACTGATACCGCTGATGCAGGCGCAGGGCAACGAGGAAGAAGAAGCCGCGCTGGTGCTGGGCGCCTCGGGCTGGAACACCTTCTTGCGCGTGACGCTGCCGAACATCAAATGGGGCCTGCTGTACGGCGTCATCCTGTGCAATGCGCGGGCCATGGGCGAGTTCGGCGCGGTGTCGGTGGTGTCCGGCCATATCCGCGGCGAGACCAATACCATGCCGCTGCAGGTCGAGATCCTCTACAACGAATACAACTTCGCCGCCGCCTTCGCCGTCGCCTCGCTGCTGGCATTGCTGGCGCTGGTGACCCTGGCGATCAAATCAATTATCGAATGGCGTTTGCACCAGGCCGACCCGGTCGATGCAGAAGCACGCAACATGGAGCATGCATCATGACGATCGAAGTGCGCGACATCAATAAACGCTTTGGCGAATTCGTCGCCCTGGACAATGTAACGCTGCAGTTCCCGGCCGGCGAACTGACCGCGCTGCTGGGGCCTTCGGGCTGCGGCAAGACCACGCTGCTGCGCATCATCGCGGGCCTGGAGCATCCCGATGCGGGCCAGGTGCTGCTCGATGGCGACGATGCGTCGGCGCGCCATGTGCGCGAACGCCAGGTCGGCTTCGTGTTCCAGCACTACGCGCTGTTCAAGCACATGTCGGTGTTCGAGAATGTGGCCTTCGGCCTGCGCGTCAAGCCGCGCGCCGAGCGCCCCAGCGAAGAACAGATCCGCCACAAGGTGCACCAGCTGCTCGACCTGGTGCAGCTCGACTGGCTGGCCGACCGCTTTCCGCCGCAGCTGTCGGGCGGCCAGCGCCAGCGCATCGCACTGGCGCGCGCGCTGGCGGTCGAACCGCGCGTGCTGCTGCTCGACGAGCCCTTCGGCGCGCTCGACGCCAAGGTGCGCAAGGAACTGCGGCGCTGGCTGCGCCGCCTGCACGACGACCTGCACGTGACCAGCATCTTCGTCACCCACGACCAGGAAGAAGCGCTGGAAGTGGCCGACCAGGTGGTCCTGATGAACAAGGGCAGGGTAGAGCAGCTCGGCACGCCCGACGCGGTCTACAACCATCCGGCGTCGCCCTTCGTGTACGGCTTCCTGGGCAATGTGAACCTGTTCCACGGACGCGTGCATGAAGGCGTGCTGGCCAGCGGCGACGCCAGCTTCCAGGTGGCCGAGCATGCGCAAGTCCGGGACGGCAAGGGCATCGCCTATGTGCGCCCGCACGACCTCGATATCGACCGCTACGTGCAGGGCGGCGAAGGCATCGTCGTCAAGCTGCGCCGCGCGCATGCGATCGGCCCGCTGGCCCAGCTCGACCTCGAACGGGCCGACAATGCGGAACTGATCGAGGCCGTCATTCCGAACGAGCGCTTCCGCCAGCTGCAGGTAAAGGAAGGCGATACCCTGCTGGTGCGTCCGCGCCGCATGCACGTCTTCGTCGATGGAGGCGCGGCGATATGAACTTTCAACAGTTGCGCTCCATCCGCGAGACCGCGCGCCGCGGCTACAACCTGACCGAAGTGGCGAATGCGCTGTTCACGTCGCAGCCCGGGGTGTCGCGCCAGATCCGCGAGCTCGAAGATGAACTGGGCGTCGTCATTTTCGAACGCAACGGCAAGCGCCTGACCGGCCTGACCGAACCGGGCAAGGGCATCCTGAAGATCATCGACCGCCTGCTGGTGGAAGCGGAAAACCTGCAGCAGGCCAGCCTCGATTACGCGGGCCAGAGCAGCGGCACCCTGACCATCGCCGCCACCCACACGCAGGCGCGCTATGCGCTCCCGAAAGTGGTGCAATCGTTCCGTGCCGATTTTCCGGAAGTGCGCATCGCGCTCCAGCAAAGCGCGCCCGACCACATCGCCGAATGGGTCCTGTCGGGCAAGGCCGATATCGGCATCGCCACCGAAGGCCTGTCGCAATTTCCCGACCTGGTGTCCTTCCCGTGCTACCGCTGGAGCCACCTGATCGTGGTCCCGGACGGCCACCCGCTGCTGAACAGCTCACCGATCCGGCTCGAGGACCTGGCGGCCTGGCCGCTCATTACCTACGACGTCGGCTTCACCGGGCGCGGGCATATCGACGCTGCCTTTGCCGCGGCCGGCGTCAAGACCGACATCGTGCTCACGGCGATGGATTCGGACGTCATCAAGCAGTATGTGTCGCTGGGGCTGGGCGTGGGCATCGTGGCCTCGATGGCCTTCGACCATGGACGCGACAAGGGCTTGCGCGCGGTGGAAGCGTCGCACCTGTTCGCGCCGAACGTGACGCGCCTGGCCGTGCGCAAGGGCGCCTACCTGCGCGGGTACGCCTACCATTTCATTGCGCAGTTCGCGCCCGATCTGACGCGCGCGGAAATCGAACGGGCCCTGGCAGTCGACAACGAATAGCCCTAGGAACGCAGGTGCTTGAGGATCTGCGACACCGTATAGGGCTTGCGCACGAATTCGAAGTCGATGACCGCATCCTGCGCGGTCGCCAGCGCCGGCGCGGTGTAGCCCGACGCCAGCAGGATCTTCATGGCCGGCGCATGCGCGCGCGCCTGCTGCGCCAGTTCGATGCCGGTCATGCCGGGCATGACCACGTCCGAGAACAGCACGTCCACTTTCGGCGTGCGTTTCAGGATCTGCAGCGCCTCGCCGCCATTGCTGGCGGCCAGCACGTGGTAACCCAGCGCGCGGAACAGTTCCGACGCCATGTCCAGCACATCGGGCTGGTCGTCGACCACCAGCGCCACTTCGGTGGGCTTGTCGGCGGTCGCGCCGGCCACGGCGCTCCCGGGCAGGGCCGGGAAATACAGGGTCACGGTGCTGCCTTTGCCGACTTCGGATTCGATGGACATGCCGCCGCCCGATTGCTGGACCAGGCCATAGATCTGGCTCAGGCCCAGGCCAGTGCCCTGGCCCACCGGCTTGGTGGTGAAGAACGGTTCGATGGCGCGCGCCGCCGTTTCTTCCGACATGCCATGGCCGGTGTCCCTCACGGAGATGGCGACATAGACACCTTCGTCCAGCCCCTCGACGGCCCCGGCGGCCAGGTAGGCGCGCCGGGTTGCCAGCGTGATGGTGCCGCCATCAAAGGTGGCGTCGCGGGCATTGACGATGAGGTTGAGGATGGCCGCTTCCACCTGCGGCCCGTCCACCAGCACCAGCGGCAGGTCGGGCGCCAGCTCCGCATCGAAGGTGACCGAGCGGTTGACCGCGCGCCGCAGCACCGTCTCGAACGACATGATCAGTTCATTGATATTGTGGTTGGACTGGTCCAGCGGCTGTTGCCGGGCGAAAGTCAGCAGTTGCTGGGTCAGCTTGGCGCCGCGGCTGGCCGCGCGCGCCAGGGCGTCGAGCACGCGCACGTCCTCGGGGTCGCGCAGGCGCCGTTGCAGGATGCTCACGCCATTCGACATCACGCTGAGCAGGTTGTTGAAATCGTGGGCCACGCCGCCCGTCAGCTTGCCGATCGCTTCCAGCTTCTGCGACTGGAACAGCGCTTCCCTGGTCTTTTCCAGGGCCTTGGCGGCATTCTGCCGTTCCGTGATGTCGCGCGTCACCTTGGCGAATCCGATCAGCTCGCCGAAATGGTTGCGGATCGGGTCGATCACCACGTGGGCCGCGAAGCGCGTGCCATCCTTGCGCACGCGCACGCCCTCGCTTTCGAAGCGGCCGCGCGCCTGGGCTTCGGCCAGCGCCAGCGCGGGCAGCCCGCGCGCATTGTCTTCGGGCGTGTAAAAGCGCGAAAAATGGGTATTGATCACTTCCGCTTCGGCATAGCCCTTGATGCGCTGCGCGCCCGCATTCCAGTTGGTCACCAGGCCGGTGGGGGAGAGCATGTAGATGGCGTAGTCGGTCACGCCCTGCACCAGCAGGCGGAAGTTTTCCTCGCTGGCGTGCAAGGCGTCGGCCGCGCGCTTGCGCTCGGTGATGTCGCGCGTGATCTTGGCGAAGCCGACCAGGACGCCATCTTCATCGCGGATCGGGTCGATGACCACGCTGGCCCAGAAGCGGCTGCCATCCTTGCGGATGCGCCAGCCTTCGTCTTCGAACTTGCCTTCGTTGAGCGCGGTCCGCAGGGCGCGCTCGGGCACCTTGTTGGCGCGGTCGGTTTCCGAATAGAAGCGGGAGAAATGCTGGCCGATGATTTCGTCGGCGGCATAGCCCTTGAAGCGCTGGGCGCCGGCATTCCAGCTGCTGACGGTGCCCTCGGGCGAGAGCATGTAGATGGCGTAGTCGGTCACGCCCGCCACAAACAGCCGGAAACGCTGGTCGATGCTGTTGCTGGCCGCGCCGCTTGATTCGGAGGTCATGCCGTACTTTCCAGTAATAGTAGCAAAATAGAAAATACAACTATAAACCAAACCCAACACACGCGACGGACGAATCGGTTCGGGCGCCCGGCGCCGTGGTCCGCGGCAGGCAGGCGAGGGCGACGCGACGTGGCGTGATCATCGGCGAGGCCGCGATGCGCCGGTCAGCGGATCGGCACCGGGCAAGGCGGGGACGCCGGCAGGTGGCGTTCGATCACGCCGAGCATCTGCTCGACATCGATGGGCTTGGCGATGAAGTCGTCCATGCCGGCGGCCATGCAGCGATCCCGTTCCGATGCCATCACGCCGGCCGTCATCGCCAGCACCGGCAGCGTCAGTCCGAGTTCGCCGCGGATATGGCGCGTGGCCGACACGCCATCGAGCACCGGCATGTGCATGTCCATGAGCACCACATCGCAGCGGCGGGCATCGGCACGCAGCAGGTCGACGGCCTGCTGGCCGTCGCCGGCGATCTCGACTGTTGCGCCGGCATGTTCCAGCAGCGATTTGGCCACGAACTGGTTGAGCGGATTGTCTTCCACCAGCAGCAGGCGGGCGCCGGCCAGGCGCGCCGGCGCCGGCGTGGCGGCGCTGGCCGGCGCCGGCGCGCCGGCGCGCCTGGCCATCCGTTCCTGAAGCGCGGAAACGAGCGTGACGCCGGTGACCGGCTTGATCAGAATGGCAGCGGCCTGCGCGCCCGCCTGCTGTCGGTCCAGGGCGTCGCGAGCGCAGGCGTTGACCATCAGCAGCACCGGCAGCGCCGCATCGTCGCGGGCCGGGTCCGACCGCCCGGCGCCGCCCGGCAGCGCCCGCAGCGCCTGCAGCGTTTGCAGCCCGTCCATGCCGGGCATGCGCCAGTCCACCAGCACGGCGTCGTAGGCGGGGCCCCGGCGGCCCGCCAGAATCAGGCAGTCGGCGCCGGACGCGGCCGCATCGGCATGCCAGCCCAAGGCGCCGATGGTGCGGCACAGGTAGTCGCGGCTGGTGGCATTGTCATCGACGACCAGCAGACGCATCGCGCCATGGCCGCCGGCGGCCGGGGCATCGGCCAGGGCCACCAGCGGCACGGTCAGGCTGAAGCGGCTGCCCCGCCCCAGGGCACTGTCGACGTCGATCGTTCCGCCCATCAGCCCGGCCAGGCGCTGGCAGATGGTCAGGCCGATGCCGGTGCCGCCGAAGCGGCGCGTGATGCTCGCGTCGGCCTGGCCGAAGGCGGCGAACACCCGCCCCAGCTGCGCCTGGTCCATGCCGATGCCGGTATCGGTGACGGAAAAGCGCAGCACGCAGGTCTCGCCGTCGCGCCGCAGCTGCTCGACCAGGAGCGCCACTTCGCCACGTTCGGTGAACTTGATGGCGTTGCCCACCAGGTTGACCAGGATTTGCTGCAGCCGCATGGCGTCGCCGCTGAGCCTGTGCGGCACGCCGGCATCGATACCGATGGCCAGTTCCAGTTCCCGGTCGCCCGCATTGACGGCCATGATGGCGGCGATGGCGTCGAGCACCTCGTCGAGCGCGAACGGCGCCGCCGACAGTTCCATGCGATCGGCCTCGATCTTGGAAAAGTCGAGGATGTCGTTCAGGATCCCCATCAGCGACTGGCCGGCCGAGCGTATCATGCCGACATAGTTGCGCTGGGGCGCGGACAAGGCCGTCGTCTCGAGCAGCCGCGTCACGCCCAGCACCGCATTCATCGGAGTGCGGATTTCATGGCTCATGTTGGCGACAAATTCGCTCTTGGCCCGGTTGGCCGCCTCGGCCTTGTCGGTGGCCAGGGCCAGCTGGCCATTCCTTTCCTCGATCGTCAGCGTGCGCTGCCTGACCAGTTCTTCGAGGTGGTCGCGGTGCAAGCGCAATTCGGCCTCGATGCGCGCCATGTCCAGCAAGTCTTGCGCGACTTTGTCGCGCATCTGGTTGATGGCGTGGACGACATAGTCCAGCTCGTCGATGCCCTGGCGCTGCGGCCGGTCCAGGCGCAGCGGCACGCCGTGCTGTTTCAGGTCCAGGCCGCGCACGAACTGGGCCATCGTTTGCAGATGGCGGGTCACCCAGCGCCGGACGATGAACAGGAAGAATAGCGAGCCAAGCAGGAGCGAGCTGGCCGAGGTGATCGTGATGCCGACCGCGCGGTCGGTCAGCCGGTCCAGGACGGCACGATCGCTCAGTTCGACCGAGAGCGCGCCAAGGGGGTAGCTGAAATCACCGTCGCGGAACAGGATGGGGAAGCTGCGCCGTCCGATGGGGGCGCCGCCGGTGCCGGCGTTGCGCAGCCAGCTGCGTCCGGTCTCGTCGCGCAGGATGACGCGGCCCACATTGGGCAGCTTGGCAATGCCGTTGAGCAGCAGGTCGGTGCCGTCGGTGTCGACTTCCCACAGGCTGGCCGCGATGCCGGGCAGGTAGCCCGCTTCGATCTGGCCGAAGCGCTCGCCGGCGGCACGGGCATCCTGCCGGTACAGGATGTAAATTTGCGCCGCGCTGACCAGCACGGAAATGACGACGCTGCATAGCAGCGAGGCCAGCATCAGCCGTACGCTGAGATTCTGGCGCAGGAAGGCGGCAGCGCGCGCCCTCATGGCGCCGCTCGGCGTGCGCGCGGCGCGTGGTACCACAGGGCCCGGTCGGCCAGCGGCGTGGCGGCCGGCAGCAGCGGGTTGGCCAGCACCAGCACGGTGCGCCGATCGAGCGCGGCACGGGCGATGGCCGCACCATGGAATTGCTGGAACAGCGCCTCCATCGAGCCGTCCGCGATCGCGGCGCGCAATCCTTTTTCGATGGCGGCGGCCAGCGCCGTGTTCGACTTGTTGACAAAAAAATACAGCGCTTCCGGATAGTGAAGCACGATGCCGTCGGCCACGGCAAGCGGCGTTTCCCTATGGGCGTCGAGCTCTTGCCAGATTTCCGACACGGCGCGCGGGAAGTACTGGATGTGGCCGCGTTCGAGCATCTTGAACAGGCGCTCATAGGAGGTGCTGGTGTAGACCGTCAGGTGGTTGGCGCGCAGCACATCCGTATCGGGCCAGTCGTGGCCCTGGCCGGCGCGCAATGGCATCAGCGCCGCGACGCTCGCCAGCGATCCGAACAGGGCGCGCTCCTGCGGCCGGATCAGCAGCAAGCGCCAGCCGATCAAGCCGCGGTCGATGGGAATACGGATGGGCAGGAAAGCATCTTCGCGCGCCTGCGACGTGACGGTCCACACCAGGTCGATGCCCTTGCCTTGTTCCAGCATGCGCAAGGCGCGCCCCTGCTGCATGTGCACCGCACTGGCCGCCAGGCGGAAGGGGTTGCCGGCTTTGCGCAGGCTCAGCGTGAGCAGGGCGAGCGGATAGCTGGCGCGCGCGTCGGCCAGCGATTCGGGGCGCGGATAGCTGACCACCGGCGTGGCACGCGCGAACGCCGTGCTGCTTGCGAGCAGCACGAGCAGCACGAGCTGCAGACATGTCAATAAACTTGCCGGGTGCCGGAGACAACGGTGCTTTCTGGCCGCGGCGTCCAACATCGCTCAGTCCTTGATCATGATCATCCGCACCAATTCTAACCTGTCCCGCGAGCGGGCGATCAGAATTGTTTCACCGAAGGAAAATTCTTGTTGCCTGCGACGTCAGGCACCTGGATTGGTGATGCGCGCGTGGATGGCATCGATGGCATCGACCAGCTGGTCGGGCAGGGTCGTGTCCAGCGCATCGATGTTTTCCTTCAGCTGCGCCAGCGTGGTGGCGCCGATGATGGTCGAGGCCACGAACCAGCGCGAATAGCACCAGGCCAGGGCCATTTGCGCGGGGCTCATGCCGTGATCGCGCGCCAGGGCCGCGTACTCCTTGACCGCCGCCAGCACCGATGGGCGCAGGTAGCGCGGGCTCCAGCTGGCCGGGAAAATCGTCAGCCGGCCATGGGCCTTGGGGTCGTCCAGGTACTTGGCCGAGAGCTGGCCGAAAGCGAGCGGGCTGTAGGCCATCAGGCCCACCTTGTCGCGGTAGCAGGTTTCGTTGAGCAGGCTGGTCTCGACGTTGCGCGCGGTCAGGTTGTACAGGTTCTGGAGCGAAGTAATGCGCGGCAGCCCCTTGAGCTCGGACTGCTTGATGAATTCGGAGACGCCCCAGGCGCTTTCGTTCGACACGCCGATGTGGCCGATCTTGCCTTCATCGATCATGCGGCCCAGGGCCGCCAGCGTCTCGTCGATGGCGACCGACTTGCGCTCCTTGCGCGGATCGAAGGCGGCGGCGCCGAAAATGGGCACATTGCGGCTTGGCCAGTGCAGCTGGTACAGGTCGATATGGTCGGTCTGCAGGCGCCGCAAGCTCGTTTCGACGGCGGCGCGGATATTGGCCGCGTCCAGGTTCTGCTTGCCGCCGCGCACCCAGTGCAAGCCCGGATTGGGGCCGGCGATCTTGGTGGCCAGGATCACGTCCGCCCGGCGCCCGCTCTTCTTGAGCCAGCTGCCGATGAAGCGCTCGGTGGCGCCCTGGGTTTCCGCGCGCGGCATGACCGGGTACATTTCGGCCGTGTCGATGAAATTGATGCCGCGTTCGAGCGCGTAATCGAGCTGGCTGTGCGCCTCGGCTTCGGTGTTCTGCTCGCCGAAGGTCATGCTGCCGAGGCAGGCTTTCGATACCAGCAAGCCCGACCCGCCCAGCGCCTGCTTATGCATGATGCTCCTTGAGCGCCCGCGCGCATTCGCGCACCAGGCCCGGGCCGGCGTAAATGAGGCCGGTGTAGAGCTGGACCAGCGACGCGCCCAGCTTCATTTTTTCGAGTGCATCCTTGCCGCGCATGATGCCGCCCACGCCGATGATGGGAATCTCGTTGCCCAGTTCCAGCTTGAGCGCACGGATGACGATGTTCGACAGGTCGAACACCGGCGCGCCCGATACCCCGCCCGTTTCCAGGCCATGCTTGACGCGGTCGACCGAGCGGTGGCTCAGGGTGGTGTTGGTGGCGATGACGCCGTCGATCTTGTGGCGCAGCAGGGCGTCGGCGATATTCCTGATCTGTTCGCCGTCGACGTCGGGCGCGATCTTCAGGGCCAGCGGCACGTAGCGCTTGTGCTGGTCGGCCAGGCGCAGCTGCGCCTGCTTGAGTTGGGAGAGCAGGGCGTCGAGTTCGGACGCGCCCTGCAGCTGGCGCAGGTTCTGGGTATTGGGCGACGAGATGTTGACCGTCACGTAGCTGGCGTAAGGGTAGACTTTCTCAAGGCAGTGCAGGTAGTCGTCGGCCGCGTTTTCGATCGGGGTGGCGGCGTTCTTGCCGATGTTCAAGCCCAGCACGCCGCGCTTTTCCTGGTAAAACTTCGACGACTGCACATTCTTCACGAAGGCATCCACGCCCTCGTTGTTGAAGCCCATCCGGTTGATGATGGCGTGCTTGGACGGCAGGCGGAAGATGCGCGGCTTCGGATTGCCCGGCTGCGCCTTGGGGGTGACGGTGCCCACTTCGATCGAGCCGAAACCCAGCGCGGCCAGGGCATCGATATAGGCGCCGTTCTTGTCCAGTCCCGCGGCCAGTCCCACCGGGTTGGGGAAGGTGATGCCCATGACGGTGCGCGGATCGGGCGCCGGCTTGCGTACGGCCGCGGTCAGGCCCAGTGCGTTTGCACCGCGCAAGGCAGGCAGGGTCAGGTTGTGTGCCGTTTCCGCATTGAGCGAAAAGAGCAGGGGGCGCGACAGCAGGTACAGCAATTTCTGGGACATGGGCGACTCTGGTGGGAACTGGTGCGGCATTTTACCGTGCACAGCCTGCCAGCGCACAGTTTGCTTAGCCGGTCAATACACTCCAGACGCCTTTGATGCGCGCTTCCAGCGGCCGGAAATTGGTCTTGTAGGCCATCTTGGGGCTTTGCTCGATCCAGTAGCCCAGGTAGACATAGGGCAGGTCGAGTTCGCGCGCCTGGGCGATCTGCCACAGCACGTTGTAGGTGCCGAAGGAGGCGCCGGCCACGTCGGGGTCGAAAAAGGTGTAGACCGAGGACAGGCCGTCGGACAGCACGTCGATGATGGACACCATGCGCAGGGTGCCGTCGGCTTCGCGGAATTCGACCAGGCGGGTATTGACCCGGCTTTGCAGCAGGAACTGGGCGTACTGGTCGCGGCTGTCCTGGTCCATGCCGCCGCCCACATGGCGCGTGGTCTGGTAGCGCAGGTAGAGCGCGTAATGCTCGTCCGAAAAGCTGAGGTTGGCGACGGTGGCCACCAGCGCCGCATGGCGGTTCCAGGCGCGCCGCTGGCCGCGGCTGGGGGAAAATTCGGCGGTGCGCACGCGCACCGGAATGCAGGCCTGGCAACCGTCGCAGTAGGGGCGGTAGGTGAAGATGCCGCTGCGGCGGAAGCCGTTCTTGACGAGCTCGGAATAGACGTCGGCGTTGATCAGGTGCGACGGGGTGGCCACTTGCGAGCGGGCTTGCCGCGCATCGAGATAGCTGCACGGGTAGGGCGCCGTCGTGTAGAACTGCAACGTCGAGAAGGGCAGGTCATTTAAGTGCGTCATGCATGGGCTTTCGATGCGACTTGCTGTCCATTGTAGCGAAAGTTTGGCCTTTCTACTGCATGCCGTGCAAGCGTGGCGGGCTGTCCCAGCCGGCAACGCCCGGTTCCTGGATCGCCTGCCGCAAATGGGCCAGGAAAGCGGCGCGCGGCATGGGCGCCGCGCCCAGCGAGGCCAGGTGCGCCGTCTCTTGCTGGCAGTCTATCATTGTCACGCCGGCCCGGCGCAGGAAGTCGACCAGGTAGGCCAGGGCGATCTTGGAACCGTCGGTCACGCGGGCGAACATCGATTCGCCGTAGAACATGCGGCCGATACACACGCCATAGGCGCCACCGACGAGTTCGCCATCGAGCCACAGTTCGGACGAATGGGCATAGCCGAGCGCATGCAGGCCGCTGTAGCCGCTGATGATGTCCTCGGAAATCCAGGTGCCGGGCCCATCCTTGCGGGGGGCGGCGCAGGCGCGCATGACGTCTTCGAAGGCGCTGTCGAAGCGCATTTCCCAGCGCCCGCCGGTGTCCATGCTGCGGGCGACCCGGCGCAGGGCCTTGGCCAGGCTGTCGCTGACCTTGAAGTCGGCGGTCTTGAGGACCATGCGCGGGTCGGTGCTCCACCACAGGATGGGCTGGCCTTCGGAAAACCAGGGAAAGATGCCGCGCTGGTAGGCGGCCAGCAGGCGCTGGGGCGACAGGTCGGCGCCCGCGGCCAGCAGGCCGGGCGCGTCGATCGTCAGCGCGTCGGCGACGTCGGGAAAGGGCGAATGGGGCTCAAGCCAGGGGATCATGTGTAGTCAGGGGCGCTCGATATGCGCATCGGGCGCACGATATCATGGCTGTGGAAGCCGAAACGGCCTCCTTCCCGCACTTGGACGCAATCGGCGAAGAACAGTTCCAGCGTGGTGCGGATGGTGGGGAAGGCCAGCTCGTCCCAGGGGATTTCATGCTCGGCAAACAGTTGCACTTCCAGGCTTTCGATGCCCGGAGCAAATTCCAGGCTGCGCAGGCGGGCCAGGTAGAACAAATGCACCTGGTGCACCTGAGCGACATTGAGCAGGGAAAACAGCTCGCCGATGGCGATGTCGGCGCCGGCTTCCTCTTCGGTTTCGCGCACGGCCGCTTCGGCCGTGGTTTCCGCGTTTTCCATGAAGCCGGCCGGCAAGGTCCAGTAGCCATGGCGCGGTTCGATCGCGCGCTTGCACAGCAGCACGCGCACCTGGCCGTCGGCATCCCAGACCGGAATGGAGCCAATGACAAGCTTGGGATTGTGATAATGGATGGTGGCGCACTGGGCGCACACATAACGTGGCCGGTTGTCGCCTTCGGGAATCTGCAGGACGACAGGGTGGGCGCACTCGGAACAAAATTTCATAAGGAGCCGTAATATTGGATTTCTGCTTACTTTACACCGATTGCACCCCGTGTGGCGTACCGGGAATTAAGCGAAATGGCTCCCAGGGAAGATTATCGCTGCTGCTATCGCACATCGCGCTTAGATTAATATTGCCTAAATCCATAAAGCGCCTTATAATGATTGCATACAGACGCGGGGTGGAGCAGTCTGGCAGCTCGTCGGGCTCATAACCCGAAGGTCACAGGTTCAAATCCTGTCCCCGCAACCACATTCTAAAGCCGTCAACCTTGCAAAAGGTTGGCGGCTTTTTCGCTTGGTCTATTGCACTGCAGCGGAGATGGCGGCCCCGATATAGGCCAGCAGCTCGGGGGTGATGAAGGTACCGGTCATCAGGCGCGGTTCGGCCTGGTGGGCGGCGCGAAATTTGGCGTGGGTGGCCGGATCGCTACCCGCGTAGGACGCGAACAGGGCCATCCAGGTGCCGGCCAGCTGGGTTGACGCCGGGCTGGTCGGCGCGGCGCCCGCATCCATCTGCTTGCGCACGGCGGCGATCAGGGGCGGCCATTCGTTGCTGCGTTTGCCATAGTTGGCTTCGGTGAAGGCGAACTCGGCAGCGGTCAGGTAAGGCCGGTATATCTCCAGCCGCCAGGCGGCGAAGGCCGCGCCCACGTAGGCTTCCAGGGCCGGAGTGATGCCATTTTGCTCACGCAGCGCAGGTTCCTTGGCTTGCATGGCGCCAATGCGCGCCACGAAGTCCGGATTGCCGCCGGTATCGCGTTCGAGCATCACCATCCAGTGTTCGGCCAGGCGGCGGGCGCGCGCATCGGTGGCGGCTACTCCTTCATCCATCAGGGCCAGCAGGTCCGCGACCAGCGCGTCCCATTCGTCCACGCAGGCATTCGGGCCGTTGAAAAACGGCAGCTGCGCCAGTTCTTCCTTGCTAAAGTAGTTGTCGTACATCGTCATCATCTCCAGAGTCGTGAGCCAGTTGGCCAGCTCCGGCTCCTGTCCCTCGGCCAGCTGGCGCTGCAGGCGTGTGAGCTGATCGCGCAGGGCGCCCGCCTGGGCGATCTGGCGCGTCAGCGCAGCGATCTGCTGGTCGACAATGGCGGGGAGGCGGGCGCCGGGGCTGGCCAGGAAGGTTCCGATGTCGGCCAGCGGCATGCCAAAGCGCCGCAAAGCCTGGACCTGGTGCAGGCGGGCGATGTCGGTGCGGTTGTACAGGCGGTAGCCGGCGTCGGAACGGGCCGAAGGGGAGAGCAGGCCGATGCTGTCGTAATGGTGAAGCGCGCGCACCGTCAGGCCGGACCGTTTGGCAAGCTCGCCTACTTTTAACATCATGCTGTCTCTCCTTGTCTTCAATCCTGCAGCAAGGATGGCGCCTGACGCTGCGTGAGGGTCAAGCCCTAATTGTCGGCCAGGCTGGCCCACAGGTAGGCCGCGGCCATGGTCCGGTGCGGCGCATATTGCGCCAGCAGCGCTTCGGTGCGCGCCATGCCGGGCTTGGCGTCTTCGCCCAGCAGCTTCTGGAAGGCGGCGCGGATGGCCACGTCGCCGTGCAGCGAACAATCGGCGTAGCCGTAGCCGCGCAGCAGTGCGTAGTTGACGGTCCAGGGACCGATGCCCTTGACGGCCAGCAGCGATGCCGAGATCTCGTCGGGGCCGTGGGTGCGGTCCAGTGTCAGCGCGCCGCTGTCGACCAGCTGCGCCAGCCGGATCAGGGTCTCCGCCTTGGCGCGCGAGAATTTGCGGGTGGTCAGCTCCTCCACGCCGATGCGGGCCACGTCGCCCGCTTCGGGATAGCACCACAGGCCACTGCTGTGTGGCCGGCCGGCTTGCTGGATAAAGGTGCGGCGCAAGGCGATGGCGAAAGTCAGGTTGATCTGCTGGCCGATGACGGCCCAGGTCAGCGCTTCGAAAATGCTGGCCGATTGCACGATGCGCAGGCCGGGCTGGCGCTTCAAGAGCGGCGCCATCAGCGCATCCTTGCGCGCAGCCTTCAGGAAGGGCGCGGGATCGATGCGCAGGCCCAGGATATTGAGCAGGGCATCGTCGATATGCTTGCGCGCCTGCTTCGTCAGCTTGCCGTCGGCGCTGGCCGCGCACTGCGCTTCGGTCTCGCTGAACGCCACGTCCAGCAGCACCGGCACGCCGTCGACCATGACGCCCTTGCGGATGCGCGAGGGCTCCACGCGTTCGGCCACGGCCTCGGCGTCGCGGCTGTGGAAGTGCAGGATGTCGGCCAGGCGGTAGCCGGCCGGCAGGGCGATCGTCGTCTTCACGCCGCGGCGCGCGCCAGGAAGCGCGGCGTGAAGCCGGTGACCAGCGCGGTGCCGGCGATGACGATGGCGGCCCCGGCGATCGTGTACCAGCCCACCACTTCGTGCAGGAACAGCGCGCCCCACAAAATGCCGAACAGGGGATTGAGGAAGGTGACCGTCAGCGCCGACGTGGTGCCGACTTCCTCGATCAGCTTGAAGTAGATGATGTAGGCCACGCCGGTGCACATGACGCCGAGCGCCAGCGCCGCGGCCATGATGCCGGCCGTCGCTTCGCCGTGCGAAGGAAAGAAGAACAGGGCGGGAACCACCAGCACCGTCGCGCCCCACATGCTGCCGTGGGCGTTGGCGAAGGGTTCGACATTGGTGACGGTCCTGGTGTACGCGCTGGCGATGCTGTAGCTGATGGCCGCCACCAGCGCCGCCGCGATCGCGATTGCCGCACCGGGGCGCGCGGTGACGTCGTCGAAGCCCACCAGCAGGGCTACGCCCGCGGTGCCCAGCACCAGGCCGAGGACCTTCTTGCCGGAGATCCCCTGGCGATAATAAAAGGCGCCGATCAGCGCCCCCCACATTGGCGCGGTGGCGTTCAGCACCGACAGCACCGACGCGGTGAGCGTGCTGGCCGCATAGGCGAACAGCAGGAAGGGAAAGGCCGAATTGAAGAAGCCCAGGATCAGGTAGTGCTTCCAGTGCGTGGCCAGGTCCAGCTTCTTGTTCAGGAACAGCGACACGATCAGCAGGAAGATGGCGGCGAAGCCGACCCGGTATTCGATCAGCACGGCGGGGCCGAGCACGGGCGCGCTGATGCGCATGAAGAGGAAGGAGCTGCCCCAGATGGCGGCCAGGACGACCAGGCGCAGCATGTTAGCGGTGTTCATGTCATTCTTTCAGGGTAGGGTGCTGCGATTGTGTGCCAGGCGCCTGGGCCGGGACATCCTGTTCTTGCTATTGAATTGCCTTGGCGTGCTGCACCTGCAATTCGTCCGGCACGCCATTTTTCACCGCCGTGAGCTGGGCCAGGATCGAGATCGCGATTTCGGCCGGCGTCTTGCTGCCGATGTACATGCCGATCGGACCGTGCAGGCGCGCCAGCTGCTCGTCGCTCAGGTCGAACAGCTTGAGCCGTTCGCGGCGCCTGGCATTGTTGACGCGCGAGCCGATCGCGCCCACATAGAACGCGTCGGACTTGAGCGCTTCCATCAGTGCCAGGTCGTCGAGCTTGGGATCGTGGGTCAGCGCCACCACGGCGCTGCGATGGTCGAGGCGGGCCTCGATCACCAGGTCGTCGGGCATGGCGTGCACCAGCTGCACGCCGGGCAGCTGCCATGCGGCGCGGTATTCCTCGCGCGGGTCGCACACGGTGACGTAGTAATCCATGGCCGTGGCGATCTGCGCCAGGAAGCGCGACAGCTGGCCGGCGCCGATGATGAACAGGCGCCAGCGTGGCCCGTGGATGGTGGTCAGCACGCCGTCGGCCAGCAGCTGGGTGGCGCCGGGCTGGGCGCGCGCGAGCGTGACGGTGCCGGAGGCCAGGTCGAGGCGGCGCGCCAGCAGTTCGTGCTGGTCGAGGCGCGCCAGCAGTTCGGCGATGGCGCTGGCGCTGGTGAGCGGTTCGATGGCCAGTTCGATGGTGCCGCCGCAGGGCAGGCCGAAGCGGTGCGCCTCGTCGGCGCTGATGCCATAGCTGACCACTTCAGGCGCGCTGCGGGTGATGCCTTCGGCGCGCACGCGCGCGATCAGGTCATCCTCGATGCAGCCGCCGGAAACCGAACCGACCACGCTGCCGTCGTCGCAAATGGCAAGGGTGGCGCCGATCGGGCGCGGACTCGAGCCCCAGGTCTTGATCACCGTGACCAGCTGACAGCGGTGGCCGGCGGCGATCCACGCGGCAGCGCTTTTGAGAACTTCCAGGTCTATGCTGTCCATGGGATCGAATATACTGGCGTTCCAGAAACACGCCGGGGAATGGAAGATGAGCAATGATACAAAAAAAGACGACGGCTCGCCGAAGTTCGGCCGTTTGTTGATCGTGCTGGTGGGAGCGGTGCTGTTTTGCGTACTGCTGACATGGATCATGGGAACCTACTTCCCCAATTTCCCCTCCTGATCCCTCTCGAGGGGACTGTCCCAGGTTTGGAGGCAAGTAATTGGAGCCCTCCCAAGGGGACTGTCCCAGGTTTTCAGGAAAATATTGCTGCTAAACCTGGGACTGTCCCAGTTTTAGAGGCAAGTAATTGGAGCCCTCCCAAGGGGACCGTCCCAGGTTTTCAGGGAAGTATTGCCGCTAAACTTGGGACTGTCCCAGTTTTAGAGGCAACTAAAAGAGGCAAATGATAGAGGCAACTGTGACTTACCTCTTTTTCTTGCCCTTGCAGATGGCGTGCAGGGCGCCTTCCAGGTTGCTGTCGGGGATGATGTCTTCGGGCAGGAATTTCTCGTACTTGAAGCTTTGCGCTACCGGGCCCTTGCCCATCGCTTCGGTGTAGTACACCTGGCTGAGCAGGGTGGTGGTGCGGTCCTTGCACGAGTACACGTGCAGGGCTTTCATCGAGCGGTAGGGCACGCCGTCCTGGGTGGCCTGTTCGGCTCCGTACGATACCAGCGACCAGGCCTTCTGGCCGGCGTCGCTTTTCACGATGCTGCCCGTATCGATGTAGGACTTGCTGAAACTGTCCGCGCCCACGGGAACCCATTGCGCGGCGTGCGCCATCAAGGGCAACAGCAGGCAGGACAGAAGCAGTTTTTTCATGGCACAAGCGCTTTCTTCGATGCCTGCTTCGATTTGAGTTCGGCCACCGAACCGGCGATCGCGGCGATACGGGCCGCCGTGGCAGGATGGTTGGCGACATAGCCGTTCAGGACCGAGGCCGGGTAGGTGCCGGCCAGGCGCTTCCAGAATGGTGCCGCAGCGTCCACATTGTAGCTCGCGCGCGCCAGCATATACAGGCTCAGTTCGTCGGCGGCGATGTCCATGTCCTGGGGCATGGCCTTGATGCCGCCGCTGCCGATCAGCATCGATGTGTCGGGACGCACTTTCGCCAGGTTGTCGATGATGCTGCCCAGGGTGCTGGTGTTGCGCTGCGCCGCGGCGTGGCCGAGGATGTTGTGGGCCATGCCCTTGGCCAGGATGACGGCCAGTTCTTCGTCCGATTGCGCGAACTGCATCATGCCGCGCGTAACCATGACGCGCGTGCCGTCGGCGTAGGAATTGATATTGTCGGCATTGCCCAGTTCGATGGTGAAGCCGCAGGCCCGCGTGACCGGCACCGAGAGGCTGCGCGATTTGTCGTCGCGCTCGACCACCAGGGCGATGGTGGCCTGCGAGCTGACCAGCGGACCGAACACGGCCCCCGCCAGGCTCGATGCGTTGGGACCGGTCGGCAGCGACTTGCCGCCCGCCGACACCAGGCCGTCGCCGCGGCGCAGGCCGGCGCGGGCAGCGCCGGAACCGGCCAGCACGCCCGTCACCTGCAGGCGCTCGTCCATGCCGAAGGCGATTTGCGCCGCTTCGCTGTATTCGCCGGCGTACCAGTAGCGGTTGCGGGCGGTAAAGCCGAGCAGGTTGCGCGCCTGCGATTTGCACAGTTCCGTGTTCTGGATCAGGAGCGGCGCCGCCACTTTGTACAGGCGGTCCTGCAGGCCCGCCATTCTGGTCAGCGCTTCGGCTGCCGCAGCCATGCGCGGCGTCAGGGCCGGGGTCTCGTCGACCGGCGCCTGGGGCGCCACCACCGGGCCGGTTTTCACGGGCGCGGTCTGGCACGCCGCGAGCAGCAGGGCGATGAGGATGGCCGGTACAGCCGTACGCAGACCTGGGATGCGGGTCATAAAATCTCCAATGTTATTGTTTGCCGGTGCTGCCGAAACCGCCGGCACCGCGTTCGCTGGTGTCGAACTCGTCGACGATGTTGAATCCAACCTGCAAGACCGGAACGATGATCAATTGCGCCAGGCGCTCCATGGGTTCCAATGTGAACGCGGACTGGCCGCGGTTCCAGGTGGACACCATCAGCTGTCCCTGATAGTCGGAATCGATCAAGCCTACCAGATTCCCCAGCACGATGCCGTTCTTGTGGCCCATGCCGCTGCGCGGCAGGATCATGGCGGCGTAGCCGGGATCGGCCACGTGGATCGCCAGGCCGGTGGGAATGAGCACGGTCTGCCCCGCTTCGATGGTGATGGCCTGGGCTATGCAGGCGCGCAGGTCGAGGCCGGCGCTGCCCGGGGTGGCGTAGGCCGGCAGCATGTCCTTCATGCGCGGGTCGAGGATCTTGACGTCGATATTTTTCATGTAATTACTTAAGGAGCGAGCGCTGTTCGATGCGTTTCGCGATTTCTGAAATGAGCTGGCGCGCCAGGGTCAGCTTGTCGGCGCGCGGCAGCACCGTGTGGCCGCTTTCGTCGAACAGGATGATGGTGTTGTCATCCTGCCCGAAAGTGTGGTGGCCGATATTGCCCACCAACAAGGGAATGCCTTTTTTCTCGCGTTTCACCGCGCCGTATTCGACCAGGTTTTCCGATTCCGCGGCAAAGCCCACGCAATACGGCCAGCCGGAGATCGAGGTGGTCGACGCCACCGAGGCGAGAATGTCGGCGTTCTGTTCGAACTGCAGGCTGGGCGTGGCGCCGTCGTCCTGCTTTTTCATTTTCTGGTCGCTGGCATTGACCACGCGCCAGTCGGCCACCGCCGCCACGCCGATGAAGACGTGCTGGCCGCCCACCGACTGCATGACGGCGTCGTGCATCTGCTGCGCGCTCTGGACGTTGGTGCGCCGTACGCCATGGGGCGTGGCCAGGGCGGTCGGCCCCGAGACCAGCGTGACGTCGGCCCCGGCTTCGCGCGCGGCGCGCGCGATCGCGTAGCCCATCTTGCCGGACGAGAGATTCGTGATGCCGCGCACCGGGTCGATCGCCTCAAAGGTCGGTCCGGCCGTGATCAGCACGCGCTTGCCCGCCAGGACCTTGGGCTGGAATGCCGCCACCAGTTCCTCGAGCAGGTCGATCGGTTCGAGCATGCGGCCCAGGCCCGTTTCGCCGCAAGCCTGTTCGCCGGCCGCCGGGCCGAAGATACGGATGCCGTCGCTGCGCAGCTGCGCCACATTGCGCTGGGTGGCCGGGTTGCTCCACATTTCCACGTTCATGGCGGGAGCGACCAGCAGCGGCACCAGCTGCGGGCGCGCCAGGCACAGGGTCGAGAGCAAATCGTCGCAGACGCCGTGCGCGAGCTTGCGCATGAAGTCGGCCGAGCAGGGCGCGATCAGGATCGCGTCGGCGCCGCGCGTCAGGTCGATGTGGGCCATGTTGTTGGCCACGCGCGGATCCCACTGGTCGGTGTAGACGGTGTTCCCCGACAGGGCCTGCATGGTGACGGCCGTGATGAAGTGGGTGGCCGCCTCGCTCATGACCACGTGCACGGTGGCGCCCTCTTTGGCGAGCGCGCGGCACAGTTCCGCCGCCTTGTAGCAGGCCACGCCCCCGGACAGGCCGAGGACGATCTTCTTGCCTTTCAGGTCCATCGTCATGCCGCTTCCTTTACTGTTTGTTCACGCGCCGCAGTTCGTCGTAGATGAACAGGAAGGCGCCAAGGCAGATTGCGCTGTCGGCGATGTTAAATGCCGGGAAGTGCCCCCAGCTGCCGAAATGGAAATCGAGGAAATCGATCACGTGGCCGTACAGCACGCGGTCGATCACGTTGCCGATGGCGCCGCCCATGATCAGCGCCAGCGCCCAGCAGAACAATCGCTGGCCCGAGTGGCGGCGCAGCAGGTAGATGATGAAGCCCACGGCGACCACGCCGATGGCGGTAAAGAAGTAGCGCTGCCAGCCCGGCTGGTTGTTCAGGAAGCCGAAGGCCGCGCCCTTGTTGTAGGCCAGGACCAGGTTGAAGAAAGACGTGATGACTTTCTCTTCGCCGAACACGAACAGTTTTTCGACGACGATCTTGGTCAGCTGGTCGCACAGGATGACGATGGCGGCAATGCCCAGCCAGGGCGCGAGGCTGGCCCCGGCTGGCTTGGCGGTCTTGAATAATTGTTTTTTGGTTGCCATGGATTGCTTTGAAATGGTTTAGACGAAGCTGCGTTTTTCGCCGCTGCCAAAGAGGTTGCTGACGCAGCGGCCGCACAGGGTCGCATGGTCCGCGTGGCTGCCGACGTCGGCGCGGTAGTGCCAGCAACGCTCGCACTTTGGCGCTGCGGATGCCGTCACGGCAATCGCTTCGTCGGCCTCGCCCGCCACTTCGACGGCCTGGGCCTGCGAGGTGATGAACAGGAATTTCAGGTCGTCGTCCAGGCTGGCGAGCAGCTTGTACTTGTCGCCCGATGCCTTGATGGCCAGTTCGGCCTGCAGCGACGAACCGATGGCGCCAGATACCCGCAGGTCTTCGAGCTGCTTGGTGACGTCGGCCCTTACTGCGCGCAGCTGGGTGTACTTGTCCATCAGGGCGGCGGCGTCGGCCAGCTCTGGCATGCTCCAGAAGGTCTGGGTGAAGATGGTTTCATCGCTGGCGGCATAGGCTTCGGCGCCGGCAAAATGGGACCATGCTTCTTCGGCCGTGAACGACAGCATCGGTGCCATCACGCGCAGCAGGCTTTGCGTGATGTGCCACAGCGCGGTCTGGGCCGAGCGGCGTGCCTTCGAGTCCACCGCCGACGTGTACAGGCGGTCCTTGATGATGTCGAGATAGAAGCCGCCCAGGTCTTCGGAGCAGTAGTTCTGCAGGCGCGCGACCACCGGATGAAATTCGTAGCGCTCATAGTGGGCGGCGATGTCGCGCTGCAGGGCGGCCATGCTGGCCATCGCGTAGCGGTCGATCTCGAACAGCTCGCCCACAGGCACCGCGTTCTTGGCGTGGTCGAAGTCCGCGGTGTTGGCCAGCAGGAAGCGCAGCGTGTTGCGGATGCGGCGATACGATTCGGTCACGCGCTTGAGGATCTCTTCGGAGATCGACAGTTCGCCCGTGTAGTCGGTCGCTGCCACCCACAGGCGCAGGATGTCGGCGCCCAGGGTATCGGAGATTTTTTGCGGAGCCAGCGTGTTGCCCAGCGATTTGGACATCTTCTTGCCTTCGGCGTCGACCGTGAAGCCGTGCGTGAGCAGGGCCTTGTAGGGCGGGGCGCCATTGAGCATCGAGGACGTCAGCAGCGACGAGTGGAACCAGCCGCGGTGCTGGTCCGAGCCTTCCAGGTACAGGTCGGCCGGGAACTGCGATTGCGCGGCGTGCGAGCCGCGCAGCACGGTCTGGTGGGTACAGCCCGAATCGAACCAGACGTCCAGCGTGTCCTTGTTTTTGACGTACATGTCGGCGTCTTCACCGAGCAGGTCTTTCGGTTCGATGGCCAGCCAGGCGTCGATGCCTTTTTCTTCGAACAGCTTGGCGATGGTCTCGAGCAGTTCCGGGGTACGTGGATGCAGCTGGCCGGTTTCCTTGTGCAGGAAGAAGGCCATCGGCACGCCCCACTGGCGCTGGCGCGACAGGGTCCAGTCCGGACGGTTCTCGATCATGCCGTGCAGGCGGGCCTGGCCCCAGTCCGGGAAGAACTTGGTGTCGGCGATGCCTTGCAGGGCCGTTTCGCGCAGCGTCTTGCCGCCGTCTTTCGGCACGGTGTCCATGCCGGCGAACCATTGCGAGGTGGCGCGGTAGACGATAGGCGTCTTGTGGCGCCAGCAGTGCATATAGCTGTGGTCGAACATCTTCAGTTCGAACAGGGCGCCCGCTTCGCGCAGCGCGCCGCAGATCGGTTTCGACGCTTCCCAGATGGTCTGGCCGCCGAACAGCGGCAGGGTCGAGGCGAAGCGGCCGTCGCCCATCACCGGGGTCAGGATTTCGTCGTCCTTCAGGCCGTGCGCCTTGCACGAGATGAAGTCGTCCAGGCCGTAGGCCGGCGCGGAGTGGACCACGCCGGTGCCGCTTTCGGTGGTGACGTAGTCGGCCAGGTACATCGGCGAGAGGCGGTCGTAGAAGGCGTCGGCTGCATGCAGCGGGTGCTTGAAGGAGACGCCTTCGAGCGCGGCGCCCGGGCAGGTGGCGATGACGCTGCCTTCGAGCTTGTAGCGCAGCAGGCAGGCTTCGACCAGGTCTGCCGCCAGGATCAGCATCAGCGGCTTGCCGTCGCGCTCGGACTGCACCAGGGCATAGGTGATTTCCGGGCCCACGTTCAGGGCCTGGTTGGACGGGATGGTCCATGGCGTGGTGGTCCAGATGACGATGAAGCCGTCGCCCGCCGGCAGGGCGGGCAGGCCGAAGGCCCCCGCCAGCTTGTCGTGCTGGGCGAAGGGGAAGCCGACGTCGATCGCCGGGTCCTTCTTGTCCTGGTATTCGACTTCCGCTTCGGCCAGGGCCGAGCCGCAGTCGAAGCACCAGTTCACCGGTTTCAGGCCACGGTACACATAGCCCTTGTCGAGCAGGGTGCCCAGGGCGCGCAGTTCATCGGCCTCGTTCTTGTAGGCCATGGTCATGTACGGATTGTCCCATTCGCCCAGCACGCCCAGGCGGATGAAGCCGGCGCGCTGGCGGTCGACCTGTTCCAGGGCATAGGCGCGCGCCTTGGACAGCACGTCGGCGGTCGGCAGGTTTTTGCCGTGCAGTTTTTCGATCTGGATCTCGATCGGCATGCCGTGGCAATCCCAGCCCGGCACGTAGGGCGCGTCGAAACCGGCGATGGTGCGCGACTTGACGACCATGTCCTTCAAAATCTTGTTGACCGCGTGGCCCAGGTGGATGTCGCCATTGGCGTACGGCGGGCCGTCGTGCAGGATGAACATCGGGCGGCCCTTGGCCGCCTTGCGCACGCGCTCGTAAATCTTCTTGTCCTGCCATTGCTTGACCCAGCCCGGTTCGCGCTTGGCGAGGTCGCCGCGCATCGGGAACGGGGTGTCGGGCATGTTGACGGGGTATTTGCTCTCGGCTTTTTTAGCTTTGCTGTTATCGGACATTTTCTTCTTCAGGGATGTGTATCTGGGTAATCGGGACGGACCGTATCGCGGCGCGCGTCAAATTCGGTCGGTGGCGGTGAGGGCGCCTGCGCGCCGGGCGAACCAGGCGCGCGCCTGGTCGCTGTCGCGCGCGATGGCCGCGGTCAGGGTGTCCAGGTCGGTGTATTTTTCTTCGTCGCGGATTTTTTCCATGAATTCGACCTGCACCATGCGCCCGTACACGGAAGCGGCGAAGTCGAACACGTGCACTTCGAGCAGCATGCGGCCGCTGTCGTCCACCGTCGGGCGCACGCCCAGGCTGGCCACGGCCGGCAGCGGATGGTCGGCCAGGCCGTGCACCTGCACGATGAAGATGCCCGACAGGGCAGGGCGGTGCGCCACGCGCAAATTCAGGGTGGGAAAGCCCAGCGTGCGGCCCAGTTTCGCGCCGTGGATCACGTGGCCGGACATGGCATACGGGTGGCCCAGCAGCTCGCGGGTCTGGTCGAAGTCGCCGGCGGCCAGGGCGGCGCGCACGGCCGACGAGGAAATGCGCTGCTCGCCCAGCATCACCGTGGGCAGGGTTTCGACGTGGAAGCCGTGGCGCTTGCCCGCTTCCACCAGCATGGCCACATTGCCGGCGCGCCGGGCGCCGTAGCAAAAGTCGGCGCCCACCATCAGCCATTTGACGTGCAAGCCGTCGACCAGCACCCGTTCGGTGAATTCCTCGGGCGTCATGCCGGCGAAATGGGTGTTGAAGTGTTCCACGATGACGCGGTCGATGCCGGCGTCCGACAGCGATTGCAGCTTGTCGCGCAGGTTGGCGATGCGGTTCGGGGCCTTGGACAGGTCGCCGGCGCGCTGGGCGAAGAATTCGCGCGGGTGCGGTTCGAACGTCATGACGGCCGCTTCCAGGCCGAGGCTGGACGCAGCGGCGCATACGCGGCCCAGCAGGGCCTGGTGGCCGCGATGGACACCGTCAAAGTTGCCGATCGTCAGCGCGCACGGTGCGCGCGCGCGGTCGTTGGGAAGTCCGCGAAATACCTTCATAGTGGGCTGGGAAATACTGTTACGAAACTATCAGAATAAGCGATTATACGGTCAAAGCTAAAAAGCGCTGCCTGCAAGATGCAGACAGCGCTTTTCAGGGGGTAATGCAGGGCAGGACGATCAAGCCATCGGGCGGTTGATGGCCATGATCCAGTAGCGTGCCAGTTCGGCGGTGCCGTCCTGGCCGCCGACCGTTTTCAGGGTCGCCACGGCTTGCTGCTTCTTGCCGGCGGCGGCGTAAGCTTCGCCCAGGCGCAGCTTGGCATCGTCCGGACGCTTCAGTTCGCCTGCCTTGATGGCCGTTTCCATCATTTTCAAGCCCTTGTCGGCCTGGCCGGCTTGCACCAGGGCGTAGCCCAGGTTGACCAGGCCGTCATTGTCCTTGGCCTTGGTCAGGGTCGCTTCCAGGGTGGCCGCGTTCTTGGCGTTGTCGGCCAGGGTCTTGTCGGCCAGGTCCTTCAGGCGCTGGTGACGCGGGGCATCGGCGCCCACGCCCAGGATGCCTGCCTTGTAGCCTTTTTCGATGATGCGCACGGCTTCGCCGGCGGCACCGTCGCGCAGGACCAGCTGGGACAGTTCCATGTAGTCGCTTGGCTTCTTGATCAGGTTCTGGGCCATTTTCAGGCGCAGCACGTCGATGTTCAGGCGCGAAGAGAATTCTTTCTTGCCGGTCACACGGTTCAGCAGGTCGGCCCAGTAGGTCGGCTGCGGATAGTGGGCTGCCAGCTTTTCGATGGTGGCCACATAGCCGCTCTTGTCGCCGGTCATGTTCTGCAGGTTGGCCAGCATTTTCAGCTGGTCTTCCTGCGGCGTGCCGCGGGCCAGGTCCGCCTTGAGCAGCTTCATCGCTTCGCCGGTGTTACCCATCGAGACGTAGTTCTGGATCAGGTAGGCGCGCAGCTTCGGGTCGTCGCCCTTGGACAGTGCTTTCTGGATGGCGGCGTTGGCCTTGCCGAATTCGCGGGCGCGCATGTAGATGCCGACCAGTCCCTGGGAGAAGTTGGCGCTTTCGCTGGCCGACAGCTTGCCGGAGGCGAGCAGGGTCTCGAAGGATTTGGCGGCGGCGTCGTAATCGCCGGCCGACGAGGCGGCAGCGGCGCGTACGCGTTCGATCAGGTAGTTTTCGTTGGGGGTCTTGCCGCCAACGTTGTCGAGCTTGCGCAGCTCGCCCAGGGCGCCTTTGGCGTTACCTGATTTCATCATGTTCTGGGCAGCTTGCAGTGGGCCGCCGATTTCCGCGCGCACAGTTTCAGCGGCGTAAGCGGTAGGGGATGCTGCAACGAAGCCGATGGCAGCCAGGGCGAGGCTGAGGTGTGCGAGTCGAATTTTGATCATGGGGTAAATGCTTTCAATCAAATGCGAAACGGCAGGGGGACCCTGCCGTTCGTTGTTAGCAATAGCGCTTACTGGAACTGCTCGTTGCCGACCATGCCGATCTTGGTAACACCAAGACGTTGGGCAGAGGCCATCACGCCAGCGACATACTTGTAAGACACCAGTTTGTTCGGACGCAGGTGCACTTCAGGCTGGTTTGGCGTGGCCGCGACAGCTTTCAGTTTGTCATCCAGGCTCGCGCGATCCGGAACAACCACGCTATCCCACAGAATCGTGCCGTCGAAGTCGACGTCGATCGTGATGACGACCGGCTCAACGGTTGGCGGCGGTGGGGTACCGACTGGCATGTTCAGATTGACCGAGTGGTTCTGTTTCGGAATCGTGATAATCAACATGATAATCAAGACCAACATTACGTCGATCAAGGGGGTCATGTTCATTTCCATCATTGGTTCCGGATCCGCACTTGGCGCGGCTGGCGAACCGACATTCATACTCATGGTGTTTCCTTTTCTAATGTTGGAACCCGTGAAGCGCGGACGGTGCTGCTGCCGCGCGCTTCACTGAAGGAAGGCTGATTAACGGCCGCCAGTTTTATCTGGTGGTTCGGTAATGAAGCCGACCTTCTGGATGCCAGCACGTTGTGCCGTGTAGATCACCTTGCCGACAAATTCGTAGCGTGTTTCTTGGTCGCCACGGACGTGTACTTCAGGTTGCGGCAGCTTCACCGATTCCTTTTTCAGGAACTCAAACAGTTCGTTCGTATCGTTCAAACGCGTCTGGTTCCAGTACATGTCGCCATCTTTGTTCACAACGATGTTGACTGTGGTAGGGCTAGGTTTCAATGCCTGATTGGTTTCCGCAGGAAGCGCGATCTTTTGCAGCTTCAGAACCACCGGGCTCGTAATCAGGAAGATGATCAGCAGAACCAACATGATGTCGACGAGCGGCGTCGTGTTGATTTCTGACATGACTGCATCTTCTTCTCCGCTATCGGAGCCGACGCTCATGGACATGGCAATTATCCGATCTTTTTAGCGCCGGCAGCGCGGCCAGCTTCGCTCGTCGACATGGCGCCCGAGATCAGGACCGAGTGAACGTCGGCGCTGAACGAACGGACATCTTCCATTGCCGACTTGTTACGACGAACCAGCCAGTTGTAACCCAGAACCGCTGGAACTGCAACGAACAGACCGAAAGCGGTCATGATCAGTGCTTCACCCACCGGGCCTGCCACTTTGTCGATCGATGCGTTACCCGACATACCGATGGCGGTCAGCGCGTTGTAAATACCCCACACGGTACCGAACAGGCCGATAAACGGCGAGGTCGAACCGACGGTAGCCAGGAAGGACAGGCCATCTTGCAGACGCGACTGGACTTTGTCCACGGCGCGCTGGATCGACATGGTCACCCAGGTCGACAGGTCGATTTGCTCGAGCAGGGCGCCGTCGTGGTGCACGGTTGCCTTGGTGCCGGTTTCAGCGATGAAGCGGAATGGGCTGCCTTCTTTCAGCTGGGCCGAACCCGCTGCGATCGACGATGCTTTCCAGAACTTCTGCTGTACTTCAGCAGCTTGCTTGAAGATTTTCATCTGGTCGATCAGCTTGGTGACGATGATGTACCACGAACCCATGGACATCAGCGACAGGATGATCAGCGTGCCTTTGGAAACGAAGTCGCCTTCGGCCCACAGAGCTTCGATACCGTACGGGTTGTGCACTTCTTCTTTTTCGCCAGGAGCGACGGCAGGCGCTGCTGCGTCGGCTGCTGCTGCGTCGGCTGCTGGAGCTGCTGCTGCGTCGGCAGCTGGAGCTGCTGCGGCGTCGGTCGCTGGAGCGGACGCTGCCGGAGCAGGAGCGTCAGCGAAAGCCGGTGCGGAAACCAGGGCCGTAGCTGCGGTAACCGAGAACAGGACAGCCGCCAGGACAGCGGACAAACGGGTATTCTTAAACATGCTTCCTCCAAATATATAAAATAATCAGTTCGCTGAACATAATGACAACGAAATCACGGTGTGAGGCGTAAAAGCCTCGGTTCTTATTCCAGCGTCCAGACGTATGCTACCGGGTGCCATTGCTGTTCCGGCTTGCCGTCAACCATTGCTGGTTTGAAGCGGCATTTTCCAAGTGCACTTTGCGCTGCGCGATCCAGGTCACGGAAGCCGCTAGACTTGGTGATCTTGGAATCGATGACCCGGCCGTCGACACCAATCAGGAAGGAGACGGTAGAGGTTCCCGTTTCTTCGTTCCGGAGCGATGCTTTAGGAAACTCAGGCTTGGCGCAGGTGTTGAAGTCGACGACGGCGGCGCTGCGAACCGGATTCGGATTCGCTGCAGCCTGGACCGGTGGCGTCGGGCGCGGCAGCTCATTGCTGGCCGGCTTGACGTTCGTCTGGTTGGCGATCGTGGTCTGCACCGGTGGAGGTTGCTGCACGTTCACTTCGACCGGTGGGATGAATGGCGGCGGTGGCGCTTTCATTTCCGGCGGTGGTGGTGGTGGTGGAACTTCCTTTGGCGGAGGAGGTTTGACCTCTTCAATGATCTTGGTTTCCACTGCTTCGGCCATTTTCGTGACCATGCGCGTGCCCAGACCGCTGACGATCCCCCATGCAACCAGCGCGTGAATGACAACGACGATGGTTATGCCAGTGAAATTCTTCCCGGGGTTCTTCTCATGCGAAAAATTCATGCCTGCTTTCTCCAGTACCAAACTCTTTGTAGCTACTAAACCCACAAAACACGAGCAACCTTGATCCGTGTCCGGGACGTCGGCGAATTATACCTACGTATTCATTTTTTACCATACTTTTTTGCTACCCCAAACCGCTTAAATTGCGGGGCAAAACCGGCCGCGGCTGGCGGCTGGGCAGAGACTGATAATAAAAACAATACTGGATATTGACATCGGTGATAAGCAAGCTTGCTAACGATGCAATAGTTGGTCTAGGTCGCTATGAGGATGGCGTTCCACACCCATCCTGGAACAACGCCGAATATAGTTTGTTGCCAATGTGGCGAGAGTGCTAACTATATCGTGTTTTGCAGGCAGTGCGCGTTCGCTTGAAACCGCGGAAAACGGCGCTGCCCGGCTGCTCCGGATGGACGGTGGCGCAGCGCTCGCGCAAGCCTGTTCCAGGCGTTCCGCGGGGGCGTGCGGCACACCCAGCTATGCGCTTGGGGAATGACCGTCATCACCATGGCAATATAGCATATTGACGGGACTATCCCAATCTTTTTTGCTCTGACGTGGTAGTTTCTCTTGCGCAGTGCTGGCAGGGAGGGGTGCGAGGGTGCGCAAGACCAAAAACGGCGCCAGCCTGGTGGGCGGCGCCGCTTCTGCTGCGGTGCATCAAATTGATTGCTACCTGGTATTAGTTGCGGTTGCGCTTCTCGCGCTTGCATTCCAGGCTGCTGACGACGACCCCGTCCGGGTCGACCGTATCGAGGCGCACATCGAAGCCCCACAGGCGCGCCACGTGCTTGAGCACTTCCTGGGCGTGCTGGTTGAGCGGGCGGCGCTGGTACTGGGTATGGCGCAGCGTCAGGGCGCGGTCGTCGCGGGTGTTCACTTGCCACACCTGGATATTCGGCTCGCGGTTGCCCAGGTTGTACTGGTCGGCCAGCTTCTGGCGCACTTCGCGGTAGCCGCGCTCGTCGTGGATGGCCGAGATGGTCAGCTTTTCATTCTTGTCGTCGTCGAGCACGGCAAAAAAATGGAAGTCGCGGATCAGCTTGGGCGACAGGTATTGCGCGATGAAGCTCTCGTCCTTGAAATTGCGCATCGCGAAGTCGAGCGTCTTGCGCCAGTCGCTGCCGGCAATGTCGGGAAACCAGTCGCGGTCCTCGGGCGTGGGGTTTTCGCAGATGCGGCGGATGTCGGTCATCATGGCGAAGCCCAGCGCATAGGGATTGATGCCGCTGTAATACTGGCTGGTGGCCGAGGGTTGATACACCACGTTGGTATGGCTTTGCAGGAACTCCATCATGAAGCCGTCGCCGACGATGCCTTCCTTGTACAGTTCCTGCAGGATGGTGTAGTGCCAGAAGGTGGCCCAGCCTTCGTTCATGACCTGGGTCTGGCGCTGCGGATAGAAGTACTGGGAAATCTTGCGCGTGATGCGGACCATTTCGCGCTGCCACGGTTCGAGCAGGGGCGCGTATTTTTCGATGAAGTAGAGCAGGTTTTCCTCGGGCTCGGGCGGGAAGCGCGGCACCACCACGTCGGCCACGTCTTCGTCGCGCCGCGGCACGGTGCGCCACAGCGCGTTCACCTGCGACTGGGCGTATTCCTCGCGTTCCTTCTGGCGCGCGTTTTCCTGGGCCATCGACAGCTTGGCCGGGCGCTTGTAGCGGTCCACGCCATAGTTTTGCAGCGCGTGGCAGGAATCGAGCAGCAGCTCGACCGCGTCGATGCCGTGGCGCTGTTCGCACTCGTTGATGTAATTCTTGGCGAACACCATGTAGTCGACGATGGCGTCGGCGTCGGTCCAGGTGCGGAACAGGTAATTGCCCTTGAAGAAGGAGTTGTGGCCGTAGGCGGCGTGCGCGATCACCAGCGCCTGCATGGTCAGGCTGTTCTCTTCCATCAGGTAGGCGATGCAGGGATTCGAATTGATGACGATTTCGTAGGCCAGGCCCATCTGGCCGCGCTTGTAGCTTTTCTCGGTCGACAGGAAGTGCTTGCCGAAGGACCAGTGGTTGTGGGAAACCGGCATGCCGACCGAGGTATAGGCATCCATCATCTGCTCGGCGGTGATGATCTCGAGCTGGTTGGGATAGGTGTCGAGGCCGAAATTCTTGGCGACGCGGCGGATTTCCTCGTGGGCGTGTTCGATCAGGTCGAAGGTCCATTCCGATTGCTCGGGCAGGGCACGGGGGTTTTTCGGGTCTCTGGGCATAGTGCTTCCTCCACATCTAACACGTCGTTCCCGCGAAGGCGGGAATCCATACCCCGCGTGAGCTGTGACGTGCCATGGGTTCCCGCCTACGCGGGAACGACGATTACTTGGGCTGTTTCTTGAACAGCTCGCGGAACACGGGATAGATGTCGGCCGGGGTCACGATTTTCTGCATCGCGAAGTTCTGGTGATGGTCGCTCACCTCGGCATACTGCTCCCACAGGTTCTGCGGCGGTCCGTCGGTGATTTCCACATAAGTGTAGTACTGCACCGCCGGCATGATGGTGTTGATCAGGAGCTGCTTGCACAGCACCGAATCGTTGTCCCAGTTGTCGCCGTCCGAGGCCTGGGCCACGTAGCTGTTCCATTCCCCGCTGCCGTAGCGCTCGCTGATGACCTTGGTCAGCAGGTTCAGCGCCGAGGACACCACGGTGCCGCCCGATTCGCGCGAATGGAAAAATTCTTCCTCGTCCACTTCGGCCGCCGCCGTGTGGTGGCGGATGAAGACCACCTCGATCTTGTCGTAGGCGCGCTTGAGGAACAGATAGAGCAGGATGAAAAAGCGCTTGGCCGTATCCTTGCGCGACTCGTCCATCGAGCCCGACACGTCCATGATGCAGAACATCACGGCCTGGGTCATGGGCTTGGGCACCTTGATGCGGTTGCTGTAGCGCAGGTCGAAGGGGTCGATGAAGGGAATCGCCAGCAGCTTGGTATGCAGGTGGTGGATCAGCTTTTTCAGTTCCAGCACGCGCGCATCGTCCATGGGCACGCCTTCGGCGAGCAGCTCCATCAGCTCGCGCTCGGCGTGGATCAGCTTCTTGCGCGACGTGCCGCCCACGGCGATGCGCCGCCCCAGGGCGCCGCGCAGGGAACGCAGCACGTGGATATTCGACGGCGTGCCCGACATATTGTAGCCGGCGCGCTGGTTCTTGAATTCGGTGGTGGCGGTCAGCTGGGTCTTGACCATGTTCGGCAATTCCAGGTCTTCGAAGAAGTAGTTCATGAATTCTTCGCGCGAGAGCTCGAAGATGAAATCGTCTTCCGATTGCTGGTCGCTATTGCCTGCCTTGCCGCGCCCGGAACCGCCGCCGCTGCGCGGACGGTTGAACTGGTCGCCTTTCTGGTATTCCTTGTTGCCAGGGTTGATGGTTTCCCAGACGCCGCCGTGGGCGTGGCCGAAATTCGGTTCGTTCACATCCTTGACGGGAATCGAGACCTTCTCGCCATTTTCAATATCGGTGATCGAGCGGCCCTTGATGGCGCGTCCGACAGCATCCTTGATCTGGCTCTTGTAACGCCGTAGGAAGCGCTCTCGGTTGATCGCTGACTTGTTCTTGCCTTGCAAGCGACGGTCAATAAGATAAGTCAAAACTGGCCTCCTGCCCTAAACCTGGTCCGACAGCCTTTTCTGGCCGTCATTCCCGCGCAGGCGGGAATCCATAGCACGTCTCCGGCCGCCGTGCTATGGGTTCCCGCCTGCGCGGGAACGACGGTTCGGAGCGTTTCGACGCGTGTCTACGATGACTTGCGTACGCGCAGGTACCATTCGCACAGCAGGCGCACCTGCTTGGCGGTATAGCCTTTTTCCACCATGCGCGCCACGAAGTCGGCATGCTTGTTGGCATCCTCGGCACTGGCCTTGGCGTTGAAGGAGATGACCGGCAACAATTCCTCGGTATTCGAGAACATCTTCTTCTCGATCACGGTGCGGAATTTCTCGTAGCTGGTCCAGGCCGGATTCTTGCCGCCGTTGGTGGCCCGCGCGCGCAGGCCGAAGTTGACGATCTCGTTGCGGAAGTCCTTGGGATTGCTGATGCCGGCCGGTTTCTCGATCTTTTCCAGTTCATTGTTCAGCGAATCGCGGTCGAAGCTTTCGCCCGTGTCCGGATCGCGGAATTCCTGGTCCTGGATCCAGAAGTCGGCAAAGGTCACATAGCGGTCGAAGATGTTCTGGCCGTACTCGGAATAGCTTTCCAGGTAGGCGGTCTGGATCTCCTTGCCGATGAACTCGACGTAGCGCTGGGCCAGGTGCTCCTTGATATACGAGAAATAGCGCTGTTCGGTTTCCGGTGGGAACTGCTCGCGCTCGATCTGCTGCTCCAGCACGTACAGCAGGTGCACCGGATTGGCCGCCACTTCGGTATTGTCGAAGTTAAACACCTTGGACAGGATCTTGAAGGCGAAGCGGGTCGACAGGCCGTTCATGCCTTCATCGACGCCGGCATAGTCGACATATTCGTGCATCGACTTGGCCTTGGGATCGGTATCCTTCAGGTTTTCGCCATCGTAGACCATCATCTTGGAGAAGATGGACGAGTTTTCCGGATCCTTCAGGCGCGACAGGATCGCGAACTGGGCCATCATCTTCATGGTGCCCGGGGCGCAAGGCGCCGCTTCCAGCGAGGAATTGCGGATCAGCTTGTCGTAAATCTTGATTTCATCGGACACGCGCAGGCAATACGGCACCTTGACGATATAGATCCGGTCCAGGAAGGCTTCGTTGTTGCGGTTGTTGCGGAAGGTTTTCCATTCCGACTCGTTCGAGTGGGCCAGGATGATGCCGTCGAAAGGAATCGCGCCGAAGCCCTCGGTTCCCTTGTAATTGCCTTCCTGGGTGGCCGTCAGCAACGGGTGCAGCACCTTGATCGGGGCCTTGAACATTTCCACGAATTCCATCAAGCCCTGGTTGGCCAGGCACAGGCCGCCCGAATAGCTGTAGGCGTCCGGATCGTCCTGGGCATAGTCTTCCAGCTTGCGGATGTCGACCTTGCCGACCAGCGAAGAAATATCCTGGTTGTTCTCGTCGCCCGGTTCCGTCTTGGAAATGGCGATTTGCTTGAGCACGGAAGGATAGCGCTTGACCACGCGGAACTGGTTGATGTCGCCATTGAATTCGTGCAGACGCTTGACGGCCCAGGGGCTCGGGATGGTGCGCAGGTAGCGCCGCGGAATGCCGTAGTCTTCTTCGAGGATGACGCCGTCTTCGTCCTCGTTGAACAAGCCCAGCGGCGATTCATTGACGGGCGAGCCCTTCAGGCAGTAGAAGGGCACCTGTTCCATCAGGACCTTGAGTTTTTCGGCGATCGACGATTTGCCGCCGCCCACGGGGCCCAGCAGGTAGAGGATTTGCTTGCGTTCTTCCAGCCCTTGCGCCGCGTGGCGGAAATAGGAGACCACTTGCTCGATGACTTCCTCGGTGCCGTAGAACTCCTTGAAGGCAGGGTAGAGCTTGATGACCTTGTTGGCGAAGATGCGCGAGAGCCGCGTGTCGTTGCGCGTATCAACCAGCGTCGGCTCGCCGATGGCGGCGAGCATGCGTTCCGGCGCGCTGGCGTAGGTGAGCTTGTCCTTCTTGCACAAGGCCAGATACTCGGTGAGGGAATATTCCTCTTCGCGGGTACGCTCGTAGCGGGCGGCGTAGTTGTCAAAAATGGTCATTTGAATGTCCTTTAATGTGCAAACACTACTTCACTTCACTGGCTGTGTCCCTACGGCGTTCTGGCCAGGTCCGGTGGTGGGCGTACTCCTCTTTTGGAATCGTTACATGGCTTTTCCGCTTCACTATTCTGAAACAAAAAAACCGGTAACAATAAATATTTTTGTTCCGGATTTCTCCGGTGATTTGTATGTGGTGCAAGGGTTTCTTACGCCTATGAAATTTATTATGTGCCTAATAGTTCCGGAAGTCAAAGCAATGTAGTGTGAGCGAATGTAACGCCATTAAGGTATTGATTTACATGGGAAAAACACCATGTTTCAAGCGCTTTCGCGGCGTGCTTTTTGGCGTGCGGCGATGCTTTTGCATGCAGTTTCCCGTCACGCTTCTTATATCAATGAAAGAAGTGCAGCGCATCACCATTCGCCCTGCCGATATTGCACGATCTTGCGCCGCGGCGGCGCACGCACGTCGCGCCGTGTCACACTTTTTCCCGCTGGCATATCGACCGGCCCGGCTTGCGCTACACTGATCATGAGTGCACTGTCCATCACGCCCCAACCGACGGAGAAAACCCCCATGCCAAACGACCGGATTCGAGATATTGTGCAACAGATGCCCAAAGCGGAGTTGCACATCCACATCGAAGGTTCGCTGGAACCGGAACTGATATTTGCGCTGGCGCAAAGAAACGGCGTTTCCCTGGCCTATGACTCGGTCGAGTCCTTGCGCGCAGCGTATGCATTCTCAAATTTGCAATCTTTCCTTGATATTTATTACGCCGGCGCCAGCGTCTTGCTGAAGGAACAAGACTTCTACGACATGACGGCCGCCTACCTGGCGCGCGCCCATGCCGACCAGGTGCGCCATGCCGAGATTTTCTTCGATCCCCAAACCCATACCGCGCGCGGCGTGCCCTTCGAGACGGTGATCAAGGGCATCTACCGGGCTTGCCAGGACGGCCCCATCAGCGCCAGCCTGATCATGTGCTTCCTGCGCCACCTGCCGGAAGAGGAAGCCATTGCCACACTGGAAGAGGCGCTGCCCTTCCGCGACATGCTCATCGGTGTGGGCCTCGATTCCTCGGAACGCGGCCATCCGCCCGAAAAATTCGCGCGCGTGTTCGAACGCTCCCGCCAGCTGGGCCTGCACCTGGTCGCCCATGCCGGCGAAGAAGGCCCGCCTGCCTATATAGAGACCGCGCTCGACCTGCTCAACGTGGAACGCATCGACCATGGCGTGCGTTGCCTGGAAGACCAGGAACTCACGCGCCGGCTGGCGCACGAGCAGGTCGCGCTGACCGTGTGCCCGCTCTCGAACGTCAAGCTGTGCGTCTTCGGCAAGATGGAACAGCACAACCTGATCGCGCTGCTCGACGCCGGCCTCATGGCCACCGTCAATTCGGACGACCCGGCCTATTTCGGCGGCTACATGAACGCCAATTTCCTGGCCGTGGCCGATGCCCTGCCGCTGACCGTGCAACATGCCCGCACGCTGGCGCGCAACAGCTTTGCCGCTTCCTTCCTCGAACCGGCCGCGAAACGCGCCTTCCTCGATGAAGTCGACCACTACTTTGCCACCCTCTGACCACGATGCTCAAACAATCCCTGCGCATGACGGCGCGCGACTGGCGCGCCGGCGAATTGCGCTTCCTGCTGATCGCCCTGATCGTGGCCGTGTCGGCCCTGACCGCGGTCGGTTTTTTCATCGACCGCATGCGCAGCGGCCTGGAACGCGATGCCCACCAGCTGCTGGGCGCCGACCTGCTGATCCAGGCCGACCAGCCCATCCTGCCCGCCTGGCGCGCCGAAGCGGAAAAGCGCGGCCTGCTGCTGGCCGACACGGTCAATTTCCCCAGCATGGCGCAGTCGGGCGAGGGCGAGCAGTCGCAAGCCCAGCTGTCGTCGATCAAGGCGGTTTCGCCCGGCTATCCGCTGCGCGGCCAATTGAAGGTGACCACCGACCCGGACCAGGCGGTCGCCATGCTGGGCCAGGCAACCGAAGCCACGCCCGCGCCCGGCACGGTCTGGGTCGACGCCGTCATCCTGACGGCGCTGCGCACGACCGTGGGCGGCCGGATCCGTGTCGGCGACAAGGACTTCACCATCGCCCAACTGATTGCCGCCGAACCTGACCGCGGCGCATCCTTCGTCAATTTCGCCCCGCGCGTGATGCTCTCGACCCTGGACCTGGCCGCCACCGGCCTGGTCGAAAACGGCTCGCGCGTGACGTACCGGCTGCAGGTCGCGTCCCGCAACATCGGCGACACTGCCGCCATCGACAGTTTCGAAGCCTGGGTCCAGGCCCGCATCACGGCCGGCGCGGTCAAGGGCGTGCGCCTGGAATCGCTCGAGAACGGCCGCCCCGAAATGAGTTCGACGCTCGACCGCGCCGACCGCTTCCTGTCGCTGGTGGGCCTGCTGTCGGCCATGCTGGCCGCGGTGGCCGTGGCCATGGCGGCGCGCCGCTTCATGCAGCGCCACCTGGACGCCTGCGCCATGCTGCGCTGCCTGGGCCTGACCCAGAACCAGGTCACGGTGATGTACCTGATCGAATTTGCCATGATCGGCCTGGTGGGCAGCGCCATCGGCGTGCTGGCCGGTTTCGCCGGCCATTACGTGCTGCTGGAGCTGATCGGATCGCTGATCAAGACGTCGCTGCCGCCGGTGTCGCTGCTGCCCGCCCTGCAAGGCATGGTGACCGGCATGCTGCTGCTGATCGGCTTTGCGCTGCCGCCCATTCTGCAACTGCGCAATGTGCCGCACAACCGCGTGATCCGGCGCGAGCAGGCCGCACCGAAGCCCATGGCGCTGGCCACCTACGGCCTCGGGATCGTGGTCTTCGTCGGCCTGCTGCTGTGGCAGGCGGGCGACGTCAGGCTGGCGCTCACCACCGCCGGCGGCTTCCTGGGCGGCTTTGCCGTCTTCGCACTGGCCGGCTGGCTGGGACTGATGGCCCTCAAGACCCTGCGCGGCGCGATCGACCACCAGAGCTGGCGCTTTGCCGTGACCTCGCTGCAGCGCCGTCCGGGCGCCACCATCGTGCAGTTGGTGTCGCTGGCGCTGGGCCTGATGGCGCTGCTGCTATTGACCGTGGTGCGGGGCGACCTGATGGCGGCCTGGCGCAGCGCCACGCCGCCGGACGCGCCGAACCGCTTCATCATCAACATCATGCCGGACCAGAAGGCGGAGCTGGAAAAGCGCGTCGCCGCGGCGCAGGTGAAGGACTTGCTGCTGTACCCGATGATCCGGGGGCGCCTGACGGCCGTCAATGGCAAGCCGATCACGGCCACCACTTACCAGGAAGAGCGCGCGCAGCGCCTGTCGGACCGCGAATTCAACCTCTCGACCACGGCGGTCATCCCGGCCACCAACGAGATCGTCGAAGGCAAGTGGTACACCGACGGGCCGGGCGTGTCCGAGGCGTCGGTCGAGCAGGGGATCGCCAAAACGCTGGGCCTGAAACTGGGCGACGTGATGCGCTTCGATATCGGCGGCATGATCGTGGACGCCAAGGTGACCAGCCTGCGCAAGCTCGAATGGGGCTCGATGCGGGCCAACTTCTTCGTCATCATCAATCCGTCTGCGATGGAAAAGACGGCGCAGACCTTCATGACCGCCTTCCACCTGCCGCCCCAGGCCAAGGGATTGACCAACGGACTGGCGCGCGATTTCCCCAACCTGACCGTGATCGACGTCAGCGGCATCATCCGCCAGGTGCAGGAAGTGCTGGACCAGGTGGTGACGGCGGTGGAATTCCTGTTCACCTTCACGCTGGCGTCGGGCGTGCTGGTGCTGTACGCCGCGCTGATGGGATCGCAGGACGAGCGCACCCGCGAATCGGGCCTGCTGCGGGCCCTGGGCGCCACGCGCAGGCAATTGTCGCAGGCGCAGTGGATCGAGTTTTCGCTGGTGGGCGGCCTGTCCGGATTGCTGGCGGCGTCGGGCGCGGCCGCGCTGGGATGGGCGCTGGCGACCTACCAGTTCAAGTTTCCCTGGACCTTCAGCCCCGTGGTGTGGCTGGCGGGCCTGGTGGTGGGCGCCCTGTGCGCCATCATCGGCGGCTGGCTGGGCTTGCGCAATGTGCTCAAGCAGCCGCCTTTGCAAACCCTCAGGGAAGCCTGAGTACAACGTCGTTCCCGCGAAGGCGGGAACGACGCGGGTCAGGCGGCTTCGCGCTCGCGCAGGAACTGGGCGAAGGGGCGGGCCGGCTCCTGCAGCTCGCCCGGCTCCAGCGCGAACAGGGCCCAGTAGTAGTCCTGCGCGCCGCGGCACAGGCGCGCCGGCGCGATGTACTTGTGCCAGCCCTGCGCAAAGCGCGATGAATACATGCCGTCGCCGGCCCGGAACCAGGGAATGACCAGGCGTTCGCGCAGCGCCGTCAGCAGCGAGTCCGGGGCGTCGTTGTCGCACGCGACTTCGTAATGCGAAGTCATGCTCGCTTCGGTCTCCACCACCAGCAGCTGCGCCTTGCCGTCGCGGTTGTACATCAGTATCCCGGCCGGGTTCGCATATACATAGTGTTCGACGATGCCGTGCTCTTTCACCAGGCCCCTGGCCAGTTCGCCGAACACCGGATCGCTCAGGAAGCTGTAGTTGTGCAGCTGGAGCAGTTCGCGCAGCGGATGCGACAACTCCGCGAAATACTCGCGCTGCAGCGCCACGATCTCGGTTTCCAGCCGGTCCAGGGCATCGTCGTCGCTTTTCTTGATGTAGCGGTCGATCAGGCCGCGGTTGAAGGCGTCGACCGCCACCTTTTCGTCCGCCACGCCGGTAAACAGGATCTTCTTGCAGGGCAGGTGCTGCAGCCGTTCGCACAGCTGCACGCCATTCATCTGCGGCATCGAGTAGTCGACCACCAGCACCGACGGCGTGTTGAAGCGCTGCTGCTGGAAGCTGATGCGGTGGATCTGCTCGATGTCGAAGGCGACGTTGCATTCCTCATGCGAGTTGGGATAGGTGTCGAAGCTGGCGTGCAGCGGTTCGGCCGCCGGACTGCCCTGGCGGTCCAGCCAGTCGAGCGCGCTGCGCGTGTCATGGAAGGACTTGCTCGCCAGGCTGGGGTCGAGCTGGAACGACAGGCTGCGCAGGAAGCTGTCGCTGTCGTCGATCAGGACGGTCAGGCTGGGATGGTGGTAGATCGGTAGTTGCATGGCACGCTTCCGGATAGGGGGACTTTGGGAAATTCGAGTACAAAAATCGTGTACGCCAGTTCGCGCGACACGCAGCGGATGCTGGCCTGCCAGGCATCGATGATCTCCTTGCACAGGGCCAGGCCTATCCCCGATCCGGAATTGGGAGGATAGGAATAGAAACGCTTGAAGATCAGCGGCAGGTGCGTGTCCGCGATGCCGCAGCCGGTGTCGATGAACAGCAGGCGCGGAACGGCGCGCTGGCCTTCGACCACGATACGGATGCGGCCCTTGCCGGCCCGGTGCAGCGCCTTGAGCGCATTGCGCAGCAAATTGAGCAGGATGACCACCGACAGTTCGTGCCTGCCGGCGAAGGTAAAGTCCGAGCGCACGTCGACCCGCACCGCGTCGCGCTGGGCCTGGCCGGCGAAGGGGTAGCGGCGGATCACGGAATCGACCACTTCCTGCATCGACACCTGCTCGCTCGCCTCGAGCTGCTGGCTGACCGCGGCCGCCGACATCAGGAACAGGTCGATCATGTGGTTCATATGGCGCACTTCGTACTGGATGCGCGCCATGGCGTCGTTCACTTCGGCCCAATCGGCGGCGGCCGGGGTGCCGGCCTGCGCCAGGCGCCGCGTAATGCCGCGCACATTGGCGTCCACGCTCACCAGCGGCGTGCGCAGTTCGTGCGACACCGTCGCCAGCCCCTGCGCCATGCCGGCCAGTTTTTCGTTGGCCAGCATGCGCCGCCCCACCTTGGCCACCGAGATCACGACCACGGTGAAGGCATAGATCGGCAAGTGTTCGAGCACGTTCTGGCTGACCAGGAAGCTGGCGTCGCCGACCCAGGCAAACAGCAGGCAGGCCAGGGTGGTGCCCAGCAGCCAGGACGAACTCGCCCAGAGCGTGGGGAAGTGGTACAGCACGATCAGGGCGATCAGGTAGGACTGGCTCCACACCAGCGAGGCGTGGTTCATCAGGAACAGGAAGGTGAACTGGAAAGGCAGGATGTAGGTGACCCCGGCGAACAGGTAAGTGCCGAGGTGGCGGCCGCGGAACAGGGTGCCGGCCCACAGGGCGGGCAGGCACAACGCCGCGCCCACCAGGCGCAGCGGCAGGCTGTCGTACTCCTGCGGGAACCAGTAAGTCCAGATCAGGTAATAGGCCGGCATGCCGATGCAGCCGATCCAGGCCAGGACGATGAAGCGCCACGTCACATTGTCGAAATTGCGCTCGTGCCGCTGCAGCCAGGGAAGCAGGGCGTCCTGGATGCGCCCGGTGAGGCGATGGAAAGTTCGGCTCAGGGTATCCATGGCGGCCGTTTCGTGGGGTCCTTGATCTTGCTCAATTGATCTATATCAATAGCCATCCTGTCGTAAGTTGATGGAGCGCAATTTGATCTAGATCAATGTCCGGTCATGTTGCAGCAATGCCAATTATTGTGAGCAGAAAATGAAGACTTTTGCCAAGGAGAAACCATGTCTTTATTTGCTCGCAACACCCCAGTCATCCCTGCAGAACGGCGCATGCCGGCCTTCGTGAGCCGCCGCATGGATGAGCATTACGTGACCCGCGTCCAGCAATTGCTGGGCGGGGAGCACCTGCATGTGTGGTCACCTGCCGCGTCCGGCGCCATCATGCTGGCCAGTAACGACTACCTCTGCATCTCCAGGCAGCCGGAACTGGTCGCGGCGCAGGCGCGCAGCCTGGCGTCGGGCCAGGCGGGCATGCTGATGTCGTCCGTATTCCTGCAGGAAGGCAGCAGCCAGCACCGGCTCGAACGCAAGTTCGCGCACTACATGGGCGCCGAGGATGGGGTGCTGGCGCAGTCGGGCTGGGCCGCCAACGTGGGCCTGCTGCAGACCATCGCCGAACCGGGCGTGCCGGTCTACCTGGACATGATGGCCCATGCCTCGCTGTGGGAAGGGGTGCAGTCGGCGCAGGCGGTCGGCGTGCCCTTCCTGCACAACGATCCGGGCCACCTGGCGCGCCAGGTCCACAAGCATGGGCCGGGCATCATCGTGGTCGACGCGCTTTACAGCACCAAAGGCAGCATCGCGCCGCTGCACGAGATTGTCGATATCGCCGAGCGCTGCGACTGCA